>Ga0302310_10000229_pt1 | contig 54303 bp, 53 predicted proteins | sample III_Palsa_N1_2_FD_200451 | JGI IMG/M metagenome (GOLD analysis project Ga0302310, IMG submission 200451) | Peat permafrost microbial communities from Stordalen Mire near Abisko, Sweden - III_Palsa_N1_2 | ecosystem: Environmental > Terrestrial > Soil > Palsa > Peat permafrost | place: Sweden...
GGTACCGTTCGCCGGTCGAGGGCGAGGCGATCGAGGGACTGATCATTGGCATGGAACTGAGGCCGCTCGCTCATCGGCGCGATGTAGTTCAGCTGCGCATGCACGGTGTGCGGATCCTCTGCGGTCATGATTGCCATCCTATCGTAGCTTCGCCCTTCAACTGACCCCGATGATGCGCCTTGGCACGGTACGCTCATGGTCAGTTTGCCGGCCCGTCAGCGCAGCACCCGATGCCACCACATCAGCGTCCCCGTAATGAACAATCCGCCGGGCACCAGCCCCAGGATCACCCACAGCCACTCGATGGGAGAGCCGAAGGTCCGGCCGAAATGCAGCCGTGCGAGCCACTCGGTGGCGTTGTCGCCCAGCGCATCGAAAGGACCGGGAAATGCAAAGTAGATGGCGGTCAGCGCCCACATCAGGATCAACAGCAGCAGCCAGAATCCCAGCACGTTGTGCAGGTCCCGGATGAAGCGGCGTGCACCAACCCCACGGCGCAAGGTCACACTGCGGCGCCAGCGCGTCCAACCGGGCCACCAGAGGACCGCGCCGGTGATGCACATTCCGATCACCACCGCCGCTCCGATGCCGTTGATGAGCAGTCCCGTGCGTCCGGCGCCCAGGTGGTCGTGAAACTCCGCCATCCAGCTGATGAAGGCCGGCTCGCACGGCGTCCTGAGCCATCGGCCTGACGGGCTCATCTCGATGACGCCGGGGCACAGTGCCCGATCCAGCTCACGCCGGAAAACGATCAGGCTGCCCGAGAGACTGACAATGAAGATGTAAAGGCCGGTGGCAAGTCCAACCCACAGGTGCACCTGGAACAGCGCTCGTCGCAGCATGAGAATGCCACCCGTGGCTCAGTGACGATGTCGGTGATGAATATCCGGAAAGTGGGCATGCGCGTGGACGAGGGGCCGGTGGTCGTGGGAGTGCGTGTGCGGCTCTGCACCGTCCCACGCAAAGTTATGTACGTGCCGGTGATGCTCGTCGTGCGAATGCGGATGCTCGTGCATAAGGGCTTCGTGAGCGTGCTCGTGGACATGCCGTTCGCTCAGATGCAGCCAAACGCCGAGGCCCATCAGCGCACCGGCGATCAGCAGAGCCGTCGAAACCGGTTCGCCCTGCAGGGGGATCGCGAGGGCCGCGCCGAAGAATGGTGCGAGCGAGAAATAGGCGCCCGTACGCGCCGCACCCAGTTGCCGCAACCCCACCACGAACAGTGTCAGACTGACTCCGTAGCCAAGAAAACCGACCAGCAGGGCGCCGCCGGTCACCTCGAGCGCGGGCCAGTGCGCACCGCGCACGGCCGCCAGTGTCAGATTCACGGCTCCCGCCACCAGTCCTTTCGCGCAGGCGATCACGAGCGCATCGTGGGTGGCGATCTTGCGCGTAAGGTTATTGTCCAGCGCCCAGCAGGCGCACGCACCTGCCACCAGCAGCGCGCCGGTCGAGAAGCCGGCGAGACTCGCAGGATCCCACGACAGAACGACGCCGCCGATCACGATCGCTGCCATGCCGAGTGCGATGCGCCGATCGAAATTCTCGCGAAATACAAACCAGGCAAAGAGGGCCGTCAGGACACCCTCGAGATTCAGCAGCAAGGATGCCTGGGCAGCCCCGAGCCGGCTCAGCCCCAACAACATCAATACCGGTGCCAGAACCCCGCCGGCACCAATGGCGCCGGCCAGCCAGGCAAGCTCGCCCGCTCTGAAACCGCTTTGCGGGGTCCGCGAGGCAGCCGGTCGCTGCCTCCGCAGTGCCAGGAGGATGAGGAGCCCGAGTCCCGACCCGGTGTACAGCAGGCCCGCCAGCAGCAGCGGTGAGACGCCCTGCAGCAACCCCTTCGCCAAAGGTGTGCTCGCACCGAACAGCACGGCTGCGATCAGCGCACTCGCGACACCCGGATTGACGCGCGCCATGAGGGATCAGCGCATCAGCGCCGGCTTTCGTGGACCGACGTATCCGAACAGCACGCCGATAGATCCCCACAGGACGGTCTGGATGCCCAGGGAGGCGATCCTGAAATCCCACAACGTGACCGCCGGGAAGCCGGCGGGAACCTCATTGACTCCGGGAAGGAAGACGAACACCGCGGCGATGACCACGAGGTAGGCGCCGAGCGCCAGCAGGGAGCCGTTCCATGCGCCATAGCGGGGAACCAGCGAACGTCGCAGACGCAAGGAACCGAGGGTTGCAGCGATCGAAATCGCCATCATCAGGAAGTACAGGCCGGTGCGGTACTTGATGGTATCCGGTTCACCCACCGAAGGCGGGTTCGCCGGGTACTTCAGCGCCGGGATGACATACACGGACAGCAGCCCGAAAAATGCCAGCAAGGCGGAGGTCGGACCCGGTCCGAGTCTGCCCACCCGGCCGTTGGCGAACGCGAACAGCACCGCGAACAGACACCCCAGGCCCGCTCCGGCGACGACCATGCCGGTCAGCAGACCGAGGCCGCTCTGCACCGATCGGCTGAAGATCTCCGGATCATCCTCCGGCGCGGGTTTGCCGGCGGCGACGGCCGCGGCGGCCTTGGCTTCATCCTGCGCAGACCCGAAATTGATGGCCGTCGTGACGGCCGGCTCACCGAATACCTTGGCCCAGCCGAACGCGAGCAGTCCGGCTACGATCCCGACGATGAAGCCGCGAAGAACCAACTGTCCCATCCTGGTATCCGCTCAGTGACAGGGGAACCCGAGCAGGTGCCGGGCATCATGAACGAATTCGTGAACACCCATGCCATTGAAGAGGGAGGTCGCGCCCTGTTCGGCACCGACGAAGTAGTAGGCAAGGCCCATGATGACCACGCCAAATATTGCCCACGGCACGATCTTGGCGACCGGAATGGCAATCTCGAGCGGTACTTCGAGCACGCCGCTCACGGCGCCGGTCGACTCATCCTTTGTCTCTGTAACCACACTTTCCCCCGAATTCGAACCTTTCCGAACTGAACGTATAATGCCATACGCACGCGCGACAGGAATCCCTCGGCGTCCCGCGGTATCTGCCAAAAGACCTTTATGTGAAGAGGCCTATAGCCTATTCTGAAGCGCTTGTATTACAAAGGTTTAGGGGCGTTGTTGCCAACTCAAAGGCTCCGGCACGCGCACCTGGAGTCATGACGCCCCGCATTACCCTCATTTGCCATGCCACCACCGCCGCCCTGCGCGCGGCCACCTTCGGCGGCGACGATGCGCTTGATGAGGCCGGCAGGACCAAGGCGCTGCGACTGGCGGGGTGCCTCGGCCGGGTCGATCACTGCTGGACCAGCCCGGCTACCCGCGCCCGCGAAACCGCCGCTGCCCTGGGACTGACGGCCGTGGTGGACGAGCGGCTGCGCGACTGCGACTACGGCCGCTGGACGGGACTGCGCTTCCAGCAGGTCCTGCTGCGCGAACCGCGCAAGCTGGTCTCCTGGATCCGCAAGCCCGAGACGGCGCCCCATGGCGGGGAAACGATCCCCCAGGTTCTGCAGCGCATGGCGGCCTGGGTGGCCGAGCGCAGCCGGGAGCAGGGACGCATGGTGGCCATTACCCACGCCGCGGTGATCCGCGCCGCGATCGTGCATGTGCTGCAGGCGCAACTGCCCTCTTTTTGGCGGGTGGATGTGCTACCGCTGTCGCAGACGGAACTGCGCACGAACGGGCGCCGCTGGGTGTTGCGCTCCATTGGGCCGCTGGCGCCCAATGACGAATCCACCTGAGCGTCACCTCATGCCGAGCGGCTCGACCGACAAGCGTTTCTACCTCTTCGCGGCCTGCGTGATCGGCGCCCTCGTGGTGATCGGCCTGGTGAATCTGTACCAGGCCCGCACCGGCGCGCCGCGTATCCAGAGCCTGTCGTATTCACAGTTTCTGGACAACCTTGGGCAGGGGCGCGTCCGCAGCGTGACCCTCGCGGGGCGCGAGATCGACGGCTTCCTGACCGATCACCGCGCGTTTCAATCCTATGCCGCGGAGGATCCCGACCTCATCAGGATGCTGCGCGACAAGGGTGTCTCGATCACAGCGGTCGCGCCGCCCGCGCCGGGAGCGACCTGGGGCGGCGCGCTCGGGAACCTGCTGCCCATGATCCTGCTGGTCGCCTTCGCGATTTTCTTCATGACCCGCGGCGGCGGCGGCGGCCGGATGGCGGGCCTGGGCAAGTCGCAGGCCAGGCCATTGCTGCAGGCGGAAGGCCGGGTCACGTTCGCGGATGTCGCCGGGGTGGATGAGGCCCGCGATGCCCTGCAGGAGATGGTCCAGTTCCTGCGCGACCCGCAACGCTTCCATCGCCTGGGCGGCCGTATTCCGCAGGGCGTGCTGCTGGTGGGGCCTCCCGGAACGGGCAAGACGCTGCTTGCGCGAGCGGTAGCGGGCGAGGCCAAAGTCCCCTTTTTCACCATCTCCGGCTCACACTTCGTCGAGATGTACGTCGGTGTCGGCGCCGCGCGCGTCCGGGATCTCTTTGCGCAGGCCAAGAAGCACGCCCCGTGCATCATTTTCATGGATGAGATCGATGCCGTTGGCCGCCGTCGCGGCGCCGGCGTGGGTGGCGGCAACGACGAACGTGAACAGACACTCAACCAGCTGCTGGTGGAGATGGACGGCTTCGAGACCAACGCCGGCGTAATCCTCATGGCCGCCACCAATCGGCCGGACGTGCTTGATCCGGCGTTGCTGCGGCCCGGCCGGTTCGATCGGCAGATCGCCGTCGCCAATCCTGACGTCCTCGGTCGCGAGCAGATCCTGGCCGTGCATGCGCGCCGGATACCGCTGTCGCCCGGCACGGACCTGCGGGTGATCGCGCGCGGCACGCCCGGCTTCTCCGGTGCCGATCTCATGAATCTGGTGAACGAGGCGGCGCTGCTGGCGGCACGGCGCGGTCACGACACCGTGGGGTGGCGCGAGTTTGAGGACGCTAAGGACACGGTCACGATGGGTGCCGAGCGGCGAACACATGTGATGAGCGAGGAGGAAAAGCGGCTGACCGCCTACCGCGAGGGCGGCCGGGCCATCATCGCCTTGCATGCGCCAGCGGCGGATCCCGTGCACAAGGTCACCATTCTTACCCGCGGGCGCACCACCGGCATGGTGCATCAACAGGCGGAGAACGAGGCCGCCGCCAACACTTTCGAACAGATGACCTCGCGTCTCACGGTGCTGCTGGGCGGCCGCGTGGCCGAGGAACTGGTCTTCGGCCGCAGTCAGGTGACCTCCGGTACCGCCGGCGACATCGAGGCAGCCACCCGGCTGGCACGGCTCATGGTCACGCGCTGGGGCCTCTCCGAGGCGCTGGGTACCGTGGCCTATGGAGAGAACCAGGACGAGGTGTTCCTGGGGCATTCAATCGCCCGCCAGCAGAACATTTCGGAGCATACGGCCCAGATCATTGCGACGGAGGTGCGCGCCCTGATCGATGCCGCACTGGCACGGGGGCGAGCGATCCTCAGTGCCCATCGCACCGAACTCGATGCGCTGGCGCAGGGCCTGATGGTCTATGAAACCCTGACGGGCGAGGAGCTCGCCGAACTGCTGGCCGGCAGAACGCCACTGCGCGAGGTGGAGGCTGAACCCGCCCCCGTGGAGCTGGATTAGTCGCGCATTAACGTCACGCGGCCGTATCGGCGGGTGCGGGCGCGAGGGTCTCATCGAACAGCAGCAGTCGTCCGGCATTGGCAATTCCAATGAAGGTGCTGACGTTGTGGAGCAATGCGGCAATGATCGGCGCCTCGAGCCCGAGCACGCCTGCCCCGGACAGCACAATCAGGCCGAAGGTGAACGCCAGGCCGATCGAGACGTTCACGTAGATGGTGCGCCGGCAGCGGCGACTCAAGCGGATGCAGGTGCCCAGGCGACGCAGATCATTCGTCATCAGGGCGAGGTCCGCGGAGGCGAAGGCAACTTCGGCTCCCTGGGTGCCCATCGCGACGCCGACCGCACCGGCGCGCAGCGCGAGGGAATCATTGATGCCATCGCCGACGACCATCGGCCGATGCCCAAGCTTGATCTCGTGCATCACGCGATCCATCTTCTGCTCCGGGAGCATCTCTGCCCACACCTCCTGGATTCCCACCTCGGTGGCGACCTGGCGGGCTACGGCAGCGCGATCCCCCGTCAGCAGCACCATGTGCTCGATCCCGAGTTCCTTGAGATCCTCGACGGCGATCGTGGCGCTGCCGCGCAGCTGGTCAAGGAACAGCAGCCAGCCCAGGAAGCGGCCATTACGGCTCACGCCTGCGATCGGGCCATTGTGAGTCGGCGGCGGCGGTGCAGCCACGCCCAGACGCTCGAACAGATCAGCACGGCCCAACGCGACCGGTTCACCACCGACCAGCCCGGTCACGCCAAAGCCACCCAACTCGCGGGCCTCCTCGACCGGCAACCGCTCGGACTTCGGCAGGGCGGCAGCCGCGGCGCGACTCAGCGGATGGTTGCTGGCGGCGCCCAGACCTGCCGCGAGTCGCCGCAGCGCCTCGGGATCGGCGCCGTCGACGGGACGCACCTCGGAGAGGCGCAGGTCGCCGGTGGTCAGGGTCCCGGTCTTATCGAAAACAACCGCCGACACATCGGCCAGATGCTCGAGGAACGCGGAGCCTTTGATCAAGATACCGTGGCGTGCCGCGACGGCAATGGCGGCGACGGCGGTGGCGGGGGCGGCCAGCACCAGCGCACAGGGGCAGGAGGCCACGAGCACCGCCAGCATCGCCGGTACATTGGCGGTGAGCAGCCAGGTGCCCCCCGCAACCAGCAGCACCAACGCCATGTACTGTCCGGCATAGCGATCCAGCAGCCGCGTGACCGGGGGTTTCGCATTCTCGGCCTCCCGCATCAGGGCAATGATGCGGCCGACGGTGCTTTCCTGGCCGACGCGGGTGAGTTCGATCTGTATCCGGCCGTCAACATTCATTGCCCCGGCGAGCGCCTGGTCGCCTTCATGGACTTCAACCGGCACCGACTCACCGGTAAGGGATGCCAGATCCAGGCTCGAGCTGCCGCGCCGAACGATGCCATCGGCAGGTACCCGGTCTCCGGCCAGCAGCTCGATGTGATCGCCCACCCGAAGTTGGGCACTCGGCACCACTTCGAAGGAGCCATCAGGCAGCAGTCTGCGGCTGTCGACCTCCGTCAACCGGCTCAATGCCCGGACGGCTTCCTGGGAGCCCAGCATGCTGCGCTCTTCGAGCACATGCCCGACCGTCATGATGATCGGCAGCAGCGCGGCAGTCATGAGATCCCCGGTGGCCCAGGCGGCGATCAGGGCCAGTGCGACCAGCCGGTCCGTGATGCCATGCAGACTTGGATGGCGCAGGCTCGCCCACGCTTCGACGAACACAGGCACGGCAACGAGGGCGGCAGCAATCCCGGCCACCAGCTCCGCGATGCCCTGTTCGCTCGGTACCAGCCAGTGCATGCCGAAAGCGACGAGGAGCAGGCACAGGGCCGCAAGCGCCAGCGTCAGGCGCAGGCCGAGCAGCAGGCGCTCGGCGCGCTCCAACAGCAGCAGCGGCTGCCCGCTGGGCGCCGCGGCGCTCAGCATGTGATGGGCGCCGCTCATTTCCCCGGGCTCCCCGGCAGCACGACCCGGGCGCCGCCCTGCGAATCCACCAGGGTTGCGGATCCGACATGATTCATGATCTCTCCGACCTTAATGCGATACTCGCGCCACAGCAGGCTGTCGCGCGTTTGAGGTGTCGCCTCATGCTCCAGCGCCAGTATGCCCGCGGTGTTGACGCCGGCGCCACTGACCAGCTCCTGGGCCGTGGCCTGGGCATCGGCAAGCAGCTGGTCGCGCTCCCGGTTGGCCCCCTGGCGCCGATGTTCCGCGTCGGTGCGGGCGACGGCCACGCCCCGATCGGCGGCCTGCGTGGCCACCAGCACCGCATCGAAGGCTGACTTCGCCTGCGGTGGCAGCCAGGCAGTCATATCGATACGTTCGATTTCGACTCCGAGGGCAGCACCGCCATCGGCGAGCACGTGCAGCCGCGCGTTCATGGACTGGATGAGCGAGCTGCGCACTTCGCCGCGCAGTGCCAGCACCGTCTGGTTGCCGCCCTGAGCGTCAGTGCTTGCCTGCACGACGAGGAAGTCATTGAGATTGCGCGCGGCGGTAACCCGCACGGTCGTTGCGCGAAACAGCCGGTTCAGGGCCGCCGGCACGTGTGTCTGCGACAGGGAATAGGCGATCGGATCGCTGATGCGATAGAAGAGGGTGGCGTTCAGCAGCACCACGTTGCCGTCGCCGGTGAGATAGCCCGTGGCATTCTGCGGAATCGACTGACCACTGCCGAAGGGTCCGATGAGACCCTGCGACTGCTCACTCGCCGAGGGCAGCGGCGCGATTTCCTGCGTCAGTTGCCGCTCCGGACCCGGCAACAGCTGAACCTGTTCGATCGGCCGGGGCCACGCGATGAGCAGGCCCGCCTCCTGCGCGCGCACGATGCGTCCGAAGCGCATCACGACCGCCTGAGTGTCGGAGGCGATTTCGCGCACGTTGCTCGTCAACCACCCGAGCATGAGCAGCAGGCCCGCGATGTAGACCGCGCGAAATCCGATCGCCACCGATTGGGCGATGGGTCCGGGCGGCGGCGGCGGCGGCGGGCCGATGGGATCGGCTTCGCCGCTCATAGGTACTTCGCTCACGGCTTCGCCCGGGGCGAACCGGCGCCGGCCGGACCATCGACCAGCACCCGAAACGGCGCGGCATCTGCGCGCAGCACCAGGCTCGAGTTGCGCCCCAGCACCTGGGTGAGTGAGTCGAGCGAGCGCAGCGTGGTGTAGAGCCCCGGGTCACTCTGGTAGGCCTTGGCATAGATTCGGGCCGCTGCCTGCTGCGCGTCCGCCTCCGTATGGGCCGCCTGCTCGCGCGCCTGGGCCACGACTTCACGCGCGTCGCGATCCGCGTCCGCGCGGATCGCGGCAGCCTGCCGCAGTCCGTCGGCCGTCCGTTCAGCCGCTACCGTTTCGCGTTCCGCCCGCATGCGGGCCACGGTCGCGGCCAGCGTTTCATCGGGCAGCGTCATTCGTTCCACGCCGACCTGGCGGATGTCGATGCCATACACGGCAAGCATGCGGGGCGCGATCTGGTCGTGCAGCTGCCGCTCAAAGACATCGAGCCGGACCTTGCTGGAATCGATGTTGACCAGATCGGTGAGGTCAAAGTCGCTGGCGGTGATATGCAGCGCCGCACTGACGAAGCTGCGCAGCTGGCGCGCGGCCTCGTCCGGCTGATTGCGGACCGAACGCAAAAACTGACGCACGCGTTGTGGATCGTTCGGCACCTGCCAGGCCACGTACGACTGGACCAGCACGCGCAGGCCATCGCGGGTACCCACATCCTGCAGACCGGTCGAGGTCGTGCGCAGCCGCAGGTCGATGAGGATGGTGCTTTCGAATGGCGCGGGCAGTTTCCATGCAAGGCCCGGCTCGGTCACGACGCGAACGGGATTGCCGAAGCGGGTAATGACCCCGGCCTCACCCGCAGGAACCATGACGATGCAGGCGGCTGCGATCGCCGCCGCCAGGATCAACGCGGCGACCCCGATGCGCAACAGCGAACCGTAGTCGTGTTCGTCGTGATCATGGTCGTGATCGTCATGGTCGTCGTCGTGATGTGAAAACATTTGTGTGACCCGCAGAGGCTTGGCGTTCAGTAGGCGTCTTGAAGATCCGGTGTCAGGGGCCGGGGCGTGGGGCCCGCGGGCGCCGGCGAGGCCGGCGCTGCGGTGGCAGGCGTGATGTTCACATCATCCGCAGGACCGGTGGCCGGCCGGGAGCTGCCCGGCGGTGCGCGCAGATCAATGATCGGGCCGGGCGCAGAACTGAGTCGATGATCGAGAATGGTCAAAGGCTTCTGCCCGAGCGCGGCCTGAATCGTGCTCAGCGAGCGCTCGAAGAGGAATGACTGGCCACCCTCGGCATCGGCGCGACGTTCCGCATCGAAGCGGTAGGCGTCTGCGTTGGCCGCGTCGACGCGCTCGACGGCGGTGGCAGTCGCGGCCGTCGTCAGCTGATGCGCCTCCTGCTGGGCGACACCGGCGACGCGCTTCGCGCGGCCGCGCTCATCCGAAATGCTCGCGCTGGCGTTGATCTCGGCGGCCTGCACGGCGTGGTAGGCCGCCGCCGCTCCGGGCGGCGGATGGATTTCCTCGATCAGCACCGAGACGATCTCGATGCCGGCATGGTGCGAGTCCAGGTCCGCCGCCAGGGCCTCGCGCAGCGAGGCCGCCACATCGTCGCGCCGCTCGCCCAGAACGGCCATGAGCGTGCGGGAGTTGAAGAAGCGCAGCACGATGCGGCTGCCGGCTTCGCGGATGAGGGATTCCGGGTCGGCGACCTCATAGACCGATTGCAGCGCGGCCGCATCGGTCAACCCTACCCGGTACAGAACGCTGATCTCGGTACTGACGCTCTGGAACCCCTGCTGGCCCATTCCGGCGGTGGGCACCAGATAGTTGGCCTGTCCCGAATGGGTGCTCTCCCACAACCGGTTCAGACTGGCAGGCGGGACATCCTCTGCGCCGACCTGCTCGGGGCGCGCGGGCGCCGCCTGATCGTCCACACCGATGGCCACGGAATGAATGGTGCCGAATTCCACCGGCCGCAAGCGGCCAAGCGGCCAGGGCATCAGCAGGTGCAGCCCGGGTCCGAGCACCGCCACCGGTGCGCCGAAGCGCTCATAGATGCCGCGCTGACCCAGCTCGATGAGCTTCACGCCGGTCAGGCCCCAGCAGAACAGTGCCGTGCCCAGCACGGCAGGGAGGATCGCAGCGCTCAGGAAGGAGAGGGCCCAGCTGCGTGTGAAATCAAGCCCGAGATGGGTTCGCAGCAGTGCGCCCGGTGCGCGCGGACCGCCGGTGACCACGCCGGCAAGGATGCTGTCCGTGATCGCGCGCGCGTTCGCCGGGACCGGAGCGGGCAGGAACAGCCGCGCCAGGGCACGAATTGCCAGTTCGAGCACCACCAGCATGGGCAGCAGGACCACCGCCCATTGCGCCCAGCGCAACCACCCGAGCATCGCCCCGCGGCCAAGCTCGATGCAGGCGGCGACTCCCAGCAACAGGGTTGTCAGCAGCAACAGGCGGCGCAACGCGGGCGCTTCGGGCAGCTGTGGCTCGGGAAATTCGACCATGACGCGCTCGCAGACCAACGACACGAACGTCAGGGCGAACACGAACGCGGCCAGAATGTTGGCGCTCGTGGCGCTGTCGGGCAGCGCCTCGTATGGCCACAGGAACTGCAGCGCCAGGTAAATGAGGAGCGCCCCGACCGGAACGATGAGCGCCTGGCCCAGGCGCGCCGCGGCGCCGGGGTGATCGAGCACATTTCGCCAACCTGTCCCCGTCGGCGTGCGCCCCTGTTCCAGTGCGAGCGACAGGTGGAATCGTGAGGCCGTCAACGTCAGGGTGGCGAGGAGGCCCGTGAGGGACAGCAGCAACGCCGCCAGCACCGAGGCTGCCAAGCCGCCGGCGATGGCTTCGTGCGCCAGGGCCTGCGCCGAACCTGCAACCCCCGCCGGCAACAGCCCCAGCAGGAGCAGCAGGCACACTGCCAGCACCGACACTGCGTAGACCAGCGACAGGCGCCGGACCAGCCGGTGCGATCGGGGATAGACCGAGTCGCCCGTCGGCCGATCTTTCTCGGAAGTTCTCATAGGGGCGCGCTTGGGCTTATGGTGAGTGCATTTGCCATTGTATTAAGCTGACCGCGCTGTCGAGCCTATAGTAACGCACTTGAAACGCGTGAGTACAAAGTGGAAGTGGGCGCTGCCGCTGTGCGCTGCTGTCGGAACCGGGCTGGTGATTCTGTGGTGGACTCATCTGCGCACGGAGCGTCTACAACAACGGCTGCTCGCTGCTGCCCCGGAGACGGTTGTGGACGACCCGTCGCTCATGCGCTTTGCCGGCACACAGGCAGGCGCGCTGTATGCCCAGCACTGCGCGGCCTGTCATGGGTCGGACATGCACGGAAATTCCGCGCTCGGGGCGCCGGATCTCACCGATGCGGTATGGCTCTATGGCACCGGCAGCCTCTACGACATCGAACGGACCTTGCTGTACGGAATCCGCTCGGGTGAGGATCAGTCACACAACGAGGCCGACATGCCGGCATTCGGTCTGCGGGGCATTCTCAGTCCGGGACAGATCCGCAGCGTCGTGCAGTACCTGCTGCAGCTCAACGGGCGCCCCTATGAGGTCGAGGCAGCCAATGACGGGCGCGCGCTGTATGCCGGAACGGGCAACTGCGCCGACTGTCACGGGCCGGATGCACGCGGCAACAATGACTACGGCGCGCCGGATCTGACCCGCAACGTCTGGAACAGTGGCGGTGACCCCGAGGCGCTGTATACCGCCATTTATTCGGGGCAGCACCGTATCATGCCCGCCTGGCGCCGAACGCTCAGCCTCGAACAGATCCGCGCGCTCGCGACGTATGTCTATGCAGCCTCACACTCAAAGTAAGTCCGTTCGCACAAAGGCGCACTTCATGATGGCCTTCGTGTCCCGTCCGCAACGTGCACTGTTGCTGCCGACCCTGGCCGTGGTTGCAGGACTGCTGATGGCGGGAATCGGGCTGTTTCGTGCCGCCCCGCATGTGCTCACGGCAGTGCCGGCCGGTTATGTCGCCCTCGTCAATCAGAAGGGCATTCTGCTCAGCGACTATCGTGCCCAGGTGGAGATGGAGACCGGCAAGGCCTTTGCAGATGCCACTCCCGCGGAGCGCAGCCGGACCCTGCGCGAGATGATCAACGAGGAGCTGCTGGTGCAGCGCGCGGTGGTGCTGGATCTGCCGGAGACCACCAACGAGGTGCGTACCAACATGGCGATCGGCGTCAACACCCAGGTCGCGGCACCGGTCCTGGCCTATGAACCCACGGACTCCGAATTGCGCGCCTTTTATGACAAGTCCCGGCAGAACTACACGACGCCGGGCGCCATGACGCTGCAGGATCTCGTACTGCACGTCGGCGGTTACCAGAATGCCAACCAGACGCTGGCCCAGGCGCAGGTGGATGCCACCGAAGCCGTCTACCAGCTGCGTGCCGGCGCATCCGTCGACCGTGTGATGGAACATTTCGGTTTCGCACGCTCAGGGCGTGCGGCCGACGGCGAGGAACTGGATTTTGCGGCGAAGCTGCACCTCGGAGACAAGCTCTATCAGGTTGCCGCGACCCTGCACGATGGGGAGATTTCCGATCCGGTGGCCGACTGGGACGGGGTGCATATACTCATCATGCAGCGACACCAGTTCCCCAAGGTGGCCGACTTTGCCGCCGTTCGCGATCGCATCTACCTGGACTTCCGGACTGCTGCCGCCAATCGCGCTACCGAGGAGAACCTCGGTCTGCTGCGCCGTCAGGCCAGCATTCTTCTCGCACCCGGGCTCACGCAGTGAAACGACTGGCCTTCACCTGCGTGTGCTGGTTTGCCCTGGCGGCGGGCTGCGCGCAGGCGCAGGACCGCGGCGTCAGTTATTCGACATGGAACGTCTCGGGCAACAGCGTCACGTTGCGATTCGTCCTTCCGGTCACCGAGGCGCAACGTCTCACCGGCGCTGAGGTGCCGGTATTGACCATCACTAAACTCGAAGATTACCTGCTGCAGCATCTGACCGTTGACTCAGCCGGTGGTGACTGCCCGGCCATCGATCAGGGCTTTGACCTCGGGCGAGTGGATCCATTGGCGGTGGGCCCTGAACTGTACGGATTCGAGATCTTCTATCGCTGCGCGGATCCGCGACAGCTGGTGTTGCGCAACAGCGCGCTGTTCGGCGGGGCGCCGGGGCATGTCAATTTCGCCCGTATCCAGCTGCGTGGTCAAAGTGTCGAGCAGCTGTTCACGGCGCAGCACCAGCAGCTGGCGTTGCCTGACGAGCGGGCCGTACCGGCGGCGGGATTCGGGGCCTACCTGCGGCTGGGTTTCACGCACATCATGCGCAGCACGGACCGGTGGTGTTTCGTGCTCGGCCTGCTGCTCCTGGTGCGGCGGTGGCGCGAAGTGGGCTACCTCATCCTGGCGCTCGCCGCCGGTTACCTGCTGGCTTTGTTGCTGTCCATGACGGGTTGGGTGCTGCCACGCCTGACGCCGCTGGAGGCCTTCATGGGATTCCTGGTCGCGCTGCTCGGCGCAGCAGTCACTCAGCGCGAGGCGCAGCACACGAAAATTGCGGCCGTGGGCTGGCCGACATTACTGCTGCTGATGGTCCTGGCGCTCGCACTGCTGCGCTCTTCGGCGGCGGTGTGGGCGCTGCTGGGCGGGGCTGCATTTGCCCTGGGCTTTCTCATGCTTACCCGCGCGACGGGGAGCAGACCGCTGATCTGGCAGGGCCTGGTGGCGCTGTTCGCGTTTCTGGATGGCTTCGTGCTGCCGGCGGTGCAGCCACCGCAGCAGCTGCCGCCGGGGCTGCAGCTGCGGATGCTGATCGGCTTTGATCTGGGCGCGGTGCTGTTCGATGCGCTCATTGTCGCTGTGGCCGTTGCCGCGTGGCAGCTCCTTCGCAGCAGACGCATGGCCCTGCCGCAAGCCGCCCTGAATGATGTCTGTGCAGCGGGTCTGTGTGGACTGGGTACGTTCTGGCTGCTCAGCCGACTCGGATAGCGTTGCGTTCAGGAGCGAGGGTGCAGTACCACCAGCAGTGCGACGGCCGTGGACTTGCCCTCGTTGATGATCGCGTGTGGCACATCCGCAGCGTAGCGTGCGGTCTCCTCGGCAGCGACGCGCTGGGTGCGATCGCCGCTGCTCACGCTCACCCGTCCACTCAAAACGGTCAGATGCTCGCGTGATCCCGGAGGGTGCGCTTCGCTGCGCAGCGCGCCGCCGGGCTGAAGCGTGACTTCGTACCACTCAAACCGGCCCGCAAGTTCCACCGGACCCAGAATCCGCAATTCGCACTTCCCATCCGCCGTGCGCATGCTCGGCGTCTGCGCTTTTGGCACAACGTTGATGGCGTGCTGCGTACCCCGGGTGCCGCCCCTGAGCAGTTCCGCCACTTCGACTCCCAGTGCCTGAGCCAGCCGCCAGACGACCGCGACGGTCGGATTGGTCTTGTCCCGCTCGATCTGCGACAGCATCGACTTCGACACGCCCGATTGGCGCGCCAGCGCATCGAGTGACAGACCCTCGCTCTGGCGCAGGGCCGAAAGCGCTGCGCCCACGCTCGGCGGCGCTACTTTGCGGGGATCGGTCGTCTTGGCCACAGGCGTGCCCATTTGAGATGTCCAGCGCACGTTTGATAAGTTGGATGAGCGTACATTATAATGGACGAAACTCAAGGTGACTACCAATGCGCGCACAAGCGGCCTTCTATGAGCGGATCAACGAGGAGCTGGCAAGCATTCGCACGGCCGGCCTCGCCAAGGCGGAACGATTGCTCGCCACCCCACAGGGTGCGATCGTCCGAACCGTGGACGGTCGCGAGGCCATTAACCTCTGCGCCAACAATTACCTCGGACTCTCCAATCACCCGGCGATCATCGCCGGCGCGCAGGCAGCGCTGACGACACGGGGGTTCGGCTTGAGTTCCGTGCGTTTCATCTGCGGAACCCAGGACATCCACAAAGAGCTGGAAAGCCGCCTGTCCGCATTTGTCGGCACTGAAGACACCATTTTGTATTCCTCCGCGTTTGATGCCAATGGCGGCTTGTTCGAGCCATTGCTGAGCGCGGAGGATGCGGTCGTGTCGGATACGCTGAATCACGCCTCGGTGATCGATGGGATCCGGCTGTGCAAGGCGAAGCGTTATCGCTACGCCCATAACGATCTGGCTGACCTCGAGACCCAACTGCAGAAGGCCCGCGCGGAGGGCGCGCGCGACATCCTAGTGTTCACGGACGGGGTGTTCTCGATGGACGGCACCATCGCGCAGCTGGACAGGATCCGTGCGCTTGCGGACCGGTACGGCGCGCTGCTGGGCGTTGACGACAGCCATGCTTCCGGGTTCGTGGGCCGTACGGGTCGCGGCACCCCCGAGCATTGCGGGGTGTTCGGCAAGATCGACGTCATCACCGGAACGCTCGGGAAGGCGTTGGGCGGTGCCAGCGGCGGCTTCACCAGCGGTTCCCGCGATGTCATTGAACTCCTGCGCCAGCGCTCGCGTCCCTATCTGTTCAGCAACTCCGTCGCCCCGAGCGTCGTCGGTGGCTCCCTTGCGGCGCTGGAGCTCATCGCCACCTCCACCACGCTGCGCGACAAACTGGAGCGCAACGCGGCGTACTTCCGTCAGGAAATGGCCACCGCGGGCTTTGATCTGAAGCCCGGTACTCATCCGATCATTCCAATCATGGTTTACGACGCCGTCAAGGCCCAGAAGCTTGCCCAGCGCCTGCTTGAACTGGGGGTCTACGCGATCGGCTTCTTCTATCCGGTGGTACCGCACGGCCAGGCGCGTATCCGCACCCAGATATCCGCCGTCCACGAAGCGGAGCACCTGCGCACCGCAGTCAAGGTGTTCCGACAGGCCGGTCGTGAACTGGGACTTGTGAGCTGACCTGTGAAGGAGATGCAGCTGATGGGTACCAAGGTGCTCGTGCTCGGTGCCAATGGCCAGATCGGCTCGGAACTCGTCGAATCTCTGGCCGCCCGGTACGGGAGGGAATCGGTACTGGGCAGTGATCTTGCCCCGCAGGGTCGCGTACCCGGCATCCCCTATCGATCCTTGAATGTGCTGGATGCCCAGGCGCTGCGCAGCGTGGTCGAAGACCACGATATCGCACAGATCTACCTGCTGGTGGCCGCGCTGTCGGCTAAAGGCGAGAAAGATCCCCTGTGGGCGTGGGACCTGAACATGCGCTCGCTGCTCAACGTGCTGGAGGTCGCGCGGGAGTGTCATCTGCAGCGGATCTTCTGGCCGAGCTCCATTGCCGCCTTCGGTCCCTCGACCCCGGCCACCCACACCCCGCAGACGACGATCATGGATCCCGTCACGGTCTACGGCCTGAGCAAACTCGCCGGTGAACGTTGGTGCCACTGGTACCACCTCAATCACGGCCTGGACATCCGCAGCCTTCGATATCCGGGTCTGATCAGCTACCGGACCCCTCCCGGCGGGGGCACCACGGATTATGCGGTTGAGATTTTTCACGCCGCCCGGGACCAGGGTCGCTACACCTGTTTCCTGAAGGCCGACCAGGCGCTGCCGCTCATGTATATGCCGGATGCGCTGCGCGCGACCTTGCTGCTGATGGAGGCGCCTGCGGAGCAGTTGCGCCAGCACGATGCCTATAACCTCGCCGGCGTGAGCGTCACCCCGGCGCAGATTGCGGCGCGCATCCAGCATCACCTGCCGGGATTCAAAGTGGACTACGCACCGGACTACCGTCAGGCGATCGCCGCCTCCTGGCCGCAAAGCATCGATGACTCAGCGGCGCTGCGGGACTGGTCGTGGAGTGCCGAGTTTGACCTGGAATCCATGGTGGATGACATGTGGCGCCACCTCGGCACCAGCACGGGTTGATGGGAGAGGTTTTGACGGTCAGCCTTGGAAAGGGATGCCGGGTCATCGCCGCAGGCGTGGTGCTGTGCATCGTTGCCAGCTGCACGGGTTCCAGTTTCAGGGACGCGCATGATCGATGGCAGACATACGGTGGAACTCCCGCGGCTGACCGCTACTCCCGACTTTCGCAGATCAACCAGCAATCGGTAAGGAATCTGCGTCTGGCCTGGCGGTACGACATGTCGGGCACGGGTGATCCTGAGACCAATCCCATCGTTGTGGCGGGAACGCTGTACGCGTATACCCCGCAACTGCACGTCATTGCGTTGGACGCTGCGACGGGCACTCTGAAATGGCAGTTCGACCCGCGCATTCCGGCATCCGGACCGAGCCGTGGCCTCACCTATTGGACCGACGGCCGTAGCAACACACTGTTCGCCGGAGTGATGCAGCTGCTGTTCGCGCTCGACCCCAGGACTGGGCAGCCCATCGACAGCTTCGGCGATCACGGTCACATTGATCTGCGGCAGGGCCTGCGCGGGGAGGGCTCCCAGTACTTTGTTTCATTGACCTCGCCGGGGGTCCTGTACCACGACTCGATCATCGTCGGATTTCGGACATCGGAAGTGAAACCGGCGCCGCCTGGAGATATCCGGGCATTCGACGTTCACACCGGCGCGCTGCGCTGGACCTTTCGTACGATTCCGCAGGCGGGGGAGGCCGGCGCGCAGACCTGGCCTGCGGGCAGCAGAGAGTCATCCGGTTCCGCCAACGGCTGGGCCGGCTTCACGCTCGATGAGAAGCGCGGCATCCTCTACGTCCCGACCGGATCGGCCGTCGATGATTTCTACGGTGCGGACCGCCTCGGGGACGATCTGTACGCCAACACCCTGCTCGCGCTGAATGCGGGCACCGGCAAATTGCTCTGGTACCACCAGCTCGTTCACCACGATATTCAGGACCGCGACCTGCCCACGGCACCGTCGCTGCTGACCGTTCATCACAACGGTCAGCAGCGCGATGTGGTCGCGCAACCGACGAAGCATGGATATCTGTTTGTCTTTGATCGGGTCACGGGGGAACCGGTATTTCCCGTGACCGAACGACCCATTCCACAAAGCGAGGTTCCCGGAGAGCGCGCATCCCGGACTCAGCCCGAGGAGACCCTCCCCGAGCCCTACGCCCGCCAGTACCTGACCGAGGAGCTGCTGACCCAGCGCACGCCGGAAGCGCACGCCTGGGCCGTGCAGCAGCTGCGTGGAATGCGCAGTGAGGGCCCGTTCACTCCACCGGGAGTCGCACGGCCGACTGTCATATTTCCGGGGTTTGACGGGGGCGCAGAATGGGGTGGCGCCGCGGTTGATCCTGAGTCCGGAACGATCTATATCAACGCCAACGACCTCGCCTGGTCGGCACGGCTGATGCCGTCGGAGAAGTTCATGGCGCCGGGGCGGCAGGCCTATGTGAATCTGTGCTCGGCGTGCCACGGTCCGGATCGCAAGGGATCGCCGCCCGCGTTTCCTTCGCTGGTCGACATCGATCGCAGGCTATCCCGCGAGCAGCTTGTGGCGCTCATTCACACCGGGCGCGGGCGGATGCCCGCATTCGCGCAGCTTGGCGATGTGCAGCTGGATGCGCTTCTCACGTATGTCCGAACGGGGGCGGATGAGGGCGCAGGCGCTGCGAGCGCGGACAGTTCTGCGAAATTCAGCTTCACCGGCTACGATAAGTTCCTTGACCCGGACGGTTATCCTGCCGTTGCTCCGCCCTGGGGAACACTCAGCGCCATCGATTTGAATACGGGAAGGTACCGGTGGCGCATCCCGTTGGGCGAATATCCGAAATTGAAGGCGCAAGGCCTGCCGATAACCGGCACGGAAAACTACGGCGGACCGGTCGTCACCGCCGGTGGCCTGGTCTTCATCGGCGCAACCGTCTTCGATCACAAACTTCGGGCGTTCGACAGCCACACCGGCCGGCTGCTGTGGGAGACACAGCTGCCCTATGGCGGGACCGCAACGCCCGCCACCTATATGGCCGGCGGCAAGCAGTACCTCGTGATCGGGACCAACAATGCCCGCGACCGCGACGCCCCGCAGGGAGCAGCGTATGTGGCGTACAGTCTGGAGTAATGAGGGTATGGGGGCTCGATGAACGATTCGGACCTGGAACTGCGGTATGAGCATGCGTTTGACGTGCGCATCAACTTCGACAGGCGTTGGCTGTCCGACCCGCTGCCGGGCGGTGCGAAGCAGGGCTATACCTCCGTCGGGGACGGCTGCGTCGTCAGCGGCCCCCGTTTGAATGGCAAGGTGGTTGACTATAGCGGGGCGGACTGGCCCATCGTCCGCGCCGACGGCGTGGTGGAGCTCAATGCCCACTACATGATCCAGGCCGACGATGGCGCCCTGATCTATATCCGCAATCTCGGCTACGTCCACGGTCCGCTTCGCGCCCAAACCCAGAGCGTTGAGGAAACACCGGCCATCCCCGCCTATTTCCGCTGTACGCCGTACTTCCGCGCCCCCGCGGGCGTCCATGATTGGCTCAATCGAACTGTCGTCGTGGGCATTGGTAAGCGGATGCCCAGGCTTGCGCCTGAGGACCCGCCGGATCACTCGGTGTTCCGGTATTTTGCGGTGCGGTAAATCGTGGTCTGTGGTGGGAAGGAGGGGGGAAGATGGAACTGGGAATTCGCGGTCGCAAGGCGATAGTCAACGGCGGCAGCGCCGGCATGGGCAAGGAAGCAGCCTTTGCGCTCGCGCGCGAAGGCGTGGACCTGGTGCTGTCGGCACGGGGTGAAGCCCGCCTGCGGGCGACGGCCGAGGAAATCGCCGCGGCCACCGGCGTCAGCGTGACGCCGGTGGTGGCTGATCATTCCCAGAGCGAAGGCGTGGCCCGTATTCTGGCAGCCTGTGCAGCTCCGGACATCCTGGTGGCGACCTGTTCGCCACCGCCGATGACCGAGGACTACCGGTTGATCGACGATGCGCAGTGGCGGGCCAGTCTCGACACCGGCCTGCTCAGTCCTGTTCATTTCATGAACACGGTACTCGAGGGCATGGTCAAGCGTGGATGGGGCCGGATCGTCAACATCGCAACCATTGCGGCGAAGTTCCCCTTGGAGTTGCGCATCCTGTCCGGCGCGCCGCGCGCGGCGTTGATCAACTATTCGGGTGCCGTCGCTCTGCGCGTCATCGAGCACGGCGTCACCATCAACAACGTGCTTCCCGGCATGTTTCACACGGCCTTCACCGCGGAACAGTTTGCGGCGAGGGCGGCTGCCAACGGCACCACGTACGATGTCGAGGTCGCCCGTTTCACGGCCGACTACCGCATCGCCGCCCGCCGCTTCGGCGATTCACGCGATGTCGGGGCGCTGGTGGCCTGGCTGTGCAGCCAGTTTGCCGGGTACATCACCGGTCAAAGCATCGTGATCGACGGGGGCGCCACCCGCTCGACTTTCTGATGACATAAGGGGCGGATTTGGGAGATTACCGGGCCGCCGATATACTGGATGACGCCATGACGTCAACAACTACAACAACGGTGCCACAGCTGACGGACCGGGCGGGTCGGCTGCATCCGCGGCGTCTTTCCAAAATGACCGCTGCCCTGGCGGCCCTGAGCGGCGCGCTGTCGGTCCTGGTCGGGGCCCTGGCGGCGCATTTTTCACCGCACGGACTGCGCGGAATCGCCGTCTCGCTGCACCTGGCGCGGCAACCGCTGATCGTCAAGCTTGCCGCAGGTATCACCAGCGCCGCACTCATCATGGCGGCCGTATCCGGTGTGCTGCATTTTTACATCTGGTGGCAGGAACACGATCCCGACTGAAGTCGTCAGCGGGAGGACAGCCGTCGTACCGACAGGATCCTGACCGGGGGCGCCAGATCCTGGCCATGGGCCGGTGATCGCTGGATGCGCCGCACAACCTCCATACCGCTCAGCACTCGCCCAAACGCACCGAATCCCTGACCGTCGGGATTCCGCTGGCCTCCAAAATCAAGGCTGGGCTGATCCGTCACACAGATGAAGAAGTCGCTGGTGGCCGTGTCCGGACCATCCCGCGCCATTGAAATGGTACCTGCCCGATGCCGGAGTCCGGTTTGGTTGGTGCGCTCGAGCGCAATAGCCGCCGATTCCCGGGACTCGAGGCCAGGATCGATGCCGGCCTGGATGACCTCGATCCTGATGTCGCTGGTCGGCTGATTGTCCAGCGTCACGGTGCGGTGGAACGCACCGCCGTCGTACAACTTCTGATCCACATAGCGCAGGAAATTCGCGGCGGTCACCGGCGCGTGGGTTGCATCGATCGCAACGACGATAGTTCCCAAGGCGGTGACAATTTTCACCCTCGGTTCGCCTGCCGCCGCTGGCAGCCCAAACAGGCACAGGGCGGCAATGGCGATCACACCCCTAAGTCGCAGCATAAGCAGTCATTCTCCCTCACAGGCCTGAGCCTGGCAGTATGACAGCGGCAAGTTTTTGCCGGCCAACTCTTACCACCGATCGCGGGGCGCGCCCGCTGGGGGCAACGCAAAGGAGCAGCGAAAATCCCCGAATCGCGTCACACTATGCACAAAGGTGTCAGGTCATGGCTAACCCGAAGGACAATCAGGATTCGCACGCTGCCGGTTCAGGCTCGACAACGGGCGATCCGGGCAAAGCCCGCGGCCCCGGACGCCAGGAGCACCCAGGCGCTTCGCCGGATGACCGTATCGAGTCTCCGCTGCGACCGGCTGCGCCCATCCCACCCCCAGGCGTTCCCTGATTAGAGCCCGCCCTTGGTAACCGATATCGCCCTCTGGACCCCGCCCGCTCCCCCAATCCGCTACGACGGCAAGGGCGCGGATGCGGTGCGCGCGGACGTGACGGGCCACAGCGCAGGGGAAGCATTCACCGACGCTGACTACGTGCCCGTCGTCACCTATTCCAGAACAGTCGGTGGGGCCACCGCGGTAGGCCGAAGCGCTCTGGCCATCGTGTCCGGGGTGAATGAGCGCACTGCGACTCATTTCGGACGTGCACATGCCGCAATCGAGCTTTACAACTCGATTTTCAACTACCAGTACCGGCCCGCGGCGGCGCTGTCCATCTACGTCTGAAGGTCCCGGGCGGCCTGTCACCCGCCCAGATGCGGCCCTTTGTGCTGACTCACATCGTCGCCATCGCCAGCCCTTAGGCTGCTGAAAACAAGCGTCGAAAAAATCGTCAGAATGCCAAGGCCAATAAGCGCCCGGTGCACGCCGTGAATCATTCCGGCCGGACTGTCGCCGGTCGTGGGGACAAACAGCGCCGTGGTCAGACCCGCGGCGGCGACGCCGAAGCTGATCGACAGTTGCTGCATCGTGCTTGCGATGGAACTCGCCTGACTGGTTTCCTCCGGCGTGATATCCGCATACACCAGCGTGTTCATGCTCGTGTATTGCAGGGACGTGAAGGCGCCGTAAAAGAAAGCCTGCAACGCAATGATCCACACCGGAGTGGCCGTTCCGATCGTTGCAAAGAGCATCAGCAGGCCGCCAAGAATCAAGGTATTGGAAATGAGCACGCCCCGGTAGCCGACGCGCTGCAGAAGTCGCGGCATGACCGCCTTCATGCTCATGGCGGCGATTGCCTGGGGCATGATCAGCAGGCCCGACTCGATCGGGCTGAAGCCCAGACCCACCTGATACAGGAGCGGCAGCAGAAACGGCACGCCGCCAATGCCCAATCGGGTGAAGAAGCTGCCGCTCACCGAGGCGCGAAAAGTGCGGATCCGGAACAGTGCGAGGTTCAGCAGCGGAAAGGCCAGGGTACGCGCATGCAGGCCATAGCCCGCGAGCAGCAGGCCGGAAACCCCCGCCAGCCCCGCCATCTCCCAGGCACTCAGAGTGTGCTCCCCGAATATCTCCAGCACGTACGACAGTAAGGCGATTCCGGACCCGAACAGGATGAGCCCGACCACATCCAGGGGCTGTGTCTTCTCCTGCCGGTAGTCGGGCAGGTGGAAATACACCAGCACCAGTCCGGCGAGGCCGATCGGAATATTCAGGAAAAAAATGACTCGCCAGTGAAGGTAGCCGACGATCAGGCCACCGACGATGGGACCGAGCATCGGGGCCACCAGCGCCGGGATCGAGACAAAACTCATCGCGCGCAGCAGTTCTGACTTGGCAAAGGTTCTGACGAGCGTAAGGCGTCCGACCGGAACCATCATGGCTCCGCCGCACCCCTGCAGGATTCGACACGCCACGAGCAGATGCACGTTGACCGTAAGCCCACACAGAAAGGACCCCAGGGTGAACAGGCCGATCGCCGAGGCGAACACCCGACGCGTCCCGTACCGGTCCGCCATCCAGCCACTGATGGGAATGAAGACTGCAAGGCTCAGCGTGTAGCTCGCCAGTACCGCCTTCATGCCCAGGACCGCAACGTGCAGCGCGGCGGCAATCGTCGGCACGGCCGTATTCAGGATCGTCGTATCCAGCGACTCCATGAAGAAGGCGACGGCGACGAGCCACGGCAAAAAGCGCTTGGAATGCTCGTTCGGAAAGGATGAGGCGGGCGTCGCGACGCCAGTATTCGTCATGGCAGCAGTCCTACGGTTGCGCGTTCCTACAAGACCTCGGGCGCTGGTAGCGACCACCACGGGTGCCATCATGCCACAGACTCAATTGTGCTCCCGGTTGCGGCGGTCACGCCGCTGGCGCGTCCGCCCCATCGCCGTGCTGGTGATGCGTCTCAACAGCACGGCGACTTTTTGGCAGCAACTGGATGCCGCGCGGGGACCGACTTTTCCTACGGGCCGTTGCGGATCCGGGGAATATCCGGTCACCCCCATCGCACCTAGGCTAAGCAGCGTACGCAGACTCAAAAACCTAAAGCCGCCCAAGGCGCGGGGGAAAATGTGAAGATCCGGTTTGGCTATGATTTCATCTACCACAGTCCGCAGACAACCCCGATGGTATTGCTGCTGAGCTGCGCTCCCAACGAAGGGCAGCGGCTGCTCGTGAATGACCTCATTCGTACCGATCCGGTGGTTCCCCTGCAGACGTATCGGGACGTGTTCGGCAATGTGTGCACGCGCCTGGTAGCCCCGGCGGGAGCATTGCGTATTACCGCCGATGGATTGTTCGAGGATTCCGGAATCCCGGAAGCCGAAATCCTCGGTGCGCGCGAAACGCCGATCAGCGCTCTGCCTCATGAGGTGCTGATGTACACCCTGCCGAGTCGCTATTGCGAGAGCGACGTGCTGGCGCCTGACGCGCTGCAGCTGTTCGGCCATCTCAGCCCCGGGTGGTCGCGTGTCCAGGGTATCTGTGACTACGTGAATCGGCACGTGACCTTCGGCTATCAGTTCGCGCGTGCCACCAAGACTGCCCTGGAGACGTACCGCGAGCGCCAGGGGGTATGTCGGGACATGGCGCACCTGGCAATCGCCTTTTGTCGCTCGATGAGCATTCCTGCACGCTATGCGACCGGCTATCTGGGGGATATCGGCGTTCCCGCGGTCGAGGCGCCGATGGATTTCGCGGGCTGCATGGAGGTCTTTCTGGAGGGACGGTGGCATACCTTTGATCCGCGCAACAATGCGCGGCGGATCGGCCGCCTGATGATCGCCCGCGGTCGCGACGCAGCCGACGTTGCCATCAGCACGGCATTCGGCCCCTCGAGTCTGCAGCTGTTCAAGGTTTGGACCGATGAACTCTCCGAACAGCAGGCGGCCGGCATCCTGGCGCGCTTCGCCGGGCAGCCGCGCGGTGCAATCCAGGCGGCCTGAGAAGGCCCTACATCCTGAGGATCGGCTTGATCACTTCGCCACCCCTGACCGCCTGCCATGCCTGCTCCAGATCGGGAAAGGCGAATTCGGTGATCAGCCGGTCGAACGGAAATCGGCCCAGGCGCCAGTAGTTGATCAGCAGTGGAATGAACAGCTGCGGATTGGCGCTGCCGCCTAAGATGCCCTGCATTTTGCGGCCCCCCGCGAGCAGGTGGGCGACGTTCAATGTCCATTCGCCCTGCGGGCGCGTCACGATTCCCGCCGTCCCCTCATTGGCAAGACAGGCGCTCGCCAGCGTATACACCGCCGGCGCGTGGGTCGTGTTGAAGCTGTAGGTGAAACCGTCGGGTTGGATTTCGCGCAGTGCGGCGGCCGCGCCGTCATTGGACGGCACGATGTCGGTTGCACCCAGTGCTTTGGCAAGCTGCAGGCGTGCCGGCGACACGTCCACCGCGACGATGCTGGATGCGCCGGCAATGCTTGCCGCCATCACCGCGGCCAGGCCGACGCTACCCACCCCGAAGATCACCACGGATTCACCTGGCGCCACCTTCAAGGCCTCGAGCATCGCGCCGGCACCGGTGATGAGACCGCAGCCCAATGGCCCCAGCAGGTGCAGGGGAACGTCGGCCGGCACTTTGACCGCCGTGGACTCAGGGGTATTCACGTGCGTGGCAAAGGAGGACTGGCCAAAAAATGCACCGTAGATGCGCGTGCCGTCCTGACTCAACGGGGAGGACCCGTCGGCGCGCATGCCGCCGAAACTCAATTTCATGGCATCCCGGCAATACGTGGGGCGAGCGGCGCGGCAGCTGGGACACAGGCCACAGGATGCGCCACTGAGCACGACGTGGTCCCCCGCTTGCAGCCCCCGTACACCCGAGCCCACGCCCTCGACGATACCGGCGCCCTCATGACCCAGCACGATGGGCAAGGGCACCGGAACTCCCTGTCCGTGATGGCACGAGAGATCGGTATGGCAGATGCCACTGGCGACAATCCGCACCCGAACCTCATTCGGACGCGGATCATCGAGTTCCACCTCCTCGATCTGCGGCGGCGTAAGTTTGGTGCGCGACACGGCGGCGTGGATTTTCACTCTGAATCCTTTGTGGCAGGCTGGGCGCCGGACACGGCGCATTCTAAGTCATCGGAGACACGACCATGAAAATCGGCTTCATTGGACTCGGACATATGGGTTCGGGAATGGCCGCCAACCTCGTGAAGGCGGGTCATGATGTGACCGTGTACAACCGGACGCCGGGCAGGAGCCAGGCGCTGGCGGCACAGGGGGCGAAAATTGCAGACAGCATCGCCGATGCCTGCCGGGCAGAGGCCGTCATGACGATGTTGGCCGACGACGCGGCGGTAGAGAATGTGGCATTCGGGGCGCACGGCATCCTCGCCAGCCTGCCGCCGCATGCGGTGCATGTCTCCTCGAGCACGATCAGCGTCGCCTTATCGGCCACACTCACGTCACGGCACGCGGGGGCCGGCCAGCGCTTCATCGCAGCACCCGTATTCGGGCGGCCGGAGGCGGCGGCAGCGGGCCAGCTTTTTGTGATCGCCGCAGGCGCGGCGTCGGCGCTCGAATCAGTCGCGCCATTGCTTGCCGCCATCGGCCAGAAGACATTTACGGTATCCGAGGTGCCCCGACTGGCGAACCTGGTGAAGCTCAGCGGCAATTTCCTGATCGCCGCAGTGATCGAATCCCTCGGCGAGGCCGTCGCCCTCGTCGGCAAAGGTGGCATCGATGCTCATCAGTACATCGATATCCTGACCTCGACGCTGTTCAACGCGCCGGTCTACAAGACCTACGGCGCATTGATCGCGGAGCAGAAATTCGAACCCGCCGGCTTCTCCGCGGTCCTCGGACACAAGGATATCGGGCTGGTATTGTCTGCCGCGGACGACCTGCGGGTCCCAATGGCCTTTGCAAGCGTGCTTCGTGACCGATTCCTGGCGCTGCTCGCGCAAGGTGGCGATAAGCTCGACTGGTCGGCAATCGCAAGCCGCTCAGCCCCCGACGCCTAGATCTGCGATTTCGATGACATAAAAGATCGCCGGAGCGGCCCTGGGGGCAAGGCGTGCGGCACTCTCGCCGCGCAGCACCACGGCATCGCGGGGCTGCAGCTTGTGCTCGACGCCCAGATACTCAATGCCCACCAGTTCGGTGGCGATCAAGACTGTACTGGCGGCGCTGTTGTGGACTGTGACCGGAGCGCTCAGCGTGTGAGGGTCGATGCTGGAGCGGAATCGCCCGCGGCGGGTCATCACATTGAGATCCGTCACGGGCCCCGATATCAGTTCCGCATACGTCGGCAGCTCACCCGCCAGGGTGACCGGCGGACTGCTGGGCGAGAGTTCGATGGCGGCCTCGTCCGCGATCCGCAGGCCCATCACGCCCTCCAGCAGCACCAGCCGACGGTCGATGCCGGGAAAGTGGGAGAAAGGTCCGCTCGCCTGAATGGTCGCGATGCTGATCCGCCATTCGAACGTGTCGAAATCCGCTCCCGCCGGGAACACCAGGACTTCACTGGTCACACCGCCGCCATTTTTCCAGGGCATTTCGCGGCGGTCGCGGGCACGAAGAATACTCAGGTCGTTCAAAAGTCTTGCACCTTTTCGCTGTTGGTGAGGGCGGCAGCTTCGACCTGCCGCAGCAGCCGGTGCAGTAGCGCCACATCGGACGCATTCAGGCCGGTCAGAAGCTGTGACTCATACTCTCGCGCGAGGGGTATGACCTTGCAATACATAGCATAGCCGGGAGCGCTCAGGTCCAGGCGATGTGACCGGCCATCCTGGGCATTCGGTTGACGCCGCACCAGGCGTCGTCGGGTCAGCCCCTGCGCCGCACGCATCACGGTGACCTTGTCCATGAGCGTACGCCCGCACAGTGCCTGCTGAGTGAGTGCCCCCTCATCGCCCAGCACGGCCATGAGACGCCATTGGGGTATGGTCAACCCGAACTGATCCTCGTAGGCCCGGGCAATCAGGCGCGAGACCGCATTCGCGGCAACGGACAGGCGATAGGGCAGGTACTCCTGCAGCTGAAGTCGCTCGACCGGTCTATTCGGCATCGGGCTGCCACCCCCGTCGCGCCGCGACCACGCGCCCCCGGGCTTCCCCGAAACCCAGCCGGGCGCATCCCCCGCGCTCACAGGTCGCGCGCAGGATGATCTCATCGCCATCACTCAGGAATCGCCGCTGCTCCCCATTCGGCAATGTCAGCGCCTGTTTGCCACCCTGGGACAGTTCCAGAAGCGAGCCCGCTTCGGAAGGCGTCGGACCTGACTGCGTCCCGGTTCCCAAAAGATCCCCCGGGCGCAGGTTGCAGCCGTTGATGGTGTGATGGGCCACCATCTGCACGACGCTCCAATAACAATCACGGAAGTTGCTGTGCGAAAGCCGGAAAGGCGCGACCCCTGCCGCGCGCATGGTTTCGGTTTGGATGTACACCTCGAGTGCGATGTCGAGTGCACCGCAGTCCAGGAGCTGCGCTGAGTGCAGATAGGGCAGGGGCTGCGGTTCCCCCGCGGCGCGGGCCCAGGCAATCCGATAGGGCGCGAGCGCCTCCCACGTGACGACCCACGGCGAAATCGTCGTCGCGAAATTCTTGCCCAGGAACGGACCCAGCGGCTGGTACTCCCAGGCCTGCAGGTCGCGCGCAGACCAGTCGTTGAGCAGACACATGCCAAAGACATGGGATGGCGCCTGCGCCAGCGCAATGGGCGACCCCTGCTCATTGCCCGGCCCTATGAAAACCCCCAGTTCCAATTCGTAGTCGAGCCGCTCGCTCGGCCCCATGACCGGCACATCGCCGCCCGCCGGCAGCCGCTGTCCCAATGGCCGCTGAACCCGCTGGCCGGACACGCCGATGGATGAGGCGCGGCCGTGATATCCGATCGGCACCCACTTGTAGTTCGGCAACAGCGGATTGTCCGGCCGCATGAGTCTGCCGACGGCGGTCGCATGATGCTGTGACGTATAGAAATCGGTGTAGTCGCCGACCTGCGCCGGCATGGCCATCTCGGCGTCAGCCTGGCTCACCAGGCACGGCTCCAGGGCGGCCTGATGTGCGGCGCCCTGACGCAGCGCGCGGGACAGGGCGAGACGCAGGCCGGAGAGGGACTGCGCTCCCAGGCTCATCAGATCGTTCAGCGTGGGCCGTCTGGCGCAGGTCAATGCCCGCGATGCCGCGGCTCCGATCTGGGCTGAAGAAAACGCACCGCTCTCCCAGGCCGCATCCAGGTCCAGTATCTGATCGCCGATCGCGACCCCGCCGCGGTACATCTGCGAGCTGTCGCGGCGGCGAAAGATGCCAAAGGGCAGATTCTGGATGGGGAAATCCGTTCCCGCAGCGTTGGCCGAGGCGACCCAGCTGCGAAGACCCGCCTCATGCGTCTCGTTGAGCCTCATGGATTACGGCGAGCGCGCATCGAAGCGCTTCTGCAGGCCCTGCCAGCATGCCGAGTAGTCCGGCTGCAGCAACCCGGATTCGAGCGCAAAGCGGGTAGGGCGAATGCAGCGGCGGGTCTCAAACATGAAGGCCATCGTGTCGAGCACCTTTTCCGGCCGGCTGGTATCGGCGCGGCGCGCGCGCTCGAAGGTCTCGGCGTCCGGGCCATGCCCGCTCATGCAGTTGTGCAAGGATGCGCCGCCCGGCCTGAAGCCCGCGGCCTTGGCGTCGTATACGCCGTGAATCAGTCCCATGAATTCGCTGGCGATATTGCGATGAAACCAGGGCGGACGAAAGGTGTTCTCCATGGCCAGCCAGCGTGGCGGGAAAATCGCGAAATCGATGTCATCCACGCCCGGGGTGTTGGTGGCGGACTGCAGGACCAGGAAGATGGACGGATCAGGGTGGTCGAAGCTGACGGAGCCGATCGTGTTGAACCGGCGCAGATCGTATTTGTATGGCGCGCCGTTACCGCGCCACGCCACCACGTCGAAGGGCGAATGGTTCATGCGCGCCGACCAGAGTCGGCCGCCGAACTTGGCCACCAGTTCGTAATCGGTGTCGACATCCTCGTACCAGGCCGCGGGCGTCAGAAAATCCCGTTCGCACGCGAGCCCATTTGCACCGATCGGGCCCAGTTCCGGCAGGCGAAATGCCGCTCCGTAGTTCTCACATACATAGCCACGCGCCGCACCGTCCGGCAGATCCACGCGAAAACGCACCCCGCGGGGAATCACTGCGATCTCCAAAGGTGCCACCTCGACCTGCCCGAGTTCCGTCACGATCAGCAGCTGTCCTTGTTGCGGGACGATCAGCAGTTCGCCGTCCGCATCGTAGAACGCCCGCTTGAGCATGTGCCGGTTGGCGGCATAGAGGTGGATGGCCGTGCCGGACTGCTGGTCGGGCGCGCCATTGGTGCCATAGGTGATGAGACCGTCGACAAAGTCGGTGGCTGCGCTCGGGATCGGCATCGGGTCCCAGCGCAGCTGATTGGGAGAAAGCTCGGCACCGGGCACCTCAAGATTGAGCGCATGGTGCTCGACGGACGTAAACGGTGAGTGCATGACGCTCGGGCGTATGCGATAGAGCCAGGTATGCCGATTACTCGCGCGCGGCGCGGTGAAGGCGGTGCCCGACAGTTGCTCCGCATAAAGTCCATAGGGGCAGCGCTGGGGCGAATTGTGGTCGGGCAGGGCGCCGGGGAGTGCCTCGCTGCTCAGGAAGTTACCGAACCCGGCGCTGTAGCCAACCATCTAGGTCCCCTTCGCAGCGCCACTATCGAGCGACACGACGCCGCGCCGGATCTGGTCCTGTTCCAGGGACTCGAACAGCGCCTTGAAGTTTCCCTCCCCGAATCCCTCGTTGCCCTTGCGTTGAATGATCTCGAAGAAACACGGTCCGACGACATTCTGGGTGAAGATCTGCAGCAGCACGCCCTGACCCTGGGTCGGAGCCCCGTCGATCAGGATGCGCCGCTGGCGAAGCTCTTCGAGCACCTCGCCGTGTCCGGAGACCCGCGCCTCGATCCCGTCATAGTAGGTTTCGGGGGTGTCCTGGAAGTGCACGCCACGGTCGCGCATGCGATCGACCGTCGAGTAGATATCGACCGTACCCAGCGCAACGTGCTGGATACCTTCGCCCTTGTAGTCGCGCAGGAACTCCTCGATCTGCGATTTGTCGTCCTGGCTCTCGTTCAGCGGTATGCGTATCTTGCCGTCCGGGCTGGTCATGGCCTTGGAAAACAGCCCCGTGACCTTGCCTTCGATATCGAAATACCGGATCTGGCGGAAATTGAAGATCCGCTCGTAGAAATCGGCCCAGGTCTGCATGTTCCCGCGGTGAACATTGTGGGTCAGGTGATCGATATAGGTCAGTCCCGCGCTGTTCGCCGACTCACTCTCCAGCGCTCCCGGGATCGGCACGAAATCGACATCGTAGATCGCATTGGCCCCATAGCGGTCGACCAGGTAAAGATGGCTGCCGCCGATTCCCTCGATCGCCGGAATGTTCAGCTCCATGGGGCCGATCGCGCCCTTGATCTCCTTCGCACCGCGCTCCAGAGCGAGCCTGAGCGCCTGCCCCGCATCGCGGACCCGGAAGGCCATGGCGTTGATCGAGGGGCCATGGGCTCCCCGGAACTCGGCCGCCTGTCCGCGCGGCTCCATGTTCAGGATGAAGCTGATACCACCTTGCTTGTAACGCAACACGTTCTTGGAACGGTGCCGCGACACGGCGGTGAAGCCCATGGCGCAAAAAAGCTCACTCAGGGCCTGCGGATCCTGGCTGGTGAATTCGACGAATTCGAAGCCATCGGTGCCCAGAGGATTGTCGAACAAAGGTGTTGTCATACCAACCCCGCGTGGTGAAAAACGCCGGACGGCGAACCTCGCGAGATAGTGACATTTGTTACTACCTATCACAACAAGCGTCGCCGCAACGGCGACGGCGACGCTTGTGACTTAACGCGGCCGGTCCCTTGGCTATTTCCCGAGCACCGCGAGCGTGACGGCATCACCCATGGCCTTGTACCCGGCATCATTGGGGTGCAGGTGATCGCGATCGTTGTACATTTTCGCAAAAGTCAGCGGATTCGCCGGATCGGCCACTGCCGGCGCAAAGTCGATCACCCCATCAAAGACACCGCTGGTCTTGATCCAGGTGTTCAGGCTCTCACGCACGGTTTCACCGGCCGGTGAGGCGTAGGAGGCACCCTGATAGGGGGTCAACGTGGCACCGATGACCCGGATCCCGTGCTCGTGCGCACGGGCAATGATCTGCAGGTCCGCGGCCTCCAGCGCTTCGGCGCTCACCGGCTCGGGGGAGTTGGCGGTTCCCAGGCCGCGGCCGATGTCGTTGATGCCTTCCAGCAGGATGATGGCCTTGATGCCCGGCACGCTCAGCACGTCCCGGTCGAGCCGCGCAAGCGCGCTGGGACCGGCGCCATAGCGCAGCAGCCGGTTGCCGCTGATACCGGCGTTGACCACCGCCCAGTGATGCCCGGCGAGCCGCTCGGCCAGGCGGTCAGGCCAGCCGCGGAACGCATTCGCAGTCGATGCCGCCCCTTCGGTGATCGAATCGCCCAGCGTGACCACCACGCGGGTCGGTACGACCGGCTGTGATTCCACCAGGGTCACCAGTACCGGCACGCGCATGAGCCGTACTGCGGGCAGTGTGGCGGTGCCTGTGAAATCACCGGGGGTTCCGGCGGCGTACTGGAAGAGGGTGCGGGCACTGCGCAGCGCCATCGGCCCCGGCACCAGCACCGAAACATACAGCCGCTCGAGAGCTTTCGTGGGCAGGTCGATCGGGTCGCTGAGCACGGGCGCGCTGGCGGGAATCACGATCGCGGACTGACCGGCGAAGGTGACCGCATGGTCGCTCCCGGCAACGACCGTACCGTCGGCTGCCGCAATCCCCACGTGCACGGCACCCAGGGACAATGGGTCAGCGCCGTCTTCGTTCGAGAACTTGAGACGCAGACGGGTGCCATCGGCGGAGACGCGCACCAGCTGCCGTACCGTGATGTTGCGGATTTCGGCGGTCGCGAGATCCAGCGGCACGTTCCCTGGATTTTCCAGGAGGGGGGGCGGGAACATACGGGGAGCAGGCGGCGGCGGCGGTGCGACCGGAACGCCCAGCGGCGTCGCCGGCGGCGCCGGTGGTGGTCCCGGAGGGCCGGGCGGCGGCCCGGCAGGAATTCCCGTGGTGCCCGGTGGCAGGGGCGCTACCACATAACCCCAAACCCCCACCCAGCCATCATCGGCCGGCCGCGTCGCGGCGGCGGCACTGTGAACCAGCAGGCTAACGAGCACCGCCGTCGCCAGGAACTGTCCCAGAATCCTCATCCTCTTCTCCCCCTTGCACCGAAGTATCGCGTCACGCGCGATTGTTATTCTGAGTCACCCTGCCACACACCCGCGGCTGCTGATGACTTCTCAAGTATGGAAGTATAGGCCCGCGCGCCAGGGATTGCTTCCGACCGCGGCCGCCATCACAGCAAGGGCATTTGTCCGCCCAAAAACTCGCGTTCCACGTTCAAAAGTGGCAGGCGGTTCGCCAGGGACTCATAGATATGGGCGCGCTCGGCGAGCCGGGCCGCCTCTGTGGTCTCGACCCAGCTGTGGACCACCATCGTGGGCAACCGGCACTCATCGCGATGCAACTCGCGCAGCCACTCATAGAGCGGTCGCAGCTTCGGCTGGCGTATCCACCAGGGGACCTCATCCGGCATCCACAACCGTGCCGTTCGCAGGTGCTGCAGAAACCGTCGCCGGGGGGAACTGGTCTGCCCGACGTAACGCGTCAGACGCAGGTCGCGCGGATCGGCAAGCGAATAGATCGCAGTGCCCGCGGCCACCATTCGGGAGTCGTCGTACAACTCACGTTTGACGTGCTCCCGGATGCGACGTGCCAGCTGGGCTTCAATGAGCATCACTCATTGTAAACATCTCGCGCGTGGGGGCGCCCCATACAGTCCACCCACGCGCCGAACCAGCGCCCGGTAACGTTACGGGTGCTTGTGGGATTCCTTGGCGTGATCCTTGACGGTTTCCTTCGCATCGCCGTACTTGGCCTGCGTGGCGCCGGTGACCTCCTTGCCGAGGCCCTTGACCTGTTGCTCGGTGCTGCCGACGGCCTTGCCCGCCGTTTGCTGTACCTTGCCGGCGGCCTCTTTCACGCGGCCTTCGACCTGATCCTTATTGATGCCCATGTGCTCAACTCCTGTGTTGCGGATAATGCCACCTGGTCGCTCGCGGCTTGGATGGCACCGAAAGCTTGGGCTTTCTACGGCGCGGACGATGTAGGACTTCGGTGCAAAACTGCGTCCTTTGGCGGACGTCGGTGAGAGCCTGCGCCAGGGCTTCGCAGTGTCCTACAGGGGGGGTACTGCGCAGGCCAGCCTACCGCTTCGGGGTGTCCGCCGCGGGCGGGGGGGCACCCGGCTGTGCAGGAGATGCGGAAGGATCATCGGCCAACCCCACCTCCTCGATGGCCGAGAGCACCTGCAAGGCGTCGGTTTTTTCCGCAAAGGTCGCAGCCTGCGGGTCGTAGCGATTCTTGACCATCGGCAGGTCGCGCCGCAGTTCCTCGATGAGGTTGATGATCTTTGCGACTTTCTGCTCCGTCGTCAGGCTCAGCTGCAGCGCGATGTGCGTGTGCTGTTGTTCGATGCGGGTCTGGCGGTTCTGCGCGATGAGCACCACGGTCGTGCTGATCAGCGCCGCCACTGTCAGAATTCCATCCAGCAGGGGATAGGGAAATGGATCAAAGGGCAGCACGCCCAACCGTGGCGCGAGGGAATTGGCGGCGATCCAGCAGATCACGAAGCCGAGCAGCACGATCAGGTAGAGCGGGCGTCCGATATAGCGGCTGATGCGATCGACGAAGCGTTGTGCGGCCGGGCGCTGCTCCCATTCACGCTTTTGAACCTCGAGCACACTGTCGATGTTCTCATCGAGGTGTAGCGGTCGATTGCCGGCAGCGGCAGGGGATTCGACCATGAATCAACCTCATGAAGACTGGCGACGCATCGCCTCCAGCCTGAGACGATAGCGCAATGTATCGGTGCGAGAGCCGCGCGAGCGCGCTCATTCGCGTAGGACGATGGGCAAAGCAATGCGCAGCCTGCGCTGCAGCTGGTGCTTCAGGCGGCGAGACTGTGCTCGTAGTAGAGCGACTGCCGGTCATCGAGAATGGCTTGCAGTTCCTCGATCGACCGGCCCTCGGGCGTGAGCCAACGATCAATGTTTTCAGGCCGCAGATTCACGATCATGCGGTCATGTCCGGCCGCCGCCACTTCCGGGGGCGGTTCATCCGTGATGGCGGCGAATGACAGCAGCCGCTCACCGCTTTTCGGCTCCACCCACTCCGCGAACAGACAGGCGATGAACATCCTGCCGAGCGGGCGCGGTACGAAGTGCAGGACCTGGTTGCGGCCGTCCGGCGCGGTGACGTTTTCGAAGAACGAGTCGATCACCATCAAGGCGTGCGTGATGCCGAATTGGTTGCGCCAGAAGCGGGTGAGATTGTCGCGCCGGGCGTTGTAGTTGCCGGAGAGCTTGTCGTCCATGAAGGCCGCTGCGCCCGGCTGACGCAGCAGGTAGCGCGCCGGCACCAGTACTTTGCGTCCGCCCCTGACCACCACGATGGGCGCGTAGGATTTGGGAAATATCCGGTAATCATCGACGTGCGGCCGATCATCCCTCAACAGTGCGAGTTTGCCGAGTAACTGCTGCACCTTGCTGGTGGCGATCCGCTTGCTCTCGGCGGCGGCCTGGGTGTGCCGCGCGGCGAGCTTGCGCTCCGCATCCGCTAGGCGCTTGCGCTGGGCAAAGGTCTCGGTCTCGAGTTTGACCGTCTGGGCGTTGCGGTACCGATCACTCAGATCCTTGATCGCGTGCTCTGCAGGAGTCTGCGGTCGCAGGAATTCCAGATCGAAGCCGCGCGGCAGCCGCACCGCGGAGGGATCATCAATCCGCCGCTGCATCAACTCATGAAATTCCGGAAGGGACATGAGGATGCCGGTCTCGCGCAGGAAAACCTTCCAGTCCGCAATGACCATGGCCGAGTAGCACATTTCTACAATTCCATACAGAGGCCGGACCCCTAGAGTACTGGATGCGGGAGGATATCGCGCCCCGTCCTGGTGAGCTGTACAGTGTCCTGGATGTTGCCTTGCTGGTCGGGCGGCACCGGGCGCTAGGATCCGGCGCATGCCGACTCCGAAGCTCCTGGGGATCGCCGATCACCTGCCGATCGGGGATTTCATCCGCGACTGGTACATCATCAGGATACGCTGCACCTGCGGCCATGAACGCGAGCCACGGGGCGAGTTCATCCGCCGGGTGATCGGAGCACAGACGACCATTCGGGAACTGCGCCAGCGGCTGCGCTGCCACAAGTGCGGGCAACGCGGGGCGCTGATCGAGGTGTTGCAGCTGCCGCGCTAAACGGGTCTGGAGGGTATATGGATTATCAGAATCGGCATGTCGTCATCACGGGTGGCACCGGCGCGCTGGGCACAGCGGTCGTCGGCACATTGCTGGCGGCGGGCGCGGTGTGCCACGTTCCGTATCGCAGCGAGGAGGAAGCCGCGCGCTTCGTGCATCGCGACCACAAGCAGGTATCGCTGGTGCCGCTTGCGGACCTCGCCGATGAGCCGGCCGTCACGGCCTTCTACGGTGGCCTTGCCCCACTGTGGGCCTCCATCCACATCGCCGGGGGCTTTGCCTTCGCACCCATTGCCGACAGCGACAAGGCGCTGCTGAGCGCACAGCTCGAAGCGAATCTCATTTCAGCCTACCTGTGCAGCCGATCGGCCGTAGCGGCATTCAGGCGGACCGGGGCCGGCGGCCGCATCGTCAATGTTGCCGCGCGGCAGGCGCTGGAGCCCCGCCTCGGTGCCAGCCTCACCGCCTACGCGGCGGCGAAGGCGGGGCTCGCGGCCTTTACCGTGGCGCTGGCCGAAGAGGTTGCGCATGAGGGCATCCTCGTGAACGCCATCGCGCCATCGATCATGGACACTGCGGCCAACCGCAAATCGATGCCGAAGGCCGATTTCAGCGCCTGGCCGAAAGTCGAGGAGGTGGCCGCCACGATTTCATTTCTGGCGTCTGCCGGCAATATGGTCACACGCGGCGCGGTCGTGCCGGCGTACGGCAAAGTGTAGTGCGGGCATGCGTGATTTCCAGATCCTGCCGAAGGATTTACTGTCGTTCGTGAAACCGGCGGAGCCGCTCGGGGCACTCTTTTATTTCACCCTGTTCGTCGTCATTGCGCTGCTGCTGTCGCGCGGCCTGCGCACCGCCGTCCACGCGGCCGTGTCCAGGGAAACCCATGTTGATCGCACGACGGTCAACTTCCTGCAGCAGATCGGCTCGGCCCTGATCTGGGTCATCATGCTCATTCTTTACGCGCACCTGGTGCCGCAGCTGCGCGCGCTCGGCACCGCGCTGCTGGCCGGCGCGGGGGTCGCCTCCGTGGTGATCGGACTTGCCGCCCAAAGTACGCTCGGCAACCTGGTCGCGGGCATTTCAATGACCATCTATCGGCCCTTCCGTCTCGGAGACACACTGCAGGTTGCCGCTCCCACCGGGACCGAGATCGGCACGGTGGAAAACATTTCCCTGGGCTATACGACCATCCGCGTCCAGGACGGGCGCTCGGTGGTGCTTCCCAACAGCGTCGCGGCCAGCCAGACCGCCATCAACCTCAGTCCCGGGACCGGGCGCTGGCAGCAGGTGATTGCCATCCGTCTGAGCCGCGATGCGGACATCGAGGCCGCCTGCAAACTGGCACGCGAGGCGGCGGCGCAGGTCGTCGGGGAAGCGGCCGTCAACAGCTGTTTCCTGACCCGGATCGATGCCACGGAGGCACAGCTGGAACTGCGATTCCTGGCTTCCGGCGCGAACAGTCGCGAGACACAGCGCGCTGCGGTGATTCTCGCACTGGACCGGAAACTCTCCGCGGCGACCCAAAGCTCCGTGGCGCCGGGCACCCCGGTGGCACAACGCCCCACGTTCGCCTGAAGCGGCGCAAACCGCGGGCCAAGAAAAAGGCCCGCTCACTTCGCAGCGAGCGGGCCTGGTCTTTGTTGAAAGACCCGAAGCCTTGAGGCTTCAGACTTCAGGCTTCCTTCGTGCGCCAGCCCGACGCATAGTTCTTGCGGGCATCCTCACCGTAGGGTACGGCCGCGACCTGGACGCGCACTTCGGTCTGTTCGTGACGCTCGACGGTGGCTTTGGCGGTACCCTGGTCGGCTTCGCCCCAGATCAGCGTCAGTTCCTCACCGATCTGGATGTCCGGGTTGACCACGCCCAACGACAGCGCGGTGCGCTCGTTGAAGCTGTAACCGCCGAACATCGAGTACCCGACGACCTTGCCGCCCTTCTTGACAGCATCGAAGGTGGCCGAGCCGTAGTTTGAGTTCGGAAAATCGAAATACTTGTTCGACAGCTTTCCGGGAATAAAGAGCGTGGCGAGAACCTTCGCCACGTCCTCGCCGCTCCAGGCGAAGGTCACCTTGTTCTTGTGCGGCTGCTTGGAGAGCTTCTCGAGCGCCTCGCGGCCGGCGAAGTCATGGTCGAACTTCACGAACGGGCCGTAGCCCAGGTCGTACGGCGTCGTGTAGTAGTCCTCGATCTTGTCCGACACGAAGCTGCCGGAGATAGAACAGGTCGCCTCGTAGCCGTTGGCCGGGAGCCACTCACGGTACTTCTTCATGCTCTCGCCGCTGTACACGGCAGGCAGCGGGGACGGGATCCAGCCGGACTCCAGGGTGTTCGAGGAATACGCACGCGTACCGACGGCGGCGATGCCGAACTCCTGGCCTGCTTCCATGATGGTGTTGAAGACTTTATCGTAGTCCGCGTACGGACCCCAGATCTCGAGTCCCGGCGCGCCGGCCATGCCGTGCCGCAATGCCTTGACCTTCTGGCCGCCCAGGTTGATGTGGCTCCAGTTGAAGAACTTGATTTCCGGCACCACCGGGCCGCCGTTGAGCTTCTCGATTACCTTCCAGGCGTTCGGGCCCTGGATCTGGAAGCGATAGCGGCGACGGCTGACGGCCTTGCCGCGCGGTGCCGACGGCGAGCGGTCGTCACGGATGCTGTCGACCTTGAAGCTGCCGGTCTCAGCCTGGAACTGCAGCCAGTTCACAGAGGGCGCGCGGCCAACGAATACCAGCTCGTCGGTGTCCTCGTAGAACAGGATGCCGTCGCCGATGACGTAACCGTCATAGCTGATCGGGACCATCTGCTTGGCCTTGCCGACCGCGAAATTGTTGAAGCTGTTGATTGTGCAGTACGACATCAGCTTCAGGGCATCCGGACCCTTGACCGTGAACTCCGCCATGTGGTGCGTCTGGTCGAACAGCACGACGCTCTCGCGCCAGGCGCGCTGCTCGTCGCGCCAGTTGGTGTATTCGCTCGGCACGACCGGGTAGACGTAGGCACCGATCTTTGAGTTACGCAACATCTGTACCGGATTACCGGCTGCCTTCAACACACTTTCCAGGTTCTGCTGGCTCATTTCCCACCTCTTTGAAAACGTCGAAATCCTAAAGAAAAAGCTTCGCCTACACGCAATTTGTTAGGGTTTCAAACTCCTCACACGCGTTTCGCGACTCAAGCTGCATTGCCTGCCGGGCGTCGTCGTGCCGCAACGCGCCGGGGTCGCGATCTTGAGACTTGGGATCCAATGCTGTCAAGACTGAACCGGCAACAGACCTGAATATGTGTATTTCGGTATCTCGTTGACGGTTTGGGATCCAATGCGGCAGGATCGGCCCCATGGATACCCAGTTGGCGCGCGCCACAGTCAGCGTCCGGGAAATGATCCTGCGCGGACGCCTCAAGCCCGGCCAACGCCTCACGGAGATCATGCTGGCGGAGCTGCTTGGCATGTCCCGGACCCCCGTCCGGCAGGCCCTGCCGGTACTCGCCCGCGAGGGGCTGCTGGTGGAGTCCGGCGGCCGCGGCTACCTCGTGCGCACCTTTACCCGCAGCGACATCCTCGATGCCATCGACCTGCGCGGGGTCCTGGAGGGCTTTGCCGTGCGCCGCATTGCGGAGCGCGGCGCCACCCCCGTGCTGCTGCAGCAGCTGCGCTCGTGCCTGGAGGAGGGCGACGGGATCTTCCGGAAACGCCACCTGGTGGACTCCGACGAGGCCGCCTACGGGGCCATGAACAGTCGCTTTCACGCGCTGCTGCTGGCAGCGGCCCACAGCCCCATCATCGCCGGCGCACTCGCCAGCAATGACTGCATTCCCTTTGCCAGCGCCGGCGCCATTGCTTTCGACGGCACCGATCTACAGGCGATGTTCGATGCGCTGTACTTCGCTCACATGCAGCACCACGCCATCTACGATGCGCTGGAGTCCGGCCAGAGCGTGCGCGCGGAGTTCCTGATGTGTGAGCACGTCAATACCGTGAAGAGCAGCATCAACATGCTGCAGATGCAGGAAAACGCCGATGCTCCGGCCGGTGCCCTGCGACTGATCAGGAGCTGAGAAAGTCCTGCAGACTGAGCGGCGCGCGGCCCAGGAGCTCTTCGAACGCAGGCGAGCACAGGTCGAACTCGCCGGCGCGGATCGCAACGCCCAGGCCCACTGACATGGCCACGACCGGTGCCGGAAGTCCGGCCTGTTCGAGCGCGCGCTGGAATTCCTCGGGCGACACCGGCTCGTAGGCGATGCTCCTCCCAGCCGCATTGCCGAGCTCTGCGGCAATCTCGGACAGTCCATAGCACTCACGACCCACGGTAATCGGATACTCGCGATTCAGGTGCCCGTCGCTCGTGAGCACCCGCGCCAGAGCCTCGGCAATGTCCGCGCGCGCCACAAAGCCGATACGGCCCTGGCCGCCGCAGTGGCGGAGTGTGCCCGTGGTCAGCGCACTGCCGAACAGCAGTGGCACGAGATCCAGATACAGGTTGTTGCGGAAGAAGGTGTAAGGGATCCCGGATTCACGGATCAGCATTTCAGTCTGGAAGTGGCCCGGGGAGGCTGCAAAAAAGGCCTCGGCCTGGGGCTTGACCACGCTGGTGTATATAATATGTCCGACCCCGGCACCCTTGGCAGCATTGACCACGTTGCGGTGATGGAGCATCCGCTCCTCACCCAGGGCGGTGGTGGAAATGAACAGCAGCTTGTCCACACCGCTGAACGCGGCCTCGAGCAGCGCCGCGTCGGTGTAGTTGCCATAAGCCACGTCGAATCTGCTGTCGACGAGATCGCGTGCCTTGGCCAGATCACGGACGATCGGCCGGATCGTCTCCGGTTGCACTCCGGTTGCGAGCAGGAACTGCAAAGTAGCCTCGCCCAGCTTGCCCGTGCCGCCGGTGACAGCGATGGTTGTCAACCGCAGATCTCCATTTGGAACGAGCGTGATACTGCGATATGGGATCCCGTGCAGTCAAACCGGGATCCCGGTGCCACGAGGCGCTGCCTGAGCGGCACGCTCGATCGATGCGCTTCCTGTGACTGGGAGTCACAGGTTTAGCGCTCCCCGGACCATTGTGAACGACACATCAATCCGGTGCAGACGGGTGATATTCTAGAGACGTTGATTTCTCATCCGGGATCCCGCATTGGTAGCCCAGGATCCGGGTCACGAAAATTTGGAGAGTGTTGATGTCGAATCCGGCCCGTTTCTGCGCCGCGCTGCTGCTGGCAGGTGTGAGTTCGCTATGCGCGGCCGCCGGCTGGGTGCAGACTTGGGGCGTTGCGCCATTGCCCCCGTCCCAGGCCATGGGCCCGATGCCCGCGACGCCGGGTTTCGACAACCAGACCATCCGCCAGACCGTGCGCATCAGCGTTGGCGGGCAGCAGCTTCGCATTCGCTTTACCAATGAATATGGGACCAAGCCGCTGGTCATCGGTCGTGCACGGATCGCGGTGGCGGACGCACACGGCAATCCGGTATCGGGAACCGAACGTGACGTGCTCTTTTCCGGCAGTCCCACGACCACGGTTCCAGCCGGCGCACCCTACCTGAGCGATCCGATCGACCTGCCGGTCGGGGCGTTGTCTTCGTTGTCGATCAGTCTCTATCTGCCGCAGGCGACCGGTCCGTGCACCTGCCACTCCACCGGCATGCAAAGCGCGTTCGTATCTGATGCAGGGGACTTCACCGGCAAGGTGTTCACTCCTAAGCAGACCGTGCAGCTGCGGGCGTTCATCTCCGGCGTTGAAGTCCACACCAACAGCAGTGCCCGGGCCGTGGTCGTGCTCGGCGACTCGATTTCCGACGGCATCGGCTCCACGCTGGACGCCAACCATCGCTGGCCGGATCTGCTGGCCGAGAAGCTGGACCGGGGGAGTGATCCCTGGGGCGTGGTCAACATGGGGATCAGCGGCAACCAGGTGCTGAGCGATGGCGCCGGCCAGAGTGCCCTGGCGCGATTCGATCGCGACGTGCTCTCGGTACCTGGTGTCCGGACCGTGATCATTTTCGAGGGCGTGAATGATCTGGGCATTTCCTATGGTCATTTCGAGGGCCCGATGGCGGCAGTGTTCAAGGCCTCATCTTCCGGGACCCAGGCCACTCGTGACTCCATGATCGCCGGTTACAGGCAACTCATCGTCCGCGCCCATGCCCGCGGCCTCAAGGTGTTGGCGGCCACCATTACGCCGTATGACGGTGCGAGCTACTATTCACCGGAAGGCGAGGCGGTCCGGGCGGCCATCAATACCTGGATCCGCAGCTCCCATGAAGTCGACGGGGTGATCGACTTTGACGCTGCAATGCGTGACCCCGCCCAGCCTACCCGCATCAGGGACGGGTTCCATGCCGGGGACCACCTGCATGGCAGCGATGCGGGCTACGACGCGATGGCCGCGGTCATTGACCTGTCGCTGTTCAAATGAAGTCATTGGGCATGGTGTTCTGGGCCATAAGCCTGCTCGGCGCAGCGGCGGCCGTCGCGGAGTCGGGAACGACGCCGCCGGCGGGCGTGCACCCGGGCGGCAACTTCGCGCTGCTGGGCCACTGCACGAAGTGCCATAACAGTGAGGACTGGGCCGGCGGCATCGCCTTTGACACGCTGCCGACCGATGACATCGCAGCCAATGCCGAGACGTGGGAGAAGGTCGTCGGCAAGCTGCGCGGCCGGCTGATGCCGCCCCCGGGCGCCGCGCAACCGGACCCGCACGCCATCGATACCTTCGTCGGCTTCATGGAGAACTCCCTGGACCACGCGCCGACGGCGGATCCGGGCAATGTGTCCCTGCACCGATTGAACCGCACCGAGTATGGGCGCGAGATCAGGCGCATCCTGGGCCTGGACATCGATGCGTCCACGGCGCTGCCCAATGATGTCTCCAGCGAAGGCTTCGACAACATCGCGGCGGTGCTGCGCACCTCGCCGACCTTTCTCGACGAGTTCATCACCGCGGCACGCAACGTCAGCCGCCAGGCGATCGGCCGCACGACCGCCAAGCCCAGCAGCCGCGCCTATCGCGCGGGCGCCGGTCTGCAACTGGAACACCAGGACGGCCTGCCGCTGGGCACGCGCGGCGGCATGCTGGTCACCCACTATTTTCCGGCGGACGGTGAATACATATTCAACATCCGCGACTTCTATTTCGGCGGCGCCGGCTACGTGACCAAGATCGACGCGCCGCACACCGCGATCCTGACCATCGATGATGTGCGCGTCTTCGAAGGCACGGTGGGCGGCGCCACGGATCTGAAGGCGGTGGATCAGCGGCAGGCCGAAGCGGCCGATGAGCTGCAGGCGCGGTTCAATCATATCCGGGTGCGCATCAAGGGCGGTCCGCACAGGATCGGCGTTGCCTTCATCGAGCGCTCCTTCGCCGAGTCGGACTCGCCCCTGCAGCCGATTGCGGAACTGCCGGAGATGGAACGCTATCCGGCCATCCCGGGGTTTGACATCTCCGGCCCCTTCAATGTCACAGGCGTCGGGGATACCGAAAGCCGTCGCCGGATCTTCATCTGCCATCCGGCCGCGGCCGCGGAGGAGGAGCCCTGCGCACGGCGCATTCTCGCGCACCTGGCCAGCGAAGCCTTCCGTCGGCCGATTACCGACGCGGACCTCGAACCGCCCATGCATTTCTATGCAATGGGTCGCGAGGTCGGGGATTTCGACATGGGTATCGAGAGCGGACTCACCTCGATACTGTCCAGTACCAAGTTCCTGTTCCGCGCCGAACCCATTCCGGAGGACGGCAAACCCGGCGCCGTCTATCCGCTCACCGATCTGGAACTCGCCTCGCGCCTATCCTTTTTCCTCTGGAGCGAAGGCCCGGACCAGCAGCTGGTCGACGCGGCATCCGCCGGCACCCTGCATGACCCGAAGGTGCTGGATGCGCAGATTCATCGGATGCTGCTTGATCCGCGATCGCACTCGCTGATCAATAATTTCGCGTTCCAGTGGCTGAACGTCCCCAAGATCGACACCATCGAGCCCGATCCGGTGCTGTATCCGGACTTCACACCGGACCTGCGCAATGCGTTCCGCGAAGAAATGCGGTTATTTCTCGACAGCGTGTTGCGCTCGGATCGCAGTGTGCTCGAACTGCTCAGCTCGGATGAGACCTTCCTGAACGAAACGCTGGCGCGCCATTACGGCATACCGAATATCCTGGGTGACCAGTTCCGCGAGGTACACCTGACGGATCCAAACCGCTGGGGTCTGCTGGGCAAGGGCGCGGTGCTCATGACCACTTCCTATGGCAATCGCACGGCCCCGGTCCTGCGCGGCGCATGGATCCTCGACAACATCACCGGCACCCCGCCGACTTCACCGCCCCCCGGGGTGGCTGCGCTCAAGGAAACCGAGCCCGGCAAGGAGGCCGAGACGGTACGGGTGCGGCTGGAGAAGCATCGCCAGAATCCCTCGTGCAATGCCTGCCACGGCATCATGGATCCCATGGGCTTCGCGCTGGAGAACTTCGACGTGGTCGGTGGCTGGCGCGACAAGGATCGTGACGCCGGCAGCGTCATCGACTCCAGCGGGCAGCTGGCCGATGGCACCCACGTGAACAGCCCGGCACAGCTGCGCAAGGCATTGCTCGCCCGCCCGGATCAGTTCGTGCAGACCCTGACCGAGAAACTCATGACGTTTGCACTGGGCAGGGCCGTGACCTACAAGGATATGCCGACCGTACGCGCGATCGTGCGCCGGGCGGGGGGCGACCATTATCGCTTCGAAGCCATCGTTGCGGGCATCGTCGAAAGTGATGCATTTGAACGGCGTGAACTGCCTCCTGCCAAGCCCGTAGACCTTAAGCAGGCATCGCTGACCAGCCAGAACTCCCGGAGCAACCCATGACCTTCATCACCCGCAAGCATCTGACACGGCGCACGGTTCTGCGCGGCGCGGGAGTGGCGCTGGCGCTGCCACTGCTGGATGCCATGATTCCCGCCGCCACGGCGCTGGCTGATACGGCTGCCGCACCCAAACCCAGACTGGGATTCATCTACTTCCCGCATGGGGCGGTCATGGAGCGGTGGACCCCGACGACGACGGCGAAGGATTTCGAGCTGCCGTTCATCATCGACCCGCTCACGCCCTACCGCGACCAGCTGACCATCGTGAGCAATATCGGCAACAAGCCCGGCGAGAGCCGCGCCGTGCATGCGCTGGTACCGGCCACGTGGCTGTCCTGCGTTCATCCGCAGGAGACACTGTCCCCGAACATGGCTGCGACCGCCGACCAGCTTGCCGCCCAGCACATTGGTCAGGAAACACCCTATCCCTCGCTTGAAGTGGCGACCGCGCAGGGTCACGGCGTGGGCAGCGCCTGCGAGCGCGGGTTCGGGTGCACGTATTCCGGCACGCTGTCCTTCGCCACGCCCACCACACCGCTGCCGATCGAAAGCAATCCTCGCCAGCTGTTCCTGCGTCTCTTTGGTCAGGGTGACTCCCCCGAGGAGCGGCGCTACCTGAACCAGCAAACGACCAGCATTCTGGACATGATTGCCGCTGAGACCAATTCGCTGAGCCGGACGCTTGGCGCACAGGACAGGTCTGCGCTGAGCGATTACCTGCAAAGCGTGCGCGAGATCGAGCGTCGCACGCGCAATGCAGAGCAGGGGGACATCGCCAAGCTGCACCTGCCCGAAGTGCCGGGTGCCACGTCGGAGAATTTCGATGAACACCTGAACCTGATGTTCGATCTGATGGCACTGGCGTACCAGGGCAACCTGACCCGCATCCAAAGCTTCATGATCGCGGCCGAAGTGAGCGACCAGACGTACAATCACATCGGCGTGCCCGATGCCTTCCATGCACTCTCGCATCACGGCAATGATCCGGCCAAGAAGGAGCGGCTGTCGAAGATCCAGCGCTACCACACCCAGGCCTTCGCGCGCTTCGTCGGCAAGCTGGCGAGCATGCCCGATGGCGATGGCAGCATGCTCGATCACTCCCTGCTGCTGTACGGCAGCAACATGAGCAACAGCAATGCACACAACCAGTATCCGCTGCCGACGGCGCTGTTAGGCAAGGCCTGCGGTCGCGTCAAGGGGGGCCAGCACATCAACTTCGAGCAGCGCACGCCCTTGGCCAATGTGCTGCTGACCATGCTGCAGCGTACCGGCGTCGCCATCGACAAACTGGGTGACAGCACCGGTGCCATCGCACAGATCTGACAATATGACGACCTGGCGGCGGCTGGCGGTCGTGTCCGCGGCGTTGGCGGGTGCGCTTGCCGGCGCTGCGGCGATGGCAGATGCGCCCGGCGCCCCGGCCGACACGTCGGTGGTGGTGGAGCCCATCGAAAACACCGCGCCGCTGGTGATCGCGGCCCGCAACAACGATGCGGCAACCGTGCGCGCGCTGCTCGCCGCCCAGCCTGCCGCGGATGTCAATCAACGCACTGCCGATGGCACCAGCGCGCTGCATTGGGCCGTGTATCACGGCAATGCCGACCTCATCGCGAAGCTGCTTGCCGCCGGCGCGGATGCCAATGCACGCAACGATTACGGCTCGACGCCGATGTCGGAGGCCGCGATCCGCGGGGATATGAAGATTCTGGGTGCGCTGCTGGCCGCCCATGCCGATGTCGACTCCGCCAACGCCGATGGCCAGACCGCGCTCATGATCCTGTCACGGACCAGTAATGTGGCGGCCGCCGAACTGCTCATCGCGCATGGCGCGCAGGTGAACGCGCGCGAGAAGTGGCGCGATCAGACCGCCCTCATGTGGGCCGCTGCGGAACAGCAGCCCGCCATGGTGCGCCTGCTCATCCGCCACGGTGCCGAGGTGGACGGGCGCTCGCTGGTCAACAACTGGCCGCGGCAGGTCACGGCCGAGCCGCGCATGCAGGCGCGTCCGTCGGGCGGCTTTACCTCCTTGCTCTACGCGGCCCGCTCCGGCTGCCTGGAGTGCGCGCAGCTGCTGATCAAGGCGGGCGCGGACCCGAATCGGACCGACCCGGATGGCGTCAGTCCGCTGCTGGAATCGATTCTCAACTTCCACTTTGATCTTGCGGCGTTCCTGGTCAAGCACGGCGTCGATGTGGATCACTGGGACATGTGGGGTCGCGCGCCGCTCTACGCCGTCGTCGATCTCGATTCGCTCCCCGTCGGGGGACGGGCCGACCGGCCATCGCTGGATCAGACCACCAGCGTGCAGCTGATCAACACGCTGCTGGTGGCCGGCGCGAATCCGAACCTGCAGCTGAAGCTGCTGCCGCCGTATCGCTCGCTGCGTGATGATCGCGGTGCGGACTCGCTGCTGAGCGTGGGCGCAACCCCGCTGCTGCGGGCGGCCAAGGGCGGGGATCTGGCGGCCATCAGGCTGCTGCTGGCGCACGGTGCGAACGCAGAGCTGCCCACGGCCACCGGAATCACGCCCCTGCTGGCTGCGGCAGGCGTGGGGTCCTCGGGGCTCGACACCCGGGGCCGCTACAAAACCCAGGCGCAGGCCATCTCGGCTGCACAGGCGCTGCTGGATGCCGGGGTGAACATCAATGAAGCCGACCGCAGCGGCCAGACCGCCCTGCATGGTGCGGCGAGCTGGGGCTGGAACGATATGGTGAAGACCCTGGCGGACCGCCACGCGAATCTACTGGTGAGGGATGGCCGGGGCCGCACGGCGGCGGACGTGGCCATGGGCAGCGCGAGTGCTTCCGGACGGGCGGCTACCGAAGCGCATCCGGAGACGGCGGCCTTGCTGCGGCAGCTGATGGCCAACAGCACACAGCCGATCGCCCGCAACTGAGCTAAACGATGTTGACCCCGAGCTCCCGCGCACGCTGGGTCAGCCCGGGAAAGGCATTGGAGATGAAGAGGGTGGGATCACCCCAGTGCGCGTCGAAGTCATGGCTGGGCGCCGCCGCCAGCATGTCCGGCACGCTCATGCCCCTGGCAAGGAGCTGCGACAGCCGCAGTTTCAGGGTCGCGAGCATGTCGCGCTCGGCTTCGACATCGCTGCGCATCTGCACCGGCCCCTTGCCGGGGACGATGCGGGTGGCGCCGTCCGCGAGTCCGATCAGGGTCTTGGTGGCCTCAAGCAGTCCGCCGAGCCAGCCATTGGTCGAGTAATCGATGATGGGATATGACCCGACCGAGACGATATCGCCGACGACCAGCACATTCGCATTGCGGAAGAATACGTACAGATCCCCATCGGTGTGAGCCTGGGGCAGGTAGCCATAATCAATGTGCTCACCACCGAAGGCCAGCGACCCGCTGGTGTAGAAGGTCTGATTGGGGCGCGCGTCCCGGGGCAGGGGCTTGTAGACCCGGTCCTGCCATTTGCAGTCGACCTCGGTGCCGAGCCACAGTTTGGTGTTCTCATGCGCGATGATGCGCGTGCCGGCAGGTCCCAGCGTGCGGTTGGAACCGGTCTGGTCCCAGTGCCAGTGGGTGTTGAACAGCGTGTGGATCCGGCTCGCCCCGGTGTGCTCCCGGATCAGCTTCAGCACCTGCGCCGAATGCTCCGGGGAACCCCCATCAACCAGCAGCACACCTTCCGGTGACTGGAAGACCGTGACGTTGCCACCGCCACCCGTCACCACCGAGAGACCCTTTCCCAGCGGCACCAGGGCCGGCTCCGGCTCATCGGCGCGTGCGAAACGCGCCAGTGCCACACCGACCGTTGCGGCGGGAACTGTCTGCAGGAAGTGCCGTCGTTTCATGCGCGCAGAATAGCAGGCGACTGAATACCCTGCGCGGCAGGATCTACCGTCCCACGAGTCTTTGCATCTCCGGGGGATAGCGCTCGCCGGTTACTTCGACTCCGGCGAAGGCCTGACTGATTTCGGAGATGTCCGCGGCGGACAAACGGACCTGTGCGCCTTTGAGATTCTCTTCCAGCCGATGCAGTTTGGTCGTGCCGGGAATCGGGACGATCCATGGCTTCTGCGCGAGGAGCCAGGCCAGTGCGATCTGCGCGGGAGTCGCTTGTTTTTCTGCGGCGGTCCTTCCCAGCAGATCCACGACCGCCTGATTCGCACGGCGGGCCTCCGGCGAAAAGCGCGGCACGATATTGCGAAAATCCGTGCTGTCGAAAGTCGTGGTCGCGCTGATCGCGCCGGTCAGGAAGCCCTTGCCGAGGGGACTGAAGGGGACGAAGCCGATACCCAGTTCCTCGAGGGTCGGCAGGATTTCCTGCTCCGGCTCCCGCCACCACAGTGAGTACTCGCTCTGCAGTGCCGCCACGGGCTGCACTGCGTGGGCGCGCCGAATGGTGCTCGCGCCGGCTTCGGACAACCCGAAGTGCTTCACCTTGCCTTCCTTGATGAGATCGCGGACGGTACCCGCCACCTCCTCGATGGGCACGCCCGGATCCACGCGGTGCTGATAGAAGAGGTCCAGCGCATCCACCCGCAGCCGCTTCAAGGACTGCTCGGCGACCTGGCGGATGCGCACCGGGCGGCTGTCCGTGCCGCTGAACTTGCCGCTTTCCGGGTCGATTTTGAAGCCGAACTTGGTCGCGATGACCACCTTGCCGCGGTACGGTGCGAGTGCCTCGCCGACCAGTTCCTCGTTTGTGAACGGTCCATAGACCTCGGCGGTGTCGAAGAAGGTGACGCCCTGATCCACCGCCGCGCGGATGAGGGCAATTCCCTCGCCTTTTTCCACTGCAGGTCCCAGGCCGAAGCTCAGTCCCATACAGCCCAATCCAAGGGCCGATACTTCCAATCCGCTCTTACCGAGCTTGCGCATTTCCATGGGGGAACTCCTGTACCGCAGACACGCAACGAAAGGGAGCGCCCGCGGCTGCACGCTGCGGGTGTCCTTGAGGAATCGTACCGAAGCTGCAGCTTTAGTGCAGGTGCAGGTTGCCGTTGCCGAACAGGCCGACTACACCGACGATGATGAGATAGATCGCGACGATGTAATTGAGAAGACGGGGGGCGAGCAGGATCAGGATGCCGGCGATCAACGCCGCCAGGGGACCGATGCTTAGACTCATATGCATATCCATCAGGTTCTCCGTTAGGCCGAGGCAGGTGCCGGACCGCGTTTCCAGCTCGACACCATGGTAATAAGCTCCGCCGGTTCCACCGGTTTGGCGAGGTGCATCTGGTAGCCTGCCGCGATCGCCTTCATTCGATTCTCGACGCGCGCATAAGCGGTAAGGGCAATGGCGGGTGTTGCGCCGCGATCGTCGCGCAAGGCGCGTACCCGGCGTATCAGGTGATAGCCGTCCTCCACCGGCATGCCGACATCGCTGATCAGGAGATCGGGATGCTCACTGGCCAGCAGCTCATGCAGCTGCGCGGTCAGGAGTTTCTCCTCAGGCATGGCATTGAGATAGCCGTTGAGGCTGTCGACAATGATCAGCTTCGCCGGCACGCCATACCGGTCCTTGCCCTCCGCGGCCCGCCGCACCACCGCCGCAAATTCACCGGATGACAGTTCCGCAGGATCGATCTGCTGCACGGTAATCAGTTCACGCTGCATCGCATCCTCGACGGCCATGCCCAGCTTGCGCGACCGGGATCGGAACGTGCCGATATTCTCGTCAAAGACGAAGAGTGCAGTGCGTTGGCCGCGCGCGGCCGCGACGAACGCAAACTGAGTGGCAACGGTGGAATCGCCTGGGTGGTCTCTCCCAGTTCCAGCTCTGAGGGATTGAACACCGTCAGTTGGGCTTCGGTCGACAGGTTGCGCTCCGAGGGCACCAGTTCCATGATGGAGATACCGCGCAGGTCCCAGCCATGGCTGCACGCAACCTTCTCCATCTCGGCCCTGGTCTGCGAAAGGGTGATGTAGAGACAGCGCTCCCCGCGCCTGACGCCATCCAGAAGGAACTGCATGGCCAGCGTTGTCTTTCCGGTGCCAGGCACGCCGGAGATCATGCTCAGGCAGTGTTGCGGATATCCACCGCGCAGGATGTCATCCAGACCGCTGATGCCGCTGGGTATCGCTGCATCGATCTCCTCAGGCTGTTGTTCCATCACTCTCCCGGTTTTCGAGCTAGAGATCGCTTGGCCACCGTGCGGGTCCTTTGCCAATTATGCGGCGCGATGAGCCGGATGTAGCGATCAGCCCGCCGCCTTTTTGGAGCGAAGGGGTGTCAGTCACGACCTACACCAAGGCAGCTCAGCTGCGGTGCAACTCGCGCTCGATGGCATCGATGAGTCTGCTGTCTGCCGGGGTCATATCGGGAGAGAACCGCGCCACCGTCCGACCATCCTTGGCAACCAGGAATTTCTCAAAGTTCCACAACACCTCAGGCTCCGGGTTGGGATCGATGTTATAGCCCTTGAGCTTTTCCCGGAATGCGTCGCTGTCAGCCGCTTTTGGCTGCTCTGCAACAAGCGAGGCGTACAGCGGATGCTTCTGCGGGCCCACCACTCTCACCTTCGAGAACAGGGGAAAGTCCACGGAGTAGTTGAGCGAACAGAAGCTGGCAATCTCGTCATTGCTGCCGGGCTCCTGGCCCGCGAAGTCATTGCTCGGGAAGCCCAGCACCACCAGACCCTGGTCGCGGTAGCGGGAGTAGAGCGCCTCGAGCCCCTCGTACTGCGGTGTCAGGCCGCACTTGGACGCCGTATTGACCACCAGCAGCACCTTGCCGGCGTAGTCGCCGAGGCTCGTCGACCTGCCATCTATCGTTTCGAGCGGAATCTGCTGCAGATTGGTCATGAGGTTTCTCTTTCGTGATTAATGAGGAGCAGGCCCGCTGCCCGGAGTGGTCGGCGCGGCATCTGTCGGCGCGGCAGTCAACGTTTGAATTGTAATCCTGTAGGGATGCTTCAGGTTGCCCGGTGACCCGCACTCGATGTGCGCCTCAAGCACCTGCACCGGCAACGCAGGCAGCAATGCGTCCTTGATCTGTTTCACCAGTTCGCAATCGGACCTGTCCAGCGCATTCGGCGCGCTACCGGGTTCCAATGCCACCGTGCTCGGGATCGCCTTCACGTCCGACCATTTCGCCTGGGCGGGCGGCAGCGCCTCGGGGAAATAGAACTCCAGCTCCACCTGCGGCGAGCGCGCCTCGGTGGCGCCGGAAAAAACGCAGCCCTGCGTTGTTATCTTCCAGTCCGGGCGCGCGCCGATTTTTTGCAGAACTTCGCGGAATCGGTACCAAAGGTCATAACAGGAATAGTTCTTCGGCAGGTTGCGCAGTTGCACCTGCACCATGTGCTGCATCCAAACAGCGGCCTGGGACGGCGGCGCAGCAGCCATTGCCTGAATGGCGTGCGCCGCGGATGCGGCTGCCACGAGCGCGACGAACACCGACTTCAGGGCTGGGGGCCGTGTGCGCAGGCGCAAGAGGAAACTGGAGTTCACTCGGGCTGTCCTGTCAGGAGTAGGCAACGGAGGATATCTGGTATCAGCAGAAAGTTACATCTGGCCGAGCGAGGTATTTTCCAGCTCCCCGGCATAGAGCACGGCCTTGAGCAGCGTCCGGGTGTAGGGCATCTGGGGATCTCGCAGGACGGTCTCGCAGTCCCCCTGTTCCACCACCACGCCGTCCTTCATGACGATCATCCGATGCGCTACGGCACGAATGACCGACAGATCGTGGCTGATGAAGATGTAGCTCATGTGGTGCCGACGCTGCAAAGTGGTGAGCAGCGCCAGAACCTGCTTCTGCACAGAGACGTCCAGGGCAGAGGTGGGTTCGTCCAGCACCAGGATCTCAGGCTCGATCACGATAGCCCGGGCGATGGCGATGCGCTGCCGCTGCCCGCCCGAGAACTGATGCGGATAGCGCTCGAGAATGTCCTCAAGGCCCGATGCCCCGAGGCCGACCTCGGCCAGCGCTCCCAGCACACGCTGGCGCAGCTCGGTCGGCGTGAGCTGCGGCATATGCCAGGCAAGCCCCTCTTCGAGAATCTGTCCGATCGTCATGCGCGGGTTGAGCGATGCAAAAGGATCCTGGAATACCACCTGGATGCGGCGACGGAACTTGCGCAGGCGCTCCCGATTCGCCCCCGACATGGATTGACCATCGATCAGGACGTCACCGGCAGCCACTGGCTGCAGCCCCAGCAGGGCCATCCCAAGCGTGGTCTTGCCGGAACCGGACTCACCCACGATCCCCACGGTCTCGCCAGCGCGCAGCACCAGACTGACGCCCGCAACCGCATTGAAAATGCTCTGCCTGAACCACCCTTCAGAACGATGAAAGGTGACTCCCACATCGCGCGCCTCGAGCACGGTGGCAGCTGCGGGGTTGAGTGGCGCGACCTGGCGTTCGGCGCGACTGTTCAGCAGCCGGATGGTGTAGGGATGCTGGGGCTGCGTGAAAACCGTTTCAGTCGGCCCGCTTTCCACGAGCTTGCCATGCTCCATGACACCCACTCGATGGGTAAAGCGGCGTACCAGCGCAAGATCGTGGGTGATGAACAGAATCGCCATGCCAAATTCACGCTGCAGATCATCCAGCAGCGCCAGAATCTGCGCCTGCACGGTCGCATCCAGCGCCGTCGTCGGTTCATCGGCAATCAGCAACTTCGGACGGCAGGCGAGGGCCATCGCGATCATCGCCCGCTGGCGCTGACCGCCGGAGAGCTGATGCGGGAAGGCATCGACGCGCCGTTCCGGCTCGGGGATCCCGGTTCGCCGCAATAAGTCGATGCTTCGGGCCCGCGCCGCATAGGATCGCAGACCTTCGTGCACCTCCAGAACCTCCCCGATCTGGCTGCCGATGGTGTACAGCGGATCCAGGGCCGTCATGGGTTCCTGAAAGATCATCGCTATGTCGCGGCCGCGCACGCCACGCATCCAGCGCTCGCTCTGGG
>Ga0302310_10000230_pt1 | contig 53983 bp, 44 predicted proteins | sample III_Palsa_N1_2_FD_200451 | JGI IMG/M metagenome (GOLD analysis project Ga0302310, IMG submission 200451) | Peat permafrost microbial communities from Stordalen Mire near Abisko, Sweden - III_Palsa_N1_2 | ecosystem: Environmental > Terrestrial > Soil > Palsa > Peat permafrost | place: Sweden...
TGAACAAAAAGAAGCAAAAAAACTTTGGTAATTTTATCCTTCGGGTAGCATCACCACCGCTGCCGCCTGAGCGGCAATGCCTTCGCCGCGACCGGTGAAACCCAAACGCTCGGTAGTGGTGGCCTTCACCGAAACCCGAGCGACCGGAATCTCCAGCAACTCCGCCAGACGAGCGCGCATCCGCTCGGCGTGCGGCGTGATCTTCGGACGCTCGCAAATCAGCGTCACATCCACGTTCACCACCATCCCGTCGCGCGCCCGCACCCGCGCGCCCGCATGACGCAGGAACCTGGCACTGTCGGCGTCCTTCCACGTCTCCTCGCTCGGCGGGAAATGCCGGCCGATATCGCCCTCGGCCAGCGCGCCGTAAATCGCATCGCACAGCGCGTGAATTCCCACGTCCGCATCGGAATGACCGGAAAGACCCAGCTCATGCGGCACTTCGACACCACACAGCATCAGCTTGCGACCCGGCGCCAACACATGAACGTCATAGCCGGTACCTATACGGGGCAGTCTCTCAGTCATCAGCAAGCGCTCCATGCGGGCCAAATCGGCCGGATAGGTAATTTTGAAATTCTCTTCCGAGCCCGGCACCAGCGCAACCCGCAGACCGGCCTGCTCGAACAGAAACGCGTCATCGGTGGCGGCACTGCTCCAAGCGGCGCGATGGAGCGCGAGCAGGGTCTTGAACCGGAACGCCTGCGGCGTCTGCACCCGCCACAGCCCGTCGCGCGAAACCGTGCCCGCCACCACCCCCGCCTCGCCGCGCTTCAACGTGTCGGCAACCGGCAATGCCGGGATCGCCGCGTCGGCATCGGCTAGGGCAGCGATCAGGGCCTCGATCATCGCCGCGGACGGGAACGGCCGCGCCGCGTCATGAACCAGCACCAACTCGGGAGCGTGCGGCGCCAGCGCCTCCAAACCCGCGTGCACACTCGCCTGCCGGGTGGCGCCGCCGGCAACCGGCGGTAGATGCGGGATTTCCGCCAAGGCGAGATCGATCGGCACGATCTCGCCCACGGGTTGCAAAAATGTCACGTACGGCAAAAGCGCCCGCGCAGCCCAGGCGATCACTGGCTTGCCGCCCAAGCTCATGAATTGCTTTGGTATTTCGCCGCCGAACCGAACCCCGGTGCCGGCAGCGACAAGAATCGCGGCCACTTCCATGGCGCAGAATTGCGACAAGCCGGATTGCGCGTCAACCGCTTGATCGGCTATTTGCACAATTCATGGGCATCCACGTCGCCACGGCAGCACAGAATCACACAGATTTTACGCCATCCGCTCCCGCGGGACTGGCCCCGATCAATTTGGGATCCCTCACGATCGCGAACCCAGTGATCTTGGCACCGCTTTCGGGAGTGACCGACCTGCCGTTCCGCCGGCTCGCCCGCCAACATGGCGCCGGGCTGGTGGTGTCGGAAATGATCGCCAGCTGGGCGATGCTGCGCGAAAATCGAGCGACCCTGCGCATGGCGGAAGTCGACGGCGGCGAGGGTCCGAGCTCGGTGCAGCTCGCCGGCTGCGATCCCACAGCGATGGCCGAAGCCGCCAAAATGGCAGCGGATCGCGGCGCCGATCTGATCGACATCAATTTCGGCTGCCCGGTGAAGAAGGTCGCGGTCGGCCAGATGGCGGGCTCGGCATTGATGCGCGACGAACTGCTCGCGGGACGCTTGCTCGAGGCCACCGTGCGCGCCGTGCCGGTACCGGTTACCCTCAAAATGCGCATGGGCTGGGATCACAACAGCCTGAACGCGCCGGTGCTTGCGCGGATTGCCGAGGCTGCCGGCATCCGCATGGTCACGATCCATGGCCGTACACGCCAGCAGTTCTACGAAGGCAGCGCCGACTGGGGCTTTGTCGCCAAGGTGAAGTCGGTGGTGCGCCTGCCGGTGATCGTGAACGGTGACATCGTGACCGAGGAGGCAGCGCTGGCGGCGCTGCGCCAGTCCGGCGCCGACGGGGTGATGATCGGCCGCGGAGCTTACGGCCGGCCCTGGTTTCTGCGTCAGGTGGCTCATTTCCTCGCCACCGGTAAGCATTTGCCCTCGCCGGCGCTTGCCGATCAGAAGCTCATCATGCTCGGCCATTACGCCGCGATCCGCGCGCATTTCGGCGAGGACGCGGGCGTCCGCCTCGCCCGCAAGCACATCGCCTGGTATTCGCGCGGCCTGCGTGGTTCGGCCGAATTTCGCGCCACCATCAACCGCCTGCCGGACAGCGGGGCGGTCCTGGCGCAAGTCGATCGCTTCTACGATCCGCTGATCGAGGCTGGCGAGGTCAGAATCGAAACCCTCCCGCCCGAAGCGGAGGCGATCGCGGCATGAGCGGGCGCGGCCTCAACTATGGGATTGGCCGCACCATGCTATCGCTGGTCCGGCGTGGCCACCGCCCGCCGCCGCCACCCGATCTGCAGGTGATGATGACGGCGCTGCCGGTGCCGGTGCTGATGCTCGATCCGCACAACAACATCCGTTGGCTGAACCAGGCGGCCGAGCAATTCATCGGCATGTCTTCGAGCCAGTTGTTGGGGCAAAATCTCACCAGCCTGCTCACCGACGATAATCCGGTGTTCCTGATGCTGTCGCAGGTACGCACCGACGGGGTGACTATCGCCGAGCATGATTTGTCGTTCGAAAGTCCGCGGCTGGCCAAGAGCGGGATCGGCGTCCAGGCGGCGCCGGTGGTGGAAGACCCGGGATCGGTGGTGCTGTGTTTCCACGACAATTCCGCCGCGCGCGCGCTCGATCGCCAGATGAATTTCCGCGGTGCGGCGCGTTCGGTTTCCGGCATGGCGGCGATCCTCGCCCACGAGGTGAAGAACCCGCTCTCCGGCATCCGCGGCGCGGCGCAGCTGTTGGAGGTGAACGCGCTCGGCGCCGATCGCGAGCTCACCGTGCTGATCCGCGACGAGGCCGACCGCATCCGCGCGTTGGTCGATCGCATGGAGATTTTCAGCGAAAAGCCGATCGAGCGCCGCGCGGTGAACATCCACTGGGTGCTCGAGCATGTGCGCAAGCTTGCCGGCACCGGCTTTGCCGCCCACTTACGCTTCGCGGAAGATTATGATCCGTCGCTGCCGCCGGTGGCCGGCAATCGCGACCAGCTGATCCAGGTGCTACTCAATCTGGTGAAGAACGCCGCCGAAGCGATCACAGGCGCCGACGAGCGCAACGGCGAGATCTATCTCGGCACCTCGTATCATCACGGCGTGCGTTTGGCCGCGGTGGGTTCGACCAAGCGGGTTCATTTGCCGCTGGTGGTGACGGTGCGCGACAACGGCCCGGGGATTCCGGAAGATTTGCTGCCGCATCTGTTCGAACCTTTCGTCACCACCAAGCCCTCGGGCAGCGGTCTCGGTCTGGCGTTGGTCGCCAAGATCGTCGGCGATCATGGTGGATTGATCGAAGTCGACAGTCGCCCCGGCCGCACCGAATTTCGTCTGCATTTACCGCTCATGGCGGACGACGATCTAGGCACGCCAAATTGATAAAAGTTTTTTGCTTCTTTTTTCAAAAAAGAAGACTTCTTAAGCTCTTCTTTTTGTGAAGCAAAAGCGCGCAAAAAAAACTTTGATAATTTAGATAACGAGGTTGATCGCAGATGACGCTTCCCACCATCCTGGTCGCCGACGATGACCGCTCGATCCGCACCGTGCTGACCCAGGCACTCGGACGCGCGGGCTATCAGGTGCGCACCACCGGCACCGCCGCCACGCTTTGGCGCTGGGTGGAGGAGGGCGAAGGCGACCTCGTGATCACCGACGTGGTAATGCCGGATGAAAGCGGGCTCGATCTGATCCCCCGCATCAAGCGCATCCGCCCCGACCTTCGCGTGGTGGTGATGAGCGCGCAGTCCACCCTGATGACCGCGGTCAAGGCCGCGCAGCGCGGCGCGTTCGAATATCTGCCCAAGCCGTTCGACCTCGCCGAGCTGATGTCGGTGGTGGCGCGCGCCCTGGCCCAGCCCGCCCGACCGCCGCAGGAAGCGCCGGAGCCGCGCGACGCCGAGGAACGGCTGCCGCTGATCGGCCGCTCGACCTCGATGCAGGAGATCTATCGCACCATCGCACGGCTCACGACGTCCGATCTCACCGTGATGATCACCGGCGAGTCCGGCACCGGCAAGGAGCTGGTGGCGCGCGCGCTGCACGACTACGGCCGCCGCCGCGCCGGGCCGTTCGTCGCGGTCAATATGGCGGCGATCCCGCGCGAACTGATCGAAAGCGAGTTGTTCGGCCACGAGCGTGGGGCCTTCACCGGCGCCACCAACCGCACCCAGGGCCGCTTCGAGCAGGCCAACGGCGGCACATTGTTCCTCGACGAAATCGGCGACATGCCGCCCGAGGCGCAAACCCGGTTGCTTCGCGTGTTGCAGGAGGGCGAGTTCACCTCGGTCGGCGGGCGCACGCCGGTAAAGGTGAACGTGCGCATCGTCGCCGCCACCCACCGCGATCTACGCCAATCGATCCGCGCCGGGCAATTCCGCGAAGACCTGTTCTATCGCCTCAATGTCGTGCCGATCCGCTTGCCGCCGCTGCGCGATCGCGCCGAGGACATTCCACTGCTCGCCCGCCACTTCCTCGAGCGTGCCCGCGAGTCCGGTCTGCCGGTCAAGCTGCTCGAACCGGGCGCGGTCGACGCGCTGCGCGCCTACCGCTGGCCCGGCAACGTGCGCGAGCTGGAAAATCTGATGCGAAGGCTCGCCGCACTCTACCCGCAGGAGGTGATCGGCGAGGAAGTGGTGGCGGCCGAACTGGCCGAGATCGGCGGCGAATCCGAACCCGCCCACGCTGCTCCCGGTGCGCCCGAGCCGCTGGCGCAGGCGGTCGAGCGGCACATCCGCCAGTTCCTCGCCTCGCAGCGCGACGGCATGCCGATGCGCGACATCTACGACCGGGTGATCGCCGAGGTCGAGCGTCCGCTGATCCAGATGACGCTCACCGCGACTCGCGGCAACCAGATCAAGGCCGCCTCGATGCTCGGGCTCAACCGCAACACGCTCCGCAAGAAGATCCGCGACCTCGAAATCCCGGTGGTCCGGGGCGTAAGCTAGGGGGCGAGATTGGACGCGAGAACCGACCCCACGCAGTTTGTCACGCCGGAGGCGGCAGTTCCGGTTGGAAACCGGCTGCTGCGCCGTCTGGCCGACATTGCGATGGGGTGGGCGACCACGCTGGTGCTGGCGGTGGTGGCGCTGCTGTTCGGCGTCGGCACCTTCTTCGTGCTGGCCGACGGCGCCACCGCGATCTCTCCCGATCTGATCATGGGCCTGGTGGTTGCCAATCTCACCGTGCTGATGCTGCTGTTCGCGGTGCTCGCGGGCAAACTAACTCGGGTCTGGCGCGAGCGGCGCCACGGCCGCGCCGGCGCCAAGCTGCACGTGCGGCTGGTGCTGCTGTTCGGCGTGGTCGCCACTGTCCCCTCGATCCTGGTCGCCTTGTTCGCCTCGGCGTTCTTTCACTACGGCATCCAGGCCTGGTTCAACGACCGGGTGCGAACCGCGCTCCATGAAGGCCTGGAGGCGAGCCAGGGCTATCTCACCGAAAACCAGTACGACATCAAAAGTGACGCGGTGTTGATGGCGGAAGACCTGACCCGCGACGGCGCCACCGCACCGCTCGGACTCGATTCGCAAGCTTTCGCCGATGACCTCACCAAGGAGTGCTATCTGCGCGGTCTGACCGAAGCGCTGATCTTCGAGCCCACCTCCGGACAGCGGATCGCCGCCGCCGGCATCGGCGGCGGCTATGGCATCGCGATCAATTCCGCCAAAAGCGGCGACGTACCAGTGATCGTAAGCGACGACGGCACTACCGTCCGCGCCGTAGTGGCGCTCAATTTTACCGTCCCGCTGATGCTGGTGGTCGGCCGGCAGGTGGACCGCACAATTCTCGATCACATGCAGCGCACCCAGCAAGCGGTAAATGAGTACACCCGGCTCGACCAGAATCGCTCGGGTCTGCAGGTGACCTTCACCCTGATCTTCGCCATCCTGGCACTGCTGATGCTATCGGCGGCGGTGCTGCTCGGGGTACTGCTGGCGAACCACATCGCGCGCCCGATCGGGCGGCTCACGGTTGCCGCCGAGCGGGTGCGCGACGGCGACCTCGCGGTGCGGGTGCCCGAGCGCGGCGAGGACGAGATCGCCGACCTCGCGCGCGCGTTCAATCGCATGACCGGCCAGCTCGCTGCCGGCCGGCGTGATCTGATGGAAGCCTACGGCCAGATCGACGAGCGCCGGCGATTTACCGAAGGCGTGCTGTCGGGCGTTTCGGCCGGAGTGATCGGCCTCGACGGCGAGGCGCGGATCGAACTGCCCAATCGGGTCGCGAGCGCGCTGCTGCAGATCGATCTGCTCGAGGCGGTCGGCCGCAAACTGACCGATCTGGTGCCCGAATTCACCCCGCTGGTGGAACGGGTGATGCGCAATCCCGATCGCCCGGCGATGCAGGAGCTAGTGCTCGGCACGGGTAGCGGCACGACCGTCGCCGGAGGCGCCGCAGCCGGCCTCAACGTCGGCGGCGCCAAGACCCGCACACTGCTGGCGCGGGTGGGCGCCGAAGTCCAGAACGAACGCGCCACTGGCTTTGTGGTGACGTTCGATGATATCACCGAGCTCCAATCGGCCCAGCGCAAGGCAGCGTGGGCAGACGTGGCGCGCCGGATCGCGCACGAGATCAAGAATCCACTGACACCGATCCAATTGGCGGCCGAGCGGCTGAAACGCCGCTTCACCCGCGAGATTACGTCCGATCCCGAAACCTTCACCCAATGCGCCGACACCATCATCCGGCACGTCGAAGACATCGGCCGCATGGTGGATGAATTTTCACGTTTTGCCCGCATGCCACAGCCGGTGATCAGAGTAGAAGATATCGGGTTGATCGCGCGCGAGGCGCTGGTATTGCAGAAGGCCGCTCATGCTGAAATTCAGTTCGCCACTGACATTCCGGAACGCGGCCCGCGTGCACCGTGTGACCGGCGTTTGATCGGCCAGGCGATCACCAACCTGCTGCAGAACGCGGCCGACGCGGTTGCGATGCGTGAAGGCGCGCACCAAATCGGGCTTTCAGTCTCGCTTGGCGAAGGACAGATTGCCATTGCGGTGTCCGACGATGGCACCGGACTGCCCGACGACGGACGCGCGGAATTGACCGAACCTTACGTCACCACCAAACAGAAAGGGACGGGGCTAGGGCTCGCGATTGTGAAGAAGATTATGGAGGACCACGGCGGAGCCCTGCTGCTCAGCGACCGAGCGGATGGGCCCGGTGCCGTGGTTACCTTGGTATTGCCGGAAAAGAGTGCCGATGTCGCATGAGATTTTGATTATCGATGACGAACCCGACATCAGACTTTTGATCGAAGGAGTCTTGCGCGACGAAGGCTACGAGACCCGCACCGCCGGCGACAGCGACGCGGCGCTGGCGGCGTTCCGCCTGCGCCGGCCGTCGCTGGTGATCCTCGATATTTGGCTGCAGGGCTCGAAGCTCGACGGTCTGGGTATCCTGGAAGTGCTGCAATCCGAAGAACCGCGGGTGCCGGTGGTGATGATTTCCGGCCACGGCACGATCGAAACCGCGGTCGCCGCGATCCATCACGGCGCCTATGACTTCATCGAAAAGCCGTTCAAGTCCGACCGCCTGCTGCTGATCGTCCGCCGCGCGCTCGAAGCCGCCAAACTCGCTCGCGAGGTCGCCGAATTGCGGCTCCGCGCCGGGCCCGAAACCGAACTCGCCGGCGACAGCCCGCTGATCACGGCGGTGCGCGGCGCGATCGAACGAGTGGCGCCCACCGGGTCACGGGTGGTGATCTCGGGCCCGCCGGGCTCGGGCAAGGAAGTGGCGGCACGGATGATCCACGCCCGCTCCCGCCGCTCCGACGGACCGTTCGTCGCCCTCAACTGCGCTGCCCTGAACCCGGGCCGGTTCGAGGAGGAGCTGTTCGGCATCGAAGGCGGCCCCGACCCGGTCGCCCAGCCCCGCCGCTCGGGCATGCTGGAACGCGCCCACGGCGGCACGCTGCTGCTCGACGAGGTCTCCGACATGCCGCTCGAGACCCAGGGCAAGATCGTCCGCGCGCTGCAGGATCAGACTTTTGAACGTTTGGGCGGCTCGTCGCGGGTGAAGGTGGACGTGCGCGTGCTCGCCACCACCAACCGCGATCTGCAAAACGAGATCAACGCCGGACGCTTCCGCGAGGATCTGTTCTACCGACTCGCCGTGGTGCCGCTCCGGATGCCGGCGCTGAAGGAGCGGCGCGAGGATGTGCCGCAATTGGCAAAGCTGCTGCTGCAGCGCTCGGCTGAAAACGCGGGCGTGCCGGCAAGGGCACTCGCGGTCGACACCGTGGCGGCGCTGCAAGCCTACGACTGGCCGGGCAACGTAAGGCAATTGCGCAATGTGATGGATTGGCTGCTGATCATGGCGCCGGGTGGGCCAGGCGAACCGCTCCGCGCCGATATGCTGCCGCCCGAAATCGGTACCGGCGCGCCGGCGCTGCTGAGTTTGGAGGGAGCGTCGGATTTGATGACGCTGCCGCTGCGCGAGGCCCGCGATCTGTTCGAGACCCACTATCTGCAGGCGCAACTGACCCGGTTTGGCGGCAATATCAGCCGAACCGCGCAGTTCGTGGGAATGGAGCGGAGCGCGCTGCACCGCAAGCTGAAACAGCTGGGGGTGAATTCGGACGAGAAGTTGTAAGGAAGGAGCAAGTCTTCTTTTTTGAAAAAAAGCAGCAAAAAACTTTTGGAAATTTATTGTGGATCACCCAACCCGTCTACGATTGAGCGCGGCGCACCATAATATTCAAAAGTTTTTTGCTTCCTTTTTTCAAAAAAGAAGACTTACTTTTCGAACACTTCCTGAAACGCCGCGATCAGCCGATCCACTTGCGCGCGTTCGCTGCTCCATGAAAACATGAAACGCGCGCTGTCACCGATGAACGAATAAAAATGCCAGCCTTGCGCCCGCAACTGCGCCAGCTTCTCCGGTGCTGCGCGCAGGAATACCGCGTTGGCCTCCACCGGAAAGGCGATTTGTACACCTGGAATGTTACCCACCTTCGCGGCGAAATAGCGCGCTTGCACGTTGGCGTGGGTTGCGTTGGCGAGCCAGGATCCGCTCCGCAGCATTCCCAGCCAGGGAGCGGCGAGAAAGCGCATTTTGGACGCCAGCTGCCCAGCCTGCTTGCAGCGGTAGTCGAAATCCTCGGCGGCGGCGCGGTTGAAGAATACGATTGCCTCGCCAACCGCCATGCCGTTTTTGGTGCCGCCGAAACACAAGACGTCGACGCCGGCACGCCAAGTGATCGCGGCCGGATCGCAGCCGAGCGACGCGCAAGCGTTGGCGAAGCGCGCCCCGTCCATATGCAGCCGTAAGCCCAGATCGCGGCAGACTTCGCCGATCGCCGCAATTTCCGCCACGCTATAGACCTGCCCGGTTTCGCTCGACTGGGTGATCGAGACTACCTTGGGCTTCGGATAATGGATATCGTCGCGCCGCTCGGCCATTTGCCGGATTGCCGCCGGCGTCAATTTGCCGCCGCCGCACGGCACCACCAACAGCTTCGAGCCGTTGGAGAAAAACTCCGGCGCGCCGCATTCGTCGGTCGCAACGTGGGCGCTCTCGGCGCAAATCACGCCGTGGTAGGATTGGCATAGGGCCGCGAGCGATAGCGAGTTCGCCGCCGTGCCGTTGAAGACGAAGAACACTTCGCAGTCGGTTTCGAACAGGCGGCGCAGCTCGTCCGCTGCCGCGGCGGTCCACTGGTCTTCGCCGTAGGGGTTGCCGCTGCCGGTGTTGGCCTCCGCCATCGCCGCCCAGGCTTCCGGGCTGATCCCGGCGTAGTTGTCGCTCGCGAACTGCCGCATTGCGTCGATCATGTGGTCCCTCCAAGCGCGAGGCGCACGGTTAGGTAAAACATCAGGGGAAAGGAAGGAAGGAACTTCTTTTTTGAAAAAAAGAAGCAAAAAACTTTTATTCAAAAGTAGTTGATACTCCAAGCCCTAAGTGACAAAGTTTTTTTGCTTCTTTTTGTTCACAAAAAGAAGAGTCTTTCCTCATCCTATCGATTTGTAATTCCGGTCGAGATTCACTCACGCTGCGCGGCGAAGCGCTCGGCCACCAAGTCTACAAATGCGCGGAGTTTGGCCGCGAGGTGGCGGCGCGCGGGGTAGAGCGCGCTGATGGCGAATTCGACCGTTGGGAAGTCTTCGAGCAGCCGCACCAGGCGGCCGGTGGCGAGATCACCGGCGACCAGGAAGCTCGGCCCGAGGTAAATCCCATAACCTTCGAGCGCAAGGTAGGAAATCGCTTCCACCCCAGTGGTGACCAGGTTGCCGGTGACCCGTACCGTGACCGGTGCGCCGTCGGGGGCGCTAAAGTGCCAATCGTTGCCGAAAGGATAATAGGTGTAGCGCAGACAGTTATGCTGAGCGAGCTCGGCCGGATGCTTAGGGGCGCCGTGGCGTGCGAGATAAGCAGGTGAGCAGCAGAGGATGTGATGCCATGGCGCGAGACGCCGGAGAATGAGGCTGGATTCCGCCGGCGGGAAGGTGCGGATGGCGAGATCGTAGCCTTCTTCGACCAGATCGATCATACGCTCGCCGTGGGTAAGGTCGACCGCGGTCTCAGGGTAGAGCGCGAAGTATTCGGCGATCACCGGCGCGAGAAAGCGGAGCAGCGGGGTATTGGCGTAGACCCGCAAGGTGCCGCGCGGTTTTGACTGCGACGCGCCTGCCATGCTGTCGGCGTCATCGAGATCGGCGAGGATCTGAGCTGTACGTTCGTAGTAGGCGCGGCCGATCTCGGTCAGGCTGACCTTGCGGGTGGTGCGGTTGAGCAGCCGCGCCCCGAGCCGGTCTTCCAGCGCCTGAACATGGTTGGTCACCATCGTCGCCGACATCCCGAGGCGCCGCGCCGCCGCCGAGAAGCCGCCGCTTTCGACCACGCGGGCGAACACCGAGAGCGTGGTAAGCCGGTCCATGCTGACCTCATTATCCACTGGCAGCGGATAATCTTTCAAATTTTTCGCCGATTATCAATCTTGGTCCGTTGCCTCATGTTCCCGCTGCCGCAGAAGCTAGAGGAGACGGAACATGGACGGGATGGTCGGGACTGCATTGAGGGAAGCGCCGCCGCTGAGCCGGGGCGACATGCCATCGCCGGCGAAGATCGGCAAGGGCTTGATGAAGCGCGTGCTGCTGGGCCTAGGACTGGCCGCCGGCCTCGCCGCGGCAGCGGATTACGGCCATTACTACTGGGAAACCGGGCGGTTTCTGGTGTCGACCGATGACGCCTATGTGCAGGCGGATTACACCATCGTCGCGCCGAAGGTGTCGGGCTACATCGCCGACGTGCTCGTGCGCGACAATCAGCAAGTTGCGGCCGGCCAGGTGTTGGCTCGCATCGATGACCGCGATTTCCGCACTGCGCTGGCGCAGGCGCGAGCCGATGCCGACGCGGCCGGGGCCGCGATCCGGGATCTGCAGGCGCAGATCAGCCTGCAGCACGCGCTGATTGCGCAGCAGAGCGCGGACATCGCGGCGAGTGCGGCGGCGCTGACCTTCGCCGGCCAGGAAAATCGCCGCTTTCAGACCTTGGCCGCGGATGGGTTCGGCACCACCCAGCGGGCGCAGCAGACCTCCGCGGCGCTGTCGGAGCAGGCGGCGCAGTTACGGGGAAATCAGGACGGGCTGCAGGCCGCCGAACTCAAGAGCGACGTGCTCGCCGCCCAACTCGCCGAGGCCCAGGCGCAGCTCCAGCGCAGCCTCGCGGTGGTGCATCAGGCGGAACTCAATCTCTCCTACACCACGATCGTGGCACCGGTGACCGGCACGGTCGGCGCCCGGGCGCTCCGGGTCGGCGAATATGTCCAGGCGGGCACCGAGCTGATGGCGGTGGTGCCGCTCAACGCCGCCTACGTGGTGGCGAACTACAAAGAAACTCAACTCGCGGATGTGCGCACGGGGCAAAGGGTGACGCTGAATGTCGACGGCATGCCGGACGCCACGGTGACAGGGGTTGTCGACAGCGTGGCGCCGGCGAGTGGGCTGGAATTCGCGCTGCTGCCGCCCGACAACGCCACCGGAAATTTCACCAAGATCGTGCAGCGCATTCCGGTGAAGATCGTGCTCGACGACCCGGCGGTGGTCGGCAGATTGCGCGCCGGGATGTCGGTTGAGCCCAGCATCGATACCAAGCCCTGAGCCCAGGAAGGATCCGTGCCATGTCCCAGTCCATTGCCCAGCCCGAAGCGCCGGTTTCGTTCAAAACCTGGGTCGCCGTGTTCGGGGCCACGCTCGGCGCCTTCATGGCGGTGCTCAACATCCAGATTGTCAATGCGTCGCTCGCCTACATCCAGGGCGGCATCGGCGCCGGGATCGACGACGGCGGGTGGATTTCGACCTCGTATCTGATCGCCGAGATCGTGGTGATCCCGCTCTCGGGCTGGCTCGCGCAGGTGTTCTCGGTGAGGATCTATCTGCTCACCAACGCCGTGCTGTTTCTGATCTTCTCCGCCGCCTGCGCGATGGCGCGGGATCTCGATCAGATGATCGTGCTGCGCGCGATCCAGGGATTCAGCGGCGGCGTGCTGATCCCAATGGCCTTCACCATCATCATCACGATGCTGCCCAAATCCAAGCAGCCGATCGGGCTTGCGATGTTCGCGCTGTCGGCGACCTTCGCGCCGGCGATCGGGCCGACCATCGGCGGCTACCTCACCGACGCATTTGGCTGGCAATACATCTTCTACGTCAATCTGATACCCGGTGCGGTGATGGTGGCGATGCTGTGGTTCTCGCTCGAGCCCGCGCCCATGAAGCTTTCGTTGCTCGCCGGCGGCGATTGGCCCGGCATCGCCAGCATGGCGATCGGGCTTGGCTCGCTGCAGGCGGTGCTGGAGGACGGCAACAAGGACGATTGGTTCGGTTCCACCTACATTACCGACCTTTCGATCATCGCCGCGATCGCGCTGTCGCTGTTCTTCTGGATCGAATTCACCAGCAAGAAACCGCTGCTCAATCTGCGCCTGCTGGGGCGGCGCAATTTCGGCTTCGGGACGCTCGCCAATTTTCTGCTCGGGATGGCGCTGTACGGATCGGTGTTCATCCTGCCGCAGTATTTGTCGGAGATCCAAGGCTATGATTCCGAGCAGATCGGGCTGGTGCTGGCCTGGACCGGGCTGCCGCAATTGGTGCTGATCCCGCTGCTGCCCCGGCTGATGCGGCGGTTCGACGCGCGGCTGCTGATCGCGGCCGGGCTGCTGCTGTTTGCCGGCAGCAATTTCCTCAACGTGACGATGAACCAGGACTACTCCGGGCCGCAGTTGCTGGTCCCGAACCTGATCCGCGCGATTGGCCAGGCGCTGTGCTACGCGCCGCTCTCGGCGGTGGCGACCGCCAGCATCGAGCGATCGAACGCGGGCTCGGCATCAGCGCTATTCAACATGATGCGCAATCTCGGCGGCGCCATCGGCATCGCCGCGCTGCAGACCTTCCTTACCAAGCGCGAGCAGTTTCATTCCAACATTCTGACCCAGTCGGTGTCGGTGTTTGACGACGCGACCCGCGCGCGGATCGCCAATCTCACGAGCTATTTTCTCGCCCACGGTGTTTCCGACCAGGCGACCGCGATGGCCAAGGCGATCGTCGCGATCGGCGACCGGATCGCGCAGCAAGCCACCATCATGGGCTTCAGCGATACCTTCCTTTTGATGGGTGCGGCGCTGGTGGCGGCGCTGATCGCGGCGCTGCTGCTGAAGAAGCCCGGCCACGTCGAGGCCGGCGGCGCGCATTGAGAAGAAGGAGTCTTCTTTTTGTGAAGCAAAAGCGCGCAAAAAAACTTTGTCACCTTGGGCCGGCGGGAACTCGCTGCTTACGCTGCGGCCCAGGGTGACAAAAGTTTTTTGCTTCCTTTTTTTTAAAAAAGAAGCCTTCCATTCTTTCTTTCACCTCAGTGGATTTATCTCTTGGTCCGCTCCACGCAGATATCTTCCTGGATCCGCGTGTTCGGCATACGTTTAAAAGTCAGCACGGCGTCCCAAGGCTTGGTAAAAGTCTGGTCGTCTTCGATGTGAAAGCGGCCGACCAATTTACTGGAGCCTTCCGGCGTGAAACTTTCGGTTATTTTCAGATCTTCGCTGTGGGGCATCCCTTCGTTGTCGAGGAACGTATTGGGCTTAAAGCCGTATAATTGGCCGACCAGCGTATCGCCCTGCCATTTGCCGAACGCCTGACCCATGAAGGTCGGATCGTCGTTGACCGGAATTTTGGGGTCCAGATAGATGAAGTTCACCAGCCGCTGCAACTGGAACAGGAACGTAACCACGTCCGGTTCCTGCAATATCTGGAACGGCTGGTTGATCGTGAAGATGCGTGGCACGCCAGGGGGAATGCAGGTTTGGCTGTTGTCCCAGGAAAGATCGCCCGCTTTGGTGGCGGCGACGTTCTTGGCATAGGCGGCCTGGGCTGCGGGCGTGAACGGCACGACGCCGCTCTCGGGCTGCAGCGAGGGATGATTGCCGATCACTTCCCAGGTCCCGGTAAGATCAGGCGGCGCGGCGTGAGCGTTTGATCCGATGCAGATCAGCGCCAGCACCGGGAGCAGACGCGCCAATGGGTTTCTCATGGCAGCGGGCCCACGTTGCGGTTGTTCTCTTCGCATATCATTTCGTCCCAGGTCGCGTTCGGCGCGTAAGTGTAGTCATGCACATAAACAAAGGGGGCGGTGTAATTGACCGGGTCATCGATCGTGATCTGGTCCTCGATCATATGGCCGCCCTTTTTCTTGGTGAAGCGTTCGTAGAGATGCAGCTTATCACTGCTTGGGCTGCCATTTTCGTCCATCCAGCCTCCGTTCTTGAACCCGATGCTATCGACCACCAGGGTGTTGCCCTCCCAATGGCCGACCGAGTCGCCGATGATGCTGGGCACGATGTGCGCCGGGTGCGGCTGGTTGAGGTAGATGCGCCGGACCACGTGGTCTTCCTCGGCAATCATCGTAATCAAACCGGGGGTGGTGATGAAGCGGACCGGAAAGCCGCCGGCGGCGAAGCGCACGGCGCCGCCGGTCTCGCAATAGACCTGCGGATCGGGGCGGTCGGTGCCGGCATTCATCGCCGCGACCCGTTGGTTGAGCAGCGCCAGGGCAGCTTTCTTGTAGGGCGCCATGACTTTGACCGACGGAATCCGGGTGGGGACGCCGCCGACATAGAGGCCTCGGAGCACGTGGGGATCGGGATCCGGCGGCGGACCGCCGGTGGTCTCCTGCAGGAAGCCGGGAGGTCCGCCTTGCGCCAGTGCAGCAGGCGCATTGGCGGCGCCAAGCGCCAGTACCACGGACAAAATCGCCAGGTAACGGGCTTTCCCCGGCTCGAACTCCAGCTTGGCAGCCATTCTCGTTTCCTCTCGACAGCGGTTGGTCCACCAGCCGGCGGCCGCGCAGTTCGGCCCTTATCGCGGCGGTGGTGATACCCAAGAACGCGTTGAGGGCGATGGTCCGTCGCGGCGAAGGTCAAGTCAAGTCGGCCGGACGTCATTTTCCTGAATTTTCGGCACCTTCGGGTGACTACAGTCCGCCCGGGTCCGCGATGTTAGCCGCGGACCAAAATTGACAAAGTTTTTTTGCTTCTTTTTGTTCACAAAAAGAAGAAGAAAGACTCTTCTTTTTTGAAAAAAAGAAGCAAAAAACTTTTGTCAGTCGTTGACCGATAACACCATGATCGGGTCGGGGATCTTTTCGGGGGCGATCTCTTGCTCCAGCGGAAGAACCGCGGTGCCGATGGCGAAGAATTCGATCACGTGAGTCTGCCAGCCGTGGCTGCCCTCGTGAATATCGACGCCGACCACGCCTTCGGCTTTCGCCGCAGAGGCTTCGAATTGCATCCGCTCGACCGCGATTTCGCGCGCTTCATACATGGCGGCGGTGAAATTCTCCAACTCGACATTGCGGCCGGTGGTGCCGAGCCCCGCCATCACGCCGCGATGGGCGACGTGGTAGACACAACTGCCCATCACCATCTCGACCGGGCGGTAGCCGGCGTGGAGCAACGACCAGAAATCCTGTCCCGATAAATCCGAGGTGAATGGACCGCCGTCGTGGGCGCGAAAGCCCTTGTGACCCTCGCCGTGCACCACACCGGTGCCGATGGCGATGAATTCGAGCAGATGCTCGTCCCACTCCAGGCGCTTGATGGTGAGCTTCACGCCGACAATGCCGTCGGCCGACATCGCGGTGGCCTCAGCGCGCATGCGCGACATCGCCAACTCGCGGGCGTGATACATCGCCTTCGACAGCACGTCCATTTCCTGGTTCTTGGACCAGGATCCGTACTGAATGCCGACGTGATAAACGCAGGTTCCGACGCACAAACCGATCGGTTCGAACCCGGCCTTGCGTACCAGCAGAAATTCGTTCACCGAAAAATCCGACGTGAACACGCCGGTGGAATGCGCCGACGAGCGCAAGCCCCGCAAACGTTCTTGCGCATGAACCGGCAATGCATCCGTCATGTCAGATCCCTCCCTCTTGCTCGTTGGTGGCGTAGGATTGGTGGTGGCGCGTGGTGCCGGTGAGCGGCGTTTTGCCCGCGTGCATATCCACCACCATCTTGAATTCGTGCGGCAGCGGAACGCCGCGCTTGGCATCCACCGTGGTGGCGATGACGATGTGGCGGGCGAGATATTCCTTGGTCTTCTGTTCGTTCACTTCGCGCTCATGCTCGAACATCTGCGAGAAATTCAAATGCGCGAGCACGCCGTTGCCCTGGGCGCGAGCAGACTGGCGCAGCTGCGCGTGGGCGCTATGGCGCACGCTTTCCCACAAGTCCGACAGCAACCGGTTTTCGATATTGCCCATCCAGGTCTGGTTGCCGTAGCCGCGCCAATCGGTCAGCCACTGGTAATGCGCGCCGATCGCGATGCCGGTGGGCACAACGTCGGCCTCCAGCAGTTTCACGAATTCCAGGGCAGGAATCGTGGCAATAATGGGGTCGTCCGAACCCATCATCCCCTCGACCTTAACCGCGGTGCCGACCAGGGTGAAATCCATGCTCTCGCCGATGTCGACCGGGATAGTGCGCATTTTCACGTCGAGCACCGCGTTGGCGCTGCAGGCCCGCGCTTCCTGCTTCAGCCGTTGCAGCGCAGCTTCCCAGCCTTGGGCGTGGCCCTGGGTCCACGACCAGCCGTAATGCAGCCAGCAGGTGGCGGAAACCGCGGCGACCGGCTTCAGCCCGTGCGAGCGCACGATCATCAGCTCGGCAGGGGTCAGCGTCGCCATCCAGGGCTTGGTGCCGTAGGCTGCGCTCTGCAGCCGCTCTGTTGTGCCGGCCGGGACGCGGCCGGCACGCAGGCTGGCGAGGATGTCGGTTTGGCGGCGCTGCGCCGCTTCTGCCGCAGCCGGATCCTGCTTGGTACCTTTGAACAGGTCGAACAGGCTCATCAGCTCGCCATGAATTGCTGGAGTGACGCGCTTAGCGATTGCGCATGTGCCGACGCCTTTTTGGTTTCCTCGCCCAGGCGCGCGAACCATTCCGCCGGACTGATGATTTTCGTGCTGAGCGTGATGCCGCGCACCACCATCGCGATACTGGCGGTAAGCCGGCCGCCGGCGAACTCGAGCTTGTAGCGGTTCTCGCCCAGCTCCACCGTGACGCCGGTGATGCGGCCGGATTTGGCGAACAGGCCCTTGCTTTCCTGCACGGTCACCAGATCGGGGAGCGCTTCCTTCAGCCGCCGCGCGAAAGCGCCGAGATTGCTTTCGGCGTCGGTGGCAAAGCGCCGCAGCCACGCCGCCTGCAAGTCGAAATCGATGTCGCTCACGGCGCAACCGCCCGCGCGTTCACGCCCTGCATGCCGCGGACAAGCTTGGTGCGCACCTCGGCGAGCCGGGCCTCACGTGCCGCATCGCCGGCAGCGACCTCGCGCTCGATGTCGAGCACTTCGTTCATGGTGGCGATCGCCTCGTCGGCCGCTTGCGCCAGCACATCGATGTTCCGCGCGTCGCCGCCGAGCGAGCGGGCGGCGGCGGTGGCGGCGTCATGCGCGCCCTTCGAAGCCAGGATGGTGATCTGCCGGTTGGCCTCGTCGAGCTTGGCCGAGGCCTCGGCGGCGTTGCGGATTTCGACCTGAACCACGGCTTGCGAGGCAACTGCCATCAGGCGGGGGATCACCACCAGCATGCCGTTGGAGATCTTCATCATGCGGGTTTCCGCCGCCGAGCGATTCTGGCCGATGATTGGGATCAGCATCGCCGAACCCACCAGCGCTTCGCGCATATCCGCGACCTTGCCGCGGAAATTCGCGATCGCGCCGCGGAATTCGAGCACGTCGGCGGCGTCGGCGGGATCGCCGGTAGCGATCGCGTGTTGCCGCTTGGCCTCGAGTTCGTCCTCGGCGCGGTCGAGCGCGATCTGGCCGGCGGCGATTTCGATCTTGAGGTCGTGCAGGCTTTGGCGGATGGCGACCGCCTGCTGGTCCAGCAGTGCGATGGTAACGGCGAGGTCGGCCTTGGTCTTGCGGGCCTTGGCCTGTTCCTGGTCCATCAGGGCAAGGAATTGCTTGCGGTTTTCGGCGAAGCTTTTGAAGGCGGTATGGGCGTCGGCCGCGGCGGTGAGCAGTCGGCCGAACAGGCCTTTGGGCGCGGCGGCGGGAGTGGTGGCGGATTCGGCCTGGAGGTCCTTGATCCGCAGGATCTTGACGCCGTCGATGACCGCCGCGGCGATTTGCCCCACTTCGCTCGCGTCGCCCAGGCGCACGCCGGTGAGCAGTTGGCGGGAAGCGCCGGCGATGCCGGCGAGCACACCGTCGCCGTGGGCGAGCAGGGTAGCGGTCTGGGTGAAATCGATTTTGGCGGCCGAGGCGGTAGCCGCCGCGAGGTCGGCGGGCGACAGGTTGGCGACCTCGACCAGGCGTTCGGGGCGCGGCTGCGGCGCCAGGCGATCATCGGTCGTGGCCGGCACCGCGGTGAGTGCCTGTGCGGGCGCCGGCGGTGGGTCCAGATTGTCGAAGGCGGAGAGGTCGAGGGGTGCGGAGGATACGGTGTCGTTCATGGCGGTGCTCCGGCGATTGCGTGGAACCTAGCCCATACTTGCGGCCGGGGGCAACTCCCGCTGCCCTGCACTATTGGCCAAAAGTTTTTTGCTGCTTTTTTTCAAAAAAGAAGATTCTTCCTTGCTTGTTTACGTGGTTCCCGGCGGCGCGAGGCGCGCTTCCTCCTGGCGGTTTTCCCCGGGACGCTCGGCTGAGGGTTTCAGTCCGCCGATTTGGGCCCTGCGACAGCGGCACGGCGCAGAACCTTGAGCAACTCCAACGCTTGGGGCGCCGCGCCGTCTATAAGTGCCGCCTCGAACGAGAAATGCGCCAACGGATGCCCGTGGCCGTATGGCGTGTCGACATAGGCCATCGACCAGGATGCAAACAGACGCTCCCTCGTATTGCTCCGCGCCAGGATTTTTACGTCGGTGTGCCGCGAATCACTGCGGATCTTCTGGAAAAGACACGAAAGATTTTCGTGTTCGCCCTCCAGCACCTGGGCGAAGCAACTTTCCGTGAATGCCATCGCACCGGTCAAGGCTGCAATAGATGATTCGGCAAAGTTGAGACACGGCTGGCCCCCATATGCGACGGATCATAAACAGCGATTTGCTGAATTCCGGATTAACGCAGGCCCGCCATTGCGCCGATTACTGGATCGAGCTTTTGCGCACGTGCCTGGCGAGGTGGATTGGAAGCGGCACGCACTGAGATCCCGGTAGAAAGTCTTCCTTTTGAAAAAAGAAGCAAAAACTTTCACTCAATAAGATCGGAATAGACGGTCCGTGGAACGGGTTTCGCGCACGCTCATCCGGAGCAGATCAGCGCCGCGCGCTGCCGGGCTACCTCGCGCGCGATAATGTCACCGATCGGCAACGCCGATGTCGCAGCCGGGGAAGGCGCGTTGCAAACGTGAATTGAACGGCTGGTATGGGAGAACAGGAAATCATGCACCAATGACCCATCCTTCATCACCGCCTGGGCACGGATTCCCGCTTCAAAGGGCTGCAAATCCCCCAGCGTCAGCGTAGGACAATATTTCCGACACGCCGCCAGATATCCGGATTTCCACAGCGAGTCACGCATTTCCATGAAACTCGCAGTTTTTTTGGAGCGGCTCAGCGCGTGAGGTTCACTTTCGCTAGATCGATCAGTTCCGTAGCACGGCCATCAAGTACCGCTTTCATAGTGAACATGCCGAAGTGATAGGCTTGGTCCAGCGTGGTTTTCGGCGGCATCGCCAATTCCTGCCGGGCGCTCACCACATCCACCAACACCGGTCCATCATGGGCGAAGGCTGCAGTAAGGGCCTCGCGCAGATCCTGTGGCTTTTCGACGCGGATGCCTTTGATACCCATGGCTTCCGCCATTGCCGCGAAGTTGGGATTCTTGAGTTCGCAGCCAGTATCCACAAAGCCACTGGCTTTCATTTCCATTTCGATAAAGCCGAGCGAGCCGTTGTTGAGCACAATGACTTTTACATTAAGGCCGATCTGGGTGAGTGTGATGAACTCGCCCATCATCATGGTGAAGCCGCCATCGCCGGAGAAGGAGACCACCTGCCGCTCGGGAAACGCGTTCTGCGCGCCGATGGCCTGTAGCATGGCGTTTGCCATCGAGCCGTGGTTGAACGAGCCGATGATTCGTCTTTTGCCGTTCACTTTCAGATAGCGCGCCGTCCATACGATCGGCGAGCCGACATCGCAGGTAAATATTGCGTCCTCGGCAGCCAGTTCGCTGGCCAGACGGGTGACATATTGCGGGTGGATGAGCTTGCTGTTCGGGCCGCTTTCGGCCAGGCTGTCCAGATCGCGCCGCGCCTTCGCGTAGTCGGCCAAAGCGTCGTCGAGATGCGCGGTGTCGTCCTTTTCAGTGAGTTTCGGCAGCAGCAATTCCAGCGTGTGTTTCACATCGCCGAGCAGTCCAAGGTGCAGCGCGCAGCGATTGCCCAAAGCTTCCGGCCGCACATCGATCTGCACGATCCGTGCGTGCTCCGGATAGAAGAGCCGGTAGGGAAAATCGGTTCCCAGCAGCAGCAATGTATCGCAATTCTTCATCGCGGCGTAGCCGGAAGCAAATCCGACCAGGCCGGTCATCCCGACATCGTAGGGATTGTCATATTCCATATATTCCTTGCCCCGGAACGCATGAACGATCGGTGCTTTCAGCTTGGCCGCAAGGGCGATCACCTCGTCGTGCGCATCGGCGCAGCCGGCACCGCACATCAGTGTCACGCGCTGGCCTTGGTTCAATACTTCGGCGAGATCAAATAGTTCCTCGTCCGCTGGGCGGATGACCGGTTTGGCGGGAACCAGCCAGTGCGGCACAGCGGCATCGAGCGGTTTCAGCGCGACATCGCCAGGAATAACCACGACGGCGACACCACGCTTGCCGATTGCGACGCGGATGGCACGAGTTAAAATCTGCGGCAATTGATTGGGACTGGAGACCAGCTCCACGTAATGGCTGCACTCCTTGAACAGCTGCTCCGGATGCGTGGCCTGAAAATAATCGATGCCGATCTCATGAGAGGGAATGTGCGCCGCAATGGCGAGGACGGGCACGCCACTGCGCTGGGCATCGAACAGGCCGTTGATCAGATGCAGGTTGCCGGGCCCGCAACTGCCAGCGCATACCGCGAGCTTGCCGGTTACATGCGCCTCGCCGGCCGCCGCAAACGCAGCACCTTCCTCGTGACGCATATGAATCCACTCGATCGTGTTCTGCTTTCTAAGCGCGTCGGTGAATCCATTCAGCGAGTCGCCGACAATGCCGTAAATCCGCTTCACGCCTGCCTGATGCAGGGCATCGGCCATATAAGCAGCAGCTGTCTGGGTCATGCGAATCTCCTTGGTGTCTGTCGGACACGATAACAAGCGAAACCAATGAGTTGAGCTGAGAAGAAAGTCTTCTTTTTGAAAAAAGAAGCAAAAACTTCTATTCAATAGGATTTTACTCCACAGTTCGTGGCACGGCGCGGGCCAAAAGACGCCAATTGATAAGGTCTTTTTGCTTCTTTTTGTTCACAAAAAGAAGATTCTTCTTCACCACTAACCAATTGATTTCGCTCTTTATCATTCCAGGCGGACACTTAGCAATGATATTATTTTGGTCGGCCGGCAGCCCGATTCGGCGCGCCTCGCCGCCCGAAACAGTATCCTTCTTCCCGAAGCCGCGCTGGCAGCGAACGGTCCGGTCTTGGTAAATCGCGCCAACCGCGGCGGCACAAAATGGCTTGCTCGGTCTACCCTGCCGCGTTAAATTCTAGGCAAGATGGGTTCTCTAAGCGATCTCGTGCAGCTTTGTTCCATCGAGGCATGGCAAGGCCCTGGACTTGGGTTGCTGAGTTAGGGGAGTTCCCATTTGCCTTTTCGGCCGTCACCGGCCGTTCCACTCGTTTGTTGGGTTACGGAGAGTCCCCCTGAGACACCTTATCAGCCTCGGCTTTCGTTGTGATGTAGCATTTCAGCTACGGATGCACAGTCCCGAGAACACTGCACATTTTTTTGATTGGCTCGCGACACCAATCGAAGGCCTCATCAAGATCATTGAGTCAGATTTTGCCGTGTTCTCCCCGGACCAGCTCTATCTTTGCCAGGATCAGGTACCGAACTACGTTCGTGATAGGATTACCGGCACCTGTTTTCATCATCAGTTTCCATTGTATGATAGCAACGTACCGGCCAATTTCCTCTTACACTACGAGAGCTTCTCAAGCAAGTTTCGGTACTTGGCAGAGCGCTTCCGGGAATACGCAACTCGTAAAAGTGTTACTTTTGTCCGTAGCAAGATAGCGGAAGCGGATGCGTTTAGGTTGGAGGAGATATATTTCGATCGTTTTCCGAACTCCGATGCAAGATTTCTATATTTATTGGATTCCGGGGACGCATTCACGACAAGGCACGGTCATGCTCGGGTGCTGAATGTCCCGGGTAGCGTCGGTGATCCGGTTGTTTGGGCTAATATGCTGCTTGAGGAAGGTTTGATCAGCGAGCCATTTCGCCACGGAACGGCGGAAATACTGGGACATACCGACGGTGGCTATAACCTGGATATCACGAATAGGTTTACCGAAGAACAAATGCTCGCTGCGGTTGACGCTAATCGCGATAGTTTCCGGTTCCCGCTCGAGCTTGCCCAATACTATCGGGCTAGGCGGATTTGGGACAAAGCTGAGGAAATGGCTTTGATAGCGTTGTCACGGTCGCCGGACAATCCTGACTGCATTTTTGCACTAACCCTGATTCGCTGGAATTCCAAAAGGATCACCGCCGCGGAAGCCGCGAGGGCCATGATGGAACTAGCAGCCATTCAAGAGCCAGAAGGTCTGTTCCGCCAGGCCAGTGCTGCGCTTCTGGAGGCTGGTCGGGTCGACGAAGCTGTCGCCTATAGCGAGAAATCAATTCTTGCGACACCCCTCAGCGCTGATGCGTATGTGCATCGTGCCACTTGCCTGATGCAAAAGAAGCAACCTCAGCTGGCCGAATTCGCTATGGCTGCAGCGGTAAGCCTTTGCAGCAACCAGCCATTTTATTATCACCTTTACGCGAAGATACTGTCGGATTTGGGGCGGGTTGATGAAGCAATCGCAACCGAGCGAAAAGCAATCGCTCTAGGCGCGGGGTTTGTCTCACAGGTCAATCTTGCCGCCCTTCTGCGTCGTACCGGCGATTACGAAGAGTCGTTGGGATTGTATCAGCATTCGCTTCCTAACGCTGGCGTCCACGCAGCGGCGATCGAACGCTGCATCAGCGAGTTAACAGCTGAACTGAAGGCAGGTGGCCGCGGCACATAACTGGTAACGATAAGAAGATACACCCGCGCCCACCACCAGGGGGGACACGACCGGTTGAACACCCGATCAAACCGGCAGAAACTCGTTAGAAACAGGCGAGCGTTCCGTCGCTTTATCGGGCGACTCCGCCCTATCAAAATCTTCCGGAGTGGAATCCGAACGGTAGAGACCTATGCGCCCTGCAGCAAAGTCGTCGAGTATGCGCACCACTTCTATTGGATCAATCGGAAAGGGGAAAATTACACCGAAGCCGCTTTCACGCACTCGGTCGGCGGGCGCGCCGATGTTGGGCACGAAAGGAATGAATCCGTGGGCAACCACTTCAGAGAGGGTGTAAGAGTAGGTTTCAGGCCAACCCGATAGAAATAACGCCAATCTTCCGTGCGCGGCGCGAAACTGACGAGTGAGATCCTGCTGTTTATACGGGCCGGTAATGAAGACGTTGCCCAATGTCCTTAATTTGTCGTCGATGTCTGTGTATCCCACGACTCGGAACCGAAGCCGAGGCCGCACCAACTTAGCGCGCTGAGCGATCTCAAACAACTTGCGCGACCCTTTATGGGGACCTAGCGCACCCAACAAGATCACTTCGTCGTCGTTTCCGACTCTTACCGAGGGCGGGAATTTCAAGCCGGGTTCGGGATGTGGAGCAACCGTAACCGCAAGGTTGGGGAGCCCACGCTTCAGGTAGCCTGCAGTGCTCTTTGAGGGCGCCACAACCTGTCGAAAACCGCCCAACGCCTCACCAAGCAGGGTTCTATGCTCGGCCGCCGTCAATTCCGCGGTTTTTGAAGCTTCGTGTACACCGCCGATTGCTATGCAGCGTGAACACACCTCCGTCGCGGCAACGTCGCAAAACTCGCCGACAGCGTCAATCATTGTGACTCGCGGGCAAAGTGCGTAGAAGTCGTGCGCGTAGAAAACGGAGTTCCGTCCCCTTACCCATTCGGTAAGCGTGACGCAAAACGCCCGGGTAAAACCCAGCAACTGGTGGACGACGACAACAGCTATGGGAAGTGCGGATAGCATTGCGAACAGCGGCTGGACCTCCGCGGGTGCAAACAACGCGCGGATAGCAGGGACATCGCTGGTGACTTGGAGGTAGCCGTCTTCGCGGCACTTAATACCCAGTTTTAGCGCCTTACCATAACCCAGTGACTCCTCGCGATCCTCGATCGCCTTTTGGGTGCCGCCGCCCAGCCAATTGCTGATGACCACAGCGAATTGAGTGCCGGCTGCACCGGCTCTACGAAGCCGGGCATCGTCCAACGGCCAGCGCGCGGTACGCATCGGGTCCGTTCGCTCAGCCTCGATAATGATCGGCACATATTCTGGATAGCGGCTGCCGAGCATTGCCGAGTTCGTTTTCAACAGGCCGACTTTGTCTTCCATAAACGAGACACTCTCGCGGTGCCTAACAAAGGCTGCCGGTGCAGCAACATTGCGATAACCCAGATCAGCAGCCCGCGTGCAAAGGTCATTCTCTTCGCCATAACCTCGGCCAAATGCTTCGTCAAACGTACCAACGCGGTCGAGAACGTGACGCCTTATGAGCATGCAGAAGCCGTGCCCGGTCGGCATGTCGATCGCGGTACCTCGGTTCGATCGCAAAGCCTCGGCGGCCAGCTCGTCCCAAGCGATGTCGTCGAGCTCAGAGCAGCGAAGAGCTGGATGAGGATAGGAAAAGATCGTCGCATTGTTCGACATTGCCGTCACGGTGCCGATGTTTCCGGAGCTGTTGGCGACCCTCCACATCTCTTCAAGACTTTCGCAGAACACTTCCGTATCCGAATTTAGCAGGATAACGTCGCCGAGATCGCAATGTTGCAGAGCGCGATTGACCGACTTTACAAAGCCGAGATTGGTTTGATTAGTCAATAGAGTCACGTTCGGCTGCTCGGCGAGGCACTGCAAGGCGTCAGCCATTTCCGGCTCAGGTGAGCAATCATTTATCAATACTATGCGGTCCCGAGCTTCAATCCTGTGGGTCAAAACGGAACGGACACAAGCTGCCGTCAACGGAACATTGCGATAGACCGGAATGATTATATTGAGTCGAAGCTGCTGGTCGGAAAGTGCGGGCGGCGGCTGGGTTCTTGCCTTGAAATGCGCTTCACGGCGTGTTTTAGCGAGCAAATCGGAGATTGCTGCTTGCACGATGGAGGTTTCATCGCCGCTAAATTCGCCAGAGGATGCGGTGATAAATTGCATCGCGCGACGCGCGGCAGTAACGATTGCAGCAGTCGAGCCCATAACGTGCGGTCCATCCAGCAGGTCATTGTCCCCGCCGCGAAGCCGCACCGAAATTGTCATGAGGGCGATCGCGGGTCGGCGAACGGCGGGTATGGCTACTGCGAAGCCGGGCGCCTTGCAGTCGGGGAAAATAGCAGAGACGTCGGCGCGGGGTATATCGCATTCCCCTTGTGCGGCGAGTTCTCCGTCGACGAAAAAATCCAGCAACAGATTTCGTCCAGGTGCCTGCGGCGAATACAGCCAGCCGGAGCATCGCGTCTCAGACATAACCTCAAGAGCTCCCCGCAGGGAGAGGTTGCACTCCGCGGTCGCAAAGGGCACGTCGTTGGCAAAAGCTGTAAGCTTCGATTCTCGGCGACCGAAGCAATGATCGGCTAGTTCGAGTGAGTATTCGGCGGGCGTGAAGTAGGGGTCCAGTCCGTCGTCATGAATGGTGGCGAAACCTTGCGCCACCACTCGACCATGTTGGTCTTGGATAGTTATAAAAGGAGGGGAAAAGTCAGCGGTTGGCTCACTTACCCAGCCTTCCGCTAACCCCGAGTGCACAATTAGGTTACCCCTGAACCGCCCAGGACCAACCTCAAGCGGCGAGGGGCCCAATTCGATATCATCGGCAAAGACTTTAAGGACTCGGTGTGTGCCAATGTCGGGAATTGGGATTCGAAATGCAAAATTCGTTTTGCCGAATCCGAGCGCGCTTAGATCGGGCCTGACGTGAGAGGCACTTCCCCGGCCGACTACCTTACCCTCCGGGGTCCGCACCGATATCTTGCACTCGGCTCCGTCGCTGCGCGTAGCCCAGCCGGCTACGTAGGCGCCTTCCATTCCGTCGATAAAACCAGTAACCACCACTCCGTCAGACATGATGTTCATAGCGGCGTCATTCTCACGAGGTGAATTTCCGACCACCAAGGTTGCGATTACCCTCCACCAAACCCTCGTTGCCGACTGTGCTCCAAGCGTTGTTTACGTGCGGTCTGCTGGTTTTCTCGATCGCCTTGATTGTTCTGGGACCATTGACATGGGCGTGGATCTGAGTGGAATGATGCTCCTCTTGCCCGGATTTCTCACTCGGGGGTGCGGTGATGCCGAAGTACTTTGGCCCCCAAGCAAATTTTCGGGTAGCGGATTCTACGCGGAGGCCGCCATAGCGTGTCTCCTGCGCACTTGCAGCATTGGGCAGCAACGGCATTTGACGTCCACCCTTCGACATAGAAGCCCAAAATCTCGGAGCGACGCCAATTCCTGGCGCACTCTTCTCCATATGCTAGTCATAACCCTTATGCGCGGCAATAACGTTCCTGCCTGCGGTCGCTTGATATTAGCCGGCCTGATAAGCTTGCTGCCGGTTATTTGTTTGGGTCGCAATCTTTGGTGAGGGCTGAATTAAGCTGCGACCCTTAGTGTATTGCGGTCGGAACAAATTCCTCCGGTGGGACTGCATTACCGGTTCGCGCTCGTCCCAGGCCTTCCCAGACACCACGCCCCTTTCGGCATCAAACGCCTACGCAGAACGCCGATTCCTGCCGCTCGCGCAAGACGCCGATCCAGGAATTCCAGAGCCGCGGTATCCTCGCCGCTTTTGTCCCCGATCCAGAACAGGAGCGTGGCAACATAGATCGGCGCCAGGGTAGCGCGCTTGGTATACCAGGCAAAATCAGATGACCGATCGCCGGCCGCGCGCCAGATTGCATCCACCGTCCGGGCGGTCGCGCGGCAAGCCAACAAGCCACCTCCGCGGAGGGCCAGTACTGCGAGCGCCCGGCCGATCGCGATCTTGAAGGGACGATTTTGCTTGAGCCGGAGCGCGATCGCGGCGCGGACGCGTTCGGGTGTTCGCCATCCTTCCATCGCTAGCTCGGCCGCCGCCGCCTCCATCCGCCGGTCGGCAAGATCGCTCGCTGCCTCTATCATCTCCACGGCACCGCCAAGAAACAACAAATCGGCGTGGTCGCCGGCGGCTTGTCTCAGTCCAGCCAGATTCCAGCCCGGAAATGGTTCGGCCGCCATCAAAGCAACCAGGGCGGCGTCGCGTTCCGGGCTTTGTTCGATCTTGCTCACAGCCGCCAGCTCATGTTGCGTCTCCGTTCGCCGCTTTGGCGAATTCCTCCAGATAGCCGAAGCTTGTAAAGTCGGCGACCCGCATCGGATACAGCACACCGTTCAAATGATCGTACTCGTGCTGGATCACATTGGCGTGAAATCCTGCTGCCTCGACTAAGGTCTCATGGCCATCGCAGTCGACGCCGCGATAACGAATCCGGGCCGCGCGCGGCACCAAAGCCCGCATCCCGGGGATCGAGAGGCAGCCTTCGATACAATGCATGACCTCGTTGCCGATCGGTTCGACTTCGGGATTGATCAGCACCGTGGGCTTGATCACCTCGCCGCCGGCGGCTCGGGCAGACGGTACGCAAAAGACGAAAAGACGAAGCGAAACATGCACTTGTGGCGCGGCAAGACCAACCCCGGGGGCATCTTCCATGGTCTCGATCATATCTCTGACCAGCTTGCGGATGTCGGCAGCACCAGGGTCGGCGACCGGTTGGGCGGGCTGAAATAGGATTGGATGTCCCATTTTTGCAATTTTTAAAAGTGCCATCCGCAAAACCTCTTAGAAACCCTTGGCGCGCGTGTTCCAGGCATGTTATAGCGCCCGCCTTCCCGGTGCGAGCCGGCAAGGTTGGTTTTGTACGTTTTAATTATGCGTGTGGCTCCTTCGACGGATGGTCCGTGGTCGGTCGCCAAAGGCAGGAGAAGGCGGCCCAGTGCAGGTTCTCGTTCGCGACAACAATGTCGATCAGGCGCTTAAAGCGCTGAAGAAGAAGATGCAGCGCGAAGGCGTGTTTCGCGAGATGAAACTCCGCCGCCACTACGAAAAACCATCCGAGCGCCGCGCCCGCGAAGCGGCGGAAGCGGTCCGCCGGGCCCGCAAGCTGGAACGCAAGCGGATCGAACGCGAGGGATTTTAGCTTTAAAATCAATGTGTTAGCAAAGTGTAGAATCTTCTTTTTGTGAACAAAAAGAAGCAAAAAAACTTTGTTAATTTAGTCAATTGTGAAGCTTCCCGGGACAGTTCGGGAACCAATTGAATAAAAGTTTTTTGCTTCTTTTTTTCAAAAAAGAAGACTCTTCCCCTTCACTTACGCCGCGTCGACCAGAACGATCTCGGCATCTTCGATCGCCTTGATGCGCAGTTCGGTCTCGCCGGTCGCCGCGGCGCCGTCGCGAGGATCAAACGCGACACCGTTCACTTCCACCTTGCCGCGAGCAGAAACCAGATACGCGTGGCGCTCTGGATCGGTTGCGTAAGCGATCTCATCTCCCGCTTTGAGCGCAGCGCCGGCGATTCTCGCATTTGCGCGGAGCGGCAGGGCGTCCCGGTCTTCGGGAAATCCGCTCGCCAGGGTGACGAATTTGCCGGAACGTTCGCCGCGCGGAAACGGTTTGGCGCCCCAACTGGGAGCTTTGCCGCGTTGATTGGGCTGGATCCAGATCTGGAATAGCCGGGTGGTAATCGGTTCCAGATTGGCTTCGGAGTGATAAATGCCGGTTCCGGCGCTCATAACCTGGACGTCGCCCGCTTCGGTGCGGCCTCGATTGCCGAGGCTATCTTCATGCGTGATCGCGCCCTCGCGCACGTAGGTGATGATCTCCATATCGGCGTGCGGATGGGGCGGAAAGCCGGTATTCGGGGCGATGGCATCATCGTTCCATACCCGCAAGCTGCCCCAGCCCATACGTTTGGTGTCGCGGTAGTTGGCAAAGGAGAAGTGATGTTTGGCGTCGAGCCAGCCGTGGTTCTCGCCGCCCAAGCTTTCGAAAGATCTACGTTCGATCATGTTAGCCTCCATTTCGGCCTGGAATATGAGACCAGCTGGCACTATAAAAAATAGAAAGGATCGAAACGCATCGTTTCTAAAATTGACAAAAGTTTTTGCTTCTTTTTTCAAAAAGAAGACTTTCTTCCTCCCCTCAACTGATTGATTTCGCTATTGATCATGGTCGACCGGCGCTGCTGCAGATGACCAAGCTTCCGGATTTCGAGGCGTGGGCGGTATTCGCGCGGGTGGCGGAGACCGGCTCGTTCTCGCGCGTGGCCGAAGAACTGCAACTCTCCAAGGCCACTGTTTCCAAAGCGATCTCGCGTCTCGAGGCCAGATTAGGGACCGCGTTGTTCCACCGCACTTCGCGCCGGTTGGCGCTTAGCGAATCCGGCCGCACGGCGCTGGAGCGGGCCCGTCGCCTGCTCGCCGAAGGCGAGGCGCTGGAAGCCGAAGCCGCCGACCAATCCACGCAGCCGCGCGGGCTGGTACGCATGGCAGCGCCCATGTCGTTTGGGATCATGCATCTGGCTCCGGCGATGCCGGAGTTTTTCGCTCGTTTCCCGGAGGTTGCGGTAGAGCTTTCGCTGACCGATGAATTGGTCGATCTCGTCGGTGGCGGATTCGATCTGGCGTTAAGAATCGCGGCGTTGGCCGATAGTTCCCTGCTGGCGCGGCGCTTATGCGAGGTACGGATGCTCCTGGTGGGAGCACCGGCCTATTTCGAGCGCCACGGTCGGCCCCGGCATCCGCAGGAACTGATCGAGCTCACTGGATTACTCTACACCCACACTCGCAATTGGAACGTTTGGCGGTTTCGGCATGCCACCCAGGGTGAGTATTCGGTTACCGTTCCGGCCGGTCCGTTGCGGGCGAACAACGCCGAGGCGCTGCTACCGACGTTACGGGCGGGAGTCGGGGTGGCGCTGCTGCCGGAGTTTTTGGCCTGGACCGACATCGCGGCCGGACGGTTGGAACCAGTATTGTGCGACTGGCAGGTGCCTCCCGTGGGAGTCCATCTGGTTACGCCGCCCGGCGGAATGCGGCCGCGGCGGGTGCAAGTAATGATGGACTATCTGGCGGGGCTGTTCTCGAGTGTGCCCTGGGCACAGGCTGCGCGCCTCGCGCCGAACGCGCAGGATAAGTAAATAATATCAATATGTTAGGCAAGAATCTTCTTTTTGTGAACAAAAAGAAGCAAAAAAACTTTGTCACATTGATTTTGTGCGCGCTACCCCACGACGGTGCGCACTGAACCATTCGAATAAAAGTTTTTTGCTTCTTTTTTTCAAAAAAGAAGACTCTTCGACTTCACTTATCTCACGCGCTATTCGTTGCTACTCGCCCCGCGCTGGTTCTGCGCCAGCGTTTTCCGTGTCAGCGCCCGCCGCCATTTCGGTCGGGTTACAACCGGCGCCGGGGGCACGTCCGCGCAGGTCACCGCCACCAGCGGTTGTGAAAGGTTCTTGCCCGCGGCGTAGTCGGGAAGATCGCCCGCCGAGGGCAGCGACATCACTTCGTCAAACATCGGTTCGTTGGTCAGGCAGAGATTGGTGCCCTCCGCCAGCCCGGCGTTTGATTCCGCGTTGGCGAGACTGGTAATGTAATCGTCGTGCGCCTTTTGCCCGCCCTTGCCGTAGGCACGCACGAAATACGCCATCAGGTTCCTTTCGTGCATCACCAGGTCTTGCTGGAACCGCGCCATGAACGCGTTGTAGCGCGTGCTGTCCTGGCAAGTGATGGCGGTTACCATCAACTCGCTCTTCAGGCTGGCGACCTTGAGGGCAGCGACATCCTCGGGATAGGTGCAGGTGCTGGCGAGCACCGGCTGACTGGTGATTACAAGTGCGGCGAACGCAGAGAATGCAAGACGCATATGTGCTCCCTTTAGCGGTATTCCTCGTGCCAGGTGCGTCCGTCGCGTTCGATCATCGCAATCGAGGCGGTCGGGCCCCAGCTTCCGGCCGGGTAGACTCGCGGTGGCTCGGACCGATTTGACCAGTAATCGAGAATCGGTGCAACCCAGCTCCAGGCGGCTTCAACCTCGTCGCGCCGCATGAACAGCGTGGCGGAGCCGCGAACCGTATCCATCAGCAGACGTTCGTAGGCATCGGGATACCGCGTCTGGAACGCTTCTTCGAAACTGATGTTGAGGTGCGCCGGGCGCAGCCGCATGCCGCCGGGGCCCGGGTCCTTGGTCATCATATCAAGCCGCATGCCCTCCTCGGGTTGTAAGCGTATCACCAGCCGGTTGGGCTCCAGGTCGCCGGCGGAGCGCGGGAACACGAAGAACGGAGAGTTGCGAAATTGGATCACGATCTCCGAAACTTTTTGCGGCAGGCGTTTACCGGTTCGAAGGTAGAACGGCACGTTGGCCCAGCGCCAAGTGCGGACTTCGGCCTTGAGCGCGACAAAGGTCTCGGTTTCGCTGGTGCGGCCGGGTCCCAGATCGGCGAGGTAGCCCGGGACTGAGACACCGTTGGCAACCCCCGCGGTGTATTGTCCGCGCACCAGCGAATGTGCCATCTCGGCGGGATCTAGCGGCTTCAGCGCCCGCAGCACCTTGAGTTTCTCGTCGCGCACCGCGTCGGCCTCGAGCGAATTCGGCGGCTCCATCGCGACCAGGCAGAGCAATTGCAGCAGATGATTCTGCAGCATGTCGCGGAGCGCGCCCGACTTGTCGTAATAGTCCCCACGGCCCTCGACGCCGACGGTTTCGGCCACGGTGATCTGGACGTGATCGATCACGTCCGCGTTCCACAGCCGCTCGTAGATCGAGTTGGCGAAACGCAGCGCCAACAGATTCTGGACGGTTTCCTTGCCGAGATAATGGTCGATGCGGTAGGTCTGGCTCTCGGTGAAATATTGCCCGACGTCGTTGTTGACTTGCTGGGCCGACGCGAGATCCTTGCCGATCGGCTTTTCCAGCACCACCCGCGACAGCGGTGTGATCAGCCCGGCTTCCCTGAGCCGCTGGCAAATGACCCCGTAAAGATCGGGTGACGTCGCCATGTAGAACACCCTGATCCGGCCGATATCGAGCTTCTGCTTCAAGATATCGAAGCCCTCGCCGGACATGCCGTCCGCGTGCACGTAGGTCAGAGTGCGGATGAAGCTGTGCAGGGTAATTTCATCGCGTTCGCGTTCGGGCACATGGCGGCGGATCGCCTCCATCGCGCGATTGCGAAATTCTTCGGCGGAAAGCTCGGTCCGCGCGGCGCCGATGATGCGGCTGTTGTGCGGCATCTGCTCGTCGCGGAACCGGTAGTACAAAGCGGGCAGCAGCTTGCGCATGGTAAGATCGCCGGTGGCGCCGAACACCACGCATTCAAACTGCTGGACCGGAATTATCTTGGCCATTTCCCACCTTGCCGCACCTGCGAAGGCCGAGCTTACCCAACCGTCGTAAGCAAGGGAAGCACGCTTCGCGGCCAGGAAGATTTTGATAGCGTAAAGAGTGCGGCAACCAGGGCCGGTTACGCTACTCGATTCGATTCTCGATCAGGTCGCTCACCACGCCCGGATCGGCCAGGGTAGAGGTGTCGCCGAGGCTATCGGTTTCGTTCGCCGCGATTTTACGCAGAATGCGCCGCATGATCTTGCCCGAACGGGTCTTGGGCAAGCCGGGAGCCCATTGCAGCACGTCAGGCGAGGCGATCGGGCCGATTTCGCGGCGTACCCAGGCAACCAGTTCTTTGCGCAGTTCGTCCGACGGCTCGACCCCTGACTTCAACGTAACGTAAGCGTAGATCCCCTGACCCTTGAGGTCGTGGGGAAAGCCCACCACGGCGGCTTCGGCTACCAAGCGGTGCGCAACCAGAGCGCTTTCGATTTCGGCGGTTCCCATGCGGTGGCCCGAAACATTGATCACGTCGTCCACTCGCCCGGTAATCCAATAGTAGCCGTCCTGGTCTCGCCGCGCCCCGTCGCCGGTAAAATAGAGCCCCTTGAAGGTACTGAAGTAGGTTTGCACGAACCTTGCGTGGTCGCCGAACACCGTGCGCATCTGGCCCGGCCAGCTATCGGCGAGGCAAAGGTTGCCTTCGACCGGACCATCGAGCAGCCTGCCGTCGCCATCCACCAGGACCGGCTTCACCCCTGGCAGCGGTAGTGTCGCCGAGCCGGGTTTCTGCGCGATCGCGCCGGGCAACGCGCTAATCATGATGCCGCCGGTCTCGGTTTGCCACCAGGTATCCACGATCGGGCAGCGTTCATCGCCGACCACTCGGTAGTACCACAGCCACGCTTCCGGATTGATTGGCTCGCCGACCGAACCCAGCACCCGCAAGCTCTTGCGTGAACAGGCCTTCACCGGGGCCTCGCCTTCCCGCATCAGCGCCCGGATCGCGGTCGGCGCGGTATAGAAGATGTTCACCTGGTGCTTGTCGATCACCTCCCAGAAGCGCGAATAGCTGGGATAGTTCGGAATTCCTTCGAACATCAGGGTGGTGGCGCCGTTGGCAAGCGGTCCGTACACCACATAGGTGTGACCGGTGACCCAGCCGATGTCGGCGGTGCACCAATATACTTCGCCCTTTTGATAGTCGAACACGTTCTCGTGGGTGAAGCTCGCCCAAACCAGATAGCCGCCGGTGGTGTGCAACACCCCCTTGGGCCTGCCGGTGCTTCCCGAAGTATAAAGTATGAACAGCGGATCTTCGGCGTTCATCGGGGTCGCGGCACAGACCGGCGACGCCTCTGCCATCAGCTTGCGATACGACACGTCACGCTCTGCCGTCATCGCGACCGCACCGCCGGTGACTTCGACCACTACCACGGTTTGGATCGTGGGACATTGCATCAACGCTTCGTCGGCGTTGGCCTTGAGCTTAACCTTGCGTCCGCCCCGCCTGCCCTCGTCGGCGCAGATCAACAACGTCGAGCCGCAATCCTGAATGCGATTCGCCAGACTGTCGGGCGAGAAGCCGCCGAACACGACCGAATGGATCGCTCCCACCCGCGCGCAGGCGAGCATCGCCACGGCTGCCTCGGGCACCATCGGCATATAGATGGTTACCCGGTCGTCTTGTCGAACCCCAAGCGATTTCAATACGTTGCTGAACCGGCAGACCTGTTCGTGGAGCTCACGATAGGTGATATTGCGACCGCCGGCAGGGTCATCGGCCTCGAAGATGATCGCCACCTGATCGCCGCGCTCGGCGAGGTGTCGGTCGAGGCACGACTCGGTCAGGTTGAGCGTCCCATCTTCGAACCATTTGATCGACACGTCACCGGTGAAGCTGGTGTTCTTGATGATGCTGGGCGGCCTGATCCAGCGCACTCTTTTGACCGCCTCCTCGGCCCAGAATCCATCGGGGTCTTCGGACGCGCGGGCGAACATTGCCTGATAGCGCGCGGAATTGATGTGGGCGTGCGCCTCGATTTCGGGCTTCACGGGGAAAATTTGGTTATCGCTCATGGCTTTCTGCTCCCTGCGGCGCCTCCCAAGGTCCGGCCGCTAGCCGAACATCGTGGGCGCCAACTTTGTACGTTGCGGTTGATTTGTCGATCGATCTCCTAGGCACGCCAGACCAAAACACCAGGTCGGAGCGACCATTTCGGCTCAACATCCCTATTTGACGGTGTTCGCCAAACCGCCAGCCAGCCTCAGAATGTAGTCCCACTCGGCATCGGTCACCGGGCTCACCGACAGACGGGAGTATTTCAAAAGAGCCATACCATTAAGCACCGGATCAGCTTTGATCTGCAGCAAGGTCACCGGTCGGCTTAAGGCCGCCACCGTCCGAACATCCACCGCCACCCACGGCGCCCCCGGATCAGCGCTGGGATCGGGGTAGGCAACGCGTGCTACCTCGACCACCCCGACGATCTCCTTGCCGGTGTTGGAATGGTAGAAGAAGGCTTGCTCGCCCAACCGCATCCGCTGCAGACTTTGCTTGGCGGTATGATTGCGGACACCGGTCCAGGGTTCCACGCCATGAGCCACCTGCATCTGCCAAGAAAACGCCTCGGGCTCAGATTTTACCAGCCAATGGGCCATGACGCGCTCCGCTTACGGTTTCGGAACATTACACCGAACGGGCAGTCGCGCACGGCCTCAAATAGTCCGGCCAGGGCATCGGCGGCGGAGACGGTAAAGCCCTTGGCCGGCGCCAGAGTTGCCGTTTTTTCCGCGACGGGCGATAGAATGCACGCTGCTATTTCTGCTCAGCAAGGTTGGCCCGATGCTACAGCACGCGATCATCTCGATCGATCTCAATCTGAACCACCACGAACTCTACGAACGCATTTGGCAGCCTCAGGCGTTTCTGCACTGGGCCTCCGGAATGTGCGGCGCCGGACTGAAACAGGACGGCAATGCGTGGACTGGCGAAGGTATGGAAGGTCCGCTGCGGGTGCGCTTCACCGAACACAATCAGTTCGGGATCATGGACCACTTTGTGAGCCAAGCGGGAGAGCCGGAAATCTATGTCCCGCTGCGGGTGGTCGCCAACCAAGAAGGGTCCACAGTGACGATCACCCTGTTTCGCCAGCGATCTACGACCGAAACCATGTTTGCCACCGAGGTAGAATGGGCCAGGCGCGACCTTGAGGCGCTGAAGCTGTGGGTAGAGCGGGCGGGAAGTCGCTCAAGTTCGATTCCGAGCGGCAGCTGAGTGTCAGAGTCTTCTTTTTTGAAAAAAAGAAGCAAAAAACTTTTATTCAATTAGTTCCCGACGTTTACGGCGAGATTTCGCGACTGACTAAATTGACAAAGTTTTTTTGCTTCTTTTTGTTCACAAAAAGAAGACTCTTATTGATTTTATCTACCATCATTTGGGGCAGACACTGTGCCCCCATCCCGAGAATCTTGCCAACCGCCGCCGAGCGCTTTGAACACGCTGATCTGATCCTGCAGCAGCGCTGCGTCCGACAGCGCGATCGCGTCGTCCGCTGCTATCAGCGTCTGCTCGGCAGTAAGCAAATCGAGGTTGCTGATCTCGCCCGCGGCGAACTCATCCTTTGCCAGACCGAACTCCTGTTGCGCCTCCGACCGCGCCGTGGCCAGCGCAGCGTGGTGATCGAGTTCCGCGCGATAGATTGACAAGGCTTGCTCGGTTTCCTTGAGGGCCTGCAGCACCACCGAATTGAAATTCGCGAGCGATGCCGCAGCACCTGCTTTGGCTTGGGCGAGCCGCGCCAACGGCCCCGTCATATTCGGAAAAGCCCAACTGATCGAAGGTCCCATGCCCCAGGCCAATCCGGAATTTGAACCAAGCATGTCAATCTGGCTGGCAGCCCCGCCATAAAAGCCGCTGAGGGTGATGCGGGGATAGAGATCAGCGGTCGCGACCCCGATCTCGGCGAGCGATGTCGCCAGCCTGCGGTCAGCCTCGCGAACATCCGGCCGTCGACGCAGCAGCGCGGCGCCGTCGCCGACCGGCATCAGCGACGCGAGGCGTGGCGGCTCGACACAACGCTCGACCAAGCCAGGCGCATTCGCCGGGGTTTGACCAAGCAGTGCCGTGAGCTCGAATTCGGCCGCGCGGCGCTGCCCTTCCAGCGGCGGCAAGGTGGCACGGACCTGCGATACCAGTACGTCGGCCTGCACCACGTCGAAGTTGGAGCCCGCCCCATCATCACGCCGCTGCGCCACGATCCGGCGCTGCTGTGAGACCAGCGCGAGCGAACGGTTGGCGACCGAAATCTGTTCTCCCAGGGTGCAAACCTGCCCGTAGGCGCGCGCCGTCTCCGCCGCGATCGTAACCCGAAGCTCGTCGCGCGCCGCGGCCACCGCCTGGCTGTTGTCCTTGGCGGCTTCGATGCTGCGCCGGACATGGCCAAACAGATCAAGCTCGTATGACGCGTCGAGCAGCGAGTCGAACAGCCAGATGGTCTGCGGCTTGCGGCCGGTGAGCTCCAGAATTTCGTCGGTGGTCGGGTCCCGGCCGTAGGTCGCCCCGAAACCAAGCCCGGTCTGCGGATAAAGTCCGGACCTGGCGCCTTCGTAGATCGCGCGCGACGCTGCCAGGTTGGCTTCCGCCGCCTTCAGGTCTTGGTTAGCGGCAAAGGCTTGGACAATCAATTGGTTCAGTTCGGCATCGTCGTAGAGTTGCCACCAGAAGACGGGAAGCTCGGTGCTTGTTGTCGCGGCGGAATTGGCGGAGACGAACGGCGCCGTGGCGCCCTGCGGCGGTGTTGGCGGCTGATAATCCGGGCCGAGCGCACACCCGCTCAGCGCGGTCAAGGCGGCCAGCGCCAAGGTGCTGCGCGCCGGACTCATTCCGGCTGCCTGCGACGAAACAGCGGTATGTGCGACGCCGCCGAGCGCGGTGGCGGCGGCAGCACCAATATCAGTATCACCAATCCAAAAACGGCAAAGATCGCCACGGCAACGAAGGTGTCGATGGTCGCTTGGGTGGTCGCCAGGGCCCGAACCACGCCCGCGAGCACCTGCCGGGCCGCGATCGCCTGATGCCCGGCTCGGCCAATCACGGTGCCATAGATTCGCAAACGCCGTTCCACGTCGGCATCGCCGATCCGCAGATGTTGGCCGATCAGATTGGAAGCGCGCTGCTCGCGGACCCGAGCAACGGTCGCAACGAACGCGGTGCCGAGTTCGCCCCCGAACAGCCGCGCGATCTGTAGCATGGCGCCAAACGGCAGCGCGTCCTGCGGCTTCAGATTGAGCACACCGGTGAAGACGATGCCGGAGAGGGCAAAGCTCTGCCCGATCGCCTGCAACAGTTGCGAGGGCAGAAACTGATCCGATCCCCACCCCGGGGTGAGCCCATAGGCCACCATCATGCAGGCGATTCCGACCAGGCATAGGCCTATTGCCGCGGTAATCCGCGGGTCGGACCGGCGCAGCATAAACGCCGCGAGCGGGCAGATGATCAGCTGGGGCACGGCGATCCAGATCAAAGTGTCGCCGATCTGCAGCGCGCGGAAGCCGCGCACGCCGCCGAGATAGTAAGGGATCAGAAAGGCGGTCGAAAGGATGGTAAGACGCAACAGCGCGATCAGCAGCAACAGATACGGCAATGGCGGCGCGAAAGCAGCGCGGAGATGCAACCAGGGATAGGGCGTGTTCATTTCGTGAATGAAGAATGAAACCAGCATTACGAGCCCGGCGAGAGCTAGTCCCCAGACCAGCCCGGAATTCCCCCAATCGAGCCGGTTGCCCTGATCGAGCGCCGCGTAGATCAACGCCAACCCCAGTCCGCAAGTGGCGAGGCCGTAGACGTCGGTGTTGATCTGGCTAGGCGGCGGCAGCTGGCGTACCCCCCAATGTAGGCAGGCTGCCATGCCCAGCGCCAGCGGCACGCTCTGCCAGAAGATCCAATGCCACGAGAGATTATCGACGTACCAGCCCTCGACTGACGCCGAAATGTTGAGCGAGAGCTCGAGATTGAGCGCGTAGACCGCGACCCCGTAGGCCCACAGCCGCAGTGGCATGCTCCGGAGGATGAAACTCAATGTCAGCGGTATGAAGCAGCCCGAGCCGAGGCCGCCGAGAAACTGCAGCACCAGCACGGTCGAGAGATTCTCTGAAAATGGCTCGACCGCCGACGTGGCGGCGAACGACAGCGCGGCCACGATCAGGATGCGCCGCGGGCCATAGATGCTGCCGACCCAGACCGCGATCGGCGTGATCAGCATCTGGGCGACCGTAAATGACGTGGTGATCCAGGCACCTTCGTCGAAGCCGGCGTGGATCGCGCCGCGGAGGTCGGTGAGGCCAAAGTTGGAAAGTCGGCCGGTGAGCGTCGAGATGAAGGTGCCCAGGAGCACGGCGATCAGGCCCAGCCAGGGAATCTTGGGTTCGGCCGGTGATGCGGCCGGAGCGGTCGCCGCACTCAAGGGCGCTGTCCATTCCGTCCGGCGGTGTCGATGGTCGGGATCACCGACATCCCGGGCCGCAGCCTGCCGTCCAACCCATCTTCGTCGTCGATGGCGATTTTGACCGCGATCCGCTGCACGATCTTGGTGAAGTTTCCGGTCGCGTTGTCCGGCGGCAGCAGCGCGAACTCCGCGCCCGACGCGGGCGAGATCGCGATCACGTGGCCACGCAGGCGGCGCCCCGGAAAGGTATCGACGGTCACGGTTGCGGGCTCGCCGATCGCAACATGGGTGAGTTGGGTTTCCCGGTAATTGGCGATCACCCAGATCAGCGGCAAGGCGGCAAGCGTGGTGACCTGGCTGCCCGGCCCCACAAACTGCCCCGGCAAGACTTGGCGGAGGCCGATAAACCCATCGGTCGGCGCCACAATCCGGGTATAGCCGAGATTGATCTCGGCCAATTTCAGCGCTGCCTGCTGGGCTCGCAGCGTTGCTTGTGCCTGTGCCAGTTGCGCCGTCAGCAAATCGATCTGGCGCGCCACCGCGTCGGCCTGGGCCCGATTCTGGTCCAACTGAGCCGATAGCTGCGCCCGCGTGGTCAGGATCCGCTCCATTTCCGCCGTCGACGACGAACCGCTCGACAGCAGCTTGCGCTGGCGTGCAACGTCGCGCGCATTCTGTTCCAGGGTCGCGGCAGTCGCCGCGACCACCGCATTCGCGGCTCGGAGATTGGCGAGAAGCAGCGGGTGCTGCGAGCGGACATCCGCAATCTGAGCCTGCGCGGCAGCGACGGTGGCGCTCGCCTGTGCCACCAGGGCGCGATAATTATCGTCGTCAATCGCAACAATCAGCTGGCCGGCCGCGACATGGTCGAAATCGTCCACCGGAACGCTGCGCACGTAACCCGAAACCTGGGCGCTGAGCGGCGTGAGATCGGTCTGAAGATAGGCGTCGTCGGTGGTCTGGTAGCGCGCTGCGCCCTCCCATTGGTTCCACCTGGTGTAGCAGACCCAGACAATCGCTGCCGCTAAGACGAAGCTGGCGATCCGCCAGACCAGCCCCGGAATCCTTGGAATCCTCCTGCTCGGTGTCGGCGCGCCCGGCTCCGCCATGTTCCAACCCCCTTCCCGCTCGCCACGATAACCCAAGGCCGCCGGTGGCTTCCGATCGGTCTTGGTATCGTTTCCGTTTTGCTTTCAGCGCGCAAGGTTTGTTTTTGAACGGTTGATGAGTTCGGCGCGGGTCGTTCCGGGCCCACTTCTGCGCGCCCATACCGCGTTGCTAGCCCGGACTTCTCCGTGTCTGACCGAGTTGAGAGTAAACAGAATCAATATGTTAGACCAAGAGAAGAGTCTTCTTTTTGTGAACAAAAAGAAGCAAAAAAACTTGGTCAATTTAATCAATTTGGAAGCTTCCCAGCACGGATATGGACTAATTGAACGAAAGTTTTTGCTTCTTTTTTTCAAAAAGAAGATTCTTCGACTTCACTTAACTAATGCATTGATATTCTTATATAAGAATTAGGACGGACACTCTGCCGTCGTCGGCACACCCGGCGGCATTTCAGCTGGCGTCGGCGTTCTCGGTGATTGCGGCGGCGGCCGCGGTGGTTGATAATAGCCTTGGTTCGAGCGCCGTCCAGGCGGCGGCAAAATCGAAATTGGCGGCGCGCGCCGCCAGTTCATAGTGGCCAGCGATTGCTGCGAGCGGTTTGGCCCCGAAATAAGGGCATTGGCCCCGCAGCGAGTGCATCACCATCACGAAATCAACCACGTCGCCCTTGAGTACCGCCGATTCGGCCCGCAGACGCGACAATTGAAGGTCGGCGTGGAACGAGCGCATTAGTTCCGGCACGATTTCTGCGCCGACGTCATCAGCAAGGCCGGCAAGCGTTTCAAGATCCAGATCGGGCGCTGGTTCCGCCGTATTCGCTTCGGCAAACTGGTCGATGGCTGACTGGGACACTGGATTAACTCGTCCTGCGGTGGAGAAAGATCGTAAGCTCGAGGATATTTTCGTCGCCGGCGCGATGGATGGCGGCAGCGTCGACGCAAGAGCGGATTAGAGTCATGCCGCTACCGGATTCAGGTGCTTCCTCGACAACGTCATCGAAATCCGGCAGGCTGAGACTGAGCAAATCATCCCGCGGCGGCACGCCGTAATCGCGGATCACGAGTTCGACCTTGCCCGAGCTTTGATGGAGCGAGAGTTTGATTGGACACCCGGCGCGCTCCAGGTAGGCGTGACGGACCACATTGGTCAGCGCCTCAACCGCGGCAAGTTCAAGATCGTCCGCCCGGCCGACGTCCAGCAAAGTGCCGACCTGATCTCGCAGCCAACCAGCGGCTCGCCTTACATCAGTGTAAGTACTAGAGATTTCGAGTTGGGAGGGGGGGTTCATTGGGCAGCAGCCTATGATTCCTCGAGCGCTGCGAGAGCAGATGCGGCGTCCGGGAAAATTGAAAAAATGCGATCCATTCGGGTCAGTTTGAAGACCTTCTGGACCGTCGGCGTAAGCTGGGTCAGAACAATATCCCCGAACCTGCCGGTACGCTTCAGGAGCCCGACCAGCACTCCTATTCCGCTCGAGTCGATCGATTGCACCGCAGCGAAATTCAAGATGATACGATTGTGGCCGCGGTCGATGACAGCTCCGATAGTTTCCCGGAATGCCGGCGCGTTCACCGCATCGAGGCGCGGACCACTTACATTGAGAACCATTATGGCATCGGTTTTGGCAGCTACTTGATCCATTAGTCTTCTCCTAGTCGCTCGATTGCGATCATTGTTACGTCGTCATTGATGGGTGCCCCACCCATCCATTGGCTGATTTCTTGCGCGAGGTCGGCGGTAAGTGACCCTACTGATTCGCCTCGCCGTTTGGTGACGAACGTCAGCAATCGATGTTCGCCAAAGATCTCGCCGTCGGCGGATGCGGCCTCTGTAATGCCATCGGAATGAACGATAAACCGGGAGCCGGGATCGAAGTGGACGGTTTCATCGGTCCAGACTGCGTCTGATACCAGGCCGATGGGGTAACCGCCGTCGCCATGCCATTCCGCCTCCCCGGCGCGATTGATCAGAAGTGGGGAGGGGTGGCCCGCCTGACAAAAATGCACGCGGTTGGTCGGACAATCGATCACGCCGGCGATTAGGGTAAAATAGGTGTCCTCGTAATCCGGCTCGGTAAAGCGCTGATTAAGCACGCCCGCTAGCAGCGACGGCCTAAAAAGTTCAGAACTACCGGCATCAACAACATAGTTTGCAAAATAGTCGGGTGACAAGGTGTGGCCCAACGTCACCGCGACCAGCGCCGATCGCACGCCATGGCCGGCGACGTCGGCAGCATAAAAGCCGATCCGACCTTCGCTTAGCGGAAAATAATTGAACATGTCACCGGATACGTGGTGCGCCGGCATGAACAGTGGCGCGATCTTGCAGCCTTTGACGCTATTCAGGATCGCTGCCGGCAGCAGCGCTCGCTGGGCGTGGCCGGCGGCCGCCAGATCGCGTTGGATCTGTTCTTGCGCCAGACCAAGTTTTCGCGTTTGGGCTTGCAATGCTTGGTCGTAATTCAAAATCCGCTGCGCTGCCGTGATCCGCACGGCAAGCGTGGCACGGTCCACCGGCTTGGACATAAAATCGTCAGCACCGGCTTCGAGACATTGCACATAATCGCCTGATCCGCCCGAGGTGGTAATCAAGAGGACATAGACATAGCGCCCGTAGTCGGCGCTGCGGATCGCGCGGCTGACCTTGAGCCCGTCGAAATCCGGCATCTGCACGTCGGAGACCACCAGTGCCGCTTCCGTTTGTTGCAGCGCTGTCAACACTTCCGCACCGCCGGCACACAGAATGCATTCGTGCCCAGCCCGGTGCAGCAATCCCGCAACATAGCCGCGCTGGCTGGCATCATCATCCGCGACGATGATTTTCATGATGCCCTCGCTTGCGGCTCGCTTGGCGCGGCGACCGGGGCCTTAGAATCTGGGGCCACCACCAACCGACCTCAGTTCTGGCACAGACGGCAGGAGCTGTTCGGCGAGGCCGCAAACCGAACGACCCGACTATCAGGCGCCTTCGCCATAGTACATAAATCCTCTTACTACATCGAACAGATCATTACGCCCATTACACCAGCGGCGGATTTCTCGCCCCTTAAGCTGGCACGGCGGGCCGCGACAAACAAGCCCATAATTAACCTGGACCTGATAACATTAATCCTTTTAAAACATTTGATTAGCACTTGTTTCTGCCTGGAATCGTCATTGCCGCTGGCATTTGGTAACACCTTAATAACAATTTATACCGGCCTATCCGACGTTAATGAGTGGCAATGCCACAGCTCGATGTATCCCCCGCTCCGGAACTCGACATTCCTATCGAACCGAGACCGCATCCCCGTACTCTCGGATGGAAAGGCGTCGCCGCGCTAGGGATGGGCGGCAGTAGTCATAGCCTGCTCCTGATCGGTCTCCTGATCGTTGGCAGAGGTAGTGTTCCGGGCCAGTGGACCGCCGCGATCCCGATCATGTTGGCGGGCAGCTTGTTTAGCTGGCTGGCTGCACCCGGCTGGATCGAATTGGTGCTGATGTCGCCGCGGCGGGTCGGCGGTATCGCTGCGAGTTGCTGCAGCGCCTTCTACGACTATAGCCCGATTCTGTCGGCTCTGACCGGCGTGAGCTATTGGTGGGGTTGGGTGCCGGCGTGCGGCGCGTCTGCGCTGCTGTCCGCGACCGCGATCAACCAGTGGGTGCTCCCGAATGTGCCGGTGACCGCACTGGCAGGCGGATTGATTGCACTATTCGTTGCGCTAAATCTTTGCGGCATAAAGTGGGTCGGGCGCGTCGCGATACCGATCGCAGTGGTCTCAGCAGTCTGTGCATTTGTTGCCATCACGACGCCGATACTCACAGGAGCGGTCGACTGGCAGCGGGCAACCAACTTCAGCCTAAATCTGCCCTTCCCAGGCTGGTTCGGCCGAATGACCTCAATCATGGCGGGATTGTACCTGTTCGGCTTCGGCGCGCGCGCCACCGAGGCTGCGACCTGCTATGTCGCCGAAACCATGGATTGCGTTCGCAACGTGCCCCGCGCGGTCTTTGCCAACACGGCAACCGCGCTAGTCTATTCGCTCGTTTTGCCGCTGATCTGGATCGGAGCGCTGGGCGCGGCTCCGCTTGCGGGCGACCTTGGCCAAGAGTTGGGTCCGACATTCGCCCGGCTATTCGGCGCCGCCGGCAAATCCGTCGCGCTCGGATTCATCATGTTCAACCTGTTTCACGTAACAATTCAGCCGCTGGCAGGAGCTGCAAGAACGCTGTCCCAGCTTGCGGAGGATGGGTTACTGCCGCGGCTTCTGGCACAGAAGATCCGCGCGAGCGACGCGCCCTGGTTCGCGATACTCGCAACCGGAGTGGCAGCGATTGGAGTATTGTTAATCCACGATCCGCTCTGGCTGATCGCCGCGACCAACTTTACCTATCTAATCGGCATCGCGCTGCCGAGCGTCGCGGTTTGGCTGCTACGGCGCGACGCGCCCAAGGCGTACCGACCCTGGCGCGCTCCGCGCGGCACGATTTTTCTGGGTCTCGTCGCTGCGTGCGCCTGGGCACTTTCAATCCTCTTCGGCTGTGAGCAATTCGGCGTATCGACGGTGGTGATAGGGCTGGCCCTCGCGTGTTCGGGCGGGATCCTTTATGCACTGCGCTTGATCGAAGATCGGCGGCAGAGGGAACCGACCTCGTGGGCCCCGACACTTTACAGCAAATTGGCCGGCGCCATGCTGCTAGTGCTAGGATTGGACGCGGTCGCCTTCATGGTCGCGGTTACCAGTTTACCCACCAGCGACGCAGCTCTGATCGCCGCGTTGACCGACATCTTTGTCGCGGTGGCGACGCTGACATTGGCGGTCGCTACCGTGCTGCCAGGCATGATCGCGCACTCCGCCGGAACCGTAAGTCTTGCGGCGCGGCGGCTGGCGCGAGGCACGGTAAGAGATCTCTCCAAGGCGATGGCAGCGCTGGGCCGCGGCGACCTGGAGCGCGCAAAGGTAGCGATCGACATCGAGCCGGTGCCGACCACGTCAAGCGATGAGCTCGGGCAAATGGGGAGAAGCTTCAACGAGCTGCAACAGGAATTGAAGAAGGTCGCCGAAGGGATGACCTACGCGCGGGAGGGGCTGACGACGGCGCGCAATCAATTGATTGAAGCCAAGGACGCCGCCGAAGCGGGTGCGCGCAGCAAGACCGATTTCCTCGCCGTCATGAGCCACGAATTGCGCACCCCGCTGAACGGTGTTATCGGCATGGCGGGATTGCTGGTCGAAACCGACCTAAGTCCAGAAGCCCAGCGCTATGCCGAGACACTGCGGGCAGCGGGCGATCATTTGTTGCAATTGATTAACGACGTGCTCGACTTTTCGAAGTTGGACGCGGGGAAACTTGAGCTGGAATCGATTGCGTTCAACTTGGAGACGCTATTGCAGCACACGCTGGAGATGCTGGCGCCGCAAGCTCACGCGAAGAACCTAGAACTCAACTCAAGCATTTCCCCCGACGTTCCGAGGGTGGTATTTGGCGATGCCGGCCGTCTTCGCCAAGTGCTCATGAACCTGCTCGGAAATGCGATCAAATTTACCGAAAAGGGATCTGTATCGGTCAAGCTTTCCAGACTCCCGACTGCGTCCGGGGAACTGCAAGTATGCTTCGAGGTCCAGGACAGCGGTATTGGCGTTCCGGGGGATCGGCTGAAGGATCTATTCCTTGAGTTCAGCCAAGTAGATACTTCTATGACGCGCCGTTATGGAGGTACTGGCTTAGGCCTCGCCATCAGCCGGAAGCTGGTGGAAAAGATGGGTGGCGAAATCTCCGCCGAGAGTATCTTTGGTCAAGGCAGCACTTTTCGGTTCACCGCCCGCCTGCGGCCGTCACTGCAGCGCGCGACAAGCGTAGAGAATGCGGGCCAGCTGGCGGGCAGATCGTTTCTGGTGGTTGACGATACTACGACCAATCGCGACATCATGGTGCGACAGATCGAAACTTTGGGCGGCAGAAGTATCGCGGTACCGAGTGCCGAAGCGGCGTTGGCGGCGATCCGTCAAGCTAGCCGGATAAATGTGCCCTTCGCCGGCATTGTGATCGATCATTTCATGCCGGGTACCGACGGCGTGACTCTCGCGAGGCAGATCCGCGAGGACCGGACGTTGCCGCAGCAACGCCTGGTGTTGGCATCGTCCTCCCATTTGGACCCTGAAACGCGAGCCGTGGTCGAAGGCCTGTTTGACTTCGTCATCAGCAAGCCCATTTCGATCGCGGAACTGCTGCGAGTCCTGACGTCAGAGCGACGGTCGAAACCGCGTGAGCCCACCGAGATCAAACCGAAGGTGCTGGACCGGACCATGCAACCTCGGGTCCTGGTTGCGGAAGATAACGCTACCAATCAGATGGTTATCTCCGCCATGCTGGAAAAGCTGGGATGCCGAGTGAACGTAGTTGCCGACGGCGCAGAAGCTTTGCGCGCGGTTCAGACTTTACCTTATGATATTGTTTTGATGGACATCATGATGCCGGTGATGGACGGAGTCGAAGCGACCCGTGCGATCAGGGCGCTGCCGTCGCCGATCGCTCGCGTGCCGATCCTGGGATTGACTGCTCATGCGTCGCCGGAAGATCACGAATCCTTTCGCAGATGCGGCATGAACGACGTCATGAGCAAGCCGGTTACCAAGCAGGTGCTCGAAGCAAACTTGGCGGCGAACCTTGTCTAAGCCGCACGCCCGCGGCGCGGGCGCGATTGCCGCGTGGCGACAAGTGCCGCGCGCCTTTCGATTTGGTCACGCGGCGATCGGGCTGATCCTGCTGATTGCGGTATGGAGCGCGGCGCTGCTGGGTCTCGCGCAGCTACGCCAGGCCGACACCCGGGATGCCGCGGCGGAGACCGGCAATATTGCACGTGCCTTCGGCCTGAATGTGCAAAGCACGGTGGATGCAGCGGATCAGACATTGCGCGCGATGGGCGACGTTTACGCATCCGATCCGGGCGGCTTCGATCTCGATCACTGGTCGCGGTCGCAGGTCTTCCCGGATCGGGTGCCGCTCGCTCGGGAAATCGACAATGTGCGGGGCCGGCCCGTGCTATCCAGCATTGACCCTGGCGCGGCCGCATTGCCCGCTGCCGCAAGGGCGGACGCGATCCGCGGCGCGATCAAACGCAATGGCGGCCTTTATATCGGCCAGCCGGTTGCCGACCCCGCTACTGGGCGGATCACGCTGCCGTTCGGACGCACGATCCGGGGGTACGACGGCGCGCTCACGGGCTTTGTCCTGCTCGGAATGGATCCGGCAGCGCTGCACCGCATGTACGCCTCGCTCCAGGTCGGAGCCGGGGCGGTGACAATTGCCAAGCAGGACGGCACGTTACTCACCTGCGCACCGGCATGTGTTAAGCTAGCGGGTGCGCTTGATCCTGATACTCTGGCGGCCGATGCGGTTGCACTGGCCTCGGCGGATAATGTGTCGCGGCTATATAGCGTCCGCCCGGTGGGCAATACCGGCCTGGATGTTTTCCTGGGGCTCGCAGCCGCCGATGTTTATCACGACTATCGGCGCGACCGGATTTTCTACTTCGCCGGCGCGGGGTTGCTGACGCTCGCCTTGCTGGTCGACAATCTAATCATCCTGCTGCAGCGCCGCCGCATTCTCGCGGTCGGCAAGGCGCTTGGCGCCAGCGTGGAGAACATCTCCCACGGCATCGTCATGACTGAGGCAGACGGCACCATTGCGGTGATCAATCGCCGGGCTATCGCGCTGCTGCGGTTGCCGGAGGACTTCGACCAGCGGCAAGCGGCGGCGGCCGGCGCGATCGGACGCGACCCGGCGAACGCCAAGAACACCGGCGATGTCGGCGACCGACTTGTGTCGTGTGAAGAACGAGTGATGCCGGACGGCACGGTGCTGGAGATTTTGCACCACGCCATCCCCGGTGGCGGCAGCGTGAGCACTTTCACCGACATCACCGAGCGCAAGCGCCAGGATCTTAGTATGGCAGAGGCGCGCGACGCGCTTGAGGCCGGGCTGCGCGCCAAATCACAGTTCCTCACGATCATCAGCCATGAATTGCGAACTCCGCTCAACGGCATCAATGGCTTGGCGAGCCTGCTGCGAACGATGGTACCGCAAGGCGACGCCGCCAGCTACGTGAGCATGATCCTGGAGAGCGGCGAACAGCTGCTTCAGCTCACGAATGACATTCTCGATGTCATCAGGCTCGATTCCGGCAAGTTCGAATTGGAGATAGGCAGCTTTCGCCTAGGCGATATGATTGACAGCGTGTTTGACGCAGTCCGGCCCAACGCGGGGAAACTCACGCTCGTGGCCGAGATCGACCCGAGCGTCCCGGCATGGCTTTCGGGTGATGCGGCGCGGCTGCGGAAGATTCTGCTGAACCTGGTCGAAACCGGGATCAAATTCACCGAGGCTGGCAGTGTCACCGTCGTCGCCACGGCCGCGCGCCGCGAGGACGGCGCGGTGAGGTTGGAGATGGCGGTGTCGGCTGGCGGAATTGGCGTCGCGCCCAACCGGCAGCAGGAGATTTTTGACGCCTTCAACCAGTTGGGCGGTTCCGGTAAGCGCCGATCCGAGGGTACCGGTGTTGGCCTTGCCGTGACGAGGCGCCTGATCGAACGCATGGCGGGTTCGATCAGCGCGGAAAGCGCACCCGGTTCCGGCAGAGTATTGAGGTTCAGCGTCATTCTGGGCGGCGCGGGTCCCCACGCCGCGGTCGATGATACAGTCTCGGGGCAAGTGTTGAACGTGCTGGTGGCTGAAGACAATACGGTGAATCGGCTCGTCGTGACGCGTATGCTGGAAAGGATGGGTCATCGGGCGGACAGCGTCGAGAACGGCAGGCTAGCTGTCGAGGCATTCGCCAGCCGGGGGTACGATCTTATTCTGATGGACCTGATGATGCCGGAAATGGATGGGCTGCAGGCCACGAGCGCGATCCGCGCGCTACCTCCGCCCCACTGCCACGTGCCGATCATAGCGCTTACCGCGAACGTGCTGACCGCAGACGCCTCGACCTGCATTGCGGCCGGGATGGACGCTTACCTTAGCAAGCCGGTCACGTCGGATCGTTTGCAGAGGGCGATGCGCCAGGTCGTCGGTCCGCGCGAAAGCGGCCCGGAGCGAAATCAATTGGTTAATAGTAAGTAAGAATCCTCTTTTTGTGAACAAAAAGAAGCAAAAAAACTTTGTCAATTCTACTTTTTGGCTCACGCCGTTCCAGGTACTATTGAGTGAAAGTTTTTGCTTCTTTTTTCAAAAGAAGACTTTCTTCTTCACCTCAACTCATTGATTTCGCTTTTTATGCCCGAGCCGGAGACATATGAAACAGCACGAAATCACCGTCCACCCCGAGCGCGATCGCCTGCCACGAGCGGAGCAACTTGCCTGGAAGATCGCCGAGGTCGCTGCCGATCCGGTGGAAGTCGAACCCTTGGTCGCCGACATGATCATCAACCGGATGATCGACAACGCCGCGGTAGCGATCGCTTCGGTCAATCGCCATCCGATCGTAACCGCGCGCGCTCAGGCGCTGGCGCATCCGCGATCAGGCGGCGCCACGCTGTTTGGCCTGGGTCCCGAGATCCGAGTCCACGCCGAGTGGGCCGCCTGGGCCAACGGCACGGCGGTGCGCGAACTCGACTATCACGACACATTTCTCGCCGCCGAATACAGCCACCCGGGCGACAACATCCCGCCAATCCTGGCGGTGGCCCAGCAGACCGGGCGTAACGGACACGATCTTATCCGCGGCATCGCCACCGGCTATGAGATTCAGGTCGATCTGGTACGTTCGATCTGCCTGCACGCGCACAAGATCGACCACGTGGCGCATCTCGGGCCCTCGGCCGCGGCGGGCATCGGAACCATGCTGAACCTGCCGATCGAGATCATCTATCAGGCTGTGCAGCACGCACTTCATGTTACTACCGCAACGCGCCAGAGCCGCAAGGGCGAGATCAGTTCGTGGAAGGCGTTCGCACCATCGCATGCCGGCAAGCTCGCGATCGAGGCGGTCGACCGCGCGATCTACGGCGAAGGTGCGCCCAGCCCGATCTATGAAGGCGAGGACAGCGTGATCGCTTGGATGCTCGATGGCCCCAAGGCGCGCTATCTGGTGCCGCTGCCTGAACCGGGCGAGCCGAAGCGCGCCATCCTCGATACCTACACCAAGGAGCATTCCGCCGAGTATCAGTCGCAGGCTCTGATCGATCTTTCGTTCAAGCTGCGCGAGAAAATCAAGGACTGGGACGACGTCGCTGCGATCGTGATCGAGACCAGCCATCACACCCACTTCGTGATCGGCACCGGTGCGAACGATCCGCAGAAATTCGACCCCCAAGCCTCGCGTGAAACCCTTGACCACTCAATTATGTATATCGTCGCGGTCGCCCTGCAGGACGGCTTCTGGCACCACGTGAAGTCCTACACGCGGGAGCGCGCGCAGCGGCCAGACACAGTCCGGCTGTGGCAAAAGATCCGCACGGTCGAAGATCCACGCTGGACCGAACGCTATCACGCCACCGATCCAGCCGTTAAGGCTTTCGGCGGCAGGATCATCATTCGGCTTAAAAACGGCAGCGAGATCGCCGGCGAGATGGCGGTGGCCAACGCCCATACCCTGGGTGCGACCCCGTGGCAACGCCCAAACTACATCGGCAAATTCAACATGCTGACCGAAGGCATTATTGATCCCGCCGAAGCGCAGCGCTTTCTCGATCTGGTGCAGAATCTGCCGTCGCTTGCGGCCGTCGACCTTGCCGGCCTGACCGTGGCCCTGCCCACCGGGCGACTCACCGTTGCCCAGACCCCAAGCATTTTCTCCTGGGCTCAATGAGCTCGCGTTCGAGGATCAAGCCATGAACGAGACAATTATTCCGAAGCCGAAGAAGTCGGTGGCACTTTCCGGAGTGGCGATCGGCAATACCGCGCTGTGCACCGTAGGGCGCACCGGTAACGATCTTCATTACCGCGGCTACGATATTCTCGACATCGCCGAAGCCTGCGAGTTCGAGGAGATCGCCCATTTGCTTGTCCATGGAACGCTGCCGAATCGGGCCGAACTCGATCTATACAAACAGAAGCTGCGCCAATACCGTGGCATTCCTTCGCCAGTAAAGGAAGCTCTGCGTACCCTGCCGCCGAATTCACATCCGATGGACGTGATGCGGACCGGGGTCTCCGCGCTCGGCTGCGTGTTGCCTGAGAAGGACGACCACAATTTGCCGGGCGCGCGTGACATTGTTGATCGGCTGATCGCCTGCGGCGGCTCGATGCTACTCTATTGGTTCCACTGGGCCCATCACGGTCGCGAGATCGAAGTTGAAACCGATGACGACAGCGTCGGCGGTCATTTCCTTCATCTGCTGCACGGCCGAAAACCACAGGAATCCTGGGTGCGGGCGATGCATACTTCGCTGATCCTTTATGCCGAACATGAGATGAACGCCTCCACCTTCGCAGCGAGGGTGATCACCAGCACGGGCTCGGACCTCTATTCCGCGATCGCGGGCGGCATCGGTGCATTGCGGGGACCCAAGCACGGCGGCGCCAACGAGGTCGCATTCGAGATCCAGACCCGATACGCCGATCCCGACCAAGCCGAGGCCGATATCCGCCGGCGCGTCGAAGAAAAACAAGTCGTGATCGGCTTCGGTCATCCGGTCTACACGATTTCGGACCCGCGCAACGTGATCATCAAGCGAGTAGCTAAGCGTCTTTCCGAAGAGGTCGGCACCACCCGGATCTACGACATCGCGGCGCGGCTCGAAACCGTGATGAAGGAAGTTAAAAATATGTTCCCGAATCTAGATTGGTTCAGCGCAGTCTCCTATCACATGATGGGGGTGCCGACATCCATGTTTACGCCGCTGTTTGTGATCTCGCGCACGTCTGGCTGGGGCGCCCATGCGATCGAGCAGAGACTCGACAATAAAATCATTCGGCCTTCGGCCAATTATATTGGTCCGGAGGGCTTGGCCTTCATGCCGATTGATCAGCGAAAGTAGCAGAAGGAGGTCTTCTTTTTTGGAAAAAAGAGGCAAAAAACTTTTCACCAAAAGAGCAAACCAAATGACATACTTGATCGCCGACGACCTGCCGAAAGCCCCAGCTGGGGAGCGGTTCCGGGAACTGCTCGCACGGCCGGGGATTCTACAAATTCCCGGTACCCACAACGGTCAAGCGGCCCTGCAATCGAAGGTAGCCGGGTTTGAGGCCGCCTACCTCTCGGGAGCGGCGATGACCGCTTCGATGGGACTGCCCGATCTTGGTATTATTACCGTGGATGAGGTGACCTTCTTTATCCGCCAGGTGGCGCGCAGCGGACTGCCGGTATTGGTTGATGGTGACACAGGCTACGGCGAAACCCTGAACGTGATGCATATGGTGCGCAGCTTTGAAGACGCCGGCGCCGCGGCGGTACACATCGAAGACCAGCTGCTGCCCAAGAAATGTGGGCATCTCAACGATAAGAAACTGACTTCTCCGACCGACATGGCGGCCAAGATTAACGCCGCGCGCCGCGCGCGCCGGCACCTTTATGTCATCGCTCGCACCGACGCCGCTGCCAGCGAAGGGTTGGACGCCGCCATCGCCAGAGCCAAACTCTATCTTGAAGCCGGTGCCGACGCGATTTTTCCGGAAGCGTTGTTAAACGCTGAGATGTTCCGTGAATTCGCTCGCCGTGTGCAAGCGCCGCTGCTCGCAAACATGACCGAATTCGGCCGCACGCCGTTCTTTACCGCCGCCGAGTTCGAGGCGATGGGCTACAAGATGGTGATCTGGCCCGTAAGCTCACTTAGAGTCGCCAATAAGGCGCAGGAAAGCCTCTACAATACGATCCGCCGCGACGGCAGCACCAAGGCGATGCTGGAGCATATGCAAACCAGAAGGGAGCTTTATGCCACGATATCCTATCACGAATACGAGGATTTGGATGCCTCGATCGTGAAGACCGTATTGCCGGAGGCGTAGCCCGATGGGTAGCCTTAGACAAGGAGAAGAATCTTCTTTTTGTGAACAAAAAGAAGCAAAAACACTTTATCAATTTAGTCGGTTGCGAAGCCTTGCAGGACAGGTAGGGAGCCAATCGAATAAAAGTTTTTTGCTTCTTTTTTTCAAAAAAGAAGACTCTTCGACTTCAGCCCGCCGTTGGCTGGCCGCGTGGCTAGAGTCGGCTGGGGGATAGAGCGTTTGGAACCGGGCTCGAAACCGGTCGG
>Ga0302310_10000233_pt1 | contig 53530 bp, 45 predicted proteins | sample III_Palsa_N1_2_FD_200451 | JGI IMG/M metagenome (GOLD analysis project Ga0302310, IMG submission 200451) | Peat permafrost microbial communities from Stordalen Mire near Abisko, Sweden - III_Palsa_N1_2 | ecosystem: Environmental > Terrestrial > Soil > Palsa > Peat permafrost | place: Sweden...
ACAGCGCGTAAGCGCTCCGAAAATATTACTGAAACGCCACTGGCGATTTCGGCCTACGATACCAAGTCGCTCGCCGCGCGGGGGATCGATTCTGTTCACGCACTTGATGGTGCGGTGCCCAGCGTGACAATCACCAATTTCGGCGCAGGCAATATCTCGGAAAACACCGTCTTTATCCGCGGTATCGGTACTGCGGATCACATTCTTCTGACTGATCCCGGTGTTGGGATCTATCTCGACGGCGTCTACCTTGGTCGGTCGATGGGCTCAAACATGAGCCTCGCCAATATCGACCAGGTCGAAGTTTTGCGCGGACCGCAGGGCACATTGTCAGGGCGCAATACGATTGGCGGCGCCGTCAACATCACCACGCGCGAGCCCGATCAGAATGAGCATGCCGAAATAACCGGGACGGTTGGGAGCCGCGGCCGCGCCAATGCCAGTTTCTATGGGGATACCCCATTAACTGATACGCTGTCGATCAGCCTGACCGGCACGTATGAGCATCGCAATGGCATTGGCGACTATGTCAATCTGCCCGGCGTCAAACGCCGTGTTGGCGAAATTGACCAGGGCTCCGGGCGTTTCGAGGCCAAATGGGCACCCTCCGACAGATTCTCACTTCTCTTCGCCATGGATGGTATGAGCGGTCATTACGGCGTCGCACCACTCGAGGTCGTCATTCTCAACCATACCGGTCAATTCACTACCCCTACGACGGATGGCACGCCGTATCTCAGCCAGTCGTCGTTACCGGGCAAGGCGGATGACTATGGCACAGGCGATTATCGTCTCGCCGAGGACACCGCAAAGGGCTATGGCTTCTCGCTTACGCCGAAATACCGCATTGATGATCATCTCAGCGCAAAAATCATCGCGAGCGAGCGTTATAACGCTTATACGGCGGGGCTTGATGATACGGATTCGGTTGCAGCTTTCTCTAACTTCCCTGAGCAGGGCTATGCACGCCAATATACTGGTGAGGCTCAGCTAAACGGAGAATATGGTCGATTTAATTTCGTCACAGGACTATATGCCTTTCATGAGACAGGGTTTACAACGTCGGAATATACCTACGACTTAGTTCCGGGGGGCGAATTCGACGAGGGGCAAAAGACAACTAGCTATGCAGCCTATGTTCACGCCGGTGTTGATCTAACGGATAATCTCAAGCTGTCAGGCGGCGTCCGATACACGCATGATCACAAGCGCGCGTTCGTTTTCATCAAGAATGATATCGATCCCGGCATCTTCCGCGCGAGATCATGGAGCGCACCAACCTACGATGCTTCGCTTGACTACAAGGTTGCGCCCCGTCTCAATGCTTATGCAACAATCCAGCACGGCTACGAAAGCGGCGGCTATCCGCCTCGCCCATTTGGGGGGGGCGCAACTTTTGTCGCGTATAACCCGACGTACGCAACCAATTATGAGGTCGGTCTGAAGGGGCGAGTTGCGGATGTCCTGCGGTTCTCGTCCGCACTTTTCTACACACAGTACAAGGACCTGGCGCTACCGGTCAGCGACTTGACAGATATCGGTTTCGTTACCCTGACTGTCAACGCGGGACGATCGCGGACCTACGGTGCTGAGTTCGAGAGCACGTTGCTGCTTGGGCACCGCATATCGCTCAACAATAGCATCAGCTATAACAATGCAAAGATCACTAAGGTTGACGCTGGCACCGTTGGCGTTGCGGCCGGAGATAAACCGCCCCTCACGCCAGCTTGGACAGTGGCTGTTGGTCCTCAATATGAATTCGATCTCGCAGACGGCAACACGTTTACGGCACGAGTTGATGCGTCCTACCGAAGTCATATGTTCGGCGAACCCGCCAATGATGCCGATAATCGGATGAAATCAAGAACGCTCGTCAATTTCAATCTGGCCTACGCGGTTGTTGATAAAAAGCTGACTTTATCGGTGTACGGGAAAAACATTTTTAACAAAATTTACGATGAGGCCCGCGATGACCAGCCCGGCGCGGGTTTCACTGAGATTGTTCGCAGCAACGACCGCAGCGAGTTCGGCGTGAAGATCAAGAAAGAGTTTTGATAGAGGGTGCCGAAGCTGACTCAAGGGAAGTTTCCGATTTTTGGGGCCTCCGACAGCGGTCTTCACGGCTGTTGCACGCTCAGTGACATGCTAGGGACGTCGTGCGGGAAGTCGCTCGCTAGATGTCTTTAGGCGAAGTGAGAACAGGAATGGTACCCAAATCCGGTACGGAGCAAGGATCTTATCGCGTCGAAAATCAAATCGGCTTCATGCTGCGCGTGGCGTTTCAATATCATACGTCGGTGTTCACGTCATTGATGATTGAAAATCTGACCCAAACTCAGTTCGCGGCTCTTTCAAAGATAAAAGAGTTGGGGCAGTGTTCCCAAAGCGATCTGATCCGCGCGATTGCGCTGGATACAGCGACGGTGAACGGCGTGATCGCACGGATGCGCACTCGAGGTCTCGTACAGGTGTCGGAGGATCCCGGCGATCGCCGTCGAAAGTTTCTCACGCTTACAAGCGAGGGGATGACGTTGGTCAATCGCGGCGAGACGGCCGGCGAGAATATATCCGCTGTAACGCTTTCCAGGCTGAGCAACGTGGAGCGAGGTCGGCTGGTCCACCTTTTGCGCAAGATGATGGGGACCGATGCATTCGAAGCCGCATCAGGAGCGGACGTCGGTGACGAGGCGAGAGGGTGAGGTGGAGGTCCATAATGGGGGACCCGCAATAGCAGATTGCAATTAAGATCTCCGCCGCCATTCGGCTGAGGAACTGCAACGGAGTTGTTTGATGAAGCCGCGTAACATCATTCTGGACGTCGACACGGGGACCGACGACGCCATTGCAATCATGCTGGCGGCGCTCCACGCGGATATCAATTTGCTTGGATGCACGACGGTCAACGGCAATGTCGACGTGGAGCATACCACGCAAAACACTCTACGCGTACTTGGACTGCTCGATCGCGGCGACATTCCGGTGCATGTGGGCGTATCACGTCCTATCGTTCGTTGGGACACGCCTCGACCCCGTAAAGGCGCCACCCTGGTATCGGCTGCCCATGGAACGTTGCTGCCTCTGCCTGAGACAACGCTCGTAGCTTCGTCGGGTAGCGCTGTCGATTTCTTGATCGAGACCTATCGGCAGGCGACCGACGAAATCGTGCTTGTCCCCACCGCGCCGCTTTCCAATATTGCGGCAGCGCTGCTGCTCTACCCCAAGCTTGTCGACCTTGTTCCAGAGGTTGTGATCATGGGCGGGGGGCATGCGGTGGCGAACATGACGGCATCGGCCGAGTTCAACATCTGGGCGGATCCCGAAGCCGCCGCGATCGTCTTTGCCGCCGGCTTTCGTAAAATCACCCTCGTCCCGCTCGATGCGACCCATGCCGCCAAGATTTCTGAGGCGGACTGCGCTCAATTGGTAGCGTCAGGGACCAAGGCCGGGCACGCCGCAGCCAAACTCATTGGTCGCCGTATCGACGCCCATAGTGAGGGCACCGGCGGAGGTCAGGCTGCAGCGCCTGTCCATGACGCTCTGGTCGTCGCGTCGATAATTGACGAGACGATACTGACCTCACGTCCGGCTCATGTCGCCGTCGAGACCGCAAATGTCCTGACCATTGGGCGCACTGTCATCGACATTCGCGAAAGGGGCGCGCAAGCGCCCAACGCCCGCGTCGCCTTCGACGCCGATGAAGGAAAGTTCGCAAAACTCCTAATCTCGACGCTGTCCAAGGCGTCCTGACAAATGACGCGAGTGACCAAGCATGATTACGGTTTTCGGTTCGATCAACATGGATTTAGTGGCGTCAGTCACGCGGATCGCGGCTCCCGGCGAGACCGTTCTGGCCGAGGGCTATCGCAGTTTCTTTGGAGGGAAGGGCGCAAATCAGGCCGTCGCCGCAGCACGGGCGTCCTCCGGAGCCGTGCCTGTGGCATTTGTCGGCGTGGTGGGCCATGATGACTATGGCGCGCTCGCTGCGGCGAATCTGCGCGCGCAGGACGTCGAACCGCGCTTGAAATGGTCTGACGAGTGGGCGACCGGCCTCGCCTTCATCATGGTTGATGCAGAGGGCGAGAACGCCATTACGGTGGTGAGCGGAGCCAATTGTGTCCTCAGCGACGAACAGCTCCCTGATGCCGACCTTGCAGACGCGAAGATCGTCGTACTGCAGATGGAGACGCCGTTCGAGGCCTCGCTATCTATCGCAAAGCGGGCTCATGCGCTTGGCGTAAAGGTGATGTGGAATATCGCCCCGATGCAAGCAAGCTTTTCTGTGGCCCGGATCGTCGCATTGCTGACGAACACCGACTACCTCATCGCAAACGAACATGAGGCGCGCCAGGTCGCGACTCTGCTCGATCTGCCCGCTGCTGACGTCGCCGATATCGCGGTGTCGCTGTCCACGCACCATGGCCTGATCTGCGTGGTGACGCTCGGAGCGAATGGCGCCTTGGCATGCTCGCCGGACGGCACTCTTACGGTCATGCGGCCTCCGACCGTAGCGGTGGTCGACACGACGGGCGCAGGCGACACATTTTGTGGAGGGCTGGCCGCAATGTTGGCCGAGGGTCATGATTTGCAGAGCGGATTATACCGGGCTCTCGTCGGCGCTTCACTAAGCTGTACCGCAGCCGGCGCCCAGACCTCGATGCCCAACAGGGCTGCGATCGACAGATTGGCTCCGGCTACCGGCACGGGATGACATGCGCCGCCGCAATAACCCTGGAGGCCGGGAGACAAACCTCTCGGTCGACCATACCGTAGCTTGCCTCAGATCTCGCTGCAGAACGGGTGAGGATGGGCTGATCGAGGACATTAATCCAGGTATCGACAAAACATCTGGCGAAGGACTGCGCCGCATGTTGGACTTCTGACCTCGTGGTGACGACATGGCCATAATCGCACCGGTATGAGCGGATGTGAGCGCTAGCAGGCAGGCAGGGTGGAAGCCATCCAGGCCGGCCCTACCGCCTCGGCTTCTGGACGCCCATGCCGGCACCGCTCAAACAGAAAGGCCCCTGTTTTATGTCATGCGAGTCGAGTGAGAAGACCGGCACGTCGGAGCAAACAGGTGAACAGATTGCGACACCGATGGTGTACTACCGGGGGGGGACCAGCAAGGCCGTGATTATCGACCGTCGCAATCTGCCGGTGGAATCGGAAGAACAATTCGCGGCATGGATACTGGCCGCCTATGGATCACCTGATCGACGGCAGATCGATGGCTTAGGTGGTGCGGACCCATTGACCAGCAAGTTCGCCGTTGTCGGGCCGCCCACACGGTCGGATGCGGACATCGATTATACATTTTACCAAGTCGCCATCAACGACCCATTCGTCAGCCGCGACGCGAATTGCGGCAACATATCTTCCGCGATCGCACCCTATGCGATTGAGGAAGGATTTGTGAAGGCCACCGGCGATGAGACGATAGTTCGCGTTCATGCCACCAATTTTGGAGAGATTATCTCCATCAAGGTGTTGACGAAAAACGGTGTTCCAAGGGTGCTTGGCGACCAGCAAATCTCTGGGGTGCCCGGCACTGGTTCGCCGCTGACGCTCGACCTTCATCGACTCGTCGGAACGCACGGCGGGGGATTGCTCCCAACCGGGCGCGCGATGGATGCGATCGAGTTCGAAGGTCTCGGCGAGGTGGAATTCTCCGCTATCGACCTCGCCAATTACATTGTCTTTGTCAGGGCAGAGGCTTTCGGCCTATCAGGTATCGAAAGTCCCGACGATCTATCCCGCGACAAACTTCTGATGGCGTCATTAGAACGCTTCCGACTTGCTGTTGGCGTTAAGCTCGGTTTCGCCAAAGATACCAAAGAAGCTCGGATTGCCTGTTCAAACTCACCTTTCCTTGCTGTTGTTTCCAAGCCCCAGGATTGGACGGAGTACGGGTCAGGACAGCGGCGGACGGCGAGTGAGTGTGATTTCTATGCATTTTCGCTTCTTGACCAATTAATACATAAATCCTATCAAGTGACGGGTAGCAGTTGTGCCGCCGCCGCTGCATTCCTGCCGGGCACTATCGTCAACTCGGTCTCCGGGAAGGGTGGCTTGACCGGCAAGGTTCGCATCGGGCATCCGTCTGGTGTTATGGATGTAGATATCGCGCTTGCGAAAGCGGGTGAAGGATATGACGTGACCGAAGCTTCGCTGATCCGCACGGCGCGGCGCTTGGCGGAGGGCAGGATTTTTGTCGCGGTCGATCGATTGCCGTGGCGGTCGGAATCCGGCGGGAAACCTATAATGAAGTCGGTTCAACCGGAAAGTCAGAAAAACCTTCGGAACGAAACCTTTTATGCGGAGACCGAGGTTTAATTGATTGGCCGGTGCCAGGCGGGTCGCTGTCCTCGGCAACGGCGGCCGGTCCGACTGAGCTTTCGTCCGAAGCGGCTTGCCTAGTCAAATCTAACCAGTTAGTTAGGGGTGGTGGATAGAGAGTTTCCTGCGAAGCCTACGCAAAACGCCGAGGCATCCCGCCAGCGCATTCTTGCAGCTGCTCTAGCCGAATTTTCAGCCTACGGTCTCGCGGGCGCACGGATGGATCGGATTGCAAAGCGGGCTGAATGTAATAAAAACCTCGTATATATTTATTTTGAAAGCAAGGAAAGTCTATTCAGGACCGTGCTCGAGAATAACCTGGCACGTATCTACAAGGATATTGACTTTCAGGAATGCGATCTCCCCAGATATGCTGGGCGAATGTTCGACTATGCTATGGAAAACCCGGATTTAATGCGTCTTATGGCATGGTGTGGTCTAGAAGGGCGGAGCAGCAATTTCGCGTTGCGTTCCATACTGTACGAGGCGAAATTGGCGGCTCTTTCCAAGGCGCAGGAAGAGAGCCGGCTTGGACAAACGTTTTCCCCGGGTTTTTTGCTGACAGCCATTCGGTCCCTTGCCACGAGCTGGACCGCGGTCAATCCGTTCGGTTCATTGTCTGATGGCATCGACGTTTTCACCGCGAGCGAGTTAAGGGCTCATGTTGTCGAAGCCGTCAGGCTGCTCACTAGCGCGGGTAAGTGCCCGTAAACGAACGCCGCGGATCTTTTTCTTGCACCAAGGTCTTATCTGGCGGGCTTTTTATTTTAGCTAACGAGAGGTCTAATATGCCGATCATTAATATTCAAGTCCTCGAAGGACGCACCCCTGCTCAGAAGAAGGACCTGGTTCGAGAGCTCGCAGGGGCGGTAACTCGGACTTTAAACGTGCCGGAGGAAGCAATCCGAATTATCGTAACGGAGGTCGCTCCTGAGCATTGGGGGGTCGGGGCTCGCACGATGGCGGAAATCCGCAATCAGTCGTCGGCCTGATCACCATATGGGGCCGCATGAGTCCAATCGGCAGACGTCGCCGATAGGTGGTCACGGCGGCGCGTAGGATCGACACGATCACCAAATTCGCAACATGCCTGCGCCTCATGATCGGTCCGGTTCGCATGTAATGAGCAACGATCACCGATCGTGTGTCGGCTTGATACTGTACACAGACGTCGGCACGACGCGCTCGTTGATCCCAGGACCGAATTGTGCCCGCAGATCGCTCTGATAAGCCGGCCGGGAGGCTTTTGCGCGTATACGCGGTAGGCCCAGCGTCGCCTTCTACACTGTGCATCACGAGAGTCTTCGCGGCCCTGTGATTTCGTCTTTGGCCATTTGAAACACCCTCAATCCTGCGGCGCGGACTTCCGGTATCAGCAGATAGGCGGTCGGCCGCCTGAGCGCCTCAATATTATTCAGAGCCTTGTGGATCGTCGCGGATCAGTCGTCTTATGGATAGGCGTTGCGGGAATTGGGGGCAGATGCAGACCAAGGCTACGGACGAGCTTGCGCGGTTTCACCGGGATATCCGCCCGGCTCTGATGGCGTTCTTCCTTCGCCGATCACGTGGTTATGCCGAAGCCGAAGATCTCACTCAAGAGGTCTACGTCCGCATCGCTGCGTCTCGGGATCTGGAAATGCAGAAAGCAGATGCCTATATTTTCCAAGTCGCAGCGAATTTGCTGCGCGATCGGGCGAGATCTGATCGGGTGCGACAGGACTATGCACGGGCGACAGCATCTGCTGAGAACCGCCACGTTGACGCGATCGATCCGTATCGTATCGCCGCTGGCCGTGAGACCTTGATCTGGCTGACGGCTGTGCTGGCTGAGTTGCCAGAGCGAACCCGACGCATATTTCTGCTTTTTCGCTATGAGCAGATCGACCAGAAGACGATCGCAGAAACGTTCGGCATCTCCGTGAGTGCCGTTGAAAAACATGTCTATCGCGCGACGATGAGACTGATGGAAAAGATGGGAGAGCGCGAGTGAAGCTCGCTGAGACTTCTGACGTGATGCGCAACGAGCGTGCGGTGCAATGGAGTGTTCGTGTCTCGATGACTGATCTAGCGCCAGCGGATTGGAGCGATTTCCAAGTCTGGCTCGAAGAGGATGCTGGCAATGAGCCGGCGTTCCAACGAGCGCAGGCGGTCTGGCAAAGAGTTGGAAGCGTATCCGATCGGCCCGAAATCATTTCCTACCGCGTCGATGCGCTCGATTGGCTTCGTCGTACAAATCGTCTTCGGTGGGCCAAACCGTACAGGAGTCGCTGGCACTGGGCGCTTGCGACCGCGGCAAGCGTCGCTTTGCTCCTTTTTTCCAGCGCATATATGTTGTCAAGCACCGTGCGGGCGTTTGATGGCGTGGCGGGGCACGATCGCCACGTGCAATTTGCAGACGGTTCTGGCGTGTCGCTCCGGCCTGGAGCGCGGGTGTCCATCGACGCCGACGACAAGCGCCATATTGTGATGCTGCTATCCGGTAGTGCTGATGTCATTGCCGCGCCGGGACAAAGGCGCCCCCTGATCGTAACAGCCGGGAGCAGGAGCATCATCGCGAGTGACGCCCGGTTTAGCATAACGATGACTGGTCAGGACTTCCGCCTCCGCGTGAAAAGCGGTCACATTGCGCTCGCCGACGCAGCGGGGCTCTCCGTCGCGAGCGCGAGCCTAGGAAGCAGTGGGGGACCTACGGTCGCCGCGGCCGGTCAGGAACTGATGTGGGATTCCGGGGCTGGGGTTGCGCAAATCCATGAGGCAGATGATCTCGGATTATGGCTCTTCGGCAATGATGCCGACACCGCACTCATCGGCGAGCCGCTCGAAACCACGATGCGGCGCGCAGGCGACGGAGGCGCGACGGGGCGATGGCTCTCTCCAAGATGATCGCCTTCGTGCCACAATCCCCAACAAGGCATACAGTGATATTGCGACGGCTAAGTAAGCTTACCAAATTACCAAAAATTGTGGAAAATAGATGGGGTTCTGTAGTCCTGGGACGTCTAATAAGTAAGGTACAGGTAGAGGCGGCATAGACTGCACCGCTGGCCCCGGGAGGATAAGGAATCTTTGGGGGGATAACCGATGCCGTGCAATACCGTGCGTACGATACTGCTAACTGCGACCGCCACATCAACACTGGTTCTTGTTTCGGCTCCGGCACAGGCGCAGGATGCCTCAGCGATCCCGCCTAACGCTGCGCCGACGACGAAGAAAGCGAATCCAAGTCCTGGCGTGCTACCAACGACCGCTACCTCCCTGCCTTCGGGCGAGATCCTCGTGACCGCGACGCGCCGGCCTGTAGCGCTCGAGAAAGTCCCAGTCGCGGTTTCGGTGTTTGGAGCGGAGACATTGCGGCAAGTCAGCGCGTCCAATATAGGGGCTGTCCTTCAACTTGTTCCTGGCTTCAACTTTTCAAGCGAAAGCAACTATCGCACCTATGCGACTCTTCGAGGTGTCCAAGGCTCGAATGAGGATGCCGCGATCGGCCTTTATTATGACGGCGTTTATATCGGGCAGGACATTGCTCAAAACCTTGCCATTATCGACCCGGCGTCAATCCAGGTCTTGCGAGGGCCGCAGGGCGCCCTCTACGGCAAGAGTACGCTTGGCGGCGCGATCGTGGTCACCTCCCGTCAGCCCGAAGACGACCTCCACGCGAATGGATCCGTGAGCTATGGCAATTACGGCTCTAAGGATGTGCGCGGTACCGTTACCGGTCCAATTGCTAAGGGGGTCGTAGATTTCCTGCTGTCGGGTTATTATGACGAAAATAACGGTACGTTTGAAAACGTCTTTCTGAACCGTCATGTCAATGCGCACAAGGACTATGGCTTCCAGGGTGCAATCCGCGCTACACCCACCGACAGGCTAACTGTGAGTCTGTCGGGAGACTATAACAATGACGGTCGCGACATTGGCAACTATAAAACTGTTTATACATCACTTCCACAGCCCACGAACGGCCTCGCGCCTGGTCTTACAAATACGTCGTCGAGTTCCCAGCTCGACCCAACCCGGATCAAAATATGGGGCACCAATCTTACCGCCAAGTATGACGCGGATGATTTTCTCATTACGTCTATTTCGTCCTATCGAGGGTATACGTCGACACACGAGCGCGATTCCGACTTCACAGGCGCGGTCGATACTGTATACGATAACAACCAAAAGCAAAGTCAGTATAGCGAAGACATTACGATAACGTCTCCTGGGAAGCGCCGGTTTAACTGGATATTAGGTGCGCAGTACTACTATTCGAAGATGGCGCTGACGGGGCTTTTTAGCGATTATGTCGGCAACAATCTCTTTCCCTTCCCTGTCAGTGCAGCCCCCGTCTCGATTGATATTCTCGTTCCGCGCTACGCTACATATTCAGTCGCTGCATACGCTCAAGCAGACTATAAGATCACAAGTCGCCTCACGCTTGCTGCGGGGATTCGCTATTCAAGCGATCACCGTGAGTTCAACAAGACTGAGACCGTCCTGCGCAGCGATCTATCAATGCCCTATCTGCAAGACGTCTACAATCAACGAGACACCTGGACTGCGCCAACGCCTGAGGCCTCGCTCTCCTACCAGGTCACCGATGGGGTGCTTGTCTATGGCAAATATTCCCGAAGTTACCGGCCTGGCGGCTTTAACGTCAACGGCACGTTCAGTCCGTCGCAGAACGAATTTGATAAGGAAACTGCGAACGCCTACGAAGCCGGCGTCAAGGGGAGTTTCTTGGGTGGTGATGTCACGACAAACCTCACGGTGTTTCAACTCGACTGGCATAATCAGCAGGTCAGTTATAATGGTACAATCGGCTTCGTTACCGGGAACGCCAATTCGCGAAGCCGCGGCGTTGAGCTTGAAACCTCCGTTCGGCCGGTCCCCGGACTAAGGCTGGAGGCCGATCTCTATTATCTGGATGCCAAGTTCGGGAGTACGCTACAGAACTTCCGCGATCCGATAACACGGGCCAGCACGATCATTAACGTCGGTGGAACGCCCTTGCTTTACTCCCCGAAATGGTCGGCATCCGGCGTAGCAACGTATAAGACCGCGATTACGGATGATATCGGACTCCTGCTTCGAGGAAGCGCCAACTACCGGTCATCGATCTATCTTATCCCCGCGAGGGAAGACGTAAAGGGACCTGGTTATACGCGTGTTGATCTGCGCGCCGAGCTGAACCTTCATGACACATACTCCATTGCTATCTTCGCGAAGAACGTTCTTAACCAGTTCAGCTATTATTTCGCGCAGAGCAGCTTGCGCGTCGATGCCGTCGGTGTGACCGAACCCCGAACCTACGGGGTGCAGCTGTCGTTCCGCTATTGATTAGTTACGCGTGTCGTGCCGATATTAAACGGCAAGCCGTAGCACTCGTGTCGCTTGAGAGGCAGAACGCTCCATGAGAATGATATCACGTGGCTATCAGCGCGCGTTGATTGGTTGCTTGTTACTGGTCAATATTGTCAATTATATGGACCGTTCGCTGATCGGGATATTGGGGGAGTCCCTCAAACGTGATCTCTTACTCAACGACACCGAGCTTGGCCTGATCGCAGGTGGTGTCTTCACCGTCACCTACAGCCTTTTGGGTTTGCCGGCGGCGCGGGTCGCCGACCGTGGCTGGCGTAAGCGGGTTGTCATGATTTCTGTTTTTGTGTGGTGTGCGATGACCTGCAGTGCGGGGCTGGCGAGAACGTTCTGGGAGCTCGCGATCGCCAGGATCGGCGTGGCCCTGGGTGAGGGAGGCGTTCTTCCCGCCAGCCACGCGATGATTTCGCTTCAGGTCGATAGAGAGCGTCAAGCATCGGCGATAGGACTCCTGTGGGTCGGCGGCTCGATCGGTGCGGCGCTGGCGGCTTTCGTGGGCGGGTGGACCAACCAACGCTTCGGCTGGCGCGCTACATTTGTCGCTTTAGGCTTGTGTGGCCTGCTACTTACGCCGCTGATCCATTTCGTCATCCGGCGAGATCAGGAGTCGACAGACGGGAGCGTGGCCGCAGCTCCAACCCTCGAAAGCGGTACGTTCGGCGTCACGGTTAGATATCTTGCGTCGCTTCGCTCGTACCGGATGTTGTGGCTTGCAGCCGGCCTGATGGTCATCGGCCAGAGTGCTTACCTTGTCTATTCCGGCCCGTTCTTTATCCGCAGCTACGGTCTTAGTACGATGGTGGTAGGCCGGTATATCGCCTTAACGGTGGGCGTCGGTGCGACCGTCGGTGCGCTTACGGGCGGCCGCCTGTTCGATTGGCTTGGCCGCCGTTCCTACCGACTGGCCTTGACTGTTCCCGCGGTGACCGTGTTATTGTCGGCCTGCATCGGGACCGTCGGCTGGGCGAGTGACCACGTTTCGGTGACCGCCTTTTGCCTTTTTGCAAGCACGTTCCTATACGCGCTTGTGACCGCGCCGGTCTACACGACGGCACAGTTGCTCGCACCGGCACACATGCGCTCGACCTCGGCGGCCGTCCTTAACATCGGCATTGGCGCGATCGGGATGGCGGTTGGCCCTCTGTTGGCCGGCGTCGTCAGTGATCTGACGAGACCGTCGCTCGGCATCCATTCGCTTCGTGCTGGCCTGATAGTTGTAGCTGTGCTGCAGGCCATCGGAGCACTCGTGTTGTTTCGAGCCGCGAGTGCGGTCGATGACGATCTAGCATCGGTCTGACCGCAGCGGCGATCGACAGCTCTGCCGTTTACGTTCCTTCCATAAGGATCCTGCAGCATGATGAATCTCGTAACCACGGTGTCATCGATTGGCGGTCATTTCGGCGCTTGGCGGCACCCATCAGCATGGTCTGACACCATCGAGAACCTTGACCATTACCGGGAAGCGGCGCGGACTGCCGAGAAGGGCTTGTTTGACGCCCTCTTTCTTGCCGACGGCAATGGTGTGCGGGACATGGAAGATCGCGCGCTCTTCGAAGCAATGGCGCCAACCTCCAGACCCGCGACCTTTGAGCCCATAACGCTGCTGACCGCGCTCGCGATGACGACGAAACATATCGGACTTATCGCGACCGCGACGACGACTTACGATGAACCATTTCTTCTTGCTAGGCGCTTTGCGTCGCTCGACCATCTGAGTGCCGGGCGGGGGGGCTGGAATGTTGTCACCACGTCCCATGAGGGCGACAGTCGCAATTTCGGGCTAGAAGATCATATTCCCAAAGAAGAACGATACGAGCGCGCGGCCGAGTTTGTGGAGGTTGTCACAGGCTTATGGGACAGTTGGGCGCCGGACGCGTTCGTGGAGGACCGGAAAGCAGGCCGCTATCTTAATGCCGATCGCGTTCACGTCCTAGGCCATCGCGGCAAGCATTTCACCGTATCAGGACCGCTGAACGCAACACGCCCGACCCAGGGGCGTCCGATCCTGTTCCATGCTGGCCAGTCGGAAGCTGGGCGGGATCTTGCTGCGCGTTACGCGGATTGTGTATTCACAGTTGCCAACAACAAGGAGAAAGCAAGGGCCTTTCGGTTAGAAATGAAGGAGCGTGCACGATCTTATGGTCGCGCGCCGGAAGACATCCGCGTGCTGCCCGGCATGACAAGTTATGTTGGGGAGACCGTAGCCGATTCAGACACTCTCTATTCCGAGCTCGCCAGCTCTATCTCTCCCGCTCTTGGCGTGAGTTTCCTCTCAAAAATGCTGAAAGTTGATCTCAGTTCCTATTCTGTTGACGATCCGTTGCCCGCCATCGAGGGTGACGTCGTCGGCGTGAACGCCTTTCGTAAGGCGCTGGGCGATACGGCACAGACCGATCGTCTCACCATTCGCCAGACATACGAACGTGCTCTACCGAATATGGGACATGCTTTGTTCAAGGGCACCGGTGTCCACGTCGCAGATCAGATGGAGGATTGGTACCGAGACGGTGCATGTGACGGGTTTCTAGTCGCTCATCCGCTGATGCCTCGAAGCCTTGATGACTTTGTTGAGATGGTAGTGCCTGAGTTACAACGGCGAGGACTACACCGGACCGAATATAAGGGTCGGACGGCCCGTGAGAATATGCGTCTCCCGATCCCCAAACATCTCTTCTTTGGATGATAGTTTGGGTTGTCTCAGCCGTCATGATATAGCTCGCGGCCCGTTCCGGTTGAATTCGCGGATTCATGCTCCGCGTTCCTGGCGGCGGCTTTCCTATGGCACCGCGAGCAACTGAGATCTCAGGGGATCATCCGGGTGGGGTTTTGGCTCTGTCAAACGTCTCATCAACAGTCGGTGAGAGATTATCGTTAATCTGTCCGCCGTCGGCACCCCGTCAATTGCATTCGTAGAACACCGTCAATCGTTATTGAGACCAGAAGGAGCGTTTTATGGACCTGACTGTTGTCGACCGCCGCCATTTTCTGGGCGGTGCAACCGCGCTCGTTGGATCCTTGGCTATCACTAGAACCGTTTCCGCTGCACTGCTGCAGAAAAGCTCGGTTGCGATTGATCATATCAGCCTCGGCGTTCAGAATTTGTACGAGGGCGTGGACCGATTGCGGCGCGAAACCGGACTTGGCAACTATGATGGCGGCTGGTTTCCCGATACCGGCGTTGCCAACAAATATGTGCCGCTCGGGGGAGGGACGTACGTGGAAGTCGAAAGCGTCGTTGACACCTTCGCGGTAGGCCGTGGTTATCCATTAGCGATCTGGGGCCACGACCAACTGCGCGATGGCGATGCCTTCTGGGGATGGTCCTGCCGAGTATCTTCCCGCGAAGAAATCGAGGCGATCGCAAAGCGCCTTGGTACCGAAGTTATCGAAAAAGCGTTCAAGGTCGGGATGAACGGGCATTCCGGCTCATCCGTCATGACACCTAACACGTTCGAAGCGTGGAAAAGAGGGATGCCAAATTTCTTTTACCGAGAAAATCTCGAAAATATACCTTCGCCCGGCGCGGTCACACCGTCTCCGCTCAACGTCAGGCCGGCTGGACTCGCGTGGCTGGAAGTCGGCGGAGCCGAGCAGGCGATGTCGACCTATCTCGGCGTCCCGGCCGCCTCGCTTGGCTTGCGTTGCAATGGTAAAACCCCGGGAGTCCATGCGCTTGGCGTTCACACCGAGCACGGTGAGGTGGAAATTCGCCGCCGTCCCATATCTATCGGCTGACGGGGAGCAACTATCGAGCAGTTGTGTCAGCCGGTGACAGTCGCGCTACGTGCAGTTTGGCCAAATTGGCTTGGACGGGCGGATTTAGATAGGACGATTGCCAACATTTACGGAACGCCCAAGCGGAGGCAGCGCTTCGCTTGCTAGGCGCAAACGTCGTCCCCTGGGCGATCTGCATAATCATTGCTTCCGGCTGCCCAGGCTCATTCAGGACGCGGCACACGGCTGGTCGCGTCCTGACGCTGTCCACCGCAATGAACGGAACTTCACGACGCTCGACCGGTTCGCAGAAGATCATAGGGAGACGGATATGGCGAGCATGAATGCCGTCGTGCTTCATCGCTTCGGTGGCGCGGAAGCCCTCAATTTTGAAACTATTGAGCTACCCTCCGCCAAAGCTCGGGAGGTTCTCGTTCGGTCGACATCGACGAGTGTCAATCCTGTCGATTTCAAAATCCGTAATGGCGACGTACCGGGTTTCGCTGACAAGCTGCCTTATGTGCTCGGGCGAGATGCCGCCGGAATCGTGGAGCGAGTCGGCGCGGATGTTTCGTCGTTCAAAATAGGCGATGAGGTCTTCGGGATGCCAGGGTTCGATCGGGGGACCTACGCTGAATTTGTCATTTTGCACGAAAACGAGCTAGCCGTCGCACCACGTCGCCTTGGTCTGGCCGACGCCGGCGCCGTCCCGCTGGCAGCATTGACAGCGTGGCAGGGGCTGATGGAACATGGTAAGCTTGAGAAGGGCCAAGCCGTGCTCATCCATGGCGGCGCAGGCGGAGTGGGCCATTTTGGTATTCAGATCGCAAGGGCAGCCGGTGCCACTGTCATCACGACGGCGTCCGCCAAAGACCGTGCCTTTCTGATTGAGCTAGGGGCCGACGAAGTCATTGACTACAAAACCAGCCCCTTTAATGACCGAAAAGATATTGATCTCGTCTTCGATCTGATCGGAGGCGAAACACAGCGCCGATCCTGGGGTGTGCTTAAAGAGGGCGGTACGGTCATCTCCACAGTCGAAGACCCGGATCCCGAACTCGCCGCGGCACACAAGGCCCGGGCAGGAAAGCGGTATATGGCGACGCCCAGCAGGGACAATCTTACGGAGATCGCGTCGTTGATCAACACAGGCCAGATTAAGGTTGAGATCGCACGGCGATATCCGCTGAATCAGATCGCGGTAGCACAGTCGGTTCTTGAAGACGGAGGTGTTCGAGGCAAAATACTTATAGATATTCAAGTTGGATAATACCCTATTCGCTCATGAAACTGCTCGCTACGGCGCCAAGTAGAACTGTAGCGCGCTTTTCCATGTCCGGCGCGCTTTGCCGTTTCGGCGACGTGCGATGTTGCCACCCCTGCGACTTCGTGTGTGCCTTACTTGACCATGAGAACCGTGCGCGTCATTCCTCGACTTGGAGCATCAGCGAGCGCCCGCTGGATAGGCTGCAATCCTGACCGAAGGAGCAAATCATCGAGGTCTCTGCCTTTAGATGCGGTTGCGCTGATCGTTCAACGTCCAACCGTCATTCAACACCGTCGGCGAGGAGAAATCCTCGGCCTAGCGCATCCGCGATCAGCTGTTCGGCCAAATCACCCAGTGCTGGCGACGCGTCGCCGATCAGCGCCATCTGATGACGGACCGAACCCGCGGTTACGCGATTATCTTGCCATGTTTTGCCTTCAGTTAGATAGCTGTGCAAAAGCGGCTGAAGGCGGTCCATTGCGCGCGCAAAGCGCGCATCTGGGGTCTGACGCGCTTCAAATTCCAACCAGAGCGACCGGAGCTCTTCACACTGATCATCGGGTAGCAATCCAAAGATTCGACGGGAGGCCACTTCCTCGCGCTCTCTCTGTCCTACATTCGCCGCCGCATCATAGGCATACGCATCGCCAGCATCTATCTCTACGAGGTCGTGGATCAGAAGCATTTTCAAGATGCGCAGGATGTCGCCACCGACTGGGATATAGGCCGCAAGCGCGAGTGTCATCGTCGCCATTTCCCAACTATGCTCGGCGTCGTTTTCTGTTCGCGAGCGGTCGAGCAGCAGTGTCCGACGGGCGACATTCTTGAGAGCATCGAGCTCGCGGATGAATGTCAGTTGAGCCCGCAGATTATATGACAACCGAAGATCGGCAAAATGGGTATCAGACACGTTTGCAACATCCTTAGCGAGCGCGGGTGACCTGAGGGCCAGGCTCGGCCCAGCCGCCCGCCGTAGCAACATAGAGGCGCGCGACATTGACATACTGGCGTGTCTGCGCGGCAGCCAGGCCCGACGTCGCCTGTTGATATAGTCGCTCGGTATCGAGCACCTGCAGAATGCCGGCGTCACCGACGTCGAAGCTTTGCCTGGAAAGCTGAAGAGCATGAGACGCAACGTTCGCTGCCTGCCTCTGATCCGAGACTGCGTCGGAGTCGGTTCGCAAAGTAGTCAGAAGATCGGCGACTTGACCGAAAGCGACCAATACCGTTTGCTGATATGTCGCATCGGCAGAACGCGCATTAGCAACCGCCTCATTACGTTGCGCCTTGAGTGTTCCACCGCTGAATATCGGTGCGGTCAGGCCGGCAAAGAGATCATAGCCACGGAACGCGTCCTTGAAGATGTTACCTGCGCCAGACGCAGCCTGAGTCAGCGTGGCTCCGATAGAAATATCTGGGTATAGTCTCGCGGTCGCAATTCCGACCGCGGCAGTTGCGGCATGTAAATCCGCTTCGGCCTCCAAGATGTCGGGGCGTTGATGTACCAGACTCGAGGGAAGTGCCACGGGGATGTCCATCGGCAGTCGAAACTGAGCTAGGTCGAAATCCGTGGCGCCGAGCGTCGCTGGCGCCACGCCAAGCAGGATAGCGAGTGTATGGCGTGACTGCGCCAGCCGCTGCTGAAGATCCGGAATCTGTGTTCGGTCAGCTGCATACTGACTTTGCGCGCTAAGTACTTCGACAAGCGTCCCGTCGCCCGCCTGCATGCGCTTTTGGCTCAGATCAGTATTTTTGCGGTCATCGGCGAGGAGGGAATCGACAATGGCCATCTGAGCCCTGATTCCCGCTATGGTGAGCACCTGATTGACGACTTGGCCAGCGATTGTAAGATGCGCGGCTTCTGTCTGGTGAAGCTGTGCTTCGCCATTCGCGCGTGCCTGCTCGACTTGACGGCGACCCCGCCCAAACAGATCAATATCATAGCTTACGCCACCACCTACTGAGTAGAGGTGGAACTCAGGATTGCCGCCAGGCACCAAGCCTTCAAAGCCATAATTAGCGAGGTTGACCTCTTCCTGGGCCGCTTGGCCATTGACGCCGACCTGTGGCAACTGCGCGCCGGCAACCGCGCGAACCGTCTCGCGCGCGGCGGTCAGTGTCGCATCACTGGCTTGAAGCGTCCGGTTGTGCGCAATCGCCTGATCGACAAGTTCGTTCAATGCAGGACAGCCGAAGGCTTGCCACCATCGAACCGACGAAGGGTTGGCTGACCGATATGTTATACCGACCGGAACCGGGTCGGTCGACGAGACGTAGTTACCGACGTTAGGCAGGTCGGGGCGATGGAAGTCTGGACCCACCGTGCATCCGGAAAGTGCGCAGGAGAGCAGCGATGCGAATATGATCCGGCGCATTAGTCAGGCCTCGCTCTTGGAGGAATCGGTGCCACGGGATCCGGGCACGGGGGTAGCGGCCTTTCCCGGCGGCTGAATGAGGATAAGCAGCGGTGTGACTGCGATCGCCATGATGAAAAGTGCCCAGAAGGCATCGATATAGGAGACCATCCCGGCTTGCCGGGTAATTTCGGCGTTCAATTGTGCGACTGAGGCCGGTAGGTTGAAGTCAAAGTCAGGTAGAGAATATGCGAGATTGGGATTGTCGGGCCCAATCGACTCCGCCAGTCTGGCGTGAACGATTGCCGCGTTGCGAACCGTCATTACCTGCAAGATGGATATTCCAACCGACGAGCCAATGTTGCGGATCAACGAGAACATGGCTGTGCCATCGTTTCGATAGCGACTATCAAGTGTGGCGAAGGCAACAGTGGTCAGCGAGACGTATACCATACCAATGCCTAACCCTTGGACGAAGCCAGACGTCATGATGAGGCGCTGGTCCATTCCGAGAGAAAAGCCGCTCATCCGGTACATGGCCGCGCCGATCATTATGAAGCCACCGGATATGAGGATGCGAGCGTCAATGCGCTTGAGTAGCTTACCCATCATCGTCATAGCGATGAACGTGCCGAGCCCGCGCGGCGCCATTGCAAGCCCTGCAGTCGTAACGGGGTATCCGAGCAGATCCTCCAGCATAGTAGGAAGCAACGCGAGAACGCCGAAAAGGACGGGCCCTATGAAAAACCCAAGGAGCGATCCGACCACGAAGTTACGATCCGAAAACAAAGATAGGTTTATGAAAGACCGGCGGGCGGTTACAGTGTGAACTGCCGCCATATAGCCAAATAGTAGCGTCGCTCCCGCTTCGATGCAGACTTCAAGTGAACCGAACCAGTCCTTGGTTTGTCCTCTGTCTAGCATAAGTTGCAGCGATCCAATCGCCAGCGAAAGCATCGCGAAGCCCATGAAATCGATCTGCGGGCGCTTGGCGTCTCGCGAACCCGTCATCGACGCGGAGAGCCCGATGACGGACAGCACGCCGATCGGTAGATTGATGAAAAACACCCAACGCCACGATAACGAATCGGTCAGCCATCCGCCGAGTACAGGTCCAATGACTGGTCCAAGAACAACGCCCATGGACCAAGTGGCCATTGCCTGACCATGTTGTTCCTTGGGATAAATGTCGAGTAGGACAGCTTGGCCAAGCGGGACCAAGGTTGCGCCCATCGCGCCTTGAAGCAAACGGAATGTGACAAGCTCGCCGATATTGGTGGCGATTCCACACAGCGCGGATGCGATGGTAAACCCCGTGACTGCCAGCACCATCAGCCGCTTGCGTCCGAGTTGCGCCGCAAGCCATCCGGTTAGTGGCGTGACGATCGCCTGCGCGACGATATAGGATGTCAGCATCCAGCTGATCTCGTCCTGCGATGCTGACACACTGCCTTGAATGTGAGGGAGCGCGACGTTAGCGATCGTAGTATCGAGCGATATCATAAGCGACGCGCTCATCACGGAGATGGTGATGAGCCGGCGTGTCCCGGCTGTCGGCAACCCGTCGGACGTGCTCATGAGTGGCCCGGCGATACCGGTGGGGTATCCGCCCCCAGAAGGTGACGGCGGTGGCCCGTGTCGACGTCGACGTCCACACTTTGGCCGGCTGAAAGCGGAAGATTCCGCGGAAGGTTGTCCACGGCAAATTGGACAGGCAGTCTTTGGGTCACCTTGACCCAGTTGCCTGTCGCGTTTTCCGGGGGAAGCAGGGAAAAGCTATTCCCGGTTCCCGGGCTGAAACTCTCGATATGGCCATGCAGCCTGAGATCAGGAAAAGCATCAATCGTGAATGTCGCGGGCTGTCCCAAACGCATGTACCGTAATTGATTTTCCTTGAAATTCGCTTCGATCCACAGGCGGGTACCCGCTATCCGGAATACGGGCTTAGACGCACTGACATAATCGCCCAAGCGGAGCTGATTGACCCGTGTGACGATGCCCTCCTCGCGCGCGCGCACGGCTGTATAGTTAAGATTAAGCAGCGCCCGTTCGAGCACTGCCTGCGCGCGCTTTACGGCCGCCTGTTTCTCGATCGGGACGTGGACGCCGCCCGCGAGGCTGGCAGCAACACCGGTCTCGGCTTGCATGGCGGTCGCAACAGATTGCCGTGCCGTTCGCAATTCCAGCGTCGCTTGATCCAGCTGCGCCTGCGACGCGATGCCCCGATCGTGGAGTTCCTGCTTTCGACGAACATCCGCGGCCGCATAATCGACCTGCGCCTGGGCGGTAGAAAGTTGCGATTGGCCTTGCCGAAAGGTTGCTCGTGTCGACAAGACCTGCGCGCGGGCTTCGGCAAGTTGCGCCGCCGCTTCGTCAACTGCGGCTTGGAAGGGGGCCGGATCAACGCGAAAGAGCAGGGTGCCCGCGGCGACACGCTGATTCTCTTTTACTGCAATTTCAACGACCGGTCCGCTGACATTGGCGGCGACCGAACCCAGGCCTGCCTGAAGATACGCGTCGTCCGTCGTTTCGTAACGACCTCCGTGCAGATAAAAGAACAGCGCGGCGATAATGGCGAGTGTGGGGCCGGCAATCAGGGCGGGCGTGCGCATATGCCGCTTCCAGCCCGCGCGAGCATCACCCTCCATGGGTCCTGTAGGGTCGGTCATGTGGTTGGCTCCACGGCACGATCAAGCGAGACTCGCCAACCGTTCTGCCTAGACAGAACATATGTACGGGTTAAACCGTACTGTCAAGTTTAGTGGGTATTCGGCCTTTGTCCCTATGGGGCGCAGCGGCAGGTCAACTCGGTTCAGCGGCGCATAGCGCATTCACAAGTGGTCGAAGCCACGTGCGGGCTCGCGCTGTCGCGGCTGCGGCAGCCTTTTCGATAGCGTTCGGTGCTCGACTGAGCGCAGGTCTGGTCAGGCCGCGCCGCTGCTGGCCTGGGGTGAGCGATCGGCTAAAAGCCTGGCGAAACCGGCGCCAAGAAACGGAATCATCCGGCGTGCTGCACCTTCGATGTCATCTGATCGGCACAGCCCTCGCGAAAGTCGATCGATCCAGCCGGTTTCGGCAGTGATGCCCAGCAACGCCGATCGCATGAACTGGTAGCCCCAATACACATCCTCAGCCGGCACGCCGGGAAGGGCCATCCGGAAAGCGCTAACAAAGTGACTCGATGTGGGCTCCTTCACATCGGCCAAAATAGCGCTGACGTTGGCGTCACTGATATCGCGCGACAATAGTCTGCTGTAGTTGCGCCATTCCTGACTCTCGGCATTCCGACGGATCACGGGCTCGACGTAAGCGCTGATGATCTCATCAATTGTGGGCGAGCGCCCGTCTGCCCTTATTCTCGCGTCGTCCAGAAGACGCATACGATCCTGGCTTAGCTCATCGAAGCGGCGTCGAAGCGTCTCGGAAAACAGCTGATCCTTTGACGGAAAGTGATGGGTCAACGCGCCCAATTCTACACCAGCGAGTTCGGCCACCTGGCGTAGGGATACCCCGTGGTACCCCTCTTTTGAGAACAGATACTCTGCCGCATCCAGGACCTTCGCGCGACCATCAAACTTCCTTGTTTGTTTCACCTGAAACCTTTCCTCGCGACGCCCGCGGCCTCGCACACTTGACCCGGCCACCCCGAGATGGGAATAGCATACCCGTCCTGGAAGCCCAGTACAGTTGTACGGCTTGACGTCCAAGCCCCTTGCACAGAATAGCGGCCGCGCGAGCTAGTAGACCACCGCGCAGCGAAACCATCGCCCCCGGAACTTTGGCCATTTTAGAGAGGGCCGCGCAGGGGCGCCGAAGTGAGGCGGGCAGAAGCGACTCTAGCGTCGTCGCGCCGTAGTTAGGAGAACCAGAATGACACCACGTTTGGACGGCAAGGTCGCGCTTATCACAGGCACGGGCGGTGGACTCGGTCGAGCCGCTGCCGAATATTTCGCGCAGGCGGGCGCGCACGTCATCGGCTGCGACCTGAAGGCGGACGGAAACCGCGAGACAGTGGATCTCATTCGCGCGAGCGGTGGAAAGATAACGACCATGGAGCCGGTCAACTTAGGAGATCCAATTCAAGCTCAGAAGTGGGTTGACGACGCCGCAGCAATCGAGGGCAGGATCGATATCGTCTACAATAACGCCGGCGCGACGCGAGCCGGCGGTATCGAGACCCTGTCATTGGACGACTGGAATTTCGGGATGCGCAACGAGGTCGATCTCGTCTTCACTGTCACTCAAAGGGCATGGCCCCACCTAAAGAAGCGGGGTGGCGTCGTGATTATCATCGGCTCTATCGCTGCCACACATTCACCGAGCGAGCCATATCCCGCACATAACACCGGCAAGGGCGCGGTCATCGCGTTGAGCCGATCGCTCGCCGTGGAAGGCGCGGCGCACAATATTCGCTCAGTTTGTATCAGTCCGGGTATCGTCGAAACGCCTGTGACGGCGCCCGGTCTCGCTATTGCTGCTCGAAGAGAGCGATTTCTAAGTCGAAACCTGGTAAACCGCATAGGGTTGCCAGAGGACGTTGCTGCAGCGGCACTCTTTCTCGCTAGCGACTATGCGAGCTATATTACCGGTATCAATTTGGTCGTGGACGGAGGCTATACGGCGTCGTGAGACCCCCGTGGCTGCCGACCAGTTGAGTCGCAGATCAATGTTCCGCTTCAAGAATCGCATCTTTGCTGGCCGCGAATAGGGGCACTGTGGCTTTGCTTATAGCAACCGGTAGCGAGTCAATCATTAAAGTCCGTCTGCGTCAGCACGTCGATGAAAGCACGAAGCCCGGCAGGTACGTGTCTATGACCAGGGTAATATAGGAACATTCCCGGGTAGGTCGGGCACCAGTCTTCTAAAAGGCTGCAGAGTGCCCCGGTCCGAAGGAAGGGGATTGCGATGCGCTCGGGAACAAATGCAATGCCAAGCCCCTGTAACGCCGCTTTCGTCATCAATTCTGTTCGGTTGAGGGTTAGGGGCCCGCTGACGTCTGTAGTCATTGAGTGCCCGTGGCGTTCAAACTCCCAGCGGTACGGCCGTCCGCTGGGTAGCCGCGACCGGATGCAGCGATGATGAGCAAGGTCGTCGGGCGTAATGGGGTGAGTTCGTCCCACTAGATAGGCCGGCGACGCTACAGGAAGCATACGTGATTGCCCGCCGAACCGGACCGCGATCATATCAAGCGGAACGTCATCCCCGAGTCGAATGCCAGCGTCGTAGCGCTCAGCTACGATGTCGATGAACGCCGGTTCCGCTACCAAATCGAGCTCCATCTCGGGATATCGTTCAAGGTAGCGTGGAACCACAGTGTCCATCAGCAGCATGGAGACGGTTTCCGACGCGCTGATGCGAAGAACCCCGCTGGGCCGGTCGCGTAGCTCGTCGACTTCTGCCAACGCTCCATCCAGATCGCTCAGGATTGATACCAAACGGGTGACTAGTCGCTCACCCGCCTCGGTCGGCGATACGCTACGCGTGGTGCGGTTTAACAAACGTGCGCCGACGCGCGCCTCCAGTCCGCGCATCATATGGCTTAGGGTCGAGGGCGAGACTTCGAGTTCGTCAGCGGCCTTTCGAAAACTTCGAAGCCTGGCAATTGCCGCCAGAGCCGAAAGCTCAACGAGAGTAGGCCGTTCATTCATGGTGATACGCCACTACCTCATGCAAGATTGCGCTGATTATCGCAATCAATATCTGCGCTATCTTCCGTTCACGTTCACTCGAAAAGGACACCAAGATGGCACGCACCTGGTTTATCACCGGCATCAATAGCGGCTTTGGCCGTGAAATGGCTACTCAGCTCTTGACTAACGGCGAGCGCGTCGCAGGAACGTTCCGGAAGGCCGGATCGATCGATGATCTTAAAGGCAAGTTTGGCGATCTGCTCTGGACGGCTGAACTGGATGTTACGGACGCAGCCGCGATCCGGGATGTCGTCAACAGGGCTTTCGCCGACCTTGGCAAGATTGATGTCGTCGTCAACAATGCCGGATACGGCCTGTTTGGCACCGCAGAGGGCCTGACTGACGAGCAAATCAATCATCAGATCGATACGAACCTCGTTGGTCCGATCCAGGTCGTCCGCGCTGCGCTTCCGCACATGCGCGAACAGGGTGGCGGCCGGATTCTCGCGATCTCCACGTATGGGGGCCAGGCCACCTACCCGGGCGCATCGCTGTATCATGCCAGCAAGTGGGGCATGGAGGGCTTTTTCGACTCGATTGCAGGCGAGGTGGCTTCGTTCAATATCGGCGTGACCATCGTCGAGCCGGGGGGAGCCCGGACCGGCTTCCGTAGCACTGCAGGCGCTGCGATGGGTGCCGAGCTGGAAGCGTACAAAGGTACGCCCGTTGGTATGATCCGCACCGTACTAGAGGATCCCGCCCGCGCGCCGAACGGCGACCCTGCGCGTATGGTCAAGCTTATGATTGCGAGCGTCGATCAGACCCCAGCCCCTAAGCGAATGGTTCTCGGCAGCGACTCCTACACGATGATCCAAAAGGCGCTCACCGATCGCCTTGCCGATGTGGAGTCGCAGAAGGATGTCGCTTTCTCGACCGATTTCCCGAAGGCCGACTGAGCGCTGCGCGACGCGGCGGGGAAAAGGCATTCAGCACCTCAGAATCCCGCCGCGTTTGCAACTCCCGACCTTCGCGGGGAAAATCCAACGTCGCTAGTGTCGCGCTCGGAGCCAAGCAAGCTCCTCGTCGCGGGGCGGCCTTGGCATGTCCTAGGGCCGTAGCAGTCGAGGCGTGTGCTTTAAATGTGCGCTGATGGGCGTCGTGAGCCCCGCCGGCCGGATGCTGATCCTCGATGTGCCATACCAGGCCGGCAAGCGCATGACGAGACCGCTCGTTCCCGTCTCGATGCTCTAGACGACGGATTTTTTGAGGCGCAAACCTACAAAGCCTATCTGCGGCAGCTCTGACGATAACCCCAATTTTAGCGGCACCTTTATCCGTGTTTTCAGGCTTCAAGCGTGAAATACATACCCTGGCCATAAAAGCTCTCGCCATCCTTGTATCCCGTCAAGGATGCATTCGGGTCGACCTTTTGCAGAGCATCTTCAATTGCCTTGATGGTGGCGGCCGAAGCCTTGCTTAGTGCCTGCGTGGCGGTTTCTCCCGGCGTCGTGGTTTCCTCCGCATTGCGCGGGAGCACGCCTGCAGCCACGCCTGCGGCGTCGCTGCGCTGCAAATATGCCGTACCGGAAATGCTGATCCCCAGATGCGTTCCGATCTGGATATTGGTCGGCAACGTGGACATGCTCAGGGCTCCTAACTTCGTTTGCTGATCCCTTTTACGGCAGTAATCCCGTTTCCTTAATACCGCGTATCCTGACCCGACACCGACGATTCCCGCTGCCTATCGCTCACCGGTCAACGGCGCCGCACGAACTGTCTAACCGCTCCTCGGCACGATAATCCCGGGATGTCGCGCGACAGATCAATTACCACAATAATGCCAAAGCCGCTTCGACGTTGGGATCTAACAACTCTGCCCCCGCATTTTCGACGCGGGAGCAAAGAAGACTCGTCGGATGTCCTGTGTATGAGCGCTCAGCGCAGTAGGTTCGCCTTAGCCAATTCAACGACCTCATTGCCGCGTCCGTTCACGACCGCCTTGAGCATGTAGAGTGTGAAGCCCTTGGCCATCTCCGCGGTTACCTTGGGCGGCATCGCGAGCTCCATGCGCTCGACGACGGCGTCGATGACGACCGGTCCGTCATGCGCCAGGGCATCGGCGATCCCCTGCTCGAGATGAGCGGGATCGTTGATTCTGATGCCCTTGATCCCGACGGCCTCCGCCAACGCCGCGAAGTCGGGATTGTTGAGGCCCGTTCCAAAATCGACAAAGCCCGAGGATTTCTGTTCCAGTTCGATGAAGCCAAGTGAGCCGTTATTGAAGACGACCACCTTGATCGGCAGGCCGAGCTGTTTGAGCGATAGCAGATCTCCCATCAGCATGGCGAAGCCGCCATCGCCAGACAACGAGATAACTTGCCGGCCAGGCTGTGCCGCTTGTACACCGATCGCATGTGGCATCGCATTTGCCATGGACCCATGCCAGAATGATCCCACCAGCCGGCGCTTTCCGTTCATGGAAAGATACCGCGCGCCCCATACCGTTGGTAAGCCAACATCGACAGTGAAGACCGCGTCATCGCTCGCCTGCTCGTTCAACACACGCACGACGTGCTGCGGATGAAGACGCCCGCCAGGACGACCATCCGCGAGTTCGTCGAGCTGCGCCCGCGCTTTGAGGTAATGGTCGACGGAGGCGTTAAGATGAGCGACGTCTGTTTTCTCGTCGATCTTTGGCAGAAGTGCCGAGACGCTATGTTTCACATCACCGAGCAATCCTTGCTCGATCGACACCCGCCTGCCCAGGCTCTCGGCGCGTAGGTCAATCTGCGCGATCCGCACACCCTTTGGATAGAATTGCCGGTAAGGAAAATCGGTGCCCAGCATCAGCAAAGTATCGCAAGCACCCATCGCGTAATAGCCCGACGAGAAGCCGATCAAGCCGGTCATTCCCACATCATATGGATTGTCCCATTCGATGTGCTCTTTACCGCGCATTGCGTGAACGATCGGCGCCTTGAGCCGGCTTGCGAGAGCCACGACCTCATCATGCGCGCCCTCGACGCCACCGCCGCATAGCAGCGTGACACGATCGCTTGTGTTGAGCATCTCGGCCAGACGATCGAGCGCATGCTCAGGTGGGATGACCGCTGGCGCAGCCGGTTTCAACCCGGCCTCGCGCGGCGTCGGCGCGTCGGGTGCTTCCAGCAGGGCGACATCACCGGGAATGACAAGCACCGACACGCAGCGTTCCGCGACGGAGCGGCGGATCGCAATCTCGAGCGCGCGTGGCATTTGGTCGGCGGTGGACACGAGTTCGCAGTAGCTCGAGCATTCTCGGAACAGCTGCTCGGGATGTGTTTCCTGGAAATACCCCGATCCAATCTCGGCCGAGGGGATGTGCGCGGCGATGGCAACGACCGGTACACGTGAGCGATGCGCATCGAACAAACCGTTAATCAGGTGAAGGTTGCCCGGGCCGCAGCTTCCGGCACAGACCGCGAGGTCGCCTGTGACATGGGCTTCGCCGGCCGCAGCAAACGCCGCCACTTCTTCATGCCGGACATGAAGCCACTCAATCCCGCCCTTACGGCGAAGCGCATCGGTGAAGCCGTTCAGACTGTCACCGACTATTCCATAGATCCGTTGCACGCCGACGGCGCGGAGCGTGTCGACCATCTGGTCTGCTACTGTGGGCATGAAAGCCTCCTTGCGGTTCATTCGTGATGGAAGAGAGCAAATTCCGAAACCGGTGCGCGAGGCGTCACTAGCTCGTTCTGAACAGCGTTGAGGTCCTCGAAACCGAGCGCCATGCCGAACAGCACCATCTCGTCGTCCGCTAATCCCAAGGTATGGTTAACGGTTTCATTGTGATGGGCAAAAGCGGCCTGTGGGCATGTTGCCAGGCCTATCGCTTGCGCCGCAGTCATGATGTTCTGGGCAAACATGCCGACATCGATCAGGGCGCCCAGCGCCAACCTGCGGTCCAGCGTGAAGATGAGCCCGACGGGAGCCCCGAAAAATTCGAAGTTCCGGTCATGCCACGCGCGCGTTCTGACCCGATCGCCCTTCTCGATGCCGAGAAGCCCATAAAGCGCCCAGCCAACTTGACGTCGGCGCGCGAGATATCGGTCAGGCCATGTGTCCGGATAGTATTTGTAGGGCGTCTCGGGCTCGACCGTTTGGATCGCGCGCTCCGCCAGTATCGCCGCAGACAAACGGTCCTTCGCAACGCCAGTCATCACGTGGATCCGCCAGGGCTGGGTGTTAGAGCCCGATGGCGCCCGCGATGCCGCCTCTAGGAGGCGACTCACGATGGGAAGTGGGACGGACCGATCGAGAAAGCCCCGAACGCTCTTGCGTGTCTCGATGGCGGTCAGCACTGCGTCACTCCGGCTCAACGGATCCAGCATGGTGTTTCCCTAGTCCTGGGTTTCGTCGGAACGGTCGTTCTCCATGGCGTAATCCTTCAAATTAAATTCTGAATCTTAGCGGCTTCCATAAGGCCGTCGCGGAAGTCCGGGTGAGCCAGCTTCACCAGCGCGTGAACGCGCTCGGTGGACGACAAGCCCTTCAGGTTCACCGCGCCATATTCCGTGACGATGTAGTGCGTATCGATACGCGGGGTGGTTACCGGGCCCTCGAGGCGTGGAACGATCCGCGAAACCTTCCCCTTTGCCGCCGTCGACTTCGCCGCGATGATTGATTTACCGTCCTTGGACGCATAGGCGCCGCGGACGAAGTCGAGCTGGCCGCCGCTCGCGCTATATTGATGGCCCAGCATGTGCTCCGAATTGCAAGCGCCTGTAAGGTCGATCTGGATCGTGGCGTTGATTGAGATAACGCGATCATTTTGCGCGATGACGCTCGGGTCATTCACGTAATCGACAGGCCAACTTTCCACCGACGGATTGTCGGCGAGATAGTCGTACATCGCTTTCTGTCCCATCGCGAAGGTGAAGACCGACTTCCCGCGGTTGAGCGTCTTCGCCCGATTGGTAATGACGCCGGTATTGGCGAGATCCACTAGGCCTGGACACAGCGCCTCAGTGTGGATGCCAAGATCATTGCGGTCGCCGAGTTGCGCGCACACGAGATTCGGCAAGGCGCCCACGCCCATTTGGAGGCACGCTCCATCGGGAACGAGATCTGCGATCAGCCGGCCGATCGTCTCGTCCTCCTTCGTCCCCGGACGTGTCGGCAGCTCAAGAAGCGGCACATCGTTCTCGACGATTGCATGAACTTCCGAAATGTGGAGCGCGGCGCCCGATCCGTGAACCCGGGGCATGTGCTTATTGACCTCGACGATCAAGTGCTTGGCGGACCGCGCCACTTTGGTCGAGTAATCGTTACCAACCCCGAAGCTCATATAGCCGTGCTCGTCCATGGGCGAGACGGTGCAGATGAACGTGTCGATCCCGATTTCGTCGATCAGCAGCCGCGGTGCCTGGTGGAAGTTGTTGGGTACGTAGTTCACCACCTTGCGTCCGCCGTCTTGGACACCCTGCTTGATCAACGCTCGCTCGCTCCCGGTGATGAACATTGAGTAGGGCCGGATACGATCGTTCAGCTCATACCGCAGGATAGTCTTGCCGGCTGTCGAGACGGCCTCGAAATAATAGACCCGAAGGTCCTCGATGTCGCCGGATTCGGCCCGCACTGAAAGCGCTTCCAGCAATGCTGGTGGCTCGGCCATCGCCATGCCCATCGACAGACGGCTGCGTGATGGAATCGACTTCACAGCTTGGGCGGCCGACACGAGCTTCGACCTGTAAAGGGATGCCACGTCCATGACTTTTTTTCCTTTTGTCAGATGTGCCACCGCCCCCCCCCCGAGGGCAGCTCGCGCGCTAGCGGTTCAGTAGTTCGAAGCTTCTTCGGGCGAGTGGCCGCGCCTATAGACCAGCATCGTCCGCTCGAAGCTCATCACTTCTTCGTCCTTCTGATTGAGTCCGCGTGTGGACACCGTCACGATCCCTTGGCTCGGGCGGCTTTTGCTCTCGCGTTTATGAAGAATGGTGCTCTCGGCATAAAGTGTGTCTCCGGCAAACACAGGATGTGTCGCTTTGACTTTATCCCAGCCGAGATTGGCGACGACCTTGGCAGAAACCGTCCGCACGCTCATGCCCGTCAGCAGGGCCAGCGTGAAGGTCGAATCCACCAGCATTTTCTTCCATTCGGTTTTCTCAGCATAATTTTGATCGAAATGAACCTGCTGAGTGTTGAGCGTGAGCAGCGTAAAGTAGACATTGTCTACGTCCAGTACCGTTCGGCCTGGTCGGTGCTCGAAAACGTCGCCCGCATTGAAGTCCTCGAAGTATAGGCCCGAGGTTTCGCGATACCGGCGTTCACCAACTGCCTTATAGGCAGGCAATATGCTGTCCATTCGAACATCTCCTATCGTCAAAAATGGTAGAATGCGGAGCACTGGCCCCGCGGCGTTCAGCCGCCCGCGGCGGCCAGAACTCTTCGTGCCTTCCGGGCCACAGCCTCATCGATCATCTGACCGTCAACAACGCCGACGCCCTTGGCATTCTCCGCCAGGATCATGCGCGCCTTTTCCACCGCTTCTGGCGTGGGGGTCAGCACCTTGTTGATAGGCGCGATCTGCGCCGGATGGATCGCGGCCTTACCGACAAAACCGAAAGTGACCGCATGGGCGGCTTCAGCCTCGCACCCGGACGGGTCGTGCACATCGAAGAATGGGCTGTCTATGGCAGAAACGCCAGCAAGGGCGCACGCTGCCACGATACGGCTTCTGATGGAAGCGAGTGGATCCCAAGCCGTCTCGCATCCAAGGTCGGCCGCCATGTCTGCTGCGCCCAGGACGAGGCCAAAAAGCCGCGGCGAGCTGCCCGCGATCGCATTGATAGCGGCAAGACCCCGGGCACTCTCTATGATGCCTACGATGCGGCTGGCCTTATCGGCAGCGGAGAGCAACCGGTCGAGGATTTCAATGTGTCCTGACGTCTCCGTCTTCGGTAACACGAGGTAGTCCGGTGCAGCGTCGTGAGCGAGCAGAGCATCCAAGTCAGCGATCCCGGCTGCTGTGTCGAGGCCGTTGATACGCAGTGCATGGTCGATGGCACCAGCTTTGTTCGCAGCGATCCAGTCCAATGCCGTCCTGCGGGCATCGGGCTTATCGCCGGGGGCTACAGCATCCTCAAGGTCGATGATCAGCACATCGGCACCGACAGCTTCGGCCTTTTCGAAGCGCTCAGGTCGCGTCCCTGGCGTGAACAGCCAGCTTCGCGTTGCTTTGGTGTGGCTCGGCATCGTCAGTCTCCTGCTAGCTCCGTGCGAGTTAGGTGGTGCTGGTGCGCCCAATCGTCCAACACATTAGACAGGCTTCCGTCAGTGGTTTAACATCTGGCAAATGGAACTGCGCCATATCCGCTATTTCTTAGCCGTCGTCGAAGAGCGGAATTTTACGCGGGCCGCCGCCAAGGTCGGAATCGGACAGTCGCCGCTCAGTCAGCAGATCAAGGATCTCGAACGAGAGGTAGGTGCTTCGCTCTTTCGGCGGGTCCCGTATGGTGCCGAGCTCACGATCGCCGGCGAAGCCTTTCTCGAAGTCGTACGGCATTTTCCGGGCTTGGCGGATCGCGCCGTTCATGCGGCACAGCGGGCAGCACGTGGCGAGATCGGATCACTCAACGTTGGGTTTACGGCCTCGTCTGCGTTCAATGCGGTCGTGCCTGGGGCGATCCGATCATTCCGACGCGCTTATCCCGACGTGCATCTGACACTTTCGGAAGGGAACACGACAATGCTCGTGGATTGTCTGAATGAAGGGACACTCGATGCCGCTTTTCTGCGACCCGGCGCGGTGGGTACGGACGTCTTCCAACTAAGGCTGTTGTCGGAAGAGCCCATGATGGTGGCCCTGCCTACCTCGCATGCCGCCGCCAGCCGGGAGGAGGTCGATCTTGCCGACTTTGCGACAGACCCCCTAGTCTTATTTCCGCGCAGCGTCGGACCGGCCTTTTACGACACCATCATCGGCGCGTTTCGTGCCGTAAATGTCGAACCACGCATGGGCCAAACCGCGCCGCAGATCGCATCGGTCGTCAATCTGGTTGCCGCAGCGCTTGGGATATCCGTCGTGCCGGCGTCGATGGCACAGCTTTCAGTTGCAGGCGTCGTCTTTAGGCCGATTAGGGGGGAGGGGCCTGTCGCGAGAATCGCACTGGCAACCCGCAAGAGCGATACGGGAAAGATTGTGCGAAATTTCATTGCGCGGGCGATGTCGTAAAACCCCCGCCCCCCTCGATCAGATCGCTTCAAGCGGTGGTAAGACCCGTTGCCGTCGCTGCGAATTCGCGCAGATGGGCGACCAGTTGCGATGCCACTGGCGGAAGCCGGGCTTCGCTCTTGATGCAAACCCGAAGATCGCGCTCCGCCCACGAATCGCTTAGGGAGACAATTCGCACCGCCATCGTCACGGCGGCTCTGACGGCGCTGCTTTCCGGCACTATTGCAATGCCCGCGGAACTTTCGACCATTCGGCACACGGCGTCGAACCCAAGCATCTGCATGCGCAGGCGGATTGGCCGCCCAGCCTGGACAGCATGGTCCGCGATGAACGTCTGGATTGCACTGCTTTCCTGCAAGCCGATAAATTCTTGGTTGAGCACGGTCTCGAACGACACGGGCTCGGGGCCGATGGCGGACGAGACCGAGACGACGAGCACGAGCCGATCGCGGGCAAACGGAAAGGTCTCGAGACCCGCCATGTCGGCCGAACCGGCAACGATCCCGATATCTGCCTCTCCGGCGACGACTGCGCGCACGATCTCATGGCTAAGCCTTTCTTCGACACCGACACTGATATCGGGGTGCGCCGCAAGGAAGGGCCCCAATGCCCTCGGTAGAAACTCGGCCAACGCGGTTGTGTTAGACAGAAGCCGCACGCGACCTTTCATCCCGCCGGCGAACTCAGAGACATCGGCTTCGAGTGCCTCCACCGCGGCGAGCACCACACGGGCGTGGCCTAGCATAGCATCGCCGGCCGGAGTGACTGTCACCCCGCGTCGGCTGCGCTCCAGGAGACGGACCTTCAGGCGCTCCTCCATCAAACGAATTCTGGCGCTTGCCGCCGCTAGGGCAAGCCCAGAACGACCAGCACCACGTGTCAGGCTGCCGCTCTCTACCGAGGCAACGAAGAGCGAAAGGTCTACCAGATCGAAGCGCATGAGGCCTCCTTCGCTGTTCGCGAAGACCGCCTCAAGGAAAAACGACTTTCTCCATCATAAAACTCTACCTAGCCTCTCTGTTACACGTAGAAATAAGAGGAGAGGATATGGTCGAGGATCGGCAGCGTCCACTGGACGGCATCACCGTCGTGACGCTTGAGCACGCTATCGCCGCGCCTTTCGCAACGCGCCAGTTGGCCGACCTCGGTGCCCGTATCATCAAGATTGAACGTCCGGACGGCGGCGACTTCGCGCGCGGATACGATACGCGCATTAGGGGTGGGCTCGCCTCGCATTTTGCCTGGTGTAATCGCAGCAAGGAAAGTGTCGCACTCGACCTCAAGAGCAAAGACGGTCTAGCGACTTTGCATGCGCTCGTGTCTCGTGCAGACGTCTTCGTGCAGAACCTCGCACCCGGCGCCACCCTCCGGCTCGGCTTCGATGCGGCTCGACTACGAGCTACGGATCCGCGCTTAATCGTGTGCGACATTTCGGGCTTTGGGGCCGGTGGACCGTATGCGGAGCGCAAGGCTTACGATTTGCTTATTCAGGCCGAGGCCGGCCTCTTGTCCGTAACAGGCTCGCCAATAGAAGAAGCCAAGGTTGGAATTTCGATCGCAGATATCGCCACCGGCATGTATGCGTTCACTTCGATTCTTGCCGCGGTACGCCTTCGTGACCAGACCGGGCGGGGTGCGCACATCGACATCTCGATGCTTGAGGCGCTTGGCGAATGGATGGGATACCCGCTCTATTACAGTTTTGATGGCGCCCCCCCGCCGCCGCGCGCGGGCGCCGCCCATGCTACCATCTATCCCTATGGCCCCTTCCCGGTAGGCGATGGAGGCACTGTCCTGTTCGGTCTTCAGAATGAGCGCGAATGGGCGGCCTTCTGCACGAAAGTTCTCGGCCGTCCAGAATTGATCGCCGATACCCGTTTCACGACTAACGGCAATCGCGTTACCCACCGCGACGCCCTGCGCGAGCTTATCGTGGCAACCTTCGAGCGACAGTCTCGGTCCGAGGTCATGGCGCTTCTGGATGGTGCCGGTATAGCCAATGCAAGCGTCAACGAAATGGCTCAGGTTTGGGACCACCCACAATTTGCAGCACGCCGACGGTGGCGCAACGTCGCCAGCGAAGTTGGAGTGATCCCGGCACTGTTGCCACCAACCGGGTCCGACGCCTTCGAACCGCGCATGGGTGCGGTGCCGGCGCTAGGCGAGCATACTGAACTGGTCTTGCGCGAATTGGGCGTAGCCGATCCCGAGAGTGCGCTGCTTTGCGCATGATTTGAACAATTTGTCTGACCGCTCCATAGCCAAGAGTTGGCGGCCGACTCACGAGAGGATTCCTTATGGTCCCCGAAATCCGCGCGGCTGCTGCCCGAAGGATCGAGCGGCGCGCTGCGATCGCCAGTGTGATCGGCACGACGATCGAGTGGTATGACTTCTTCATTTACGGCACCGCGGCCGCCCTGATATTTCCTAAGCTCTATTTCAGTGCCAATCCGTCAGCTGGTCTTATCGAGTCGTTCAGCACGATCTTCGTCGGTTTCCTGTCCCGGCCGATCGGCGCTGCGCTGTTCGGCCACATCGGTGATCGCGTCGGGAGGAAGGCAACCCTCGTCGCCACGCTCGTTTTGATGGGCGTCGCGACACTGCTCGTCGGATTACTGCCTGGTAGGGCGGAAATCGGGGTCTGGGCAGGCTGGGGTCTGGTCATATTGCGCTTTGTCCAAGGCATCGGCGTCGGCGGCGAATGGGGCGGCGCCGTTCTACTCTCGATGGAGTCGCATCAAGGCAAACATCGCGGCTTCATGGCGAGTCTGCCGCATATCGGCGTCCCACTAGGCCTTGTAATCTCGGTGCTGGCATGGAGCGCATGCAGCCATTGGGCGGGCGCGGACCTTGAAGCGGGTGCCTGGCGCATCCCCTTCCTTGGCAGCGCTATTCTTCTCGTCATCGGCCTTGTGGTGCGCATGGGGGTGCCTGAAACGCCCGATTTTGTGAAGGCGCAGCGCGTAGCCCGTCACTCCAAGCCGCCGATTGTGGAGGCGATCAAGACTCAGTGGCGCTCAATTCTACTGGCGGCGCTGATCCGGCCCGGAGAGCAGGCCAGCTTTTATATGCTGTCGACCTTCGTAGTGCTCTATGGCTCAAAGGATCTAGGCTTGGGAAGGGACTTCATGCTCGATGTAGTTCTGGTTGCGGCAATCATCTCTTGCTTCACCGTTCCTTTTTTCGGGCACCTCGCCGATAGGCTCGGTCGACGCCGCGTCTACATGGCCGGTGCGTTTGCCATGATGGTCCTGGCAATCCCTTATTTCTGGATGCTTGATACCAGACAGCCCATCGTTATACTTTTGGCGATCATCGCGTTAATGACCGCGCATGACGCCATGTACGGACCCCAGGCCGCATACATCACCGAGAGTTTTCCGGCTCATATCCGCTACACGGGTGCATCGCTGGGCTATCAGGGTGCTTCCATCATTGCTGGCGGTCCGGCCCCGCTGATTTCACTCTGGCTCTTCAACGAGTTCGGGTCTGGCTATGCGGTTGGTGCCTTTCTCGCGGCGATGGCTCTCATTAGCCTGATCGGGGCTTTCTTCTTGGGCAGGCCCGCTAGAGACGCTGCAAAATCGGTCGCACCGGCGCAGTTTGAGGTGAGCCGGACATGAGTTGACGAGAAAAAGCTAGCGGCGCGGTCGTGGATGACCGTTTAGAGCCCGAGCACGGAGCCGCAGGACCGAATGGTCTTGCCGTCAACGCGGGCGGTAAGCATTCATTCGGTTGCAGCGAGAATTCGAATATCGCGCTCGACTGAAGGGCCCAGCTTGGCGACCGCCGCGCGATACGCCGGGGTCGCATAGATGGCGGTCGCCTGTTCAAGGCTATCCCACTCTATGATGATCGCCCGCTTCTCCAGACCTTTTTCGAAGGTCGCAAGGGGCATGCCCCTTGCGATCATCCGTCCGCCGCCAGCGATGATCGCAGGCCCGGCGAGCGCTGCATAGGCAGCTAAAGCAGCCGGATCACCGTCCGACATATAGGACGCCACTGTGTAGACCTTGCTCAAAATCAATGCCTCCGGAATCGTCTATGGGACCGATCCTATTGTCCAATCCGATAACATCGGCATGGCGGGACATCCATTCGTGACTTGTTACATTTGTAATGCCTATGTTCGCTGGTGAAACACGAAGGATGCATAAGCCCGGCACGAGCGAACCTATTGTGGAAGGGTGTTTCGATTGAATCTCTCTGGCGGGAAGCGCCCGGCGGGCTCACGGCTTTCAGAAGATATACCTAACGAGAGACCATACGTTAATGGTAAGGCTTTTGAGCGGAGCAACAAGATGTGGCACTGCCGACTTGCCAGACCGAGCCGCTAGGCGGGGTTGGTAGCACCTGTCGGTCAACGGCCGATCCACAAACCGGCGGAACACAAGGAAATCTGTGCATGAACAAGGCAATTGCCTCTGCGAGCACGCCTCCTCGGCAGATCGAGGAAGAACTCGCGGGACCTGCCCTATCGCCCGTAGAGCGGCGGTCGCGAGTCACGACGCTGGACGTTTTGCGCGGCTTTGCGCTGCTGGGCATATTGGCCGTGAACATCGAAACCTTCAGTGGGCCCGAGTCTATTCACGACATCCCCGTGGGCATGGCGCTACCGGCATTCGTGGGGTGGCATGCTCACCTCGATCTTGTGATCCTTATCATTAAATGGGCCTTTGTGGAAGGCAAGATGCGCGCGATGTTCGGTATGTTGTTCGGCGCAGGCGTCGTGCTTCTGACCAATCGGATCGAGCGCCGGGCGGGTGCCGGCAACGCTGCCGACATCTATGTTCGCCGTAATATGTGGCTTGGACTCTTTGGCTTGATACACGGAATGATAATTTGGGAAGGAGACATCCTGCTCCAATATGCCCTATGCGCCTTGTTGTTTCTCTATCCTTTTCGGCGTTTGCCGGGCCGAACCCTGATTGGTCTCGGTATGTTGATCTGGATCGTCGGCGGCACCTTCGGGATTCTGAACTTCTTTGACGCGCCGCATGTCATTGCGCAGGGCGATATTCTCGTTTCGGCGCGCGCGGCGGAGCGGGCTGGTAGCGATCTGACCGACGAGCAACAGACTTCGCTCACAAACGCGCTGGAGCAAGATCGCGCGAGACCCGCTTCGATCGCCGCCGCTGTCAGTGCCGGCCGCGCTGGCTTCTGGGATGGTCTTCCCGCGCGCGCGAACGCCGACATTGATTTTGTCTATCATGTCTTTCGTGACGGATGGATTGCGGAGGTGGTCGGATGCATGCTCGTGGGTATGGGGCTCTACCACATTGGCTTTCTTTCAGGGACCTTTACCGAGCGGACCTATTTCCTTACAGCTGTGATAGGCTATCTGATTACTTGGCCGATCGTCCTGGTTGGGATCTGGAAAACGAAAGAAGCTGGTTTTTCGGACGCGGCAGCCCTCCGCTGGATGTATTCGCCATATGATGTCGAGCAGGCAGCCGGAATGCTGGCCAATGCTGCGGCCGTCATTTTGATCGTGAAGGCTGGTGCCCTCCGCTGGCTGACCAATTGCCTCGCGGCAGCCGGGCGAATGGCGTTTAGTAACTACGTCGCGACCAGCCTCATTTGCCAATCCCTGTTCAGCTGGGGTCCATACAAAATGTTCGGATCCTTGCAATACTATCAGGAGCTCTTCGTCGTACTCGCGATTTGGGTCTTCAATCTTTTGATTAGTCCACTCTGGCTCCGCTGGTTTGCGTTCGGTCCGCTAGAGTGGCTCTGGCGCTCGCTCACCTACTGGGAGCGCCAACCGTTTAGGATCGGCGCACGACGATGACGAACGAAGAAAGGCCTGCCGGCGAGGGTTCCGTCCATGTGGCTCGGCTTGCGCGTTCCAGCTATGAACTGTGTTTCAGCACCGCTTCCCAGCTAAATGCTGGTTTCCATGACAAATGAAACCACAATACCTTCTTACGGCATCAGCCTGACATCTGCCGGGGATATCGACCACATCGTACGCCCGACTCTTTCCGGCATAGGATGCACCATATGGACTACAGACTTCTGATCGATGGCGCGCTAGTAGATGGCGCGGCCACGCTCGATGTCATCAATCCGGCAACCGGCTCTCGTTTATGTGTCGCTCCTCGCGCCAGTGCGGCCCAGGCAGAACAGGCAATCGCCGCAGCACGTTTGGCCTTTCCAGCTTGGTCACAGCGTAGCTTTGCAGATCGTGGCGCGCTGCTGGTCAAGCTTGCCGATGCGCTGACGTTGCGTCGTGACGATTTCGCCCAGTTGCTGACCGCCGAACAGGGCAAGCCGCTCGCCATGGCGACGGGAGAGGTGATGGGCGCGATCAGCGCGCTGCGATATTTCGCCGGGCAGGAGCTAGGACCGAAGCTTCTTCGCGACACGGAAACCGACTATATCATCGAGCAGCGCTATCCGCTGGGCGTCGTCGCGGCGATAACACCTTGGAACTTTCCCTTGATGCTGCTCATGCTTAAGTTGGCGCCCGCACTGATCACGGGGAACACGGTTATCGGCAAGCCGGCGCCCACGACCCCGCTCACGACACTCCTTCTTGGCGAGATTGCATCGGATATCTTACCGGCCGGGGTCTTCCAGACGCTGACGGACCAGAACGATATCGGTGCCTTGCTGACCAGACATCCGGATGTGACTTATGTCAGCTTCACCGGATCGACCGCGACGGGCCGAAAGGTGCTGGGAAGCGCGGCTGACACGCTCAAGCGCTCGATGCTTGAACTTGGCGGCAACGATGTCGCCATCGTATTGGATGACGCGGATATCTTTCGGGTCGCGCCGGCGGTGTTTCGGGCAGCAATGGCCAACTCCGGCCAGATCTGTCTCGCGGCAAAACGGGTCTACGTCCCTCAGACCATGATCGAGGCGTTCGCCGACGCGTTTGTAGCGCTCGCAAATGCAGCGGTGGTGGGAGATGGACTTGACCCAGAGACAACTATCGGACCGCTTCAGAACAAGGCGCAGTACGAGAAGGTACTTGGGTATATCGAGGAAGCTCGCGCCGACGGTGATGTGATTGCGGGGGGCGAACCGGTCGGCCAGGGAGGCTATTTCATCAGACCTACTATCGTTCGAGGGCTGCCGGAAACCTCAAGGCTTGTGCGCGAAGAACAATTCGGACCGGTGCTTCCTCTTCTTGGCTATGAAGACCTGGACGACGTCATTACTCGGGCGAACACAGGTGAATACGGCCTTGGAGGGACGATCTGGACCTCCAACGTCGAACGAGGGATCAAAGTCGCGTCTAGGCTCGAAACCGGAACGGTCTGGATCAATAAGCATCTCGACTTCCCGTTCGATATCTCGGTTGGTGGGGCGAAGCAGTCCGGCCACGGACGGCAGCTCGGAATCGAAGGTATGGAGTCATACACGCAGGCGCGCGTGATCAATGCGGCCCGGGTCTAAGGTTGAAGAGCGCGCTCAGCGCCTTGCCTGTGCAGAGGCCCGCTGGATGCGAAGCTGAGGAGCGCGGCGGAACTGTTCCGCCGCGCCGAACACGGCACGCGCGATCACAAACAGTGACCTAAGGGTTCGCCCTGGAACTCTTGCTTCGTACCGCGAGGGTGAGCGTCGATGTAACGTGGTTGATCAAACCACCTCGCCGTGCCGATCTGCCGATCGATCGTTTCGAACTATCTAGTCCAACGATCAAAGGAAGGTGGGCTGCTCGTCGCCAGCTACGTCCGTAGCCAAACCCGACGCGGCCCGTGAGCGTTTTCAAGCTATCGCGATCTCATCATGCGTACCCAACCACTTTCGTTTCTTAGCGCGAGCCTTATCGCCCGCGCGTTGCGACATCATGGCGAGCCCGGCAGGGCGTCAAGTTGATGGTGGCGAAGTGTCTTGTGGCCGGTTGGATAATTTCGGCCAACGGTATGCGTCCCCGCTTCGGTCCTCGGCCTAAGTTCGACCAGCGGAGCCCAGAGCGAATGCGGGCTACTCTGCGGCATTTGCTCTCTACTGGATTTAGCGAGGGCGGGCTTCAGCCCGTCGGTACGAATGACGTCGATCCGCCCACGATCGGTCTGAAACCCGCAGCGCCGAGAGGAGACGCGTCGGACTCGAGGCATGCTGTTCACCTGATGGATGGTGTTTTGCCCAACTGCTTGACACACCGACGGCTGCTGCTCGTCGGCCATTCCATACTCTATCCTCGTGCTCTCGCATGAGGTTGACGCTTCCGTAGCCACCCTCACCGGCAAAACCAGCGCTTGCTAAGCGTTCCCCACGCAATCCCAATGGAGCCAGAGCCCTCGTGACCGTTCGACCAGCCAGTCTTTCATTCAGTCGACAGCAGCGGTGGCTGCCGCCGTTGCAAATAGTCACATCTGTCGTGGAACTTGTGGCCACGATGCTGGTCCTTGTGGTCCCTTTCGCCGCGGCGACTGGACAAGTCGCTGCCGTGACAGCGGGCACACAACCGCACAGTTCACATGGCCTTGATATCGGCGGTCTTGATCGCTCGGTCCGACCGGGAGATGACTTTTACGCCTATGCGAACGGAACGTGGCAGCGGGGCGTGACCATCCCGCCCGATCAATCCTCCTACGGTGTCTCGAGCATCATCTATGGCACTGCGCGCGATCGAACGCGCGTCCTGCTCGAGGGCTTGGCAGAACGTCCCGGTTCTGAGATTGGCGATTTCTACGCAAGCTTCATGGACCAGGCTCTTCGCGATAAGGAAGGCGCCGTGCCGGTTCTCAGCCGGATCAAGGCTATTGACCGTGTCCAGACCAAGTCCGCGCTCGCGGCCGAGATGGCCGTCCTGCAAAAAGAGGGCGTAGACGGGCTTTTCGACGTGATCGTGAGTGTGGACAGTACCCACCCTGCGCGAATGATTCCCTATCTCGAGCAGGCCGGTCTAGGACTGCCCGATCGATCACAATATACGGGTAACGACGCCTCCTCGAGCGCCTTGCGCAAAGCATATCTTGGATATCTGACAACGCTTCTGGATCTCTCGGGGCAGGCGCATGCCGCGACGCGTGCGAGCGACGTATTTGCGTTCGAAGCCAAATTGGCCGCAGCTCATTGGGACAACGAGACGGCCAGGCAGGTCGATAAAACGATGAATCTGTTGAGCCCGCAGAATCTGACGGCGCTGATGCCCGGGTTCGCCACGACGGGCTTTCTTGACGCGGCCGAACTCGCTGACCAGCGACTGCTGGTCGCGCGAGAGCCTTCGGCCTTCGCCGGGGAGGCGATCGCATGGCAGGATACGCCGCTGTCTGTCCTCAAGGACTGGCTGACCGTGCGAGTGCTGGATCGCTACGCGCCCTACCTTTCCACGGACTTCTCACAAGCGAATTTTGCTTTCGCCGGGGCTGCAGTTTCGGGAACGAACGAGCAGACCGCACTCTGGAAGCGGGGCGTAACTCTTCTCGACCATGAAGTTCCCGACGCTGTCGGAAGGGCCTATGTCTCGGCCTATTTTCCGCCCGAGGCGAAGGCAGCGATTGAGGAGATTGTTCGCAACATCACGTCGGCCTTTCGTCAGCGGATCGAGCAGGTGTCGTGGATGGATCCTGAGACGAAAGAGAAGGCGCTGGTCAAGCTTTCGTCGTTTCAAATCGTAGTTGGCTGCCCTGACGCGTGGCGCGACGACACACGGCTGATCATCCGACGTGATGACCTGCTTGGAAACGTAGCCCGAGCGGAAATCTTTGCCTATGAAGAGCAGATCGCGAGCTTATCGAGGCCCGTAGATCGCCGGCAATTCCCCTATTCCGCAGCTTATCCGCTGGACTGGGCGACGCCGAGCCTCAACGAAATCGCTTTCACAGCAGCTTCGCTGCAGAGCCCGTTATTCGACCCGGCCGCGGATCCGGCGATCAATTACGGCGCCATCGGCGCCGTGATCGGGCACGAACTTAGCCACCATTTTGATGACCAGGGGCGAAAGTTCGATGCCTCGGGCCGCCTGAACCAATGGTGGACTAGAAGAGATATCACTCGTTTCACAGCGCTCTCGCAAAACCTCAGGCGGCAGTATGACAGTTATCGACCATTTTCTGATGTTTCAGTGAACGGAAGCCTCACACTTGGCGAAAACCTTGCCGATCTGGCCGGACTGACGGCATCCTACCAGGCGTACAGGCTCTCATTAGGGGGGCGATCAGCGCCTGTACTTGACGGCCTGTCCGGTGATCAGAGATTCTTTTTAGCCTATGCCCAGAGCTACCGATCGAAAACACGCGAGCAATCCATGAGGCAGGATATTTTGTCCGACGAACATTCTCCCGATCCCCAACGGGTTGACGAAGTTCGCAACGTCGACGCTTGGTATCAGGCATTTGATGTCCAGCCAGGCCAGGGCCTTTATCTACCGCCGGAACAACGCGTTCGGATCTGGTGAACGACTTTCGCGCAGCGTGATCGACTCAGCCACGCGAGCAATTGTCGGATCTCTCAAGGCCGTTTCACTCCTTCACCCCAGCAATCGTATCATTCGCTGTCCCATAGGGCCGGCGGCATATAGGAGACGTTATGACTACTGATCAAACACCCGCGGCGGCAGGCATCGCTGCAACCGCTATCGCCTCCGGACCGGCCGACGCGACTGCGAGCTTAGGACGCATTCGAAACATTGTGCTCGTCCATGGAGCGTTCGCGGATGGTTCGGGATGGAAGGCCGTGGCTCGCTTGCTTCAACATGAAGGCTATGTCGTTAGCATCGTCCAGCAGCCTATGACTTCACTCAAGGACGATATCGCTGCAACCGAGCGTGTGCTTAACCGCCAGGCCGGGCCGAGCATTCTGGTTGGGCACAGCTATGGCGGTGGCGTGATCACCATGGCAGGGCATAGCCCGATGGTCGCGGGTCTGGTCTATGTCGCTGCCTTCGCTCCGGACGAGGGCGAGGCCTTGGGCCCCCTCACCGGCAGCATGCCGCCTGCAACGGTGGCAATCGCACCGACCGACGATGGCTATCTTTTTGTTGATCCAGTCTCGTTTCCTGCGGATTTTGCAGCCGATTTGTCCGCCGAAGACGCGCGGTTCATGGCCCTCTCTCAGATGCCAACGGCTGCAGAGGCGTTCGGTACGATAATGGGTGTGCCGGCCTGGAAGACAAAGCCAAGCTGGGGAATCGTCGCCACGCAGGACCGAATGATCAATCCCGATCTGGAGCGCTGGATGTACGAGCGGGCCGATGCTCACATCACTGAGGTCGACGCGAGCCACGCAGTTTATGTATCACAGCCGCGGGCCGTGGCCGACGTCATTATCCGGGCGGCATTCGAAGCCCGCTAAGTGTTTCACCTGGGGCGGGGCCCCCGCCCCAGGAGGCGAGAGCTACGCGCCATTGAACCCTTTTAACCACGAACGACCGCCCGCGAGCATCATGGGAGGAATCTACGGAGCCGCAACTGCGGCGGGGTGCACGAGGCATCAAAGTTCCACCAGGCCGCGACGTACCGCCACTGCGACCGCGTGGGTCCTATCTGAAACTCCCAATTTTACAAACGCGCTCTTCAAATCCGCTTTCACGGTCTCCGCGGAGATCGCCAACTCCTTGGCGATCTGCTTATTGGAAGCGCCACGACTCACAAGCCGAAGGATGTGAACCTCACGATCGGTGATCGATCGTCCATCTTGCCAGGTGTCATCTGCCTCTTCGAAGGATGGGGCAACATGCCGGCGCCCATTTTGAACCGCGCGGATCGCATCAACGAGCTCAGATCTGCGGCTACTTTTGGAAATCGATCCAACAGCGCCTGCACGGATCGCACGCCCGACAAGCTCCTCGTCCGAAGAAGCTGCCATCACAATGATTCGTGCCTCGGGATAATCTGTCAGGATCGCCTCTATAGCACCTATTCCGTTAGCATGGGGCATCCTCAAATCCATGAGCGTGATGTCTGGGCGATGTGCTTGATAAAACTCGACTGCGACGTCACCGTCTTGTGCCTGCGCGACAACATGCATGTCGGGCTGAAGCTCAAGAACCTTCGCAAGCCCCTCGCGAAATAGCGGATGGTCGTCCACGATCAGGACCCCAATCCTATTCCGTTTAGTCTCGCTTGGTGGATCATCCGTCGGCTCGTTGGCATCCGACACACGCTTCTCCGACTGATCCTTTGGGCCCAGCTGGTATGTTGGTCCTCAGCCTTGGAACGCGCCATCCCGGAAAGAGGCTGCTGCTGCCACCCGGATGGGGGTCCGGTTCATTGGCTCGATAGGCTAGACCCCATTTGCAACTGAAAAAGGTCAATCGCCGCCTAGCATCCCGCGGTCTTATACACGGGTCTAGAGACACCGAAGCATAGCAAGATAATAGATTATAGCGCACTTTGACGGGCTAACTACATAGTTAGCAACGTCGATCACAGGCAGCAAGGACTTTCAGCATGATCGAGCGCACTTGGTTCATCACAGGCGTGAGCAGTGGATTTGGTCGCACAATGACCGAACAGCTTCTCGCTGCCGGCGATCGCGTGGCCGGCACCGTTCGAAACATCGATGCGATGAGAGATTTAAAGGACCGCTATGGCGACCGTCTTTGGCTTGCCCACCTCGACGTGACCGATACGGCAGCAGTCCGTGATGTCGTATCGCGTGCGTTCTCCGATCTGGGGCAGATCGATGTCGTCGTAAACAACGCCGGTTATGGTCTTTTTGGGATCGCAGAAGGATTGAGCGATGACCAGATTGATCACCAGATCGCGACCAACCTCGTTGCGCCCATCCAAGTGACCCGCGCCGCGCTTCCCCATCTCCGTGTCCAGGGGGGAGGCCGAGTCTTAGCAATCTCAACCTATGGCGGGCAGGCGACGCATCCCGGCGCTTCGCTGTATCACGCCAGCAAATGGGGTCTTGAGGGCTTCTTTGACTCACTCGCAGGTGAGGTCGCAGCGTTCAACATCGGTGTCACGATCGTCGAACCTGGCGGTGCACGGACTGGATTCCGGGCGCGCGCGGGCGAGCAGATGGGAGGCGAGCTCGCGGCGTATAAAGGTACGCCGGCTGGAATGATCCGGGCAGCGCTTGAAGACCCTTCGCGCAAGCCGGTCGGTGATCCCGCGAAAATGGTAAAGATGATTATCGAAAGCGTGGACCGCTTGCCTGCACCCAAGCGGCTTGTGCTTGGCAGCGACTCTTACGCGATGATACATAAGGCCCTGTCCGATCGACTAAGCGACGTCGAGTGCCAGAAAGAAACGGCTGGCTCGACCGACTATCCCGCGTAGATCCGAGGCTCATTTCGCAGTCTTCATGCAGCCAAGCGGCCGCCCGATCGCAAGTGCCACATGGCGACTCGAGGCCGCCGAGTTTAGACCGCTCGAGTAGGCAGTTTCACCAATCGAAGGACCCGGGTCCGAAGCTTGTCGCGGATCGGTAAGACCAGAAACCCGGTCGAAGACTTTCGATTGTCAGGAGTCTCAGCATGCAAAGTCACGCCGCATTGCTGCTCCTAAAGAGGGCCCAATCGAGTGCGGAACTGAATATCGTTTTAGGTGCGCCAGGCGCCGCGGAACGTTCCCCTCCATAGGGGCACGTTAACCTTTAATTTCCCATCCAATCTTGAAAGGTCAAAAAATGACGAAACTTCACAAGGTCCTTGCTTCTGCCGCGGCCATTGCAGCCCTTCCCGCCGCCTCCGCAGTGGCTGCGCCGGTCAAAAATATCGTGCTTGTCCATGGTGCATTTGCCGATGGCTCGGGCTGGAAGCCGGTTGCAGAGATTCTGCGAAAGGATGGTTATATTGTCAGTGTGGTGCAGACGCCGATGACGTCTTTAGACGACGACGCGGCTGCAACGAAGCGCATCCTCGAGCGGCAGAATGGGCCTGCGGTTCTCGTCGCGCATAGCTACGGAGGGGCCGTTATCACCAAAGCAGGTGACGATCCGAAGGTATCGGCACTTGTCTATATTGCGGCCTTTGCGCCCGATGAAGGCGAAACACTCGGTGGCATTTCACAGAAGACTCCTCCCGCGACCACCGGCATTGCTCCGACGCCCGACGGCTTCCTGTTCATCAATCCAAAGGTCTTTGACGCGGACTTCGCTGGCGACCTCCCGAAGACTGAAGCCGATTTCATGGCGATCTCGCAGATGCCGGTGGCGGCGAAATCGTTTGGAACGCCTTTTGGTGCGCCGGCCTGGAAGAGCAAACCTGTATATGCCGTTGTCGCTACGCAGGACCGTATGATCAATCCCAATCTTGAGCGTATGATGTATGCGCGTGCACATGCTCATGTGACGGAACTCAAAGGTAGTCACTCAATCTTCATCTCGCAGCCGCGGGCCGTGGCCACCGTCATCGAAAGCGCGGCACGCAGCGCAAACTAAATAGGAATGGTGCTAAGGGCCCGAAACGAGAGGATTTGAGCGATGGTACTGGCCCGGCCATCGCTCTTTTATTGCCTCACAAAGGGAACGTGGCCGTCCGATAGATGACGTGCGGAGACACTCTGTTCGAAATGCCGTGGCCGTAAACCGGTTTAGGCGCCGGCCCGCGAACGTCGGCCTATTGCGAGACCGCTTAAGTCTTCCACTCGACTTGATGAGGTTATCGACTGCAGTCGTAAGGAAAATGGCTAGATGGGCGTATTGGAATCATTTAGGGACACTATACCCCATGCCGCAAGGGTTCTTGTTATCAATGGCGAGACCGGAGGCCAGAACGGGATCGTGTCCTATCTCAATCAGCACGATCTTCGTGCGACCGCTGCTAATACGCGAGTCGGAGCCATGCGAATGCTCGCATCGCGCGAGCCCGACCTTATCCTTCTCGATTTGCATTTTGGCCACGAGAGCGGGCTAGACATGCTTCGGGACATTCGGAAACGCACTGTTGTCCCAGTCATTTTGACGGCCGACAATAGGGGTGACGTCGATTGTGTCGCCTGCTTCGAAATGGGTGCCGATGACTTCATGGCAACGCCCGTCGATCTACGAGAACTGCTGGCCAGGGTGAAAGCCGCCATTAGGCGCAGACACGTGGACACGTTGCACCCGATCAAGCGCGCTGAGCGATTCTATATGTTCAACGGCTGGGTCTTGGATCAGCGAAACTATGAGCTTCGCGATCCTAACAATAACATGGTCACGATCACAAAAAGCGAATTTGCCATGCTCAGCGCGTTTCTGACGGCCCCTGGACGCGCTCTCAGCCGCGAGCATCTGCTCCAGGCCACCCGAGTGCATGAAGATGTGTATGATAGAAGCATCAATGTTCAAGTACTTCGTCTGCGTCGCAAGCTCGAAGCGAACCCCCGGACGCCACAGCTTATTCGCACTGAGCGAGGTGTCGGCTATACATTCGTCGCTGACGTGACAGCCAGATGAAAAGCTAACCTAAAATCGGCTTTCTCTCGAGCCTAACGGCAGTCAGCTAACGGGCAGTCGCTCGTCGTTCGCGTCATCATACCTGCAGGTGCCGACGCTATACGTTTACAGCTCGATGATCCCGCGTTTCACAGCGATTGCGACAGCATGCGTCCGGTCGATCGCACTTAGTTTAGCGAAAACGCTTTTGAGGTTCGACTTAACGGTTTCCTCGGCGATCGACAGGCGCCAGGCCGCCTGTTTGTTGGAATTCCCTGCAGAAATCAACCTTAGGATCTCGGTTTCTCTTTCTGTCAGTGGATCTTCTGTGGCGTGAATAGCAATATCGAGCGCGAGCTCAGGCGGCAAATAATGCCGCCCTGCATGAACGGCGCGCACCGCTTGAAGAAGCTCTTCCCGGATGCTGCTTTTTGGTAGATAACCTACTGCACCCGCTTTGAGAGCACGAAGGGCCTGAGCATCACCGGCATATGTCGTGAGCACGATGACACGCGCGCTTGGACTATGCTCCCGGATCGCTGCGATCGCGTCTACTCCGCTAAGTCCCGGCATCTGGATGTCCATCAGCGTGATGTCCGGACGCAAGTTTAGATAAGAATCGATCGCTTCCAAGCCACTCGCGGCTTGTCCAACCACGATCAGATCGGGCTCGAGCTCCAACACGGAAACCAAGCCCTCGCGTAGCATCGGATGATCATCCACGATAAGGACGCGGATCCGGGCCGCCCCGCCGTTATCGTCGATGTTTCGTTCCATAGCTGATCCGATACCGGCTTGTGCGGCGAACCCCGACGGTTCCCGTGTGTCTGCTGTAACATGTTTGTTTCGCATCGCGAGCGGCACCGTATTTCGGAAGGGGGGGCATCGTCTTTCGATATGGCAAAGCCTATCCACTGCGATATTGAGCGCTGATCACACCATGCCATGCCTTGGATGGAGCCTGCGCAACCAGGACGGCACAGGTAAGCCGCTGCGCGGATAAGCAATTGATGCAGGTACGTGCAGTGTTATGACCGTACCGCCACCACGTTCGGTGCCGACAGTCAAACGTCCCCCGATCCGGGACGCCCGTTCGCGCATTCCGGCTAAGCCAAAATGCCCCTGTTTTTCCCCGGCCTGAAGGATGGTATCGGCGATACCGACGCCGTCGTCCCTAATGGCAATGGTAAAGAGATTGCTTTTGAACGAAACAAGCACGTCCAGTCGGGTCGCATGGGCGTGCCGCAGGGCGTTGAACACGGCCTCGCCGGCGACTTTTAGGGTCTCATCCATGACGCTCGGCGTGACGCGGCGCGGACGGCCGACCGAAGAGCTGCGGATCTCAAGGCCTCCTGCCAATCCCGTTGCGTTGGCAAAGCCGATGATTGCGCTAGCTACGTCGGCAACGGCGGCGCTTGATCGAATTTCATGGACGCGGTCTCGGCCTTCGAGGAGGACAGTGTCGGCATACCGTAGCGTCTTCATGATTCTTTCCTGACTTGCGTCGCCGGGTGGGACCGTTTTTGCGATCACGTGAAGCTGAAGGATCAAGGCCTGAACACTTTGCAACAGGGTATCGTGAAGCTCGCGGGCAATCCGCTCGCGTTCCTTCAACCTTTCGGCCATTCGACTTCGCACCCTTGCGGCGACCGCCTTCAGGCGTAACGTGTACACAAGCCACAGGAATGCGCCGGCACCGACCATGCACAGAACGACGAACAGCCTGGTTTGCAAAAATGTGGGTGGGATCGTGATATCGAGCGTTGCGCCGGTCTGGTTCCATACGCCGTCGGCGTTGGCGGCAATCACGCGGAAACGATACTGACCTGGCCCCAGATTGGTGTAGAAAGCCTCCCGGCGCGAGCCCGGATCGACCCAGGCTGTCTCCGCCCCATCGAGCCGGTATTGAAACTGTACACGATCTGGCATGGCTAAGGAAAGCGCCGCGTAATCGATTGAGAACCGCCTCGTGCCCTTAGGCAACGTAATCTGTGTCGGGTCGACATACGTGTGACCGTTTGCCATCAGACTCCGGATAGTGATTGGCGGGGCTACCTGGTTTCTGGGGATCGCTCGCGCATCCATGAAGGCCACACCCTGCCGAGACAGAACCCACAAGCGGCCGCGGGCGTCTGTGACCATCTGCGGTCCGTTCAAACGCTGCGGGACGGACGTCAGTCCATCCTCCTGATCGAATAGGCGATACGGCAGCGGCTGGCCCGGATGGTCGAAGGCGCGGTCAAGCGCCTCGCTCTCAAGGTGAACGACGCCTCTTCCGGTAAGGATCCAGGTGCTCCCCCCGGGGGTTTGTCTCAAGTCCCTGCCATTTTGAAGGAACGGATAGCATTTGGAGCTCAGTTTCGAAATCCGATTGCCTCGAACACGGGCCAGTCCAAGTGGCCCGATCCCAATCCATCCTTTCGATTCAGCGTATATTTGGGAAATGAATCCTATGCCAAGGGCTTTGGCGTCGAAGCGGGTCGTTACGCCGTTCGCAATTTGCAGGACCCGCTTGCGTTCGAGATTTACGATCACGCCTCCGCTAGGATCAGCAACAACCTCCTGAGGGCGTCCAGAGCTTGGAGGAAGGGATATATTGCTCCAATGGCGGCCATCGAATTCGGTCAGCCCCCCCTCATATCGGGCGAGCCAGACATGACCACGAAGATCTTCGGTACAAGAGGTGACAATTCGGCTGGGTGGCACGATGACTCTTCGTCCGGGTTTGCCTTTGGTGAGGCGAACCATAGTCTTTGTCCCCAAGAACCAGACTGAGCCAGAAAGTCCGCTGCAGACGGCCTGCAACGCGGCCGGTGACCATTTGAGAGTCCTCGGAGCTTGATTATGGCCAAAAAAGTATGACCGCACATCGTCTGTGAGGTACATCGCCCCTCTGCCATCCGTGGCAAGATAATAGCCTATCGTCGAGCCTATGTCCGGTGGATTAAGAAACGTAATCCGGGCTGGTCGAAAGCGGTCAATCCCAAGCTCCGACGCCGTCCATATATCCCCCTCCTTGTCGCGGATCATCGCGCGCACGCCGTCCGCGCTAAGCCCGTGTTCCGCATCAAAGCGAGCGGGATCGGAGAGACCTGACGAACCGAAGCGCATGATGCCGTGCGTCTGACGGCTGAGCCATAATCGACTTGAACCGTCAAAGAGCGCGATATCGACGCCCGGCGCGTCATCGACATGCCGGAGTAAGACTTTTTCGCCATCCGACCCTCCGCTCGCTTGGCTGAAGATGGTTTGCGCTCGGTTGCGGTCGACCAGCCAGACGCGACCATGCCCGTCCTGAGCCAGACTCGCGCCCGATTGGATGGGAATATTGGAAGTTCGAAAGGCGTGGCTACCCTTCGGCAGGAAGACGAGATGATCCTCGGTCACAACCCAGAGTGTCCCGTCTAGCCCGACAAGGGCGTCAAAGACGAACCCATTTGGCATGTGCCAGCTCGCATCGAGGGGGGCCCACCGCCCTCTTATATAGCGCGTGAGAGCATGATCGGCTCGAGCGCCGACGACCCATATCGTATCGTCGAAATCCTCGACGATCTTCGTAACTTCTCTTGCCGGGCGCGGTATGTGCATCTGCGTCAATTTGCCGTTGTGAAACACGGCCACCCCGCCATAACCAGTGTATCCCGCCCAGATATTGCCAAGCTTGTCCGTGAACAGCGCTCGAACCGACGTCGCCTCCTCTGCTTGGCCCTGCGGTGGAGGGACCTGCTCGAAGGTCACTCCGTCAAAGCGGAATAGACCATCCTGAGAACCGATCCAAATGAAGCCATCCGCTCCTTGTGCCAGCGCCATGCCCGAAATTGGCGCGCCGTCAGCTTCGGTCCAGCTTGTATGGCGCATATCGGTCATGAGACTGGGGACAGAAGACACCGCCGCCGATGCGAGACCCGCGATTGCGGCCGCGGTTATCATCGCATATTTCAGCCCCACAATGCTATCCTGTTGGCCCACAAAACCATTTGGTGGCTAACGGCTGGGACTTTGTCCGACGCGGAAAGCACCCTGAAATAACAGCAGGCTGCAAGCATCACAGCAGCTTCCCAACCGGTTCAGCCATATTAGTGGCGCGACTCAGTGCGCCGCTGGTCGGTGGCAACAGCCAACCCTTCAGCATCCGATACCCCCGACGACTATGCCCGCGCGACGAGACACCGGGGCGGATCGGATATCCGTGAAGATGATCGGCGATTGATCCGAGCATGATCTATATTCATATGCCTTGCAGGCGGCTTGCTGGTGATGGCGGGGGCCCCGGCGCCGGACAGGGGGGAGCGGTCCGCGGCGCCGGGGCGGCCGGAGACCAGCTCGCGGGGGCGGCGAACTGTTCCGGACGATTGATCGGCAAAGGATTAAGTCGGATTATCTCCGCCTAGGCAGGCCGGATCCCGAATATGGTCCTAATCGTGCCGAAAACTTGTTATGGCTTACCTGGATAGGAAAGCGAGCAAACCGTCTGCCTGTGGTGGAGCACTATATCTTGTAGCTGTATTTTACCCAGAACCAATACATATGCGCTCCCTAGACTTGACTGAGGCTTGCCGACACTTATTGGGTCTAGTCTCGCTCCGTGACAAGTCCTAAACAGGCTGTTGGATGCCTGCGGTCGCCGCTTCGCGCTACAGACGTAACCATTGCCGGGTACCGTCATGCATGACTCGGCTACGGGCGCGTTTGCGATGCTGCCGTGATGCAAGCTCGAGGGACGAGCCGTCGATCGCGCGCCATAGGTCATCCACCCTTGGTCTGCAGCCATTTCAACAGTAACCGGATCAACATTGCGCATACCTCCCCGGGCCGCTCAAGCGATTGGGGGGCAAGCTGAAGGATCGTCATTCATGCTTACTGGTAAGGTCGCGTTCGTAACGGGCGCATCACGGGGCATTGGCGCCGCGATTGCAAAAAAACTTAGTTCCGCCGGTGCCGCGACCGTCATTACACATAGACATTCCCCGGAGGCCGCCTCTGCTGTCGTCGACGACATCACGCACGCGGGCGGATCGGCTTTCGCGGTTCGTGCCGATAGTCGATCGCCGGCAGAGGTTGAGGCTGCGATTGATCAGACAGTCGCGCGGTTTGGTAGCCTCGATATCATGGTCAACAATGCCGCTATACAAGGGTCAGGCCATATCGAATCCTATCCTATCGACCTGCTCGATCAAATGATCGAGGTCAACATTCGCAGCGTTTTCCTCGCGATCCAAGAGGCCATTCGGCACATGCCGAATGGGTCCCGCATCATCAACATCGGCAGCGTAAGTTCTGACTACATGCCTTACGCGGGCCATGCGGTCTACGCCATGACGAAGGGAGCGGTCTCCAGCCTGACGCGCGGGCTGGCGCGCGACCTTGGACCGCGCCG
>Ga0302310_10000237_pt1 | contig 53221 bp, 40 predicted proteins | sample III_Palsa_N1_2_FD_200451 | JGI IMG/M metagenome (GOLD analysis project Ga0302310, IMG submission 200451) | Peat permafrost microbial communities from Stordalen Mire near Abisko, Sweden - III_Palsa_N1_2 | ecosystem: Environmental > Terrestrial > Soil > Palsa > Peat permafrost | place: Sweden...
GGGAAGCCCGCATCGACCACGATCAGCACATCGACGTTCATGGCACGCGCGACTTCGACCGGCAGATTCTCGGCCAGCCCACCATCAACAAGCAGCTGCCCGCGGTATGCCACCGGGGCGAATGCGCCGGGCGCCGACATGCTGGCGCGCATAGCAGTAGTGAGGTCGCCATCCTTGAGAATGACGGCTTCGCCCGTCTCCAGATTGGTGGCCACGGCGCGAAAGGGTGTCGGCAGCGCGTCGAAATCCGTTATCGTGCCGACCGGCAGCGTCAGCTGGCGCAGCGTTTCGGTGAGTTTCTCACCCTGCACCAGACCTTCGGGAAGGAGCAGCTTGCGACCGTGGAGGCCGAGCGGCAGATTGACCAGGAAGTCCCGGTCTTCCTCTTTGCGGCGCCAGCCAAGGTCCGTGCGCCGCAGTCGATCGCGAAAGGCCGACTGCCAATCGACGGAGGCCATTGCACGCTCGATCTCCTCGCCGGTCATGCCGCTGGCGTAGAGGCCACCCACAACGGCGCCCATACTGGTACCGGCTATCGCATCGACGGGAATATGCAGGCGATCGAGTGCCTTGAGCACGCCGATGTGCGCCGCGCCGCGCGCGCCGCCGCCCGAGAGCACCAGTCCAATCCGCGGCCGCCTGGACGCTTGCTGGTCGCTTGGCGATTGCGCGACGGCCACGACGCAACAAAGCAGCAGGGCCGGCAGTAGAAATATTCGTGCTGTGTGCATGCACTGGCCGCGGATGACACCGCCCGGCGATCTTAGCATGTGCCCCGCGCGCTCCGGCCCCGCGCTACCACGCCGCGCGGTGAGCCAGTAAGCTTTGGAGTATGAGCCTGGCATTCATCATCTCGCTGGCGATTCAGGTCATCCTGATCGTTCATTGCATTCGCACCGGTCGAAATTGGCTGTGGATGCTGGCAATCGGTCTGCTGCCAATCGCCGGGTCCGTCGCCTATGTACTGGTGGAGGTATTGCCCGATCTGTTCCGCCGCAGCGGCACAAGGCGAGCAGTTCGCGGGGTACGCCGCGCGCTCGATCCCGAGCAGGACCTGCGCCGGTTCGAGGCCGAAGCGCGCATAACCGGCGGCGTCGCCAGTCGCCAGCGGTATGCCGACGAGCTCACCCGCCAGGGGCGGCCCGCCGATGCGATTGCGGTCTACCGGCAGGCGCTGACCGGACTGTATGAATCGGATCCGAACCTGCTGCTCGGCCTGGCACAGGCACAATTTGCCTCCGGCGCCTTCGCCGACGCACGCGGCACGCTCGATTCCCTGATTGCGCGCAATCCCGACTTCCGCTCTCCCGAGGGACATCTGTTGTATGCCCGGGCGCTGGCCGGAGAGGGCAACCATGCCAAGGCGCTCGAGGAATTTGCCGAACTCACCAAGTACTTCTCCGGCGCCGAGGCCCCGCTGCGCTATGCGCAACTGCTGAAGGAAAGCGGCCGGGTCGATGACGCACGTCGCGTGTTGCGGGAATTGCTGGAACACGCCCGCATGGCGCCGCGCCACTATCGCAAGATGCAGCAGGAGTGGCTGACGATCGCGGAGCGCGAAGCCGCAGCGCTCTGATCGCGCGTTAACGCTTCCCGGCCCGCGGCTGCTGCTGGGTGATGCAATGAATGTTGCCGCCACCGAGCAGAATTTCTCGCGCCGCCACCCCGACGATGCGCCGACGCGGGAAAATCCGTCGCAGCGCACGGCCGGCGGGAGCGTCGGTATGGCCATCGATCAGCGGCAGGATCACCGCGCCGTTGGCCAGGTAGAAATTCACATAGCTGCCGGCCAGCCGCTGCCCTCCGCTAAGCCGCCTGATGCCGCGCTTGTACGCGACACCGGCTGCCTCGCGACGCGTCATGTAGAGCGGCCCCGGCGCGGGCAGCTTGTGCACCCGCAGGCGGCGACCGCGCGCATCGCGTGCAGCCATAAGACGCTGATAAGCATCCTGGGATACGCGATACATGGGATCGCGGCGATCCTCGCACCAGGTCAGGCACACCTCACCCGGGCGCGCAAAACAGGCCAGGTTGTCGACATGACCCGAGGTCTCATCGGCGGTCACCCCCTCGCCCAGCCAGATCACACAGCTCACTCCCAGGTACTGGCGCAGCAGCGTTTCGAGCCGCGGGCGGCTCAGCGTCGGGTTCCGGTTCGGGTTCAGCAGGCACTGCTCGGTTACCAGCACCGTGCCCTGCCCGTCGACGTGAATGGCGCCGCCTTCATTGATGAAAGGGGCCCGATAACGCGCGATACGCTCGATCTCGAGCACTTTCTGCGCCACCGCGTCATCGAGCAGCCACGGCCGGTAGATCCCACCCCAGGCGTTGAATTGCCAGTCGATGCCGCGCAATTCGCCGGCGTCATTGGTCACGAACGTTGGCCCGACATCGCGCATCCAGGCATCATCGCTCGAGAGCTCGATCACGCGCACGTTCGGGTGCAGCTGCGCCCGCGCGCTGGCGTAGAGCGTGGGCGAGGCACCGACCGTCACCGGCTCGAAGCGGGCAATGGCCGCGGCGACGGCAGCAAACGCGCGCTGCGCCGGCGCGGCATGCGCACGCCAGTTATCGGGACGCTCGGGCCAGAGCAGCCAGCAGCCCGCGTGCGGTTCGAATTCCGCCGGCATGCGGAAGCCATGGGCGGCGGGTGTTGAGGCCAGAGTGATGGGCATAACCCGGCAATTCTAGCCCGGCGTCGGGCCCGCGGTGCTGTGCTAGCATCGCCGGCCATGACCAATCCCAACCCGACATCGCCCCAGCCTATACCACCGGCCGGCGGTGAGAAAATCACTACCCGGGACGGCAAGCTCAGCGTACCGGATCAACCCATCATTCCCTTCATCGAAGGTGACGGTACGGGGCGAGACATCTGGCGCGCCAGCGTGCGCGTACTCGATGCCGCGGTCGCCAAGGCCTATGGCGGGCGCCGGCGCATCCAATGGATGGAGATCTACGCCGGCGAGAAGGCATTCACGGCATTCAAGAGCTGGCTGCCCGATGAGACCGTTCAGGCCTGCAGGGATTACCTGGTTTCGATCAAGGGTCCTCTGACCACGCCGGTCGGCGGCGGCATCCGCTCACTCAACGTGGCGCTGCGACAGTTGCTGGACCTCTATGTGTGTCTGCGTCCGGTACGCTGGTTCAAGGGCGTGCCCTCGCCGGTGCGTGCTCCGGAAAAAGTCGACATGGTGGTGTTCCGGGAAAACACCGAGGATCTGTACTCCGGCATCGAATTCGAGCAAGGCACCGAGGACAACCGCAAGTTTCTCGAGATCCTCAAGAGCAATTTTCCGCGTCATTACGCCAAGATCCGCTTTCCGGCCACCAGCGGCTTAGGGCTCAAGAATGTGTCGATCGAAGGCACCGAGCGCCTGTTCCGCTCGGCCGTGCAATACGCCATTGCCAACAAGCGCAAGAGCGTCACCATCGTGCACAAGGGCAACATCCTCAAGTACACCGAGGGCTCGTTCCGTACCTGGTCCTATGCACTGGCGGAACGGGAATTCCCGGGCCAGACGTACACCTGGCTGGAGTGGGAACGCACCAAGGCTGCCTCCGGCGAGAAAGCAGCAAACGATGAGCAGGCAGCGGCGCTCAAGAGCGGCAAGGTACTCATCAAAGATGCCATCGCCGATATCACGCTGCAGCAGGTGCTCACACGCGCGGAAGAGTTCGACGTGGTTGCCACCATGAACCTCAATGGCGACTACCTGTCGGACGCACTGGCGGCGCAGGTCGGCGGCATCGGCATTGCCCCCGGCGCCAACATCAACTACCTGACCGGACACGCGGTGTTCGAAGCCACGCACGGGACGGCGCCCAAGTACGCCGATCTCGATCAGGTCAACCCGGGATCAGTGATCCTGTCGGGCGAAATGATGCTGCGCTATATGGGCTGGACCGAGGCGGCGGATGCCATCATCACCGCGATGGACAAGACCATCGGCCAGAAAATCGTCACTTATGATTTTGCCCGGCTCATGGAAGGCGCCACCAAGGTGAAGTGCAGCGAGTTCGGCGATGCGCTGATCCGCAATCTCTAGGCGAATCGCCCGGCTTCGTCGAAACTCAAGCGGGGATTGCGCGGAAACAGGTTCTTGTCGCTGCCATAGCCGAGCGAGCAGATGAAGTTCGACTTGATGCTGGTGCCGGCGAAGAATGCGGCATCGACACCCTCGTTGTTGAAGCCGGACATCGGACCACAGTCGAGACCCAAAGCCCGCGCGGCCAGCATCAGATAGGCGCCCTGCAGCGTACCGTTTCGGAAGGCGTTGACCTGCGCCAGTGCCGGATTCGACTCGAAGTTGCGCTTCATCGCCTCGCCCTTGGAGGGAAACAGTTGCGGCAGCGCCGCGGCGAAATTCAGATCGTAGCCGATGATGACGGTCAGGGGCGCCTCGAGAATCTTGGCTTTGTTGGTCTCACTGGCAAGCTCTGACAAACGCTGCTTGCCATCGACGCTGCGCACCCACACATAGCGCGCCGGACTGGAGTTGGCCGAGGTCGGACCCAGCCGCGCCAGATCGTACAGTTCGCGAATCAGCGGCTCGGGCACCTCCCGGTCCGTCCAGCCATTGTGCGAGCGGGCGGTCCTGAACAGCTGATTGAGCGCGGTATCGTCCAGTCGTGAGGTCATGGGGGCTCCGGCAGTTAGAATCGACGCTGATCCGGCGGTGGCGGCGTGTACTGATAGACCCAGGTTTCGGTGAGCGGATGGCCGTCGAGAGCGAGGAAAAGGCGCAGGTTGATCGGCTCGACACTCTCGTCCGGAAGCTTCAGATCGAACATGGCGCGCCAGCCATTGACCGCGTGCAGCGGCCGCGCCGAAGTAATTTCGATCGTGCCTCGCGAGGCGCTGATCACCGGCTCGATGTGCGCGTCACTGCCCAGCAACCCGAAATCTCCGCCCGCGAAATCGACCGCGAACCGCCAGGAAAAATAACTGCGCTTCTGCCCGACCACCCCACCGATGCCATCGCGGGTGGCAAGCACCTGGGCAAGCGGACAGGGCGCGGGATTGTATCGACACCAATAGAGTTTGTAGCCGAACAGCAGTTCCTGTCCGCGCTGGGGCTTGTCTGCCGGATTCCAGAACGCGACGATGTTATCGAAGGTCTCATCAGTGGCCGGTATCTCAACCAGCATCACCGAACCGCGCCCCCAATTGCCCTTGGGCTCGACCCAGACGCTGGGCCGGCGATCATAGAACACCCCATCGTCCTGGTAATGGTCGAAATTGCGGTCGCGCTGCATGAGCCCGAATCCGCGCGGCGTCTCATCGGCATAGGAATTGACGCGCACGGCCGGGGAGTTTACCAACGGCCGCCACAGCCACTCGCCGGCGCCGGTACGCAGCTGCAATCCATCGGAGTCGTGTATCGCGGGACGCCAGTCCGAGTCGACACGCCGGTCGTTCGGGCCGCACAGGAACATGCTGGTGCCGGGAGCCACTCCGAGCCGGTCAATGGACTTGCGCGGATACAGCGCCGCGTCGATGTCCATGACGATCGAATCGGCGACATCGATCACGAATCGATACGCGCCGGCGACGCTCGCGGAATCGAGTAATCCATACACCGTGAGCTGGCTGGAATCCTTGGCGGGACGCTCGAGATAGTAGGCAATGAAATCCGGAAACTCTTCCGGTCGCGGCAGGCCGCAATCGATGGCCAGCCCACGCTGCGACATGCCGTATTGCATCTCGCCATCCACGGCACGGAAATACGAGGCGCCCTGGAAAGCCGCGACGTCACGCTTCCAGTCGGTATGAAACAACAGGCGGAATCCCGCAAAACCGAGTGTGGGCGCCAGCGCGCGGCTATCGACGCCGCTGCGGCTATAGTCGAACAAGGCCGGATCGTAGCTCAGCTCCTGCGACTGGCCGCCCTCGATGGCGTAGATCTTCACCGGCTTCTTGATGGTGAAGCCCAGATGAAACAACTGCACGCGGAAGCGCAGGCCTTCGCCGAACCAGAGCGAATGATCGTCGCGGAAGCGGATCGACTGCCACTGATCCCAGCTCATCTTGGCGATGGCGGAAGGCAGTTCGGAAGCCGGCGCCTGATAAGCCGCATTCGCCATCGAGCGCGCCTGGCCCTTGAGCCTGGCGTAGTCGAAGGGCGCGGCCGCACCCAGGCGCTTGAGCGAGGACGGACGCGCCGCCGCCTCGGCGGCCAGTGCCTCCGGCCACGGCACGGCTGACGCGGCCAAAGCCGCGCCCGTCTGCAGGAATCGGCGTCTCAACATGCGGGCAATCCGGCGTTTCATGCCGCCATGTGACGGCGCCCGCATTGTACAGGCGCCGCACCAGATGCACCCCTCCTCTGCGCTGACGCGGCGTCAGAGAATTAGAATTTCACCATGACGCCCGCCGACAGGATGGCCTGGCGCGTGCGCAGATCCGGGTACCAGACGCCGCCGGCGCCGCCGCAGGCCGTCGTGGCTTGCCCCAGGTTGCTGAATCCGGAGGAGGCGCCCGAGTTGCAGACGTAATTGGTGGGCGAGCCATTGTTGCCGCCTGGAGGTGTCACACCACCCGTGCCTGCGAAGTACGGGACGCTCGAATGGCGGAAGCCGAACTCCGACCACCAGGTGATCCACTCCTTGGGCATGTACTGAAAGTTGATCGTCGAGTCCCACTGATAGAGTTTCTGCCCCGGATTCTCCGTAAAGTAGGGCGTGCCGGTCTGGGCGGTGGCGCCATTGATCGGCGGCAGCAGCGCAAGATACCGTCCGGGATTGTTCATGAATCCGCCGCCAACGGTGACAGCGAACAGATCGCTGTGAAACCACAGGCGGTTGTACGCCATTGCGCCGACGAAATTAGCCTTGTTCGGACCGCTCGTGCAGGTGACGCCGCCGCCGTATTCGCAGCCGATGTCGAAGGTGAATGAAAACGCTGCCTTGGAGATGCCCATCGCGGTGCCTGGGCCGCTGTAGTACTTGACGAGTATGCTGTCATCGGTATGAACGCGCGTGGTTCGGGACAGCGGATTGGTCGGTTGTCCCGGATAGGTATAAGCCAGATTGTCCTCGCCCACGCCATAGTTATTGAATACCAGTTTCACGTTCTCGTTCGGGGTATAGAGAATCTGGCCGCCAAAGCCAAGATGCGTGTTGAAGCGGGCGTAGGACTGCCAGCCATTGATGATCCAGGGCTCGATCTTGAGCTTATTGGTCGGAAACCACTGGATCCGCATTCCATTGAAGAACCACGGCGTGTTGGATGACACGAACGATGGCTGGTAGGTCCAGTTGTCGTAGTTGTAGTAACTGAACAGACCGATGTAGGAGACGAAGATTCCCGCATCGATATTCAGACCGTGGTTGACGTCGAAGTGGTAGCCGGCGTTCGCCTCCGACAGATATCGATAGGCATCGGCCAGATCCCACTGCCCCACTCCCGAACTCGCATCATTACGCGGGGTGGTGGTCGAAAACAGGCCCATCATCGACAGGAAGCGGGCGCGAACGTTGTCATAGTGGAAGTCGCCACCGAAACTCACCTGTTCCAGCTGGAACTCGCCCGAACGGAACTCTTCCGTCGAGCCGACGATGGTGTGGTCCTGCGGATGATTGAAGTCGTCCATGTAATGGACGTCGAGGCGGATATCCGGCGTAAAGAACTTGGTATCGAATACCGGCTGATGGTTGCGCGGGGCGCCGTTGACCCAGGTGAAATCGCCGAAGGCAAATGGGGTCTGATTGTCAACGCCAACGTTTTCCGCAGGTGCCGTGAGCGCGTCGGCAATCCTGGCTACGACGCCGTTGGCGGCACTAGCGCTGGGATTTTGTGACACCGCGGCAACCGCCGCCGGTGCTGCACGGGCCACGTTCGGCACTGGCGCGCCGCTGGCAATGTCGATGGCGACGTCATGTCGCGTCGCCTTGCTGGCAAGCACGTTCAGGGCAAATGGCTTTGTCTCCGCATAGCCGTCTGCCTCATAACTGACCGACCACTCCCCCGGCGTCATGTCGGCAAACGTATAAAGTCCGTTGCTATCGGACACGGTCGCACGAATGGCGCCGCCATCGGCGCGAATGGCCGTTACGGTGGCACCGGCGATGGGTCTTTTCGCCGAGTCGGTTAGCACTCCGACAATCGCACCGATGCTTGGCTTGGGAGCCGGTGCCGCCGGCGAGGCCGCCTCTTCGGCCAGCACGAAAGTCGAGCACATGCCCCACAGAATCGCCGCGAGCATAAGCGCCCGATAGCGGATAGAAACGACCATCTTCTGGCTCCCGATGTATGCATCGAATCGGCAAGCCTAGCGATCCGGCCATTAAGAAGTCGCAAAGAAAAAGACGTCGCGCATTACTACGACGGCGATGAGGGAAACCATACGTTGTCTTAATACCACCGCTGCTAGGTTTGTATTTCCCTGCTCAAAGCGAACCTATGAAAATCCATATTTACAAGACTGTCGTCTGCAGCATGTGTCTCGTCGCCGCAAAATTACCGGCTGTCCGCGCGGCGGAACTCGCGGACGGCGAGAATTCCGGGACCCTGGCCGAAGTCACGATCACCGCCGAGAAGCGTGTCTCCACCGTGCAGGACACACCTATCAGCATCACGGCCGTCAGCGGCGATGAGTTGCGCGAGCGCGGTATTGCCGATTTCGACGCCCTGGCCCAGTCGACCCCGGGCGTGTCGCTCAAGAGCGAAGGTCCGGGGCAGACCGAAGTGGAGTTGCGCGGTATGACCTCGAGCGGCGGCAACTCGCCCACGGTGGGTTTTTATCTCGATGATATTCCGCTGACGGCGCCGGCCGGCGCGCAGAACGGAAAGGTCGTGATCGATCCCGCCCTATACGATCTCAATCGCGTCGAAGTCCTGCGCGGCCCGCAGGGCACTTTGTATGGCTCGGGATCGATGGGCGGCACGGTCAGGCTCATCACCAATCAGCCCGATCCATCCGCGTTTCACGCAACGGCTGAAAGCGTCCTGTCGGGCACCGACGGCGGCGGGTTCAATCACAATGACAGTCTGATGGTCAACATTCCGCTGCTGCAGGACGTGCTGGCACTGCGCGTCGTGGCTACCGAAGACTATGTCAGCGGCTGGATCAAGCGGATCGTGGCCGGTCCTTTTCCTTTGGTGAGCACCAATGGCGCAATTCGCGGCGATGTGCAGGCCGCGCCGATCGAAAAGCAATACCCGGGTTCGAATGCCCAGCAGCTCTACGGCATTCGAACCACGTTATTGTGGAAGCCAACCGAGCAGCTGACGATCACGCCTTCAATTTTCTATCAGATCAGCCATCAGGACGGCATCAGCGCATTTGACAGCACGCCTGGCACCGAGACCCGCTATCAGCCCTTTGACATCGCCGAACCCCAGTCCGATCGAATCACGATCTTCAGCCTCAATTCGGTCTACAACTTCGGGGGCTTCGATGTGAGCTCGAGCACTGCGCAGTGGAGCCGGCGCTCGACCCAGGTCCAGGATGGCAGCGAGAATTTCAACAACCCGGACACGGGTACGACCTACGCCTCGAACAACGGCCTGCCCAATCCCGGCTATTACGGCGCAAGCGGTAGCGGCGAAGTGTATGGGCGCGAAGATGACCCCTCCCAGCAATTCAGCGAGGAGTTGAGATTTGCCTCGACGAGTGACGGGCCGCTCACCTGGGTCGGCGGCGGCTTTTTCAGTCATTTCCTGTCTACGTGGAACTATGATGGGATCAGTGCAAACCCATCGGCCTATATGGATCTTGGAACCTTTGCGCCCGCCACGACGACGCAATGGTTTAAGGCCGATTCACCCACCACTGTTTCCCAATATGCGGTGTTCGGCGAGGCCGCATACGCATTCACGAACGGTCTCGCCGGTACGGTCGGCCTTCGCTACTACAGCTACGACTACAGGTTCTCCTCGATCATCAGCGGTTGGGGATCGGCTCTCGGGGAGGCCACGCCTTCGAGTTCGGGGCTCATCAAACAATCCGAGGACGGTCTGAATCCCAAGTTCAATCTTGCCTACAAGTTCAGTCCGGATTTGCTGGCGTATGCGACCATCGCCAAGGGCTTCCGCCCTGGTGGCGGCAATGCCCAGTACCCGACAACGGGTCCGTATTGGAGCGCTGTCTTTGCACCCTATCGCTACACGGGCGGCAAATGGCCATCCACTTACCAGCCCGATTCGGTCTGGAGCTACGAGATCGGCGAGAAGGCACGCTCGGTCGATCGTGGTCTGACGCTCAACACGAGTCTTTACTTTGAGAACTGGGAGCATATTCAGCTCGAGTCGGTTCCCGGGGACTGGCCTGTGAACATCAATGGTGACAAGGCCCATATCTACGGCGCCGAAGCCGAAGCGCGCTGGGTCATGGGCGCAGGCTTTACCCTCGGTGTTTCCGGCAGTTACACGCATGCGACAGTCAATCCCGGGCCGCACTGGCAGATTCAGCCCACCGACAAACTCTCGGATGTGGCGCCGGAAACGGGGAACATCAACCTGACCTATGCGAGGCATCTTGCGGACGGATACACATTCACCGCACGGATCGACGATGCCTTCGTGGGCCCGCGCTACTCCATCGCCTTCCCGTATGGCTATTCGCTGAACGGCAAGTACATCCAACTGCCGTCGTATGGACTGACCAATCTGCGGGCGGGCGTGGAGTCGAGTGCCGGGTGGGGTGCCTCGTTATTCCTCAACAACCTGTTCAACAAACAGGCTCAGCTGGAAAGCCTCTGGCAGGAGACGCTGCCCAGCGCCTCGTTCAATCGCATCATCACCAACCAGCCGCTGACGATCGGTATCGATCTGACGTACCGCCTCTAACCGCCGCCAGGACCGGCGCCCGCGCCGCCTGCCGCCGCGAGCGCCTGTTCGAGATCGGCCAGCAGATCGTCGCAGTCTTCCAGTCCTATCGACAGTCGCACGGTGCCCGGACCCATGCCCGAGAGGCGCTGCTGCTCGGCCGTCAGGTCGCGGCTGGCGAGCAATTGCGGCGGCATGACCAGAGAGTCCGTCGAAGCGACGCTGGCGGCCATGGAAAATAATTGCAGCGCGTCGGTGAATCGGCGCCCGGCATCGGCCCCGCCCTTGAGATCAAAACTCACCACCACCCCGAACCCGCTCATCTGTGCACTGGCCAGTGCATGTCCCGGATCGGACGCCAGCCCCGGATAGTGCGTTCGCGCAACGCCAGGATGCCGCGCCAGCAGTTCGGCGACGCGTTGCGCACTCTCGCACTGGGCGCGAACGCGCACAAAGTAGGTCTTCAGCCCCCGCTGCAGCAGATAGGCCGCGTGCGGATCCAGGGTGCCGCCGAGGACGGTAAAGTCCGACCGGATGCCCTTGATCAGATCGGCGCGGCCGATCGCAGCGCCGCCCATGACATCGCCGTGGCCGGACACGAGCTTGGTCAGACTGTGCAGGAACAGGTCGATATCGTACTGGCCGTGTTGATGGACACCGGCAAAGGTGTTGTCGAGCACGGTCAGCGTGCCGTGTGCGCGCGCCAGCCGCGTCAGTGCCTCTATGTCGGCGATCTTGTTGACGGGGTTGGTCGGGCTCTCAAAAATAATCAGCCTGGTGGGCTGCTGCGAAAGCACGCGCTCGACCCCGGCCAGATCCTCGATCGACAGCAGGGTATGAGTGACGCCGAATTTCGCCAGGATCCCGCGCAGCAGCTGCCGGGTGGGACCATAGCTCTCGATGAAGCCGAGCACATGGTCGCCGGTGCGTGTCAGCGACAGCAGGCTCTGCGCAATGACCCCGATTCCAGAGGCACAGACCACGCAGGCATCGCGGCCCTGCATTTGCGCCAACGTCAGCTCCAGCTGCCGCGTGGTCGGGTTGGAGGTGCGCAGATAGGCGAACCCCGGGCGCTCGCCGCGTCCCGAACGCAGCGCCTCATCGACACTGTCGAACTCGAATTTGACCGTCTGGTAGATCGGGGCGACGACTGGCCGATTGTCGGCCGGCACATCGACGATGGGGGGATGATTCACCAGGGTCGGCTTCTTCATGCCACGGCTCCGCGTTGCAGGTAGGCGGTCAAACGCGCCGCGCCATCGATCAGGGTTTCATCACGCTTGGCAATGCACAGCCGCAGCAGCGTCATCGGCGGCGGTCGCTCGTAAAACACCGATAGAGGAATGGTTGCCACGCGCGCCTGCGTCAACAGTTGCTCGGCGAACTCCAGATCGCCTGCCCGGCTCAGGGCGCCATAGTCGATCAGCTGAAAAAAAGTGCCTTCGGCGCGTGGCAGCGTCAGGCCGCTGCCCTGCAGGCGCTGCGCCAGCAGGTCGCGCTTGGCCGTAAAAAACGGCGTCAAGAGCTCCCCGCACAGCGGCTTCTCGTGCAGGTATCCGGCAATCGCCTGCTGCAGGGCTGTCGCGATCGTGAAGGTATTGAACTGATGCACCTTGCGCAGCTCGGTGGTGATCGCCGGCGGCGCCACCGCGTAGCCTACCCGAAGTCCCGTGGCGTGCAGGGTTTTGCCGAACGAGTACACCGCCACGCTGCGCTCGCGCAGCTCCGGATACTTGAGCACACTGTGATGCTGCAGCCCGTCGAAGACGATGTGCTCGTAGACCTCATCCGAGATCACTCGAATGTCACGCCCCTGTAGCAGTTGCGCCAGGCTCAGCATGTCATCGGCCGTCACGCAGGTGCAGCCGGGATTGAGCGGCGAGTTGATGATGATCAGACGCGTGCGCGGCGTGATGGCAGCGCGCACCCGGTCCCAGTCGTAGCGGAAGTGCGGCGGCTCAAGCGGCACGTGCACGCAGCGAGCCCCCGCAAGCTGAATGGCGATCTCGTAGGAGTCGTAGGCAGGATCGAAAATGATGGCCTCTTCCCCACTGCCGACCAGCGCCTGCACGCTGGAATAAATGGCCTCGGTGGCGCCCAGCGTCACCGTAATCTCGGTTTCGCTATCGACCTGCGATCCGTAGCGACGCACGAGCTTGGCCGCGATGGCCTCGCGCAGCCGCGGCAGGCCCGGCATGGGCGCGTATTGGTTGAAGCCCTCGCGCATGGCCTGGGCGGTGAGCTCCGCGAGGCGCGGATCGATGTCGTAGTCGGGAAAGCCCTGTCCGAGATTGACCGCGCCGAGTTCGGCCGCGCGCTTCGACATCACGGTGAAGATGGTGGTGCCGACCTGCGGCAATTTGCTGCGCAAGGCCACCGCGCTCAGCCCTCGGCGGCGGCGGCGAGCCGCTGCGCACGCGCGCGTTCGCGCTCCTGGCGTTGCAGGAACAGCGACGAGGCGACCACGCCCAGTGACACGATCAACACCATCAGCGTTGCCAGCGCGTTGACGTCCGGGCTTACCCCCAGCCGCACCTTGGAGAAGATCACCATCGGCAGTGTGCTCGAGCCGGGGCCGGCGACGAACTGCGAGATCACCACATCGTCCCACGACAGCGTGAATGACAGCAGCCAGCCCGAGAGCAGCGCCGGCGCGATCAGTGGCAGCGTGATACGGGCGAACACGGTGGCGGGCCGCGCGCCCAGATCCAGCGCCGCCTCCTCGAGCGATTCGTCGAAGCCGGCGAGGCGCGACTGCACGATCACGGCCACATAGGACAACGAGAAACTGATATGCGCGATCGTGATGGTGGTGGCGCCGCGATGCGCTGGCCAGCCGATGAGCTGCTCCATGGCCACGAACAGCAGCAGCAGCGACAGGCCCGTGATGATCTCGGGCAACACCAGCGGCGCGGTGCTCAGCGCCGCCAGCAGGCTGCGGCCGCGGAAGCGCCCGAATCGCGCCAGCGAAAACCCGACCATGGTGCCCAGAATGACCGCACCGGTGGCGTTCATGGCGGCAATCTTGAGCGACAGCAGCGCGGCGTCCATCACCTGGCTGTTGTTGAACAGCGCGCCATACCACTTCAGCGTCGGTGAATGCGCCGCGTCCCAGACCGTCACCAGGCGCGAGGCATTGAACGAATAGACGATCATCGACAGGATGGGTACATACAAAAAGACGAAGCCGAAGGCCAGCATCAACGGCACCAGCACCGAACGCCGGCCCATCACGATCCGGCCTCCAGTTCGCGGCTCTGGGAGCGCTGGAACAGGATGATGGGGCCGAGCAGCACGATCAGGATGATGATCGCGACCGCGCTCGCCACCGGCCAGTCACGGTTCTCAAAGAACTCATCCGACAATACCCGCCCGATCATGAGCTGATTGGAAGGACCCAGCAGCGACGGAATGACGTACTCGCCCACCGCGGGGATGAACACCAGCAGCGCGCCGGCCAGTACCCCCGGTAACGACAGCGGCCAGGTGACCCGCAGGAACGCCCGCCACGGCGGCGCACCCAGATCCGCCGCGGCTTCCAGCAGCGCGCGGTCGTGCTTCTCGAGGTTGGAATACAGCGGCAGGATCATGAATGGCAGATACGAATAAACGATGCCGACGTACACCGCGATGGGGCTGGCCACCATCGGGATGGGCTGCGAGATCAGGTGCAGTGCCATCAACACATTATTGATGAGTCCATCGTCCTTCAGCAGGCCCATCCAGGCGTAGACGCGCAGCAGGAAGGAAGTCCAGAACGGCAGGATCACCAGCATCAAGAGCAGGTTGCGGCGAGCCTGCGGCGCGCGCGTGATGCCGAGCGCCATTGGATATCCGATCGCAAGACACAGCAGCGTCGAGATCGCCGCCACCTTCACCGAATATAGAAACGAATTCAGGTACAGCGCGTCGCTGACCAGGAAGTAATAGTTGGCCAGGTGCAACTGGATCGACAGCATGCGCTCGTGGGTCCAGGCCAGCAGCGGCGCGTACGGCGGCATCGCCATCACCGCCTCGGAGAAGGAAATCTTCAGGACGATCAGGAACGGGATCAGGAAGAACAGCAGCAGCCAGCCAAGCGGGATGGCCGTGACGGCGGCTCGCGCCGCGGCGCGCGAGCGCAGCGTCCGTCGCAAATTGCTCAACTTCCCGGTCAGCACGTCGTTGAGGCCTCAGGCGCTGCCGATGACGGGACTGGAGGCGTCCCAGGACAGATACACCGGCATCTCGCGCGTGAACTGCTCTTCGGGTTTGCGCGTGCTGTTCGCCAGCGTGGCGCGCACCTCGCGACCCGATTCCAGCCGCACCAGGTACATCGACAGGTCCCCGAGATAGGCGATCTCGCGGATCACGCCCCGCGCCCAGTTATCGCGAACCTCGGGCGCCTCGCGCGATAGCATGATCTTCTCGGGACGCACCGCCACCCACAGCGGCGCATCCGGTGGGGCGCTGATGCCGTGGTCGACCAGCACGGTGGCAGGCAGATCGGCGCATTGCACGCGCACATAGTCCGGCTCGTCCTCGCTGAGCTTGCCGTCGAAAAGGTTCACCGAGCCGATGAAATCCGCCACGAAGCGCGTCGAGGGAAATTCGTAGATCTGTCGCGGGGCTCCGATCTGCACAATCTTGCCGTGATTCATGACGCCGATACGCGTCCCCAACGTCATGGCTTCTTCCTGATCGTGCGTCACGACCACAAACGTCACGCCGAGCTGCTGCTGAATGTTGATGAGCTCGAACTGCGTGTGCTCGCGCAGCTTGCGATCGAGGGCCCCCAGCGGCTCATCGAGCAGCAGCAGCTTCGGCCGCTTCACCAGGGCGCGCGCCAGTGCCACGCGCTGCCGCTGGCCGCCCGAGAGCTGATGCGGCTTGCGCGCGAGATAGCTACCCATGCGCACGATTTCGAGGATCTCGCCCACGCGGCGCCGGACCTCAGCTTTCGAAAGCCCTTCCTGCTCGAGGCCGAAAGCGACATTGCGCTCCACCGACATGTGGGGGAACAGCGCATAGGACTGGAACATCATGTTGACCGGCCGCTCGTAGGGCGGAACGGCCGCGAGATCCTGGCCGTCGATCAGCAGGCGACCGGCACTCGGCGATTCGAATCCGGCCAGCATCCGCAGCAACGTGGTCTTGCCCGAGCCCGAGGGGCCGAGCAGGCAGAAGATCTCGCCGCGCTCTACCGAAAGCGAAACCTCATCCACCGCGACGAAATCGCCGAAGCGCTTGCTGACCTGATCGATCTCGACATACGAAGCCATCATTGTCCGGTCTTGAAACGGGTCCAGGTGCGATTGAGCTCGCGCGTGTAGGCCAGGCTGTGCGCGGCATTGGGATACATATGCCCTTTCTGGGCTTCGCTCGGATAAATGCCGCGGTCGTTGAATACCACCGGATCGATCAGGCTGTACGCGCCGGCGTTGCTGGTGGCGTAGTGCATCAGGGTCGAATTCTTGGCCGCCACATCGGGCCGCAGCAGGTAGTCGATGAACAGGTGCGCGTTCTTCGGATGCGGCGCATCGGCCGGGATCGCCAGCATGTCGAAGAACATGATGGCGCCTTCACGCGCGATGTTGTACTTGATCTGCACGCCCTTGCCGTTGTCACGCGCGCGGGCGCGCGCCTGGCCGATGTCGCCGCTCCATCCGAGCGCCAGGCACAGATCGCCGTTGGCCAGGTCCTCGATGTAACGCGAGGAGTTGATGTAGCGCACAAACGGGCGGATCGACATCAGCACCTGCTCGGCGGCCTTCAGATCCTCGAGCTTTTCGCTGTTGGCATCGCGACCCAGGTAGATAAGCACCGTGCCGACCATTTCGTCGGGCGCATCGAGGATCGAGACGCCGCAGTCCTTGAAATTCTTGATGACCTTGGGATCGTAGAACATGGCGAAGCTGTCGACTGGCGCGTCCGGCATCGCCTTGAGCACCTTGGCTTCGTTGTAGCCCACGCCCGAGGTGCCCCAGAGATAATTCACGCTGTACTGGTTGCCCGGATCGTGCACCTCGATGATGTGCGTGATCTGCGGATCGAGATTCTTGAGGTTGGGCAGCAGCGTTTTATCGAGTTTCTGGAATACCCCGGCCTGAATCTGGCGTTGCAGGAACGACGCCGAAGGCACCACGACATCGTAGCCGGTGTGTCCGGCCAGCAACTTGGTTTCGACCACCTCGTTGGAATCGAAAACGTCGTAGTTAACCTTGATGCCGTACTCTTTCTCGAACGCGGGTACCACGCTCGGATCGATGTAATCCGACCAGTTGTAGACGTTCAGGACCTTTTGATTGTCGGCGCCAGCGCCTGCGCCGCCTGCCGCAGCGCCGGTGCCCGCGGTATCGGCACTGCCGGGCGCTTCCGGAGCACTTTGGTGGCCACAGGCGGCCAACAGCAGCGTCAGCCAGAGCGGGGCGGCAGCGCGCCAGGCGCAGCGATTCATCGGCGGGCCTCGTGGGTACCGTGGGGCAGCGGCACCTTATTATGATTGCCGACTCAGACGTTCAGCAACAGGTGTTCCCGCTCCCAGGAGCTGATCACCTGCAGAAACACCTCGTGCTCGGCCTGCTTGACGATGGTGTAGGCCGCCACGAACGGCTCGCCGAGGATCTGCAGCAGCGGCTCGCAATCGCGCAGGCGCGTGAGCGCCTCATCCAGTGAGCGGGGCAGCGAGTACGGCAGATCGTGCGCGCTGCCTGAGATCGGTTCGGTGGGTTGCAGACCTTCGACCATGCCCAGATAGCCGCAGGCCAGGGAAGCCGCAATGGCGATGTAGGGGTTGGCGTCCGCTCCTCCCACCCGATTCTCCACGCGCCGCGCCTCGACGCTCGACATCGGCACGCGCAGGCCCGCCGTGCGGTTGTCGTAGCCCCACTGCACGTTGATCGGCGCCGAGAGGTAACGCGTCATGCGGCGGTAGGAGTTCACATTGGACGCGAACAGCGACATGGCCGCCGGCACATAGCGCTGCAGACCGGCGATGTGGGAGAAGAACAGCGCCGAGGGCGTGCCATCGGCGTTGCTGAAGATGTTCTTGCGCGTCTTGACGTCGATGATGCTCTGATGGATATGCATGGCGCTGCCGGGCTCCTTGGCATGCGGCTTGGCCATGAAAGTGGCATACATCTTGTGGCGCAGCGCCGCCTCGCGCGCGGTGCGCTTGAACAGAAACGCCTGGTCGGCAAGATCCAGCGCCGCGCCGTGGATCAGGTTGATTTCCATCTGCGCGGGGCCGTCCTCGTGGATCAGCGTGTCGATCTCGATATCCTGGGCCTCGCAGAAGGCATAGATGTCATCGAACAGCGGATCGAACTCGTTGACCGCCGCGATGCTGTAGGACTGCCGGCCAGGCTCGGCGCGCCCGGAGCGGCCGACCGGCGGCTTCAACTGGTAGTCGGCATCGATGTTCGGCTCGATCAGGTAAAACTCGAGCTCAGGCGCGATGACCGGCTCCCAGCCGCGCTGGGCGTACAGCTCCAGCACATGGCGCAACACGTGCCGCGGCGCCATCATGACGCGGCGGCCGTCGGAGTAGAAACAGTCGTGAATCACCTGCGCGGTCGGTTCGGCCGCCCACGGCACGACGCGCACGGTCTTCGGGTCCGCGCGCAGCACGATGTCGATCTCCGCGGGACTCATGGCCTCGGAGGTATCCGGCGGATAGTCGCCCGTGACGGTCTGCAGGAAGATGCTCTCGGGCAGCCGCATGCCCTCATCCTCCGCGAACTTCTCCGCAGGCATGATTTTGCCGCGCGCAATTCCGGCCATGTCGGGAATGATCGCTTCGACTTCGGAAATGCCGTGGTCGCGGAAGAATTGCTGGATTTCATTGGCCATAAATCACCTTATATTTTTAGCCTGCCGCCTCATCGCCGGGCGCGGCAGGCTGCGCCGAATTCGGCAAACAGCGCTTGTGAAAAGGGGTTGGCGGCAACGCGCCATTCCGGGTGCCACTGCACCGCGAGTGCGAATTGCGCGGCCTGCTCCACGCGAAACGCCTCGATCACGCCATCCGGCGCGCGCGCCTCGACGGCCAGTCCTTCACCCAGGTTGCGCACACCCTGGCCGTGCAGGGAATTGACGCGAATGCGGTCGGTGCCCGCGAGGCGACGCAGCAGACCGCCCCGCTCGAGTACCACCTCGTGCGCCAGATCGTACTGCCGGTCGACCGGCAGCTTCAGGTCCTCGCGATGATCCAGGTGCCCCGGTACATCGTGCAGCTTCTGCCACAGCGTGCCGCCGAAGGCGACATTCATCTCCTGGAATCCGCGGCAGATGCCCAGTACCGGGACCCCGGCCGCCACGGCGCGCGGAATCAACGGCAGGGTGGTTTCATCACGATGAGGATCGTGCAGGGTGCCATCCTCACTGGGCTCACCGCGGTAGTGGCGGGGCTCGACATTCGAGGCGCTGCCCGTGAAGAGCAGCCCATCGAGGGTCTCGAACAGCTCCTCGAGGTCCAGTTCGCGCCCGATGGCAGGCACCAGCAGCGGCAGTCCGCCGGCCGCGTCGAGCACCGCGGTGACATACTTCTCGCCGGCCAAATGGTACGGCTGGTCATTTTTTCCCAGCAGGCGTCGGTCCGCCGGAATGCCGATGACAGGACGCTTAGCGACCATGGGACACGTGTCGCACCGGAACCCGGACCTGTATGCAAATACAGCTCCGGCCGTGCTTTCCTCGCTTGAATGGGTCCCATTAGACCATAGGCGGCTGCCCCAAGTCCTCGAACCACGGCACTTTTGCGCTCCCACAGGGATCGCGCGTGACTACACAAGCCATTGATTATATATATGTTTATCGGCGAGACTGGCCCATGACAGCGATTCACTCGGCAGATTATGTAAGCAGCTGGTACGCCGCCAGCGCCACGCTGCCTCCCGCCACGCGGCCGCTGGCAGGCAATTCTCGAGCCGACGTGTGCGTGATCGGTGCGGGCATTGCGGGTTGCTCGACTGCGCTGTCATTGGCCGAGCGTGGCTATCGAGTGGCGGTGCTCGAAGCGCAACGAATCGGCTGGGGCGCCTCCGGACGCTCGGGGGGCCAGGTTATTTATGGTCTGGCCACCGAGCAGGATCAGCTCACCTCCCTGGTCGGCGCGCAGGATGCGCGCCGCATCTGGGATATGTCGCTGACTGCCATCGAGCAGCTTCGGCAACGCATCGCGCGGCATGCCATCGATTGCGACTGGGTCAACGGCCAGATGCTCACGGCCATCAAGCCGCGCCAGTGGCGCGCCCTGCAGAGCTGGCACCGCGAACTCACCGACTCGCTGGGCTACAGCAGCGCGCGGCTGATCGGCACTGATGAGTTGCGCACCCTGCTCGGCAGCGAGCGCTACATCGGCGCGCTTTACGACACCAACGGCGGCCACCTGCACCCGCTGCGCTACACGCTCGGTCTGGCGCGGGCCGCGGCGGCGGCCGGCGCGCAGTTCCATGAGAATTCCGCCATGCTCGACTATCGCAGCAGCGGCGATGGCATTCGCGTGCGCACGGCCAACGGCAGTGTGGAATGCGCACAGCTCGTGTTCGCGGGCAATGCCTGGCTCGGGAATACCGTGCCGCAATTGCAGCGCAAGCTGATGACCGTGGGCAGCTATATCATCGCCACCGAGCCGCTCGGCGAACAGCGCGCGCGGCAATTGATCGCGAACAATGCCGCGGTTTGCGACACCAACTGGATCCTCGACTATTTCCGGCGCTCGAGCGATCACCGGCTGCTGTTCGGCGGCCGCGTCAACTATTCCGGCGTCGATCTGCGCGCGGTCGGACCCGCCACCGCGCGGCACATGCTGCGGGTGTTCCCACAGCTGGCCGGCACACGCATCGAGTACGCCTGGGGCTGTCTGCTCGACATAACGCTCAATCGCTCGCCAAACTTCGGTCGCCTGGCCCCCAACGTGTATTTCCTGCAGGGCTTCTCGGGCCACGGTGTCGCGCTGGCCGGGCTGGCAGGATCACTGGCCGCCGAGGCCATCGCGGGCACCAGCGAGCGGTTCGATGTATTTTCGCGCCTGCAGCATCGCGATTTTCCGGGTGGCATGTGGCTGCGGCGCCCGGCACTGGTGCTGGGGATGCTGTGGTACCGGCTGCGGGATTTGCTCTGAGTGAAAGCTTGAGTTTCAAGGTCTTAGGCGAAACGCGCGGGAAGCGGATGCGCAAAACGCGTCGTACCTGAGATCCACGCCCCCACCTTCGCTGTTTATCCAACCGCTCGCGGATTCGGATCAACGAGCCGAAGTTTGCGCAATAGCGGCGTGATGCTCAGCCCTTGCACAAAGACAGAAAAGGCGACCACGGCAAACGTCAGCGTAACCACATCATCATGCCGCGGCAGGCTTGGCGGCAATGCCAGTGCCAGTGCAAGAGCGAGCGCACCGCGCAAGCCGCCCCAGAACAGAATATGCTGCTCTCGATACGGTATCCGCAGATGGCTGGCGCTGAATACTGCACAAAGAGGGTAAATCGCGAGAGCACGGCCTAGGCACACGAGCAAGATCGCAACTGCGACGGGTGCCCACAGGTGATCGAAGTGCTGTTGCGCTTCCTGGGCTCCAAGCAATAGGAAAATGATTGAGTTAGCAACAAACGCGGTGTATTCCCAGAACGGCCCGAGAGCTTGCTTGCCAGCTTTGGTGATCAAGGACGAGGAACGGAAATTGCCAACTAACAGGCCCGCCGACAGGGTGGCGAGTACACCGGATAGGTGATAATGCTCCGCGACAAAGAATGAGCCGTACGCAGACAGGGTCGTAAACGTGATCTCTACCAGATAGTCCGGCGTCCGTCCGGCAAGTGCCATGAGGGAGGCGGCAATGAGGACGCCAACCACGACCCCGCCAACGGTCGTTATCAGCAAAGTACCGGCGATGGACCACGCATCTTGGTACCCAGTGGCAAGGATACCAAGGACCGTGACGAAAGCCACCGCAGCGGTGCCGTCGTTGAGAAGGCTCTCGGCCTCGATCAATAAACGCAACCGCCTCGGAACCTTCGCGTCCTTAAAGGTTGCAATCACCGACACGGGGTCAGTAGCCGCGATCAGGATCCCAAATACAACCGCGCTGCCCCAATCCCAGTGGAGCACATAAATCATGCCTATCGCGGTAACGGCCCCCGCCAGCACGACACCTACTGTGGCCAGCAATCCAACAACCGGAAGATTGCTCTTAAAGCCTTTCCAATCGATGAATAAGGCGGCTTCAAATACCAACGGCGGCAAGAACACCGAAAATATCAGCTCCTTCGAGAGGTGCCACTTGATGTAAATGTGAGCGAAGTACAATCCCATGCCGGCGAGCACGAGACCTACCGTATAGGGCAGGCGCAGCCGGCGACTCAACAGGGCTACAAGCGCGGAGACGAAAAGCAGGAAGCCGAGCTGCGATAGATCTGACGTCATTTATCGCGTACATGCATTCGCGGCACGCAGCTCCAGCGATACAGGTTGATTACTGTAGACGCCTCAGATCACGAACTCCACTCCAATCTCCATCACCTGTGCACTGGGAATATTAAAATAGGCGGCGGGTTGCTGTGCATTACGATGCATCAACGCGAAGAGTGACTTTCGCCATCGCGTCATTCCATTCTCCCGGGATGTCGCAATAATCGTCTCGTGTCCGGCAAAATAGGTCATTTGCTGGAGATTGCATGGCGCGATGATGTGACCTGCGACCGCAGTCAGAAGACCCTGGGGGACATCGGGTTTTTCCATGAACCCGAAGCGCAATTGCATGCGCGTCATGCCATCGCAAAGGGACGTGGCTATCGCCCGGTCTTCATCGTCGACCCGGGGCGCGTTTGTCATCTCCACCGCGACCAGCAGAACCCGCTCATGCAGCACATGATTGAAATTCACGTTATATGAGAGAGGCAGCGGCACGCCCTGCGTCATGCGACCGAGAACGACCGCGGTACCCGGAATCTGGTACGGCGGATGAGCTTTGATGCGGTCGATAAAATCCTGTGATCCCTCTCGGATGTCCAGGCGGACGCGATCCACGATCGCTTGACCCTTCCGCCACGTGAGCATCAGGAAGGCAATCACCACGGAGATGGCCAAGGGGAACCAGCCGCCCTCGAAGAGCTTGGTCGAAGTTGATGCGACAAACAGCAGGTCAAGCGTGAGCAAGCTGCCGTTAACGACAAGCACGAGGATAGGATTGTACCTCCACTGCAGCGCCACAAAGGTTGCCATGAGCGTGGTGATGGCCATTAGCAGCGAGACCGCGATGCCGAATGCTCCGGCGAGAGCGTCGGACGAACCGAAACCAATCACGGCCGCCAGCGTACCGATGGCCAAAAGCCAGTTTACTATGGGCACATAGATCTGGCCCATCTCGTGCCCTGCGGTATGGATAATGTTCATTCGCGGCAGAAAACCCAGCTGAATCGCCTGGCTGGTCAGTGAATACGCTCCGGAAATGATCGATTGGGACGCAATGACAGTTGCAACGGTTGCGAGCGCTACGAGACCGTAGTGAGACCATTGCGGCGCAAGTTGGTAAAAGGAGTTTTCGATCGCTCCCGGCTGCGTCAGCAAGAGCCCTCCCTGACCAAAGTAGTTCAAGGTCAGTGCGGGTAGCGCTACACTGAACCAGGCGATGCGGATTGGACGCGGCCCGAAATGCCCCATATCCGCATAGAAAGCCTCGCCGCCTGTGACTGCCAAAAAAGCCCCGCCGATGACGGCCAATGAAAGCGGCCCGGCGTGAGACAAATACCTGATCGCCGGGAGCGGACTCAAAGCCGCGAGGATCGCGGGGCCCCTTGCGATTCCGACGATGCCGAGAACGGCGATCACGGCGAACCACAACAGCATGATGGGACCAAATAGCCGTCCGATCCAAGCAGTGCCTTTTCTTTGTATGAGAAACAATGCCATGAGAATGACGAGCGTCAAAGGCACCACAAGGCGCCCGAGCTGGGGCGCATACAGCTTGATGCCCTCGACGGCGCTTAGAACCGAAATGGCGGGAGTGATTGTCCCATCACCGTACAACAGCGTCGCCCCGACCAGTCCAACGATGAGTATGAGCGTGGCCCGTCGGCCGGAAGCGGCGTCTTTGGGAATGACCATGGCGAGCAGCGCCAGTATGCCCCCCTCTCCTTGATTGCTTGCCCGCATGATCAAGATGGCGTATTTGACTGAGATGACGATGATCAGCGACCAAAAAATCAACGACACGATGCCCAAAATAGCGGCTGGAGCCACTGTGCCGTCTGCACTCGCCGTCTTGACGGCCACTTGCAATGTATAGAGCGGGCTTGTTCCAATATCGCCAAACACAATGCCCATGCACGCGAGAGCCGCATAGGCGAGTGAGGATTGAGGTTGAGAGGAATTCCCCCGCGCCGAAATGATTGCAGACATTAGTTTTCTTATTTGGTAACGTCGCGCCGCAAGTCTTCTTGACGTCAACGGGCTGATTTTTGATGCCCCGCCGATTGCCTTAGACCAGCCTTCAAACCACTATTTCCGACTGGAGCCAGTTTCCCGCACGTGAGAGGCAGAGCTTGGAAGGCCTCCGCCTGATTACAATAACTGCTCGCGCGTAAAGATTCTGTGGAGAAAGTGAACGGAGGACTGCGCCTTCCCCAGCCGGACGCCTCGCACTTGCGCCGAATGCGGACCGTACCGGCGTTGTCGGCGAAATGCGATTCGTGCACCTGGGCCAGCAGGTATTGGAATTGGCAGGCTGGAAACGGCAGTCTAATGTGTTTAATTCCTCACAGATCGCCTGCGCGATCTGGGATAGCATTCGCTGATAATGAACGCGTACCGCCTGACTTCCCTGCTGATGATCGGCGCCCTGCTGTCGGCCTGCGGTCTCGCGGGCACCGCTACCGGTACGGCGGCTGGCAGCGCGGCCGAGGTCGAGCAGGCGCGTCAAGCCAAGCAGATCGAAGCGCAGGCCCAGCAACGGCTGGATGATGCCCGCCACGCTGACGATGCGCGCCGCAACCAGGCCGAAAAGGACGCGCAGTAGCAGACCTGCTGAGTCGTCAGCTCTCCTCGTCCGCGACGTAGCTACCGATGCGCTGCACGAGATCGGGCGCGGACCTGGCGAGGATGAGGCCATAGATCCCCGAGATCACGAGCAGCGCGAGCACCCCATACGGATAGATGCTGAATGGATAGGCCTGGCCGGGCTCCACCAGCCCATAGAGCGGGAACAGCATCAGGCAGGATCCCAGCAGCGGCACCAACAGGTGCCTGACGGCACGAAAATCCGCCCGGTGAAACTTCAGCATGAACACCGGCAGCGCCAGATTCGTGACCAGGTAGACCACGATGATTGGAATGGTCCCCAGCGTACCGGTCTCTCCGAATAGCGTCACAGGGTCGATGTGATAGACATAGCCGAAGACGATCACGATCGCCAGTGCAGCCCCGATGAAGCTCCACATCGCAATATGGGGCGTGCGATGCTGAGGATGAATCTTTCCGAAGACTACCGGGAGCATGCCTTCGCGGCTGGCGCTGAAGAGGATACGCGCCTGTGAATTGGTGAGACCGATCAGCGAGGAGAATATGCTCGTGAGCCCGGCAAGATAGGCCAGGATCAGCAACGAGGGCGCGGACCCCTTGAAGGCGTCGACGAACGGAATTTCAGACTTGGCGAGTGCCGCGGCATCGTCATGAAAGGCGATCTCAGTGCTGTAGGCGAGCAGCAGGTACAGCGCTCCGATGGCCAGGGTTCCGGTGATCAGTGCGTGCGGCACATTGCGGCGGGGATTGACGGTTTCCTCCGCCAGCATGGCTGAGTTCTCCCAGCCGATGAAAAGATAAATGGCCAATGGAAAGCCGGCGCCGACGCCGGCCAGCCCACCGGAAATGTTCGACGGCAGCAGCGGCGCCCAGCCGATGGCAGCGCGATGGACCACCAGCATGATGAGCGCGCCGATCAACAACAGCGCCAGCTCGAAATAAAAGAAGATCGCTGCCCAGGTGGTCGAGAGGCGCACCCCGCGTGCGACCAGCAGACCGACAAACACCGTGGCGAGCAGGCTCAGCACCTGCCAGGGAATGTCGTTGCCGACGAACAGCAGCCAGGTACTGTGCGCCCAGCCTCCCGATACGACCACGGCCGAGGCTGCCGCGATGCAGTAACCGACGGTCGCAACGATGGAAGCGGCCGCCCCCGCGGCCGGACCGAACGCCATGCCGATGAAGGTCACGAACGAGCCGGTGCTCGGACGGTAGCGCGAAAATTCGGCCAGCGTGTTGGTCAGAAACAGGATTACCACCATGGCCAGCACGATCGTCAGCGGGGCGCCGACCCCCGCACCGGACACAATGATTCCAAAGCCGAAGAAGAAGCTCATCGCCGGGGCAATCGTGGCCAGGGTGGACGCGATGATCTGCGACAGGCCGAGGCTGCCCTGCCGGAGCCTGTGGTCCGGGCGAGTACTCATACCAGGCCCGACCCCGGCCCCGGCGCCGCCGCTCTGATCTCAAAGCAGCGATGCACGCGCGGGTTGCGCGCGAAGTCGAACGGCAGTGTCTGGGCCGAAACATCGCGCACCTGCCACTGCCTGCCCACCTGCTCGTCCAGGCGGAAGCGCTGCGCGTTGCAGGAGAAAACCAGCAGGCCGCCCGGCGTCAGCCGCTGCATGCACTGTCCGATCAGTTCGACATGATCGCGTTGAATATCGAGCACGCCCTGCATGCGCTTGGAATTGGAGAAGGTGGGCGGATCGAGAAAGATGAGCCCGAATGCCTCCGCGGGCGCCTGGCGCAGCCATTCGCGGCAATCCGCACGTTGGAGGCAATGCGCCTGCGGGTTCAGCGTATTCAGCGCCAGATTCTCCTGCGCCCATTCGAGATAGCGATTCGACAGATCGAGGCTGAGGCTGCTCTGCGCCCCGCCCGCGGCGGCGTACACCGTGGCGCTGGCCGTGTAGCAGAAGAGGTTCAGGAACCGCACGCCGTTCGCACATTCGCGCAGCCGCGCGCGCGTCAGGCGATGATCGAGAAACAGGCCCGTATCGAGATAGTCATCCAGATTGACGCGGAATTTCAAGGCAGCCTCTCGCACGGTGAAAGGCGCGGCGGCGACGGCATGCACGGGTTCGTACTGCGAGGCGCCGCTCTGGCGCTTGCGCAGGCGGATGTGAATCCGCTCGGGAGGGATTTCAAACAGTCGCGGTAGCGAGGCGAGGACTTCTCGCCGCCGCCGGCGCGCGGCTTCGAGCTCGATCTCCTTCGGCGGCGCGTATTCCTGCACATGCAGATGCAACGCTCCGCCATCGGCCTCCACATAGCGATCGATCGCAAAGGCGTACTCGGGCATATCCGCATCGTAGAGCCGGTAGCAATCGATCCCGGCGCGCTGCGCCAGCTTGCCGAGCCGCTTGAGATTCTTCTCCAGCCGATTGGTGAACATGCGGGCGCCGTCGCTGTCCGCCGCGGCCGCTTCGCGCTCGAGCCGCGCCGTGGCAGCATCCGCGGCACCGGGCGCAGCCAGATCGATCCGCAACAGCCGGCAGGGAATGGCGCCGTTCCACAAGTCATGCGAGCGGTAGCTGCGCAGCCGCAGCGCCCTCACCGCCTCAGGCGTCGTGGTCAGGATGGCGGCGTCCCAGCCCGCGAAGTGCTCACGCAGTGCGCTGCCCAGCGCGGCATGAAGTGCGACTGCCTGCTCGGGGTCGCCCAATCGCTCTCCGTAAGGCGGATTGGTGCAGATGAGTCCCGGCTGGGCCGTCAACGGCCGCACGGCTTCAACCCGTTGATGTTCGAAGCGCACCAGATCACCGAGACCGGCCCGCTGCGCATTGGCATGACTGGCGGCAATGGCGCGCTGATCCGCATCGGTACCACGAATCGTACTGGCGATAGTCTGCAGTGCGCGCTGCCGGGCCTCGGTGAGCAGTCGCTGCCACAGGGCGGCATCGTGCAGGCGCCAGCCGAGAAATCCAAAGTACTCGCGCATCAGTCCGGGCGCTCGTTCCGCGGCGATCATCGCGGCCTCGATCACCAGCGTTCCGGCGCCGCACAGTGGATCGAGGAACTCGGCACCGCGAGCGGCGGCCTGATCCCATCGGGCACGCAGCAGCACACCTGCCGCCAGGTTCTCGCGCAACGGTGCCTCGCCGGCCTCGGTGCGATAGCCGCGGCGGTGCAACCCCTCCCCCGCCAGGTCGATCGACAGCGTGATCCGCGCACCCACGGCGTGCGCGATGATTCGAACCGCCGGGCGCGACAGCGCGACGTCCGGGCGCGAGCCGACATCTTCCCGCAGCCGATCGCAGATACCATCCTTCAGTCGCAGTGCGCCGAAGTGCGAGTTGGTGATGGTCGGATGCGTTCCGGTGAATTCGCAGGCGATGGTTCGCGCCGGATCGATGTGCGGTACCCAGTCGAAGGCCGCAACACCGCCATGGAACGCAGCCTCGTCGGATGCTTCGAACTGCGCGATTTCCAGCAGCACTCGACTGGCGATGCGCGACCAGAGGCAGGCGCGGTAGCCGAGTTCGAGTCCGCCGCGAAACCGCACCCCGCCCATGCGCTCGCGAACATCGACCGCCCCGATCGCCGTCAGCTCGCGAGCCAGCAGGTCATAGAGTCCTCGCGGCGCGGTCGCGAAGTAATACTGCTCTTCATCTGTGTTCAAGGGCTAACCGCGCGCCGAATCTCTACGTCTCATTTATGTCCCATCGACTAACCTATGCGGATGCAACGGCAGCTCCGCGGCCAGTATATCGTCGCATTTACTTCCTTGGCGCTGGCCTCAGGCGAGGCACTGGCACAGAGCGGTCCCGCGCAGGGCTGCGCCCAGGCGTCGGAAAGCAGCAGTTTCTGGCAGCGACTGGAGCAGAGCTACCGGGCGCACCTGTTCCCGGACGCCGCGCCGCCCAGCGCGCCGCCCGGCGCGTCCGACACGGCGAACGACGCGACACCCGGCGTGCGCAAGGGTTTGCCCGATCCGCCCGAGTCGAATCCGCCATGGCCCTACGCCGTCTGGAACGAGGGCGGCACACCCCTGATCGGCTATGAGAACCTCTATTCCAGCGCGCTCATGGACGCCATCTACTGCGGTCCGCACGGGCAGGCATGGAAGGACAGCCGGGTCACGATCTACGGCTGGATCGAGCCGGGCGCGAACCTCAGCACCTCGGGTAGCCGGTTTAATAAACTCACCGGAACCGGCGGTAATTACCCGGCCGCGTACTCCTATGAGCCCGACACGATCCAGCTCGATCAGGCGGCACTCTACATCGAGCGCACGCCCGATGAGGTTCAAACCGCTCATGACGACTGGGGTTTCCGCATCGCCCTGCTCGAGGGCACGGACTACAAGTACACCTTCGCGAACGATATCCTGAGCTATCAGTACACCGAACAGAAGCGGCTCTATGGGTTTGATCCGGTCATGTACTACCTTGACTTCTATTTCCCCGGCTTCTTCCAGGGCGAGAATCTGCGCGTGGGCCGATATATCTCGATCCCGGATATCGAAGCACAGCTGGCACCCAACAACCTTACCTATAGCCACTCGCTGCTCTACACCTACGATCCGTACACGCAGAACGGCGTCGTATCGACTACGATGCTCAGCAGAAATTGGCGTCTGCAGCTCGAGGTCTCCAGCGGCAACGATATCAGCCCGTTTGCAAAGGGCCTGCGCCAATTCACGCCGGCCGTCTGCGTCATTTACACCACGGACTCCGGAGGCGATGCTTTCTACCCCTGCATGAACGGCCTCAACAATCAGAAATTCGGCTGGAACAATGTCCAGCATGCGGTGGGCACCTGGTATCACAAGATCGACGATCACTGGCATACGGCTACCGAGACCTGGTACATGTGGCAGAAGGACACCCCCAACGTGCTCAATCCGCAGGGCGCAGCGATACTGGCGGCTGACTTCCCGGCACCCGAATACAGCATCGGCGCGCCCTCGGGCGCCCAGTGCACGCAGCGCAATGCGCTCTATTGCACCTCGCATGAATTCGCCCTCCTGAACTACCTCAACTACCAGCAGGACGCGCATAAGATCTGGACCTTCCGCACCGATTTCTTTGCCGACTCGACCGGCCAGCGCACGGGTTTCAAAGGTGACTTTCTCGAATTGGATCTCTCGTACACGCAATGGGTGGGCGACGTGCTGGAATTACGGCCAGAGGTGCGGTTCGAGCGCCAGCTGACCGCGCCGAACGCCTCGATCACCGGTTACGCCTACAACAATCCCTGTCCGCCCTCCGATGCATCGAACGGCTACTGCCCGATCTCCGATGGCACACGGATTCCGAGTAGCTTCGGCAGCCGCAACCAAGCGATGCTGGCGGCCGACGCGATCTTTCACTTTTGAGCGGGTGTTGCCAATGCGACAGCCGGTTTACCCGGGAATCTTTCGCCTGATGAGGCGTCCAACCCGCAGTTCTGCTAAGGACTAGCCATGGATCCTGTAGCTGCTCCCCCTTCCAATCCCGGTTGGCCGCCATCGCGCCAGCTCGCCGTTCTGGGGGTGGTGGCCGGGTCGGTGCTGCTGATCGTGCTGTTGATCTGGCTCATCGCGCGGGGCCTAGGCCACAGCGCCAGCGCCGCGCAGCCGCCGCCTCCCGCGGCGGGCACCTTTCATCCTTCGGCGCAGCAGCTCAAGACTTTGACGGTGGAGGCTGTTGCCCTGCGGCCCTTCGTCAGCGAGGAGCGCACCGAGGGCAAGATCGCCGTCAACGGCGACCGCAGTACGCCCGTGTACTCGCCCTACTCGGGACGCATCACGCACGTGATCGCCAATCTCGGCGATGAGGTGGCCCAGGGCGCCGTGCTGGCCAGCATCGATGCCAGTGAATTCACCCAGGGGCTGAACGATCTGCGCGCAGCCGAGGCGCAGGTGAAACTCGCCCGCCTGGCCGAGACGCGCAAGCATGCCCTCTACGACATCAAGGGCGGCTCGCTGGCGGACTGGCAGCAGGCGCAGGCGGATCTGTCAGCTGCCGAAACCGCACTCGGCGCGGCACGCAGCCGCCTGCGAATTCTCGGGCACTCCGACTCGCAGATCGACCAGCTCGCCACTGCCGAGCACTTCGAACCCGCGACCAGCATCGTGGCGCCTATCCGCGGTGTCGTGGTCGATCGCCAGATCGGCCCGGGGCAATATGCGCAGGCGGGTGCGGCCACGCCCGTGTATACAATTGCCGATCTGTCCAGCGTCTGGCTGATTGCCAACGTGCGCGAAGCCGACGCGGCCAAAGTGCGCCGCGGCCAGTCGGTCGACGTCCGCGTCCTGGCCTATCCGAACCGCACTTTTTCGGCGCGCGTCGTCTACGTGGCGCCCACTATCGATCCCAATACGCACCGGTTGACTGTCAGGGCTGTCATCGATAACGCCGACGGCGCGCTTAAGCCCGAGATGTTCGCCACATTCGTCATTACCACCAGCGCGGCCGACCAGTCCCCGGCGGTTCCCGAAGGCGCCGTGGTATACGAGGGCGATACGGCCCACGTCTGGGTACTTCAGACCGACAATAGCCTGATCGTGCGCCCGATTCGCGCCGGCCGTACCAACGACGGATTTGTCGAGGTGCTCGAAGGACTCAAGTCCGGAGAACGCGTGGTGACGAGCGGGAGCCTCTTCATCGATCGGGCCGCGGCGGGCTGACACTTGAATGCCATGGTGGGATTTGCGCTCCGCCAGCGCGTCCTGATCGTCATTTTACTGGTGCTGGTGCTGGCCGGAGGCTGGGCCAGCTTCACGCAGCTCAATATCGAGGCCTATCCGGACCCGGTGCCGCCGCTGGTGGACATCGTGACCCAGAGCGGCGGACAGTCCGCCGAGGAGATCGAGCGCTACATCACCATTCCGATCGAAGTGCAGATGGCCGGCATTCCAGGCGATCCGCACCATCTCGCTGTTCGGACTGTCGGACGTCAAGATCCAGTTCACCTACGACTTCACCTACGTTCAGGCAGAGCAGTGGGTCATCAACCGGCTGGCCCAGCTCCAGGGTCTGCCGAATAACGCCCAGCCGCAGATTTCCCCGACCAGTCCGATCGGCGAGATCTTCCGCTACCGCGTGGCCGGACCGCCCAACTACCCGGTCGCCGATCTGAAGACCATCGAGGACTGGATTCTCGAGCGTCGCTTCAAGGCGGTGCCCGGGGTCATCGACGTCACCGGCTGGGGCGGCAAGACCAAGACCTACGAGGTCACCGTCGATCAGCGCCGGCTGGTCGATTACGGCCTGTCGATACCGCAACTGCTGCAGGCGCTCTCCAACGCCAACATCAACGTGGGCGGACAGACCGTCAATATCGGCCCGCAGTCGGTGGTGGTACGCGGAGTAGGTCTGATCAGCTCCATGGATGCCATCCGTCACACCGTCATTGCCGCCACCAACGGCACCCCGGTCTACATCGGCGATGTGGCCGAGGTGCACGTGGATCACCTGCCGCGCCTGGGGATCGCGGGCAACGACAATGACGATGACATCGTGCAGGGCATCGTGCTCATGCGCCGCGGTGCGCAGAGCATTCCGACCATCCAGCGGGTCGAGGCAAAGGTGGCGGAAATCAACGCCTCCGGCGTGTTGCCGCCCGGCGTGCACATCGAGCGCATCTACGATCGCAGCGATCTGATCGCGCTCACCACGCACACGGTGCTGCACAACATGGTCGTCGGAGTGCTGCTGATCTTCCTGCTGCAGTGGCTGTTCCTGGGCAACCTGCGCAGCGCACTGATCGTCGGCATGACGATCCCGTTCGCGCTCTCCTTCGCCATCGGGCTCATGGTGATCCGGGGCGAATCGGCCAATCTGCTGTCGGTGGGTGCCATCGATTTCGGCCTCATCGTCGATGCCACGGTCATCATGGTCGAGAACATCTTCCGCCACCTGGCCGAGGCCGCCTCGGGGCGCCGTGGCGCGGGAGCCTCGCGGCTGGACGTCATGCGCGTGCCGCAGGGCTTCAGCGGGCGCTACGCCGTGATTGCGCTGGCTGCGGCCGAAGTCAGCCGTTCCATCTTCTTCGCCGCGGCGATCATCATCGCCGGCTTCGTGCCGCTGTTTACACTCTCAGGCATAGAGGGCCACATCTTCGGGCCCATGGCCAAGACTTACGGCTACGCCATCGCCGGCGGCCTGCTGGCCACCTTCACCATCGCCCCGGCACTGAGCGCCCTGCTGTTGCAGGGGAAGATCGAGGAGACCGAGACGCGCCTGATCCGTGCGCTGCGCCGGGTATACGATCCAGTGGTGGAGTTCGCACTCGCGAACCGCTATCTGACGCTGGGCGCCGGAACGCTGGTAATCGTGCTGGCGCTGCTCGCCATGCGCACGCTCGGCCTGGAGTTCCTGCCGAAGCTCGAGGAAGGCAACTTCTGGGTTCGCGCCACCCTACCGACCTCGATCTCGATCGAGGAAGGCAACGGCTACGTCAATCGCATGCGCCGGATCATCGCCGCTTATCCGGAAGTGCAGACGGTGGTCTCGCAGCACGGACGGCCCGATGACGGCACCGATGCCACCGGATTCTTCAATGCGGAATTCTTCGTGCCGCTCAAGCCCTTCGACACCTGGCCATCGGGAGTCAATAAAGACAAGCTCACCGAAACGATGACCGAGGCGCTGACGCAACAGTTCCCGGGCGTCGACTTCAACTTCTCGCAGTACATCGAGGACAACGTCGAGGAAGCCGCCTCGGGTGTGAAGGGCGAGAATTCGGTCAAGATCTATGGCAACGATCTGGAGACGCTCGAGCGCACCGCCAATCAGATTGCAAAAGTCCTGGCCGATGTGCCCGGCATCACCGATCTGGCGGTGCTGCGCTCACTCGGCCAGCCGACGATCCGCATCGATGTGGATCGCACACGCGCGGCGCGTTACGGCCTCGCCCCGGGGGATGTGAACACCGTGGTGCAGGCGGCCATCGGCGGGCAGTCCCCGGGAGATCTGTATGAGCCAGGCAGCGACCGGCATTTCCCCATCATGGTTCGGCTCGCCCCGCCGTATCGGCAGAGTCTGGATGCGATCCGGCTGATACCGATCGCCGCGCCGAATCCATCCGGCAGCGGCACGGTTCCGGTGGCACTGGCCGACCTGGCCGACATCAAGCTGGTCTCGGGCGCCTCCTTCATCTATCGCGAGCAGCAGGAGCGCTATGTCCCGATCAAGTTCAGCGTGCGCGGCCGCGATCTGGGTACCACGGTGCTGGATGCGCAGCAGCGGATCGCGCAGCAACTCACGCTGCCGGGCGGCTATCGGCTCGAGTGGGTCGGGGAATTCGGCAACCTGCAGGAAGCCTTGGGCAGGCTCGAAGTCGTGGTGCCGATCGCCATCCTGCTGATCTGTGTGCTGCTGTTCCTGAACTTCGGGCTGCTCAGCGATGTGCTGCTGGCGGCCAGCGTGATTCCGATGGCCATGGTCGGCGGCATTTTTGCGCTGTTTCTGACCGGCACGCCCTTCAGCGTTTCGGCGGCCATCGGCTTTGTGGCGCTGTTTGGAATCGCGGCGATGGATGGGATCCTGGTGATCTCCTATTACAACCTCAGTCTCGAATACGGCGCGGACCGACACAGCGCCATACGCGCCACCTGCCGCACGCAGCTGCGGCCCGTCATGATGACCTGCATCGTTGCCTGCGTGGGCCTGATTCCGGCAGCGCTGTCCACCGGCATCGGCTCGCAGGTGCAACGGCCGCTGGCGCAGGTCGTGGTGGGCGGCATGCTGTTCGCACCGGTATTGATCCTGCTGGTGCTGCCGGTGCTGATCGACACCTTTTCACGCCGCGCACCCGTGCTCAACGACGAATCGCGCAACGGCGATCCGGAGGACGCCTGATGCCTCGCGCGGCATATCCCTGTGCCGGCGCCATGGCGCTCATTGTGGTGGCGATCGCAGCCGGCTGCGCCGTGGGACCGAACTTTCATCGCCCCGCCGCGCCGCAGACCGATCGCTACACGGCACAGCCGCTGCCGACGCAGCTGCAGTTTGTGCCCGGTTCAAATCCGGATGCAGCCTGGTGGAAGGGCTTTGATTCGAGTGATATCGATACGCTGGTGGACCAGGCGCTGCATGCCAATCCGACCATGTCGGCCGCCGAAGCGACCTTGCGACAATCGCTCGAGAATGTGGCCGCGCAGCGCGGCGCCTACTTTCCCACCGTACAGGCGCAGGCCAGTGCCACGCGCAACCGCGATGCGGTGCAGGTGCTGTCGCCGACACTGACCTCGGGAGCGTCCACGTATTCACTCTACACGCCGCAGCTCACGGTAGCGTTCGTACCGGATCTGTTCGGCGGCAATCGACGCCAGGTGGAGTCGCTGCAGGCGCTGGCCGATGTGAGCCGCGATCAATACGATGCGGCCTACCTCACGCTGGTCGCGAACGTGGTGAGTGCCGCCATCCAGGAGGCCGGATTGCGTGCGCAGATCGATGCCGCGCACCAGGTCATCGCGTTCGAGCGCGAATCGCTCGAGGTGATGGGAAAACAGCTCGAGCTCGGCGCCATCGCCGAGTCGGACGTACTCGCCCAGGATGCGGCGCTGGCGCAGATCGAAGCCACGCTTCCTCCGCTGCAGAAGGCGCTCGACCAGCAGCACGACCTGCTGGCTGTACTGACCGGCCGGCTGCCGGCAGACATGCCGCAGCTGACTCTACAGCTGGATCAGCTGACGCTGCCGGGCGAGATTCCCCTTGCCGTGCCTTCGAGCCTGGTAGAGCGGCGCCCGGACGTGCGCGCGGCTGAGGCGCAACTGCACGCGGCCACAGCCGAGGTCGGCGTCGCCATCGCCAACATGCTGCCGCAGATCACCCTCAGCGGCGCCATCGGCAACGTGGCGACGCAGTCCGGGCAGATCTTCTCGGGCATGAATGAATTCTGGACGGTCGGCGCCTCGCTGAGTCAAACACTGTTCGCCGGGGGCACGCTCTATCACCGTGAACGGGCCGCGCGCGCGGGGGTGGACATCGCCGGCGCGCAGTACCGGCTGGCCGTGCTCACGGCGTTTCAGAACGTCGCCGATGCGTTGCGCGCGCTGGCCGCCGACGCGGACGCCGTGCGGACCCAGGAACGCGCCTTCGACGTTTCCACGCGCAGCCTCGCCATCGCGCGCCAGCAGCTCTCACTCGGCGCCGTCAGCTATCTGGCACTCCTGAACGCACAGCAGAGCCTGCAGCAGGCCATCATGGGCCGCGCGCAGGCGCTGATGAATCGATATGCCGATACCGTGGCGCTCTACCAGGCCCTCGGTGGAACCGCCCCGCCGGAACTTCAGAAATCACGTTAGCTAATCCGACCAGGTCGTTGTGACTCAAGTCATCGACCCGTCACAGTCCGGCCATCCTGCTGTCATGCACACAGGGCAGGATGGCGTCGGCTAAGGAAGTCCAGGGGCCCTGTCATCCACGTCCGCAGCGCCTTCATTTCCGATATTCATCTGGGTTCACGCGAGTGCCGGGCCGACCTGGTGCTCGATTTTCTGCGCCACGTGCAGATGGAACAGCTCTTCCTGGTGGGCGACATCGTCGACATCTGGAGCATGCGCCGCAGCTTCTACTGGCCGCAGATCCACAACGATGTGTTGCGCACCATTCTCGGCAAGACCAAGCACGGTACCCGGGTGATCTATGTGCCGGGCAATCACGATGAGCAGCTGCGCGAGCTCTGCGGCAGCAGCTTCGGCAACCTGGAGATTCATCGCGAGTACGTGCACACGACGCTGCGAGGCCTGGAATTGCTGGTCATGCACGGTGATGAATTCGACGGCGCCGTGAAGTGCAGCCGCTGGCTGGCCGCCCTCGGGTCGGGACTGTACGACGTGACGCTGGGCGCCAACCGGGTCGTGAATGCGATGCGGCGTCGCCTCGGCTATCCCTATTGGTCGCTGGCCGGCTATCTGAAGAGCCGGGTCGGCAATGCGGTCAAATATGTGCACGAATTTGAACACGCGGCCGCGCAGGCGGCGCGCCGTCGCGGCGTCGATGGCATTGTCTGCGGGCATATCCATCGTCCCGAGATCGTCGAGCTCGAGGGACTGCTTTATTGCAACGACGGCGACTGGGTCGATAGCTGTTCGGCGCTGATCGAAGATCGCAGCGGCGAACTGGAGCTATGGCATTGGAACGATGTCGGCAGCGCGTTGCGGCCGGTGGTGACCCCGCGCACGGAAGCGCGGGCCGCCTGAGCAGCGCCTAGTCGAAATCCGCCGCCAGCGCCGGGTTGCGCCAGTGCGCGAACATGCGCGCTATCTGGGCCGGGTTGGTCCTGCCCAATGACAGTGGCGGCAGCTGATCGGGTAGAAAGAAATCCACGCCGCTGGTCTCGAAGCTGGTGCGGGCTTCTCCACCGGTCAGCTCGCAAACGAAGAATAGCTTGTAGATGGAGTTCGGCAGCGGGTTGCGATTGCCCTGCCGCCGGTAGTCGTAGACCGCCGCCAGCTTGATGGCCCGGGCTTCAAAGCCGGACTCCTCGCGAATCTCGCGCTCCACGCCCTCCCGCGGCGACTGATTGACGTCAGCCCAGCCTCCGGGCAGCGTCCAGCCACCATCGGTCGCTTCCTGCACCAGCAGTATCCGTTCATCACGGAACACCGCGCCCCTGACGTCCACCTTCGGGGTCGCATAACCGGTTTCCTGCGCGAACAGCGAGCTGATGCGTTCGACGGGCGTATCCGACCCGTGCGCATACATCTCGGCGGCCAGCGCGCGGATGCGTTCATAGCGCTCCAGATCGTAGGCGTCGCGGCTGAAGGCGAGGCCGGTCTGCGCCAGCGCCTTCAGCTCGCGCGCCCAGAGCAGCCAGGGCGGATCCTCGTTCACTGGGGCCCCAAGCAGCTATCGCGCCCGGGCGTCGCCCTGACACTGATTGCCAAGGCTCGCCCGAGCGGGTCGTTCAGTGCGGGTGGCGGTGGTGCCGATGATGCTTGTGGTGGTGATGCGCCCCGCTGGTAGTGCCCAGCGTCGAGGAGGTCATTGCGGCGTCGTCATGAGTGACATACGCCGAGGCCGTCAGCGGAGCGGCGAACAGGACAGCGGCCAGAACGGTCAAAGCAGCCAGATTGAACTTCGTAGTCATCCTTCATCCTTCTGTGTGGTTGAAAATAGCCCGCCTTCGGGCGTCTTAGTTTAACGGCGAAACTGCTGCAAGTGCGAGCGGTACCAATCATAGGTGCTCGCAAGCCCCGCCCGGAGTCGAATGCCCGGACGCCAGCCGAGGGCTGTGAGCCGCGTGGTATCGAGCAGCTTGCGGGGCGCTCCATCAGGCTTGGTGGGATCGAACTTCAACTCCCCGCGGAATCCCACCGCGTCCGCGACCAGCTGCGCAAGTTCAGCGATGCTGACATCCTCGCCCCAGCCGACATTGATGGGAGATTCCTCCGAGTAGTGCTGCATCAGATAGACGCACGCGGCGGCCAGGTCATCGACATGAAGAAACTCGCGGCGCGGCGTGCCGGTGCCCCACACTTCCACGACATCGGCGTGCTGCTCCTTCGCCTCGTGACACTTGCGGATCATTGCCGGAAGCACGTGCGAGTTCTTGAGGTCAAAATTGTCTCCGGGCCCGTAGATATTGGTCGGCATCACGCTGATAGCGTCAAAGCCGAACTCGCGCCGATACGCCTGGCACAGTTTGAGGCCCGCGATCTTGGCGATGGCATACCACTGGTTGGTCGGCTCCAGCGGTCCGGTCAGCAGGCTTTCCTCCACCATCGGCTGTGGCGCTTCCCGCGGGTAAATGCAGCTCGATCCAAGGAACAGCAGTTTACGAACGCCATGGCGCTGCGCGGCATCGATGATGTTGGTCTGAATCTGCAGATTGTCGCGCAGGAACTGTGCCGGCTGGCTGCGATTGGCTTCGATTCCGCCGACCTTGGCGGCGGCCAGGTACACCTGGCGCGGCCGGTGCTCCGAGAAAAACTGCTCAACCGCGGCCCCGGAGCGCAGGTCGAGTTCGGCGCGATCGCGAAGCAGCAGATCCTGCGCTCCGTCCGCACGCAGGCGGCGCACGATGGCGGAACCCACGAGGCCCCGATGGCCGGCTACAAAGATCATTCCCGGGCCTGGTATACCTTGAATCCCTGGCGCGCCATGACCGAGTCGCGTCGCGCCAGGTCCAAATCCTCGGCTACCATCTCGTTCACCAGGGTCTGAAAATCGATCTCCGGTACCCAGCCCAGCTTGTCCCGTGCCTTGCTCGGATCGCCCAGCAGCGATTCGACTTCCGTCGGCCGGAAGTAGCGCGGATCGATCCGGATCACCACGCGGCCGCTCTTGGTATCGATGCCGTGCTCCTCCACGCCCTCGCCCTGCCACTCCAGGTGCATGCCCAGCGCTGCGGCCGCACGCTCGGCAAACTCGCGCACCGAATGCTGCTCCCCGCTGGCGATGACGAAATCCTCCGGCTGCTCCTGCTGCAACATGAGCCACTGGGCGCGCACGTAGTCGCGTGCATGCCCCCAGTCGCGCAGCGAATCGAGGTTGCCGAGGAACATGGATTGATCTAGCCCCGCGTGGATCCGGGCCAGTCCCCGGGTAATCTTGCGGGTGACGAAGGTCTCGCCGCGAATCGGCGATTCATGGTTGAAGAGAATGCCGTTGCAGGCAAATATCCCGTAGGCCTCCCGGTAGTTGACCGTGATCCAGTACGCATAGACCTTGGCCGCGCCATAAGGCGAGCGCGGATAAAACGGCGTGGTCTCGCGCTGCGGCACTTCCTGCACTTTGCCGAACATCTCGGAGGTAGAGGCCTGGTAGAAGCGTGTCTTCGACGATAACCCCAGGATCCGGATGGCTTCGAGCACGCGCAGCGTCCCCAGAGCGTCCGAATTGGCCGTGTACTCGGGCGTCTCGAACGAGACTCCGACGTGACTCTGGGCTGCCAGGTTATAGATCTCGTCCGGCTGGGTCTGCTGGACGATGCGGATCAGGTTGGTGGCATCCGTCAGATCGCCATAGTGCAGGTGGAGGCGAACGCCGCGATCATGCGGATCCTGGTAGAGATGATCGATACGGTCGGTGTTGAATGAGGAGGCGCGACGCTTGACGCCATGTACCTCATAGCCCTTTTTAAGCAGGAACTCGGCCAGATAGGCACCGTCCTGGCCGGTTATCCCGGTTATCAGCGCTCGCTTCATGTCATGCACTCGGGGCTATCAATCATCAACTGTAGGCTAACATGGCGGTGCATGCACTGCGTAACCGATGGAGAACGGAATGCTTCGACGATGCCTGCTGCTCACCTGCCTGACCGCGCTGGCGGCGTTGCCCGTGGCTGCGGCCGAACATCCCGTACCGGTTGGAAAGTTCGGCCGACTCGATCACGTCTTCCTGATCATGATGGAGAACGAGACCGACACCGACATCCTCGGCAATCCCAATGCACCTTTCATCAACGCGTACGCACATAAGGCCAATCAGGCCAGCAATTACTTTGCGGTGGGGCACCCGAGTGCGCCGAATTATCTTGAAATCACCGGCGGATCCAACTTTGGCCTGAAGAACGACTATTGGCCGGACTGGACCGGCAAGGGGTGCATCGATCATGCGCCCAACAGCCACGACTGCGAACACGCCTTGCCGCCCATCGCTGCAGCGGCCCTCGACAATGCGGTTGTGGCAACGGCTCGTGATGCCAGTCAGTGCAATGGCCAGATCGACGGCGGCGGCACCCCGGTCGCCAACAACTGTGCGCTGCACGACTACCCGGCCACAACCTATACGCCCGAATCAATCGCCGATCAGCTGGTCGAGAGTCGCAAGAGCTGGAAGAGCTACCAGGAGAGTCTTCCAACCGTCGATCCGGCGCTGGCGGGCGTCAACTACTCCGACGGCGCCTGGTCTAATCTGAGCCCGGCAGCGGCGTTCGCTCCCGCACCGATTCAGAAGCTCTACGCCGTCAAACACAATCCCTTCGCCTATTTCCGCAAAGTCCAGGCCGGCGAGCGAGCGGAACTGAGTCTGCAACGCGTCGCCGATTTTGACGGGCCGGAAGGACTCTGGGCCAATCTGCAGGGACGGATGCCCAACTTCGCCCTGATCGTACCGAACCAGTGTCATGACATGCATGGCGAAGTCAAAGGCGGAACCGCCATCTGCGGCGCGATCAGTGCCACCCAGTCAGGCTTGCTGATGGCTCAGGGCGATGCGGCCGTGAGCAGCCTCGTCACAGGCATCAAGGCCTCTCCGGCCTGGAAACATGGCCGCAATGCCATCGTACTGGTATGGGACGAGAACGACTTTACCAACGCCGCGAATCGCGTGGTTCTGCTGGTCGAAACCAGCTACGGCACCAACGGCCATGTCAGCACCGAAGCCTACGATCACTACTCGCTGTTGCGAACGCTGGAAGCCGGCTTCGGGCTGCCCTGCCTCAACCACGCCTGCGATGCGACTTCCCGGGTGATGAACGACCTGTTCGGTGGCTAGGCATGCCCAGCCGTAGGCGCCATGGCGTCGGGGGCTGCCCGCACGACCGCGGCGTCGGCACCGCGCGCCGCCTGCGGCGCGTCCTGCTGCAGCAGCATCACCACTCGCAGACCGGGGTTGTTGTCCTCGAAACGCAGTGAGCTGCCATGCAGCCGTGCGACGGCGTCGACGAGACTGAGCCCCAAGCCGACGCCGGGTGTCCCACGGCTGGCATCGCCGCGATAGAAGCGTTCGATCACCTTGGCCCGATCGCCATCGGGAATCCCGGGCCCGCTGTCCGACACCGTGACGCCCACCGAGTGACTGGGACCGCGACGCACCTCGACCCGGATGCTGCCGCCCTCCGGTGTGTACTTGAGCGCGTTGTCGATGAGGTTGCCCAGCGCCTGGGCCAATAGCACCGGATCGCCGCGGATCGGGGCCGCGCCATTGCTCATAAGCGTCAGCGAACAGCTCTTGAGCTCGGCGGCGGGCTGGTAGAATTCCACCGCGTTGGCGGCCACCTCCGCCATATCCAGCGGCACGAAGCCTGAACGGCGCATTCCGCTGTCGATCTCCGCCAGCCGCAACAGTGCATTGAAGAGCCGGATGACCCGATCGACATCGGCCACCGCGGCGTCGAGTTCGGCAAATGTCTGCTCCGGCGAGGGCCGCGTCAGCGACAGTTCCTCCAGCCTCGAGCGCAGCTCTGCCAGCGGCGTGCGCAGATCGTGTGCGATGGCATTGGATACATTGCGCACGCCATGGATCAGCTGCTCGATCTGCTCGAGCATGCCGTTGAGGGTGCGCGACAGCGTGTTGAGTTCATCGCCGCTGCGATCGGTGGCGAGTCGCCGACTCAGATCCCCCTGGATGATCCCTGAGACGGCCTGACGGATGCCGTGGATACGGTCCAGCATCGCGCGCCGGATCAGCACGCCGCCGAGGGTGCCGAATATCGACAGAATGCCGACGGCACCGGCGAGCGCGTACCAGAATCGATGCTCCAGTGGGGTGTAGCGCGCCAGGTCGCGGCCCACGAGCAGGTTGTAGCCACCGGGCAGCGCCTCGTAGACAACATCGGCGCTCGACGTATGACCACCGGATGGAACATCCACGATGCGACTGCCCGACTGTGCGGGCAGATTCCGGGGCCATGCCGAGAGGTTGCCGGCAAGCGGCTTGAAGGAAGCATCCGTCAGCAGCAGGAAGCGCTCGTTAGGAATGCTTAAGGAAAGGCGGGTATTGATGTAGTCGGTAAGCCCTGCAGCTCCCTCGCGATGAAAGACATCGCTCAATACCCGGGCGTCGGCCTGCAGAACCTCTGTGCGTCCATCCTGGACCGTCGTGCGCCAGGCATACCAGATCGGCGCCGCAAACAGTGCCAGGGCGGCCAGCCCCAAACTGATGTAGCCGACCGCCAGGTTCAGTGCGGATGAGCGCATGAGCAGCGACATGTGCCGGCAATTAGACCGCAACTTCTCATTCGGAGGCCACTCAATCGTGCGCGGTCATGGTGTAGCCGGCGTTGCGCACGGTGCGCAGCAGCGGCCGCTCGAAATCGGCGTCGATCTTCTGGCGCAGCTTGCTGATGTGCACATCGACCACATTGGTTTGTGGATCAAAGTGATAGTCCCAGACGTTTTCCAGCAGCATGGTGCGCGTCACGACCTGGTCGGCATGCCGCATGAGATATTCGAGCAACTTGAATTCCCGCGGCTGCAGCACGATGCTGCGATCGCCACGCGTGACCTTGCGCGTCAGCAGATCGACCCGCAGATCGCCCACTTCGAGCTTGGTCTGCGCCCCCTCGCCCTGGGCCCGTCGCGTCAGCGCATCGAGTCGCGCCAGCAGTTCCCCGAAGGCAAATGGCTTGGTGAGGTAGTCATCGCCGCCGGCGCGCAAGCCACGAATACGTTCATCCACATCCGACAGCGCGCTCAAAATCAGGATGGGCGTTCGCTTGCCCGACTTGCGGAGCGCCTCGATGATGGCGAGGCCATCGATGTCTCCCGGCAACATGCGATCCATGATGATGACGTCATAGGGTTCGCTGGCGGCCAGGAACATGCCATCGCGGCCGTTGGCGGCGTGATCGGCCGTGTGGCCGGATTCCTTCAGACCCTTGACGACGAACTGCGTCACGCGCTCGTTGTCTTCGACCAGCAGGACTTTCATGCCGCCCCCGGAGTAAGACCTGTCGCCGCCGTGGAATCCGGCCGGGCCTGGCCGCTGGCTTTCGCATGCCGGCGCGCCCCGGTCAGCCGGTCCAGGTACAGATAGACGACCGGCGTGGTGAACAGCGTCAGCGCCTGGCTCAGCAGCAGACCCCCGACCATGGTGAAGCCCAGCGGACGCCGCAATTCCGAGCCCGTGCCCTGTTCGAGCATCAGCGGCAACGCACCGAGCAGTGCCGCCATCGTGGTCATCATGATGGGGCGGAAACGCAGCAGGCACGCCTGCGTAATCGCCGCCTCGGGCTCCAGGTGCTGCTCGCGCTCGGCCTGGATCGCGAAATCCACCATCATGATGCCGTTCTTTTTCACGATACCGATCAACAGAATGATGCCGATGAGCGCGATCACCGACAGATCGAAATGAAATAAGAGCAGCACCAGCAGCGCGCCGACGCCTGCCGAAGGCAGGGTCGAGAGAATTGTCAGCGGATGTATGTAGCTCTCGTACAGCATGCCGAGAATGATATACACGGCCACCAGGGCGGCGAGAATCAGATAAGGCTCCGATTTGAGCGAGCTTTGAAACGCCTGCGCCGTGCCCTGGAAACTCCCCGTCACCGTCGCCGGCATGCGGATCGTCCCCGCAGCACGGGTAATGGCTGTCACGGCATCTCCCAGTGCCGCGCCCGGGGCCAGATTGAACGATAGTGTCACAGCCGGGAACTGTCCCTGGTGATTGATCGACAGAAACGTCACGTGCTCGGTGTCGTATTTGACGAAGCTCGACAGCGGCACCATCTCACCCGTGGTCTGGGACTTGATGTAGATCTTGGACAGCGTCTGCGGATCGGACTGCAGCGCCGGTGTCACTTCCAGAATCACGTGGTAGCTGTTGAGCTGAGTAAAGTACTGCGTCACCTGTCGCTGGCCGAAAGCATCGTCAAGCGTCTGGTCGATCAGAGACGGCTGGATGCCGAAGCGCGCGGCCTGATCGCGATCGATGGCCAGTGACAGCATGGTGCCGTTGGTCTGCTGGTCGGTGGCGGTATCGCGCAGCTGCGGCAATTTGGCGATCTCGGCCAGCAGTTTTGGTGCCCAGTAATTGAGCTCGCCGATGTCTGCATCCTGCAACGTGTACTGATACTGCGTGCGCGTGGTGCGGCCGCCGACATTCAGATCCTGCGCAGCCTGCAAGAAGGCGGTCGCGCCTGGAACCTGTGCAATTGCCTTGCGCAGCCGGACGATGATCTGATCCGCGCTGGCGTTGCGCTCATCGCGCGGCTTGAGACCGAGGATCAGAAAACCCGTATTGACCGGGCGGTTACCGCCGATGAAGGCGCCGTAGCTGGCGACATCAGGATCGCGAGCAATGATATCGGTCAGCAGATGCTGTCGCCGCACCATCTCATCGAAGGAGATGTCCTGCGGCGCATCGGACAGACCGACGATGATGCCGGTGTCCTGCTGCGGGAAGAAACCCTTCGGGATAATAATATAGAGCACCACCGTCAGCGCCACAGTGCAGATGAACACGACCAGTGTTGCCGGCTGATGCGCCAGCACGAATTCCAGGCCGCGCTTGTACCAGGCCAGTACCCGATCGAATGCACGCTCGATGACCATGTATGCCTTGCCATGCCGCACGTGCCTCTCGTCGCGCAGGAATATGGCGCACATGGTCGGCGACAGTGTCAGTGCCACGAAGGCCGATACGGCAATGGTCATTGTCAGCGTGATGGCAAACTCACGGAACAGTCTGCCGACGATGCCACCCATGAGCAGCAGCGGGATGAACACTGCCACCAGCGATATGCTGATGGTCAGAATCGTGAACCCGATCTCCCCGGCACCTTTAAGCGTCGCCTCCATAGGAGTGAGGCCGTCCTCGATGTGCCGATAGATATTCTCGAGCATCACGATGGCATCATCGACCACGAACCCCACGGCAATGGTGAGCGCCATCAGCGAGAGATTGTCCAGGCTGTAGTGCACCACCACCATCAGGGCCGCGGTGGCCAGCAGCGAGAGCGGCACGGTGATTCCTGGGATGATCGTCGCCCAGGCGTTGCGCAGGAACAGGAATATGACCATCACCACCAGCGCAATCGTCAGCAGCAGCGTGAACTCGACATCGCGCACCGAGGCCCGAATCGTGGTGGTGCGATCGGCCACACGGTCGATCTTGATCGACGGCGGGACCGACAGCAGTGCCTTGGGCAGTTGTGCATCCACGCGACGCGCGGTATCGATGACATTGGCGCCGGGCTGCTTGAAGATCAGCAGCAGGATGCCTGCCTTGCCGTTCTGCCAGCCGATCAGCTGATTGTTCTCGGCTGCGTCCACCGCCACGCCGATATCGCGGATCCGGACGGGCGCTCCGTTCTTATAGGCGATGACGACATTGTTCCAGGGCGCCGCCTTGTCGAGCTGATCGTTGTCATAGATCGCATAGTTCCTGAGCGCGCCATTGATCGAGCCCTTGGGCGCGTCGACCGTGGCGGTCGCGATCACGCTGGCGATATCCTCCAGTTGTATGCCCAGCGAGGCGATCTTGGCGGGATCCACCTGCACGCGTACCGAAGGCTTCTGCTGCCCGCCGAATGTGACCTGCGCTACACCGGAAATCTGCGAGACCTGCTGGCCGATGACATTCTCCGCATAGTCATCGACCTGGGTCAGCGGCAACACGTCGGAATGCACTGCGAGTATCAGAATGGGCGAATCGGCCGGATTGACCTTGCGATAGGAGGGCGGTGTCGGCAGGTTCTTCGGCAACTGTCCCCCGGCCGCATCGATCGCCGACTGCACATCCTGTGCGGCGGCATCGATGTTGCGATCCAGGTCGAACTGCAGCGTGATGGTCGAGTTGCCCAATATGTTGGTCGAGGTCATCTGCGACAGACCCGGGATCTCGGCAAACTGGTATTCCAGCGGCGTCGCCACCGAGGTCGCCATGGTCTCGGGGCTCGCCCCCGGCAGATTGACGTTGACGAGCAGAGTCGGGAAGTCCACCTGCGGCAGGGGTGCCACGGGCAGCAGCGGCCAGGCCACGATGCCGATCAGCAGAATCCCCCCCATCAGCAGCGAGGTGGCAATCGGACGCCGTACGAACGGCGCTGAAATGCTCATGGCGCCGAACGCTGTGCGATCTTGGACGGTTCGGCAGCCAGCAGACGCACCCGCGCACCCGGCTGCAGCCGGTACTGGTTCGAGGTCACCACGCGCTCGCCGGCGCTGAGTCCATCGGTGACGACCACAACGCCCTCGCTGTCCTCGCCGATCTTCAGCGGGCGCACCTCGACTGTGGAGTCGGCCTTGACCACGTAAGTGAACAGCCCGTCCGGGCCGTGCTGAACGGCTGCCGAGGGCAGCGTCAGCACATTTTCCTGTTGCTGGACCAGCACCCTCACATTGACGAATTGTCCGGGCCAGAGCGTGTTCTGCTGGTTCGGAAAAACGGCCTTGAGCCGCATGGTGGCCGTGTTCGGATCGATCTCGTTGTCGATCAGGGTCAGCGTGCCGGTGTCCAACTCGGTCTTATCGTCGCGCGACAGTGCGGTCACGCGCACGGCACCGGCTGCCAGTGCCTTGTTGATCGACAGCAACTGATCCTCGGGCAGCGTGAAGACGATCGAGATCGGCTGCATCTGTGTCACGACCACGATGCCGTTGGTGTCGGTGGCATGCACGTTGTTGCCGGGATCCACCTTGCGGATGCCGGTGCGGCCATCGATCGGCGAGACGATACTGGTATAGGCGAGCTGAGTGCGCGCATTGTCGATGATGGCGCGATCCACCTTGATCTGCGCCTGGAGCTGCGCGACCAGTGCCTTCTGCGTGTCGAGGGTCTGCTGGCTTGCCAGATTCTGCGGCGCCAGTTTGACGTAGCGTTCCATGTCCGCCCTGGCACTCTCGAGCTGAGCGGCGTCCTTTGCCTCGGTGGCAACGGCCTGATCGAAAGCGGCCTGGTTGGGCCGCGGATCGATCTGTGCCAGCAGCTGGCCCCGCTTGACCATCTGTCCTTCGACGAAGGCCACGCGCTGCAGTTCGCCATCGACGCGCGCGGTGATATTCGCGGTGTAGAAGGCCTGCACATTGCCCAGCCCCTCGAGGTAAAGCGGCACGGTGGCGCGCGTGACCATCGCGGTCTCGACTGCGACGCCGTTGGGCACGGGCGGCGGCGCGGCCGCGGTCGCCGGGGTGTGCGTCAGCCATGCGACGGCCGCCACCAACGCGAGCAGCGCACAGCTGCCCAGCAACATTCGACCCCGGGGCCGCTGCCACTGTCGCCGCAGCGCCTTCAAGGCAGTTTCTCCCGCGGTGTTTCCCCGAGATGCCAGCCGCCGCCGAGCGCCTGGTAAAGATTGAGCAATGCCTGCAGGTGCGCAAATTTGCCCTGCACCAGCGCATCCTGGGCGGTGAAGAGCGCGGTCTCGGTATTGAGCATGGTCAGCACATTGGTGGTTCCGGCCTGAAACTGCAGCTGCGCAAATTCGAACGCCCGGCGGGCCTTGTCGGATGCATCCTGCTGCCGCAACTCCTGCTCGGCGGTCTGCTGCACACCGACCAGTGCATCCTCGACATTGCCCAGCGCCGTCAGCACCGTCTTGTGATAGTCGGACAGCAGCTCGGTGTAGCGTGCCTTGTTCAACTGATATTGCCCGACCAGCGCGCCGTGGTCGAAGATGGTCTGGGCGACATTGGCGGAGAGTGAGAACACGCGTGTCGCCGGCGACACCAGGCTGCCCAGTGCGGCACTCTCAAAGCCGCCCCCGGCGGTCAGATCGATGCTCGGGAAGAAAGCGGCACGCGCCGCACCGATGTTCGCATTCGCCTCCACCAGCTGCGCCTCGGCCTCGGCCACGTCGGGACGGCGCGCCAGCAACTGCGACGGCAGGCCCGCCGATATCAGGGGCAGTGTCAGCGCATCGAGACTTGTATCGTCGGCCTCCAGCTGCTCGGGAGGCTCGCCGAGCAGAATGGCCAGTGCATCGATACTTTGCCGCAGCTGTTGTCGCAACGGCGGAATCGAGGCATTGACCGTCGCCACGGTGGTCGCCTGCTGCGCCACATCCAGCGCCGTGGCGGTTCCGACATTGGCCTCGAATTCCAGGTCGTGCAGGATCGTCTGCGCGTTCTCGAGATTCTGCTCTGCAACCTGCAGTCGATCGTGGAATTCGAGCACCTCGAAATAGCTCATCGCCACGCTGGTCACCACGGTCAGGACGACGGTTTCGCGATCGAAGCGGCTGGCCTTGGCCGCCGCCAGCGCCGCATTGTGCAGATCGCGGTTCCTGCCCCAGAAATCCGCCTGATAGCTGGACGACAAGCCGGTGGAGTACACATTGAAGGTCTTGAGAGGGCCGCCGGCGGACGGCTCGGCGCGTTCGCGCGTGGCGCCGAAATTGCCGGACAGGTTGGGTAATAGAGCAGCGCCGACAATGCGCGCCTGTGCGTCCGCTTCCAGCACGCGCGCCATGGCCGCGCCGATATCATCGTTGGCCCCCTGCGCCTGCGCGATGTAGCCGTTGAGGGCCTCGGAGCCGAAGCCGCGCCACCAGTCGTTGGCCAGCTCGTTGGCAGCCGCTGGCGCGTCGGTCTGAGCGGCGGGCTCGCCCTGCGCGGGCGCAGTACTCCACGCCGCCGGCAGCGGCACCTCGGGGTGGCGATACGCGGGACCGAGACTGCAGGCCGCAAGGCTTAAGGTCAGCGGCACGCAGACTATCCACCGGCGTGAGCTGGCCCGGTCTTGCATTGGCATCCAGCCACCCTACTGCCGGCTCAATTAACCCGGTATGTGCGAAATATTAAAGGAATTTAATTCAGCGGTTTTGTGCGGTCTGTTCGAGCTGCCGCAACAGCCGATCGAGCCGCGCGATGTCGGCCGGCTTCAATCCGCGCAGCAGGCGCGTTTCATGCTCGAGCGCCAGGGGCACGATGTCCCGATAGATCCGCGCTCCGGAACGCGTGAGGAACAACCGGTGGGAGCGACCGTCCGCCTGGTTGGGCTCCCGGCGCACCAGGCCGCGGCGCACCAGGCCCTGCGCCGCGCGCATGACCGTGACCTTGTCCATGACCGTGCGCCCGCACAGGGACTGCTGTGTCAGGGGACCCTCATCGGCGAGCACGGCGATCAGACGCCATTCCGGGATCTTGAGCCCGAATCGGCTCTCATACGCGTGCGCGATCATGCGCGAGACCGCATTGGCCGCCACCGAGAGCCGGTAGGGCAGATAGTCCTGCAGGCGCAGGGCAGCGCGCGGCGCGCTACTCGGCATCGGGCTGGGCCGCGGGCGCGGCGTCTGCAAAGGCACGCAACCGCAGGCAGTTCTCGTTTATGCGCCGCAGCGTCGGATAGGGCTCCAGCGGCAGTTTCGCGCGCTGCGCATTGGCTACCTGGGGCACGAGGCAGCAATCGGCCAGCGTCGGAAAGTCCCCATGACAGAAATCCCCGGTCTGCGCATCCGCCGCCAGCGAGCGCTCGATGGCCTCGAATCCCAATGCGATCCAGTGCCGTATCCAGTCCTCGCGCTGCGCGTCGCCGAGCCCCAATGCGGAGCTCAGGTAGCGCCGCACCCGCAGGTTGTTGAGCGGGTGGATATCGCAGGCCACATCAAGGGCGAGTGCGCGCACGCGGGCCCGGGCCGCCGCACCCGTCGGCATCAGCGGCGGTTTCGGATACGTCTCTTCCAGGTATTCGATGATTGCGATGGATTGCGTCAGCGTGGCGCCACCGTCCTCGAGTACGGGCACCAGGCGGGCCGGATTGAGCCGCGCATATTCGGCCGAGAGGTGCTCGCCGCCGTTGCGCAACAGGTGGACCGGCACGGAACTGTATTGGAGGCCCTTGATATTGAGCGCGATGCGTACGCGATAGGCCGCGGAGCTGTGGAAGTAGGTGTACAGGCGCAAGTGGCTGGTGTCCTCTGTCAGATGATCGCCGGCAGCACGCGGCCCCGGGCTTCGCCGAAGCCGATACGCGCGGCGCCGGCCTTGACGCAATGTCCGCGCAGGATGATCTCATCGCCGTCCTCCAGAAAGCGGCGCTGCTCACCGCCCGGCAGGCTGAGCGGCTGCTTGCCGCCCTGCGAAAGCTCCAGCAACGAGCCCGCCTCGTCCGCATCGGGACCGGATTGCGTGCCGGTGCCCAGCAGATCGCCCGGCCTTAAATTGCAGCCATTGATGGTGTGGTGGGCCATCATCTGCGCCACATTCCAGTAGGCATGGCGGAAATTCGACTGCGACAGACGTGTCGGCCCGGCGCCCGCGGCGCGCATGGCCGCTGTCTCGATCCAGGTTTCCAGCTCGATATCGAAGGCGCCGGAACGCCGTACCGAGGCACTGTCGAGATAGGGCAATGGCTGAACATCGTCAGCGGCGCGCAGCCACTCGATCCGAAACGGCGCGAGCGCTTCGAGCGAGACGATCCAGGGCGAGATCGTGGTGGCGAAGTTCTTGCCCAGGAATGGACCCAGCGGCTGATATTCCCAGGCCTGCAGATCGCGCGCCGACCAGTCGTTGAGCAGGCACAGGCCGAAGATGTGCCGGTCCGCATCGTCGATGCCGATGTGCTCCCCCAGGAGATTGCCGGCGCCGATGAACACACCGAGCTCGAGCTCGAAATCGAGCCGTTCGCTGGGTCCCACGCTTGGCTGGCCGCCGGGCGCGGCTGGAGGGCGCTGGCCGACCGGTCGCGCAAACTGCTGGCCGGAGACCGCGATCGATGAGCTGCGCCCATGGTAGCCGACGGGCAGCCAGCGATAGTTCGGCAGCAGCGGCTGATCGGGACGAAACAGTCGTCCCACGGCCGTGGCGTGATGAATCGAGGTGTAGAAGTCGGTGTAGTCGCCGATGTGCGCCGGCAGCGCCAGCTCGATTGCCGAGCGTGGGACCAGCGCTGACTCGAGCGTCGAGCGCTGTGCCGCCCGCTCGCGCAGCAGCCCGGACAATGCGCGCCGCAGCGCCGATGCGGCTGCAGGTCCCGCCGCCATCAGGTCCGTCAGCGATGCACGCGACGCCAATGACGCCGCCTCACGAGCGGGCCCCGCGAACACCTCTCTTTCATACGCGGCCTTCAGATCGAGTACCTGGTCGCCGATGGCGACGCCGCCGCGATACTCCATGGCACTGCCCGCGCGCCGGAAGATGCCCAGCGGCAGATTCTGGATCGGAAAATCCTGATCCGGCGCGTTCGCCGATGCGACCCAACTGCGCAGCCCTGGGTCATGGGTCTCGTTGAGGCGATCGCTCGTACGATCATTCATGGGATGGTCGCGCCGCTCAGCGCTGCCGTGGATCGAAATGGCGCTGCAGAGCCTGCCAGCACTGGAGGTAGTCATGCTGCCGCTGCGGCGACTCGAGCGCATAGCGCGTGGGGTGAATCACGCACCGGGTCTCGAACATGAACGCCATGGTGTCGGTGATCCGCTGCGGCGTGCGGGTATCGGCGCGGCTGGCGCTTTCGAAAGTGGCCGCATCCGGGCCGTGCGCGCTCATGCAGTTGTGGAGGGAGGCGCCTCCGGGCAGGAAGCCCTCGCTCTTGGCATCGTAGGCGCCCTCGATCAGGCCCATGAACTCGCTGGCGACGTTGCGATGAAACCAGGGCGGCCGGAACGTGTCCTGCATCGCCAGCCAGCGCGGCGGAAATATCACGAAATCGAGCGCATCGACTCCGGGCGTGTCGGTGACCGACTGCAGCACCAGGAAAATCGACGGGTCGGGATGATCGTAGCTGACAGACCCCATCGTATTGAACCGCCGCAAGTCGTACTTGTAAGGCGCGTAGTTGCCGCGCCAGGCCACCACATCGAACGGTGAATGATCGATGGCCGTCGTCCAGAGGCGTCCCGTGAACTTTGCGATCAGCTCCCAGGGCTCATCGCGATCGTCGTAATGCGCCGTGGGAGTGAGGAAGTCGCGTTCGCAGGCCAGGCCGTTGGAACCGATCGGCCCGAGATCGGGCAGGCGCAAGGGTGCGCCGAAATTCTCGCAGACATAGCCGCGCGCACCGCTCTCCGGCACTTCCACGCTAAAGCGCACACCGCGAGGGATGACGGCGATCTCGAGCGGTTCCACGCTCAATCGTCCGAGCTCGGTCACCAGCAGCAACGAACCGAGTTGCGGCACGACCAGCAGTTCTCCATCGGCATCGTAGAAGGCGCGCGCGCGCATCGATCGATTGGCGGCGTAGAGATGGATTGCGCAGCCGCTTTGCGTCTGTGGGCCGCCATTGCCGCCCATGGTGACCAGCCCGTCGAGGAAATCCGTCGGCGTTTCGGGCAGCGGCAATGGATTCCAGCGCAGCTGATCAGGTGGCGTGGCGTCGGCCCCGAACTGTGAACTCAAGAATGCGTGCGGCCGCGGGGCAAACGGTCCATGTGAGGCCGCCGGACGGATGCGATACAGCCAGCTGCGGCGATTGGAATGGCGTGGCGCGGTGAAGGCCGTGCCCGAAAGTTGCTCCGCATACAGACCGTAGGGACAACGCTGCGGGGAGTTATGCGGCGGCAGCGCCCCGACCAGCGTCTCGGTTTCAAACTGGTTGCCGAAGCCGCTCTGGTACTGCAGTAAGGCCGTCATGTTTTGGCGGCACCCTCGCCCAGCGACAGGACACCGCGCCGGACCTGGTCCAGTTCCAGGGATTCGAACAGGGCCTTGAAGTTGCCCTCGCCGAATCCCTCATTGCCCTTGCGCTGAATAATCTCGAAGAAGCACGGGCCGACGACATTCTGCGTGAAGATCTGCAGCAACAGCCCCTGTCCCTGGGTGGGTGCGCCGTCGATGAGGATGCGCCGCTGGCGCAGTCCCGCCAGGTCCTCACCGTGGCCGGGCACACGCGCCTGGATGCCCTCGTAGTAGGTTTCAGGCGTGTCCTGAAACCCGACACCGCGCGCGCGCATGCGATCGACCGTGCGATAGATATCATCGGTGCA
>Ga0302310_10000241_pt1 | contig 53144 bp, 51 predicted proteins | sample III_Palsa_N1_2_FD_200451 | JGI IMG/M metagenome (GOLD analysis project Ga0302310, IMG submission 200451) | Peat permafrost microbial communities from Stordalen Mire near Abisko, Sweden - III_Palsa_N1_2 | ecosystem: Environmental > Terrestrial > Soil > Palsa > Peat permafrost | place: Sweden...
GAAACCATCTTGGCCAGCGCCCATGTGCGGACGCACCCAAAGGCCGGACATATGGACGCAAGCGATTAGATCAAATCACTGCCAACACCTTGCAGGGAGGAGGCCGTCCACATATGGTATAAAGCCCTTCTGGCGCACCTGCCTCGATCAGCAGCTTTTCGAACGCAAGCGCGCACTGCGGTACGATTCCGGCGTGCTTTACGACCAGGGTATTGCCCGCCATCAGATGCGGCCCGGCAACGCGCGCCAACTGATAATACGGAAAATTCCAGGGCTCGACCGCGAAGATCACCCCGATCGGGCTGCTTTCCATATGCGCTTTGCCATTGACCGGGTCGAGCTTGACCGGCGCCAGAAAGCGTTCTGCATTTTTGGCGTAGTAGGCCAGGATACGCGAACTGAATTCGACTTCGCCGCGCGCTTCGGAAATGCGCTTGCCCATTTCCAGAGTCATCGTGTGGGCAAAGGCGTCTGCCTGTTGGTGCAGCAGTTCTGCTGCCTTCGCGATGATGGTTGCACGGTGCGCATAGGAGGTCTTGCGCCAGGTTTCATAGCATGCCTGCGCCTTGGCGACTTTGCTTTCGTACTCGCCTTCGGTGATGTCGCTAAATCCCTTGATGAGCTTGCCATCGAAAGGGCTCAAACTTTGATAAGTCATGGGTATTCCAATTCTGGGGAGATTTGGGGGGTAGTCGGCGGAAATCAGCGATCAGGCTTCGAGGATCACCTTGAGCGCCCTGGTCTTGGCGGCATTGGCAAATGTCTCGTAGGCCTCGACAATGGCCGAGAGCTTGAAGCGGTGCGTAATCAATAGCTTGGGATCAATTTTTCCCGCGCGCAGCACCTTGAGCAGCATCGGCGTGCTGACCGTATCAACGAGGCGAGTGGTGATGGCGATGTTGCGGTCCTACAGCCGCTCAAGATGCAGCGCCACCGGCACACCGTGGACGCCGATATTTGCGATGACACCACCAGCGGCGACGATTTGTTCACACATCTCGAACGTCGCGGGGATACCGACCGCTTCTATGGCGGTGTCGGCCCCGCGCCCACCGGTCAAGGCCATCAGCGCCTCGACCGAATGGCCAACCGCACTGTTGATCGTGTGGGTCGCACCAAACCGTTTCGCGACTTCGAGACGGTTGTCATCGAGATCGATCATGATGATTGCGCCGGGCGAATAGAATTGCGCGGTCAGCAGTGCAGCAAGACCAATCGGTCCTGAGCCAACGATTGCGACCGTGCTGCCCGGTTGGACCTTGCCGTTCAATACCCCGCATTCAAAGCCGGTGGGCAGGATGTCGCTCAGCATCACCAGCGCTTCTTCATCGGCGCCTTCGGGTATGGGATAGAGGCTGGTATCGGCATGCGGAATGCGGACGAATTCCGCCTGTGTGCCATCGATGGTGTTGCCCAGGATCCAGCCGCCGGTGGTGCAATGCGAAAACATCCCCTTGCGGCAGAATTCGCACTTGCCGCAGGCGCTGACGCAGGAAATCAGCACGCGATCGCCCGGCTTGAAAGCAGTGACTGCCGGTCCGACGCATTCGATAATGCCGACACCTTCATGGCCGAGAATCCGACCCGGCACACAACTCGGCAAATCGCCCTTGAGGATGTGCAGATCGGTGCCGCAGATCGTTGTGCGGGTGAATTTGACAATCGCATCGGTGGGCTCGGCAATTACGGGCTTGGCGTGGTCCTCAAAGCATTTCTCGCCGGGCCCATGATAGACCAGGGCCTTCATCGTCAACATTTTGGTGACTGCATTCATTGCTTTGGCCTCTGATTCCGCGGCGAAGTCTGCCAGCCGCCGGATGCCCAATGTCTGGGCCGGACCGGGAACGATCACCACCATCGGAAAATACTCAAGGTGCCGTATTCAGAAAAATGAGCGGTTCACAAGCCAGCCGGACGATTGAGTATTTTCCGAAGCTTTATCCGCGCAAATACCGGACTTACGAATAGACGACCCGAACGGGGTTTATTTGAAGTGTGGAGAAAGCCATGTCTGAAGACGCGCAACTGCAGCAGAGCGTACTTGATCAACTGAAATGGGAACCGAGCGTAAACGCGGCCCACATCGGTGTTACTGCCAAAAATGGCGTAGTAACTCTGATGGGTCATGTCGAAAGCTACATGCAGAAATCTGCCGCCGAGAGAGTCGTACGGCGGGTCAAGGCTGTAAAGGCGGTCGCGGAAGAACTTGAAGTTCGCCTGCCATTCAGCGTCAAACACGGCGACGAGGAAATTGCAGCCTCGGCGGTGAATTGTCTGAAATGGGACTCGAGTGTCCCCAAGGACGCCGTCAAAGTGAAAGTCGAAAATGGGTATGTCACTCTCACTGGCGAAGTCGACTGGCACTTCCAGCAAGAGGCTGCCGCGCGCAATGTTCGCGGGCTTTGGGGCGTTGTCGGGTTCGATAACCGGATCACGATCAAGCCCAAGCCGGATACGTCCAAAATCAGGCACGATATCGTCGCTGCCCTGGGCCGATCCTGGTTTGACCCCGCGTCGATCACCGTCTCTGCGCAAGGCGGAAAGGTTACCCTCACCGGAAACGTGGAGTCCTGGTCCGAACGCGACGCGGCGACATCCACCGCCTGGGCCGCTGCGGGAACGACATCTGTCGAAAATGAACTCGCGATCGTTTGACGTATTATCCCACCAGCCAGCCCACTGGATGGGCTGGCTGGCGGCGAGATCGTGAGAATCCACGTAAAAATGACGGATGGGAGTTTCGACGTTGGGCACAGCGGTAGATTGTCTGATCATCGGTGGTGGCCCGGCCGGCCTGACCGCTGCGGTCTATCTCGCCCGTTTCAGACGCCAGGCCCTTATCATCGATGGTGGCTGGAGCCGCACTGAGTGGATCACGCTCAGCCACAACATCGCTGGTTTTCCGCGAGGTATCGCCGGGCACGAGTATCGCGAACGATTGCGCCAGCAGGCGGAGCTTTATGGCTGCATGCCGGAAAAGGGCTATGTTGACAGCCTGGTTCTAAACGAAGGCGGCAGCTTTCTTGCCAGCATGGAAAGCCGGACGATCGCGGCCAAGACAGTCATTCTTGCAACCGGCGTCGTTGAAAACAAGCCGCCGGTGCCCCATCTGGCCGATGCGGTCAAACGCGGCCTGATCCGGACCTGCCCGATCTGCGACGGGTATGAAAGCATGAACAAGCGGATCGCAGTGCTGGGCAATGGTGCCCATGCTGCAGCGGAGGCGCTGTTCATCCGAACGTATTCGAGCAAAGTCGCGCTGCTGCTGACGGGCGATATCGCCTTCCCGGCTCCGACCCTTGAGGCGCTCAAGCGTGTCGACATCGACATTCATCCTGTTGGCGCCGGATCGGTCCAGATGGAGGATCATGGCGTGGCTGTGCTGTATGCAGCGGATGGCCAGAAACACATTTTCGATGTAGCCTATACCGCGTTCGGCACGACTGCCCAGACCAAGCTGGCGCGATCGCTGGGCGCGCGGATGGACGATGCCGGGCGTCTGTTTGTCGGCGCGCATCAGGAAACATCGGTGAAGGGCCTATATGCTGCGGGCGATCTGGTGCGTGGTCTCAACCAGATCAGCGTTGCCAATGGCGAGGCCGCGATCGCAGCCACCGCCGTGCACAATGCCTTGCCGATGGTCCCTGCCCTGTAACACCCATTCGTAGGTAATTTCCGACGCTACCGAGCCCCTCTCCAGTCTTCCAAGGTCGTGCTTCTCGGTACCGATATTTGGTGCCGCCAGGCTTCGCGGATGGAGATAAGATGATCGATGTACCCGCCCAATGGGACGAAGAAACCGATGTAGTTGTCGTGGGTTACGGCTTTGCCGGCGCCACCGCCGCGATCACAGCCAACGATGCAGGTGCCAAAGTCGTGTTGCTGGAAAAGGCGCCCGAACAGCACAAGGGTGGCAACAGCCGGGTTTCGGCCAATATCGTATTCTGGCCCGCCGATATAGCCGGGGGCGAGGCCTACTTCAAAGCGCTGGCCGGACCCTATCTCGACAATATCCCAGCCGCTATGATCCATGTCTGGGCAAGCGAAATGCATGCCAACAAGGCCTGGCTCGAAAACCTGGGCATGACCCCGGTGGAAATGCCTTATGTCGAGTTCCCGCAGGCCGATGGCGCCGAAAGTGTCCGCGTTCTAAAGAATGGCGAAGGGCCGATCGGCGGCGAGCGACTGTGGTGCGTGATCGAGGCGGCCGTCGCAGCCCGGCCGATTTCGATATCTTATCAGACGCCTGCGCTGGGCCTGGTGAAGGACGGGTCAGTGGTCGTTGGCGTCATTGCTGAACGGGACGGCAAGCATGTGACTATCCGCGCTAGGCGCGCGGTGATTCTCACATGTGGTGGGTTCGAAAACAATCCGGCGATGCTCAGGACGTTCGTCGATGGCCTGCCGAGCCTCTATCCGGTCGGCACACCCTATAACACCGGTGACGGTATTCGCATGGCGTCGGAAATCGGCGCTGAATTGTGGCACATGAACAACGTTTCGGGACCAATCCTCGCGTTCAAGGCTCCCGATATCGAAGTGGCCCAATGGCTCAATCTGCCGCACGGCAGGAGCTATTTTTTCGTAGCGGCCGATGGCATGCGATTCACCATGGAGGGGGAGGCCTGCTCGGTCGGCGACTTTCACGGCAAAGTGAAACGGCATGGCGTGTGGATGCAGCAAACCCTGCCAACGCCGATCCATATGATCTTTGACGAAACCTATCGAAAATCCGGACACATCGGCAAGGCCACTACCGATTGGGATGTCGTTCACGGCAATCGCTATGACTGGAGCGATGACAATCTGCGTGAGGTCGACAAGGGCTGGATCAAGCAGGCAGACACCGTCGAGGCGCTCGCGCAAATGATCGGCATTGCGCCCGAGACCCTCAGCGGCACGCTCTCCCGGTTCAACGCGGCGGCCGCACAAGCGAACGACAGCGACTGGGGGCGGCCCACCGACAGCCTGGCGCCGCTGGTGACCCCGCCCTATTACGCGATGGAATTGACCCCGGCGCTGGTCAACACGCAAGGTGGCCCGCGGCGCAACAAGCACGCCCAGATCATCGGCGTCGATGGAGCACCGATCGGGCGTCTGTATTCGGCTGGTGAGCTGGGGTCGATCTATTCTTTCCTTTATCAAGGCGGCGCAAACATCGGTGAATGCTTTGCGTTTGGTCGCATCGCCGGGGCCAATGCCGCAAAGGAAAACGCTGTTGCCGACCGCGCCTTGCTGACCCAATAGCGTCAGGCCGGCGTTGGATCGGCGCTGGTCGAGGCTTCGACCGTTGCCAAAACAGGCGCCGGCGCAAGGTCGGAGAAAGCGGTCAGGTCGAGACCAAGGGCGGTGGCCAGTGCGCCCAATTGTCGCCGCGTGGCCAGATCCAGCCGCGCCATCTGATCGTTACTGGCGTCGAACAGCCGATCTCGATCGGTCTCTTCCGCCGCGCGGACTGCCATTTCAAGATTGGCGTAGACTTCCGCTGCGGTCGCCAGAGACGCCGGAAATCGCGAAAATTCCACCATGGCCGATGCCTCGGTCAGGGTCTGGAGCGGAAATGCTGTCAGCATGCGTTCGGTTGCCAGCAAGGCCCGGCTGGCAGACACCCGCGTGACCCGGCCCCGCCAGGCATTGTCGACCAGCCGAACGTGCAAGTCATGGATCTGGGTGGCAGCCAGGATGGCAAGGTTGAGCGCGGCCGTCTTGGCGGCCAGCACACCGCGTGCTTCCCTGCGCTCGGCGGCAGCTTCTGCCCGCTCCTCACGCCCACGCGCGGCGCGTGAATCGCGCGCCGCCACCCAACCGGAGCCGATTACCGCAGCAATCGCGCCGATCGCCTCCACCCAGGCCGCCGCTTCGGACCACGGCGATTCGACATAGTTCACACGTGCGCCCGCAATCTCGGCCCTGCCAATTCGGCAACAGGAAGCGCGGAGTAATCGACATAACCGTGCGCGCCGCCGCCATAGATTGTCGAGGCCTCCATCATCGGATTGAGCGCGGCGTTCTGCTGAAACCGGGCGACAAGATCGGGATTGGCGAGTAATGCGCGTCCGAACGAAACAAGATCCGCCCTGCCGCTGGACACCGCATCGATCGCCATGGCGCGGTCGTAACCATTGTTGACCATCCATGCCCCATCGAAGCGCCCTCGCAATGCCGCATAATCAAACGGTAGATTGTCGCGCGCACCTCCGGTATCCCCTTCGACGACGTGGATATACGCGAGGCCCAGCGGATTGAGCCCATCCACCACATGTTCGAACAGCGGCTGGGGATTGCTGTCATGCGAATCACCGGCGGTGGAGACCGGCGATATGCGGACGCCAAGCCGCTCAGCCCCGATCGCCCCGGCGCAGGCTTGCGCCACCTCGATAAGCAATCTGGCGCGGTTGGCGATGGACCCTCCATACGCGTCCTTGCGGTGGTTGGAGCCGTCGCGCAGAAACGCGTCCAGCAAATAGCCATGCGCGCCGTGGAGTTCCACACCGTCAAAGCCGGCTTCCCGCGCCATGACCGATGCGCTGCGGAAATCGGCAATGATTTCAGGGATTTCGTCCAGTTCCAGCGCGCGCGGGATCGAACAATCGACAAAGCCCGCGCTGGTAAATGTCTTGGCATGGGCGCGGATCGCCGATGGCCCGACCGGAGATTTGCCATCGTGAAAGCTGGTGTGAGACATCCGCCCGCAGTGCCAGAGCTGGACGACGATCGTACCGCCTGCGGCATGGACCGCATCGGTCACCTGGCGCCAGCCACGGATTTGCGCATCGGTGTAGCAGCCAGGAGTATCCGCGTAGCCTTGCGCCTGCGCCGAAACCTGGGTGGCCTCGGCAATGATCAGGCCGGCAGAGGCGCGCTGACGATAATATTCAGCCGCCAAAGGCCCCGGCACCAGCCCGGGACCCGCGCGGTTCCGAGTCAGGGGGGCCATCACAATACGGTTGCCCAGTTCAAAGGCACCAACGCTGGCGCGCTCGAACAGCGCTTCGGGCGAGCGGGTCTGGAAGGTTCGGGGCATTTTGGGTCTCCGGAAGCGTATGCGATCAGCGATGGTGGAGCCGCAGATTTGCCGATCCAGCGAGGTGTGTAAGCTGTCGGAAAATACTCACCCGCCAGTCACGATCAAAGTTTCACGGTTTGCAATCGCAGCGCATTCAGCACGACGGTCAGTGAGGAAAGCGCCATCGCGGCACCCGCTAGCATCGGCGACAGCAGAATACCGGCAACCGGATACAGAATGCCTGCCGCGATCGGCACTCCGATCCCGTTGAACAGGAACGAAAACGCCAGATTTTGCTGAATATTGCGCATCGTTGCACGGGCCAGATGGCGAGCGCGCACGATCCCGAGCAGATCGCCCCGGGTGATCGTGATGCCGGCGCTTTCGATCGCGACATCGGATCCCGTGCCCATGGCAATGCCGACATCCGCCATGGCGAGTGCAGGTGCGTCGTTGACCCCGTCGCCCACCATCGCGACCTTGCCTCCCCCGCTTTTCATTTCCCCGATGATCCGGGCCTTGTCCTGGGGCAAGAGACTGGCCCGAACCTGGTCGATATGGCCAACGGCGCCTGCGACCTGGTCGGCCGTCGTACGGTTGTCCCCGGTCAGCATCACGATGCGCAGCCCGGTGGCATGAAGCGCTGCAAGGGCCGCTGTTGCGGACGGACGGACACGGTCGGAAACAGCGAGCAACCCGCACAGCAGGCCGTCGACGGCCACAAGGACGATGCCCTCACCGCGTTGGCGTCGGACCTCGGATGCTGCGGCCAGCGGAGACGGATCGATTTCCAGGCGCTGCATCTGGGCCGCATTGCCAAGTGCCACCCGGTGGTTTTGCGTCAAACCGCTCACGCCCTGGCCGGGGTTCGATGCGAAATCAGTAACGGCAGGGATCGGCACAGCCGAGACCTTGGCGGCGGCAACAATGGCAACCGCCAGCGGATGTTCGGATTGGGCCTCAATCGATGCGGCCATGAGCAAAAGCGCGGAAGCATCAAACGCACCGATCACCTCGATCCCGACGAGCGCGGGCTTGCCTTGAGTAAGCGTGCCGGTCTTGTCGATCACCAATGTGTCGACCGCCGCGAAGGCCTGAAGAGCTTGCGCGTTTTTGATCAGCACGCCTGCGCTCGCGCCTCGCCCGGTCCCCACCATGATCGCCATCGGAGTGGCGAGCCCCAAAGCGCAAGGACAGGCGATGACCAGGACGGCGATTGCATTGAGCAAGGCATGGCCGAGGCGCGGTTGCGGGCCAACCGCCAGCCAGATGACGAACGTGATCGCGGCGATCACAATGACCAGTGGCACAAACCAGGCGGACACGCGGTCCGCAATTGCCTGGATCGGCGCGCGGCTGCGTTGCGCCTTGGCGACCATGTCCACGATCCGCGACAGGACGGTATCCGCACCAATCGCGCGCGCCTCGATAACGAGGCTGCCGCTACCATTGATCGTGCCGCCCACAACGTTGGCGCCCATGGTCTTGAGCACGGACTCGGGCTCGCCGGTCACCATGGATTCGTCGACATACGACTGGCCGTCGCGCACCAACCCGTCCACCGGAAAGGCCTCGCCGGGCCGTATCCGCAGCCGATCGGCGACTTGAACCTCGCCCAGCGCGACTTCATGGTCCGCGCCGTCAGGACCAATCCGGTGCGCGGTCTTGGGCGCCAGTTTGAGCAGGGCGCGAATGGCTTTGCCGGTCGTGGCTTGCGCGCGCATCTCGAGCACCTGCCCAACCAGAACCAGCGTGATGACGACGCCCGCGGCCTCGAAATAGACTGGCGGACGGCCGCCATGTCCAAACAGGCCGGGTGCGACAAGTGCGGTGAAGCTGTACAGAAAAGCGACACCGACGCCCAGAGTGATGAGCGTGAACATATTGAGATGGCGCGTGCGCACCGAGATCCAGCCCCGGACGAGAAATGGTGCGCCAGCCCACGCCACGATCGGGGTTGCAAGCGCGAATTGGAACCAGGGCGACGCGATCCGCCCCACAAGATCCCAGCCGAACATTGGTGCGACCATTGCGAGCAGGACCAAGGGCACACACAGCGCAGCCGCAACCCACAACCGCCTTGTCAGATCGATCAATTCAGGGTTGGGCGCAGGTTCGAGATCTGGAACCGCCCGCTCAAGCGCCATTCCGCAGATCGGACAGGCGCCAGGCTGGTCCTGCTTGATCTGCGGGTGCATCGGGCACACCCAGATCATGGCAACCGCATTCGATGTGGCCGTCCGGGCGGTGCTTTCCACCCGCGCGTGCCGACCAAGAGTCACGACCAGAACGGCTCGGTCCAGCGAAAATCCCGCTTCGCCTGCCGCAATCCGACCAGCGCCGCTGTCCGGTGCGCTCTGCTCCAGCCCAGGAGCGCTTCGACAGGCGCCGCAAGTTCGGGACGGGTTTCCAGCAACAGACTTAGCCCGAGCGCCTGCGCCACGACCGCATCGTTGGCGGCACCAAGCGCCCCCTGAAGCGCGACACACCGCGCCCGATAGGCCGCAACTCGCCGGTCCGGAAAGAGCGCCCCCAGCGCGATGCTGTCGTCGCATAACCTGTCCAGCGCTTTGCGAAAGCGATGCAGATCTTCCGGCGAAAGGCGGGTGACATGGCGGCCACGCTTTATCGTCTTGCGGGCGACACGGCCCAACAGATGGGGCGCCAGATCGGAGAGGCTTTTGCCCACTCTGGCGATCGTTGGCCGCGATGTGTTGCCTGAGCCCGGCTGAGCCCAGTCGGCAAGCGTGCGCAGTACCGCTGCAAACTCGGGGCCACGAATGCGATCTTCGATTGCGCGGTGTGAAGCGGCACGCGCAATCTGTGCAAACGGATCGAGATCGGTCAACCGCGCGGCAGGTAGCGCCCGCGTCGCCGCCGGAAGCGTCTCAAGGCAAAAGACATCCCAATCGCGCGCATTGCCGAATGCGCGGCAGGCAGATTGCAGCTCGAAATCGAAGCTTGCAACCATCGACGCATCGAACAGGGGTGCAAACAAGCGCAACGTCGCGCGGGCAGTGCGCAATGCGATCCGCATCTGGTGCAGACCTTCCGGATCGCCGCCCAGTGTCGGCGCGATATTGGCGGTTAAATGCCCGAGTGCCGCCCCCAATATATGGCAGAAACCATCGATCGCGTCGGCATTGCGGTTGAGCATGGACCGGCTGGCAAGGCCGATCGCACTGGCGCGCGGGGTCCGATGCGGACGCTGCCCGCGTGACAAACGTCCGCTTCCCGGCGCCAGCGCGACCGATGCGTTCACGCGTTGGTCTTTTCGCCGCTAACATCCTCGAACTCGGCATCGACGGTATGCTCGCCAGGCTTTCCCGAGGATCCGCTTGCCGAATTTGCGGCCCCTGCCCTGACCTGTTGCACGGCGGCATCAATCTTTGCAGCCACCTTGCCGATCTGCTCGGTTGCCTTGACCAGTTCGCCATGATTGCCGGCGTCAACCGCAGCCCGCACGACGGCCAGTGCGGTTTGCGCCTCCACCTTGTGCGGTTCGGCAAATGTATCGCCGTGCTCTGCCAGTGCCCGCTCCAGCGCGTGGGTAGCGCTGTCGGCGATATTCTTGGCTTCAACAAATTCGCGGCGCTCCTTGTCAGAAGCTGCGTTTGTCTCGGCTTCGCGCACCATGCGCTCGATGTCGGCATCGGCAAGCCCACCATTCGCCCGGATCTTGATTTCCTGCGCCTTGCCGGTCGCTTTGTCTTTCGCCTCGACCGAGACGATACCGTTCGCATCGATATCGAACGTCACTTCAATTTGCGGCACGCCGCGCGGCGCGTGCTGAATACCGGTCAGATCGAAGTTGCCGAGCGGCTTGTTGTCCTGTGCCATTTCGCGTTCGCCCTGGAACACCTTGATGGTCACGGCGCTCTGGTTTTCCTCAGCGGTCGAGAAAATCTGGCTCTTCTTGCTGGGGATTGTCGTATTACGATCGATCAGCCGCGTGAAGATGCCGCCGAGCGTCTCCAACCCAAGACTGAGCGGCGTGACGTCGAGCAGCAGCACGTCCTTGACGTGCCCGCTCAGCACCGCGCCCTGAACCGCTGCACCGATCGCCACGACCTCGTCCGGATTGACGTTGCGCGCAGGCTCCTTGCCAAAAAATTGGCGGACAACATCGATGACTTTGGGCATGCGGGTCATGCCGCCGACAAGTACGACCTCATCGATGTCAGCCGCCGTAACCCCGGCGTCCTTGAGCGCGGCCTTGCACGGCTCCATTGTCCGGTCGATCAACTCCGTGACCAGGCTCTCGAGCTTTGCACGGGTGATCTTGATCAGCAGGTGCTTGGGCCCGGACGCGTCTGCGGTGATGAACGGCAGGTTGATCTCGGTCTCCTTGGCGGACGACAGCTCGATCTTGGCCTTTTCCGCCGCATCTTTCAGGCGCTGGAGCGCGAGCTTGTCTGTGCGCAAGTCGATGCCCTGCTCCCGCTGGAACTCGGACGCGCAATAATCGATGATGCGCGCGTCGAAATCCTCGCCGCCCAGGAACGTATCGCCATTGGTGCTTTTCACTTCAAAGACGCCATCGCCGATCTCCAGGATCGAGATGTCGAAAGTGCCCCCGCCCAGATCATAGACCGCGATCCGGCCATTGGCTTTCTTGTCCATGCCATAGGCGAGTGCTGCCGCCGTCGGTTCGTTGATAATGCGCAGCACCTCGAGCCCGGCGATGCGCCCGGCATCCTTCGTGGCCTGCCGCTGCGCGTCATTGAAATAGGCTGGAACCGTGATCACGGCCTGGGTGACCGGCTCGTTGAGAAACGCCTCGGCGGTTTCCTTCATCTTGCCCAGAATGAATGCACTGATCTGCGATGGCGGATATTTTTGTCCGCGGGCCTCGACCCAGGCGTCGCCATTGTCGCCTTCGACAATTCCGAAAGCGACGAGATGCTTATCCTTGGTGGCGATCGGATCGTCGTAGCGGCGGCCCATAAGCCGTTTGACCGCATAAATGGTGTTTGTCGGGTTGGTGATCGACTGGCGCTTGGCAGATTGACCGACCAGACGTTCGCCATTCGCCGCAAAAGCGACGATGCTTGGTGTGGTGCGCGCCCCTTCGGCGTTCTCGATGACGCGAACGTCTTTGCCGTCCATGATTGCGACACAACTGTTGGTGGTGCCAAGGTCGATACCGATGACTTTGCTCATGATGCTATTCCTCAAACCGGGTGCGCATCGAAATTGATGCAGATGGGAATCACGGGAAGCGGGCGATCTGATGCTTGGAAAATCTAGACCGGTGGGTCTTGTCGTGGGGCCGCCTTCGCGACGACGACCATGGCCGAGCGCAGCAGGCGGCCGTTGAGAGTCCAGGTTGGCGCCAAAGTTTCGAGGATAGTGTCCGGCTTGATCCCCGGCGCCTCCTGCTCGGCCATCGCCTGATGCAGGTTGGGATCGAATACCGTTCCGGCTGGATCGTCGCGCCTGACCCCATTTCGCTCAAGCATGCTGATGAAACCACGCTCGATTTCGATCAGACCGGCGCGGATACCGGTTATGCTGTCCGGTTCCTGCGGAGACGGCGGGGGCAGTCGTTGCAGGCCGCGGTGCAGATTCTCGGCTGCCTCGACGACGTCGTTGGCGAATTTCTGCACCGCGAACTGGCGGGCTTCCTGGACATCGCGCTTTGCGCGGGTGCGAACATTGGCGACTTCCGCCTCTGCACGCTTCCAACGGTCGGTCATTTCGGACAACGCGCTTTCAAGTGCATCAGCGAGTTGCGGGTTGCCGCGCGCAGCGCTGACGCCATCGACATGAATTGCCTCTGCCGAACCGTCACTGTGACAATGATTGGCGCTGGTGTTCATCACGGTTCTCTTCCGGGGTAAGGGTGCGAAGCGTAAGTCTGATCAAGGTCGCGGCTGTTGAAGGAACTATAGGTGGTGCCGAGGCCCGCCCGTCAGGCTCGGAAACTACGCAAATTTAGTGGCGAGCGGCCCGGCAAGCCTGTCGACCAGCGCACGCCGCAAGGGTTCGGGCGCGAGCTCGCCCAGTGCGTCACCCAACTCGCGCATCCGGCGCCGCGCGTCATAGAGCTGGTCCAGCAGCGACAGAACGACCGGCAGCGCCGCTTCGTTGACGTCGAGATCGTCGCGCAGCTCGAAAATCAGCCTGACCCGCGCGACATCGATGTCGTGGAACAGATAATGACCGGCACTGCCATCGGGACGAACCCAATGGTTGGATATCCAGCGGTCCAGATCCTGGGGCAGCAGCCCGGAAGTCCGGGCAATCAGAACATCGAAGCTGATCATGTCGTTGCCTCCATGGCGCGACGCGGATCGGAAGGTTTTTCGGGCTTCCAATTGCGCAGAAAGTCGGTGAGCGCTGCGTCCGGCGGACCGACAAAGACCCGCAAGGTCACATAAAGATCGCCGGCGGTATGGCTTTTGGTCGCGGGAACCCCACGCCGGCGCAAACGCAGCTCGGTCCCGCTGTCCGATCCTGCGGGAATTCGCATCGATACCGAACCCTTGGGCGTCCTGATCTCGATGGAACCGCCGAGCACGGCTTCGCCAAGCGATACGGGCAGGACGTAGCGGATGTCCTGTCCGTCGCGTTCGAAAAAGGGGTGCGGCAAGACGTGGACTTCGATCAGGGCATCGCCGGCGGGGCCGTCACTGACGCCCTGACCGCCCTGCCCTTTCAGCCGCATGACGAGACCATCGACCGCACCCGCCGGTATTTTCACATCGAGTGTGCGCCCAGCGGGAAGCGTCAGCCGGCGGGTGGCGCCGTTGATTGCATCGAGAAACTCCGTCGTCAGCGAATAACGCTCATCATGGCCACGAGCCGGGTATGCCGGATCCTGTCGCCGCCCTTGATTGAACATGCTCCCGAAGATGTCGCTGAAGTCGCCTTCGTCCCAATCCTGCCCCGGACTGCCGTCGCGGCTGTAGCGGCGGCCCGGATCGCCTTGGGCATGGTCGCGGTAGGAGGGCTGCGGCGCACGGTCCTGCCCGCTGGCATCAATCTCGCCGCGATCGAAGCGCGCGCGCTTGTCCGGGTCTGACAGCAGTCCATTGGCGCCTGCCAGCTTCTTGAACGAGGCTTCTGCCTTTTTATCACCCGGATTGAGGTCCGGATGGTGCTTCTTGGCGAGCTTGCGATAGGCCTTGCGGATGTCGTCCTGGCTCGCATCCTTGGCAACACCCAAAATCTTGTAGGGATCGTCCACGAAATACATCCCTCATTGCGGTCCTGCCGCGCTGGGCCAGGATCGGTAAGGTCCAGCAATAGGCAATGCAGCGTCCCGGCCCAAGAATCGGAAACTACGCAGAGTAGGCCCAGAGCAGGCCCAGAGCAGGCATCGTGTGCCGCTCTGCGTAGTTCCCGATCCTTGCCCGCAGCCGGCCACAGCCCGTAATTCCAGGCGAAGTCGCGCAGGCGCTGCGCCAATCAAGGAATTTGCGGATATGGTCTCCAAGATAGACCCTGAACCGGCCACGTCCGACATCTGGGCGGACAGCCGCGAACACTGGACCACCGACATAGTCTCGCGCACGGGCTACCGCTTCCACGTCCGACCGATCCGCCCGGACGATGAGCAGGCGCTTGGAACGTTCTTCACGCATGTAACACCCGACGATTTGCGCTTCCGGTTTCTGAGCGCGGTGCGGACCGTGCCCCATCTGCAATTGGTCGCATTGGCGGAAGTGGACCACAGCCGTACCGAGAATTTTCTGGCTATCGACCCCGGCACCGGCATAATTATCGCCAGCGCCATGATCGCGGCGGACGCGGCGCTAAAGACAGCCGAAGTCGCCATCGCCATCAACGCCGATTTCAAGCATCGCGGTGTGAGCTGGACGCTGCTCGACCACGTTGCCCGGTATGCCAAGGCGCGCGGTTTCCGGAGCCTGGAGTCGATAGAAAGCCGGGACAATCACCGTGCCATCGAACTGGAGCAGGAGATGGGGTTCAAGATGCTCGCCTGCCCTGGCGATGCAACCCTGTGCATCGTGCGAGCGACGTTTCCCTGAATTTGGCAAATGATATTGGCTATCGCCTCAAGCGCGAAGTTTGTCGCGGAAATCGGTCAGCCGCGCGCGATAGCCATCGGCGTCGCCGTATTCGAGGAACTCGTAATAGCGCAGGTGCGCGTCGGGAATGCGCAGCGCATGTTTGATCGGGCACCAATATTGCTCGGTCCGGCTGCCAATTTCCCGGACATAGGCGATCAACCCGTTGGCATAGGCGCAGAACAGACAATTGACCGCTTCGATCGAATTCAGATAGGCGAGGTGCTGCCGCCCGAAAACGATATAGTCGGCTCTCTGCACCCGTGCGATGCCATAAGCGCGGAAGCAAATTGCCTGAAACAGGCTGATCCAGATATCAACCAGCAGCAACGGCACGATGAGCGAATAGATGACCGGCGCGGTGATCGTCGTGAGAAAGCTGGACTGCACAAGGAAACGCCCGAGATTCAGTTTCAGACGGCGATGCTGCGCAACCACGCCGTGCTCGAATTCGCCGATGCGGTCGGTGAGGGCGGCGCCCAACTGCTTCCTGCGGTTTTCGATTTCACGGTCCAGTTCACCCTGCAGATGAAGGATTTCATTCGCCAATTCATGCATTCGCTCGGTCATGCTTTCTCCAGCAAAGCTATCTGTGCGACCAACTGGCTTATTCCTGTCACGGCACAAGCACGGCAGCGCCATCGAACCGACCTGCCCGCAGATCCGCCAGCGCCTCGTTGGCCCGCGCCAGGGGATAAGCTGTCGTCGTCGTGACGATGCCGATCTTTGGCGCGAGCGCCAGGAAATCCTGGCCGTCTTGACGCGTGAGGTTCGCCACCGAGACCAATTGCCGTTCTTCCCACAGCGTGCTGTAGGGAAAAGCCGGAATATCGCTCATGTGGATGCCGGCGCACACAACGATCCCACCCTTGCGCACCGCTTGCAGCGCGCGCGGCACCAGATCGCCAGCCGTGGCAAAAATTATGGCCGCGTCAAGCGGATCGGGCGGCATCTCGTCGGACCCCCCGGCCCAGACGGCGCCAAGCGAACGCGCAAACGCTTGTGTCGTCGTGTCGGCGCTTTTGGTAAAGGCGTAGACCGAGCGACCCTGCCACGCGGCCACTTGCGCCACAATGTGTGCCGATGCGCCAAATCCGTAAAGCCCGAGCCGCTTGCCCGTCCCGGTCTTGCCGAGCGAGCGCCACCCGATCAGCCCGGCACACAACAACGGCGCGAGCGCAACATCTTCACCGACCTCCCCGAGCGGAAAGGTATAGCGCGCATCGGCGATCAACGAGGTGGCAAAGCCGCCGTCGCGCGTATAGCCGGTGAACAGCGGCCGATCGCACAGGTTTTCCCGATGCCCGATACAATAGGGGCAAACCCCGCAGGTGTGACCGAGCCAGGGAATGCCCACGCGTTCGCCGATGCGAAGCCCCTCGACGCCGGAGCCGAGCGCATCGATCCGGCCGACAATCTCGTGCCCGGGGATGATCGGAACGTGCGGCGCTGCCAGTTCCCCATCGACGACGTGCAAGTCCGTCCGGCAAACGCCGCACGCGGACACGGCAACGCGGATTTCACCTGGCCCGGGGGTACGGTCGGGCAGCTCGGTCCATAGGAGCGGCGTGCCGATCGTATCGAGGATCATCGCGTGCATGACAGGCTCCGCTGCAGGGTGGCCGCCATCAGTGCGACAACAGGACCATGCGGTCCTCGTGAAGAAGGAGATCGCGGGTCATTCCGCCAAAGGCCCATTCGCGAACAGGGCCATGGCCATAGGCGCCCGCGACGAGCAGTTCGGCGCCATTAAGGCTGGCGAAGGTGGCCAGGCTTTTGCTGTCGTCGCCATTGCGCGGCGTGACCGCCGCCATGGCGGCCAATCCATGGCGTTTGAGCCACGCCACGACATCTTCGACGCGCAGGCGAGCCTCTTCCATCGTGTTCCCGTCAGCAACCTCGACGACAATGATCTTGCTTGCGATCTTGAGCAGGGGCAGCGCATCCGCGATGGCGCGACGGGCTTCACGTGTATCCTTCCAGGCGATCACCACACGGTCGAACCATGGCTTCGGCGTGAATTCGGGCACGATTAGAACCGGCCGGCCAGACCCCATGAGCAGTGCGCCGGTATCCGCACACCGCGCATCATCCAGCAGCGCCTTTTTTGAAACTGCCGTGATGATGAGGTCGGCGCTTCGAGCTTGATCGGCGACATATTCCGCGATCGGCTCCAGCGTTGTTGCGCAGCGCCATTCGATCCTGCGGCCACACTTGCTGTTAGGGCCTTCAAATTCGGTCTGCAGCACCTTGAGGTCGGTCGCAACGATATCTCGCTCGGCATCGATCAGCTCGGCCGAATAGACGCCGGCACTTGGATCGAGCTGGATCGGCTGACAGGCAGCGATACCGATCACGCCGGCATCGAGGCGCTCCGCGAGCCAACCGGCGACATCGAGAACCTGCGTGTTGGAACGGGTCCCGTCGATATGGACCATCAGTGTGGCAATTGTCATGCCTTGTCTCCTAGCCCGGCCGGTCGGTTCGACAATGCTATGTCGATCCTCACACGCGTGAAAAGCTGTTAGCGGCTTTGTGGCGCTGTCCGCTTTGCACAGCTAGGATCGGAAACTACGCAGGGGCCGGTCGGTGCTGCTGATGGATCAAGGGAAAAAACCGCAGTTAGAGGCGGCGAAATACCGCCAAGACTATTCGAGCATTCGAAATGTTATGCTCGCGCGGCATCTTCCGACGTAATAACCGGCGATTTGCCGACCCAGCGTCGCTCCTCAAGTTCAGGGATCAGAAAGCTGGCGACATCTGCCCGCGCGATGCTACCGCCATGGAAATCGGCCAAATCCGTAAGGGCGAGTATGTTATCGGTGGCCGGGCCGTTGGTCAGGTTGGTGGGCCTGACGATCGTCCAGTCCAGACCGCTTGCGCGTATCTCGTCTTCCTGCCGGTTCTTGTCACGATACGTATTATCAAGCAGCAGCGGCTGAGCGATGTGATCGTAGAGGAAGCCGCCGTGGCCATGACTATCGCCGGCGCCGATCCCGGTGACGCACACCAGACGCATGATCTCCTGCTTGTGCATGGCGTCGATCAGGACGCGCGTCGCGGTCGAGAGCAGCGTCTCTTCATGAAACAGGGAAAGTTTGGACCCCAATGCGCTAATGACGCCATCACAGCCGAAAAGCGCCCTCCCGATAACGTCATCATCCCGCGCGTCGCCCTCGAATATCCGAGCACCAGAGAGTATGAGCGCAGCATCCGCAGCCGAGCGCGCAAGTGCGTTGACCTGATGCCCCCGGTCCAGAGCTTGGCCAACAACCTGTCGACCCGTGCCGCCGGTCGCGCCGGTGACGAGAATTTTCATTCTACTTCTCCTTGGTCGACCGATCATTCGAGAATGCCGTGTCGGTCCTCCCGCACTTCCGAGCAGATGCTACCGGCTTTGTGCCGCTGTCTGTTTTGCGCTGCCAGCATCGGAAACTACGCAACGCCCGGTCGGGTGGCGGTGCTTGGGCCAACCTTTGCCGACCGGGCGCGCGTGGCGTCCGGCCTTTTCCACGGCCACCCCCTTCAACAGCTCTGCGCTGATGAGATAGGCCAAGACGATCACGCCAAGACCCGCTGTGGCCAATAGCGGTGGGGTAGCAAAGCCGAACCATCGCGCGGCCGGCGTGAACGGAAGCACCATGGCCACGAAAAGTGCGCCCAGCGAAGAGGCGGCGAGCATAGGACGCGGCAAGTCGCGCCAGGGGCGACCATTGGTCCGTATGATGAAGATCACCAGAATCTGTGTCGCCATAGACTCGAGGAACCACGCCGTCCTGAATTCCGGCGTCGTCACATGAAACAGCAGCAACAAGCCAGCAAAGGTCAGCATGTCGAATGCCGATGAGAGCGGCCCCATGACGGCTGCGAAACGGACCAACGCGCGCATATTCCAGATCTGTGGACTGGCGAGAGCCTCGGGCCGAACGCCGTCGAACGGGATCCCGATTTCGGAAACATCGTAAAGCAGATTGTTCAGCAGAATCTGGGTCGGCAGCATCGGGATAAATGGCAGGAATAGCGAGGCGGCAGCCATCGACAGCATGTTGCCGAAGTTCGAGCTGGCACCCATCCGCACATATTTGAGGATATTGGCAAAAGTGCGTCGTCCCTCCTCCACGCCATCGGCCACAACACCTAGATCGGATTCGAGCATGATCATATCGGCCGATGCCTGTGCAACGCCCGCCGCGCCCACGACAGAAAGGGCAATATCGGCGACTTTCAGCGCAGGCGCATCGTTGATGCCGTCGCCCATGTATCCCACCACCGCGCCGCTTGCCTGAAGCGCCCTGACCAGCCGTGCCTTCTGGTCGGGCGCAAGACGACCATACGCGTCGATCTTGCGGACCTGTACTCTGAGCGCATCGTCGCTCATGTCGGCGACGTCCGAGCCGGATAGCACGCGGTCCGCGCGAAGTCCGACAAGGCCGGCAAGTCTGCGCACGACCACGGGATCGTCGCCGGACAGAATTTTGACCCGGATGCCCGCAGTGGCGAGCCGGGCAACAGTTCCAGCCGCTGTTGCTTTGGGCGGATCGGCAAACGCACACAGGCCCTCGAAAACAAGGTCGGTCTCATCTGCATCGGACAAGATCGCGGTCGTCTCCGAACGGGAACGCGTCGCAATCGCGATCGTGCGCAGTCCCTGTTCGGCAAGCGCGCGCACATCGCCAAGCGTTTGGGCACGCTCAGCATCACCAAAGGGGAACGTCCGCCCTTCCGTTCGACGGCTCGTGCACAAAACCAAAATTGCATCGGGCGCGCCCTTGGCGATCAGTAGGACGCCGCCTGGTCCCGTTGCAAGGACTGAGCCTATCCGGCGATTGAAGTCGAAACTGCGTCTGGCGGCCATCGCCCAGCCATCAACCGCCGTTGGCTTTGCTGTCAGCAGCGCCGCGTCGAGCGCTCCGCTATCCCCGCCAAGCGACGCCGCGATTGCGCCGAGCTTGGCAACACGTGGATCATCGCAGCCTGTGGGGGAAAGGCTGCGCGCAAGGCCGATCTGCGCCGAAGTCAGCGTGCCCGTCTTGTCGGTACACAGCACGGTCATCGCGCCCAGATCGTGAATCGAGGCGAGGCGTTTCACGATAACCTTGCGCCTGGCCATCCGCATCGCGCCGCGCGACAACGTCACCGTAGTGATCATCGGCAAAAGCTCAGGCGTCAGGCCCACTGCAAGCGCGACAGCAAAAAGCAGCGACTGGATAATCGGCCGGCCATAGAACAAGTTGACCACCAGCACGACAACGACGAGCGCCATCGTCAGGCGTGCTGTGAGCAAGCCATAAGCCCGTAAATCGCGTTGGAAGGGTGATGAACTGTCAGGCTGGTTGAGAGCGGCTGCTGCGCTGCCGAACAAGGTGGCAGCGCCTGTCCCGACGACTAGTGCCGTTACCTGCCCGGTCTGCGCGATTGCACCGCGAAACAGTGCGTTGGACGCCTCGGCCGCAGTTTTGCCCGCAACCATTCCGGCGCGCTTCTCGACCGGATAGGGCTCTCCTGTCAGCGCCGCCTCGTTTGCGGTGAACGCACTGGCATCAATTACCAAAGCATCGGCAGCAATGATGTCTCCGGCGGTGACACGCAGGATGTCACCGGGCACGACGGCCTCGACGCCGATCTGCGAAAAATGCCCATCGCGCAGCACATTTGCCTTGAGCGCCACCGAACGGCGAAGAACCTCGGCCGCCTGAACCGCGTGGCCCTCCTGGATCGTATCGAGACCGATCGACACCGCCAGAATGACGACGATGATCGAACCTCCAACAGCATCGCCGGTTGCGGCCGATACGAAGCCGGCAGCCAGCAGGATCAGCGAGAGCGGTTCAAGCAGCCGCTTCAGGATCGACCGGACTGTGCTGCGGCGGCGCTCCACGGCATCTTCATTGGGTCCATATTTAGCAAGTCGCTTGTCCGCTGCGGCCTGAGACAGCCCCTCGCGTCCGGTTTCCAAAGTGGCGAAGTGGGTGTCGAGCGAAACCGTCCAGAAGGGCGCTTTCGTTTCGGTTGCCTGGAGCGGCGCTGCGATCAAAGCCATGCCGGTCCTGCCTTCGTCAGCGGAGCGAGCCGATCTCACACCGCGGCGAGCGCGGAACCATCGATATCATGCATGGCCTTGTATGCCTTGAGCAACACGCGGGCATCGAAGGCGCCCTTGTAGACAGGTGGCGGGGTCCGGCGCAGGCCAAGCAGCGTGTAGACGGCGGTCTGGGCCGAGCGGACCGAATATTCGACGGTAAACACGGTATCGTCGGGCATCTCGCAATATTGACCTATAAACGCAAAGTTCCGCGCACCACGGGGAACGACGTCCGGCCGATCGCCATGGTGGCGGGGCATGAACTGACTGGTGATGAATGGCATCAGGCAGGGGATACAGTTCGCATGGCGAAGAATATGCGCGGTTCGGTTGCTCAGGCGCACATGATCGACGATCTCGGTCTGGGTCGCAACATGGAGATGTCCCATGATCTCGGTCAGGATCTCCTCCCCGGTACAGGCGGACATCGGCTTTTTGACAAAGTCGCCCGGCGCGTCGATGGAGAGACCATAACCCCAAAACACGCTGATATCTTCGGGCTGGCGAATAAAATGCGGCTGGTGGGGGATGACGATCGAAGCGAGCCAGCTCGAATGGGGAAAGGTGATCAGGCCGCCTTCGCCCGGCATATTACCTGTCGCATCGCGAACGAAGTTGAGCAGTTCGGGATCGCTCAGCGTGACCGTGAACGATGTCCATTTCGACTGATCGACGTGATCAGCGAACACGGACGGGTTTCCAAAGTCGGGGCGGCCTTGTGCGATTGTTTCCCACAGTGTCCAGGCGCCGCCGTCGCGTTTGCCGAGCCGTTCGGGCGCGGTATGCATCGACCCGAAGCTGGACCCTTCGGTCATCGATCCCAAAGTCACGAGCACATAGTCGTCTGCGGCAACGGTCATTCGGCCGGCGATGCCGTCGCGCACATATTCAATTCCGTCGATCGTGCGAGCGTCGTCCTCTTCGTCAAAATGCAGGTTGGTGACTTTAGTGCCGAGCTGGAAGACAACACCGTGTTCGATCAGCCATTTGTGCAGCGGCCTGACCATCGAGTCATATTGATTGTAGACCGTTCGCATGATCCCCTCGAGCCGGTTGAAGCCCGAAACCATGTGCGAAAAGCGCAACAGGTAGCGCTTGAACTCGATCGCACTGTGCCAAGGCTGAAAGGCAAAAGTCGTACACCACATTAGCCAGAAACCGCTTCGAAAGAATTCCGGCTCGAAGTGATCGGCAATGCTGGTGCGACCGATGAAGCCTTCCGGCTCGATCGCGAGCCGCTCGATCGTCAGGATATCCTTTTCGCGCAGACCGAATTCCGGCGCGGTCACGCGTTGACCATGCGCAAACAGACGCGACTTGGACGATGTCTTCATCGTCGTGTTCCAGTCGAAAATTTCCTGGGTCACCGTCGTGCGGTCATCGAGCGTTGGAATGGACGCGAACAGGTCGAAGGTGCAAAGGTATTTGCTTTCGAGCATCCGGCCTCCACGCAGCACATATCCCGCCACCGGGTTCCCTGTTCCATCAAGGGCCCCGCCGACCGCACCACTTTCCTCCAGGATCGTGATGTCCGATCCGCGCTTGTCGCCATCGCGGATCATAAAAGCAGCAGCGGCGAGCGACGCGATCCCCGCGCCGACGAGATAGACCTTCCCGTTGTCACGAGGCACGTCCTGGTCGAAGTCGAGCGAAGCAGTCGTGACGCGCTGGGTGGCAACCATTGGGGCTCTCCTAACGGGCTGTTGGACAATGGCAGCCCGGACATACTGATGGGGTCAGGGTTCGGTGGTCCTTTGGCTATCCGAAGGAAGGTCTGTCGCGACAGGATCGGAAATTACCTACGCTGACCAACAGCCGCGGTGTGGGGTCGCCTTTCATCAACGAATCTTGGTTCTTGCCGAGCAGCTTCGCGTGCCGGATTTATGCATCCATCAACAGGTTAGATTGGCGGCACCAATCAGGGGTGAGCAAGCTCCCGAATTTTCGCAGCAATATCCTCCGGCGCGAGTATGAAATCGATGTGTCCCGTTTGTATCGCACTTACAGGCATGTCCGGCCTGCTGGCGGTGTCCGGTTTCTGGGCGATTGTGATGCCGCCCACGGCACTGATACCTGCCAATGCAGCCGATCCGTCACCGTCGTAGCCAGAGACGATCACGGCGATAATTCTGCCGCTCCAGTTTTGCGTCAACGACATCAGGAAAATGGTAATGACGTCGGACCATCCTCGTGGTTTGGATATGGTTTCAAGGTGAAATTGTCCGTCAGCGACATGCAAATCCCGCTGCGCCGGTATGATGAAAACACGATCCGGCTTTATGTCCAGCCCTTCGGTTATCAAGACAACCGGCATAGACGTGAATCTCGGGAGGATTTCATGCAACTGGGTTGCGACGATCCTCAAATGATTGACAATGACGACAGCCACGCCAGGATCGGACGGCAAATTCTGCAGAAGGCGAATGTAAGCGTCGAGCCCACCGGCAGAACCGCCTACGCAGACGATGGGGAAATCCTTGATAACGTCCCCGCCCTTCATCGCTAGACTCTCCAGACCTCTTGTGCGTTGGCAACGTCAGACAGTTTCGGATCGATCAATGTGGATGAATAGGCGATATCTTGGTGCCCTGAAGCGTCAGATCCGCCATGAGGCCTTTCTCGTTGAAAGGGAAAGCGTAGACATCCTTGGTAATGGTCGTCGTGTTGGCCTCGGCGCCTGCGCCCTTGTTGATGACCACAATGCTGGGACCGGTGCCTGCGGCGAACTCGTTGCTCTTTCTCAGGTAGCGCAGCGAGCTGTCGTTCATGAAGAACACGACATAACTAAATTTCTCGCCGCCGATTTGCAGTCCCCATGTCCCTCCGGAGAGGTTGTAGAAGCCCGCCGGGCGACCATGAATCAACAAGACACCATTGCCGCTTTCACCGCCAAACACCACGCCGGCCTTGAAGATCGACGGGAAGACCAGAATGCCTTTTGCCTGGCGTGCGAACATCCTCGACCTGGGCTCACGCGCTTCCAGTTTGTGCAGCGTGCTTTGGCCCTCGGCGGCGATCTGGGCGGCGGACCGGGCATGCGCGGCCGAAACCGCCAGCGGGCCAAAAGTGCTCGCAATGGCCAGGGCTGCAATGGAGATAATTCGATGAGCGAATTTCATTTGGGCGCACTCCAGTCAAGTCTATTTGCAAGTACCCTCGCTCGGGCATGGAAAAAGTGAGCCGGCGGCCGCAAGCAGCCGCCGGCTCAAGGCGCGATGCGATCAGGCTCTGACCGGGTGGAGTCCCGCTCGCACCTTTTTGAATGGGGGGAAGGTGCGATAGAAAGCATCGACGCCATATTTAGTTAGCTATGAATGGCAGGCAAAGACTCGGAATATACTCACGGTCGCAGCCAATATCTATGCACTGGACGCGAGCGGGTGCGAGAACATCGACCACGGCACGACCCCGGCAAATATCCTTATCCACTATACATCAAGATGCTTACCCGGCATGCCCTGCAGCCAGATCTATGACGAAGCGGTAGCGAACTTCTTTGTTTTCAACGCGCAGATAGGCATCGGTGATCTGCTCCGGGCGGATCAGTTCGATTTGCGGGCGGATGGCATTGGCGCAGCAATAGTCCACCAATTCCTGGGTTTCGGGCATGCCACCAATGCATGACCCCACCAGTGAGCGCCGCTGATCCCACAACCCGCCGCCAGTCACGCCTCCGATAATTCCGGGCGCGCCGACATTGACGAACGCCCCATCGCGCCGGATCAGCGGCAGGAAGGGTGCCAGATCATAAGGTGCGGGAATGGTCGAGAGCATGAAATCAAACCGGTTGGCCAGTTCGTGCGCCAGCGGAATGGGCTCGCTCGCCGCCGGGTCCCAGACCACGACATCGCTGGCGCCCATGTCATAGGCGTCCTTTGCCTTGGTCGCGCTGGTCGTGAACACAGTTGCAGCCGCGCCGCGATGTACGGCAAGTTTCAGTGCCATGTGACCCAGTCCGCCAAGCCCGATGACGGCGAAGCGCTGCCCAGAACCCAGTCGCCAATGCTGCATCGGAGAAAACGTGGTCACCCCCGAACACAACAAAGGCGCGGTCGAGGCCAGGTCCGCGCCCTCGGGCACTTTGACCACAAACCGTTCGCGCACCACGATGCGATCGGAATAACCACCAAACGTCGCGCCAGGCCCGCGCGGGTCAGGCGATGCATACGTCAGGGTCGCGCCGACGGTGCAATATTGCTCCAGCCCCGCCTTGCAATTTTCGCACTCGCAGCAGCTGTCGACCATGCAACCCACGCCGGCGAAATCGCCGGGAATGAACCGCGTCACCGCCGGACCGACCGCCGTAACCCGCCCGACGAACTCATGACCTGGCACCATGGGAAAGGGCTGGTCACCCCATTCTCCGCGGATCATGTGAATATCGCTATGGCAAACACCACAAAACAGGATGTCGATCGCGACATCATCCGCCATGAGCGCGCGTCGCTCGATCGTCATGGTGTCGATCGGTCCGCTTTGCAGCAGCGCGCCATAAGCAAGGGCCTGTGTCGTATGCGAGGAAATACCATGAGCCGGAGTGGACCGGCCGAGCACAGTTTCCACACTGTCCGCGAATTTCTCTGGAAAGAATGTGTCGGTCACGCCGGTCTCCATGGTTCACGCTGCCAGGCCGCGCCGGGCCAATCGAAATACGCGATTAAAATACGGCGTGGAGTGGCAAAGCTGCAGCATCGGAAACTACTCAATCATGGTAGTGCACCAACGGCGCAACTTAGCAGGATGCGGATCCCGGCATGTTCCGCCCTGCTCCTTCTGACGTGGTTTGGCTAGAAATCACGCCTGGCACTCGCGCTGGCGGCTCCTCGCGCGCTGCGCGAACCTAACGTACTGATCGGCGTGGCGCGGGAGATGGCCAACCGCACCAGATCACGAAAACCAGCAGATCGACTTTATTTGCTTTTTGCCACTGCGTGAACTGCGTCAGTTCGAGTGGAAGACTGGGCAACGACGCTGCGAGGAGACAATTCAGCCGAAGACATTTGCGGAGAAACCAGCGATCCGATCATGCCAAAGACAATCATCGCGACCAGGATCAGCAGCATCTTCGACCAGGTGAGCGCCCCGATGGCTGCCGTGTCGAACTGTGCCGGCTTGGCGACCGCCGCATTGGGTATCGGCAGCAGATCCACGGATCGTTCGCAAAGCGCGTCACGTTCAACAAAGGCCGTCTGGGCTTCGGGCAATTTTGCAAGCAGGCTGCTCAGGCGGCCCGACGCTTGGTCTTTCGGCAGCAGCGCCAAGGCCGCTGCCTCCTCCCACGGGTCGATTTCTAGTCGGGCGAGCGCCGACAGGACGCTTAGCGTCACACCGGATTTCTCCTTCCAAAGCGGTGACCTCAAGAACGGGTTATATTCGATCCCGAGGCCGCCGGTAATCGCCGAGCATCTCATTGTGTACCTGTCCTTCGATGATTTGCCGGAATTTCCTGCGCCGGCCTTCACTTGAACTCTAGATTGGCTCGACGACCCGGTGGCCATCGTAATAGCCATGAAACTGGTACTCATAGGCACGGTCGATCGCTTGCGATCCGTCGTAGGCAGGGCTGTCTTTGACTTTCTGGCGGTCAACATCGAGAGTGACGGTCCGCGTCGACAAACTTATCGAGTCTATTGACCGTGGTGAGATCAGAACCTTCTTTCCCGGCCACCAATTGCGCGTGTCGACGACCAGGTAGCGGACGCTCCAATCACCGTCTTCAATCAGGAAGTCCGCGACATGGCCGATTTCGCCATCGCGTGCGTTGATGTGGTAACCTGTCACTTCCCTTACACTGCGCAGATGCCTGTCGCCGTCCGAATGACGTGCAAAATCCCTGCCCCTGGCACGAGTGTTTAGTCCCTGGGATAAAAATGGCCCGCCACCATAGCCATAGCCGCCCATGTAGAAGCCTGGATACCAATACGGGTTCCAGCCGTAATAGTCATAGATATCGGTTTCCCACTGGCCCGAGACCGGCTCATCGGTGTTGACATCCGGGCTATCCTTGATCTGCTGCCTGGTCAGCCCTACTGCCAGTTGATGACCGATGTGGTTGATGTAGCTGAGCGCAGAAGGCGGCAAAAGCACCTTTTTTCCAGTCAGGAAATTACCGGTATCGACAACCAGCCACCGAATCCGCCAGCTGAGATCATCAAACAGAAAATCGCTGATAGAGCCGATCGGGCCATCACTGGCGCCGATCGCGTAACCATCAATCTGCGAACTATGTCTTAACATGGCGGGCCTCTCACAATTTCAGGGTTACGGTACGACGTCTTGATCGGTTACCGTTCGGAATCGGGCAGGCCGGTAGCTGCACGGCAAAGCCTTCGACGGTGCCAAATGGAATGCGCACAAGGTGATCGGCATCGACATCGATCGGATTAGACGGCCATCGGCGCTCTCGGCAGGCTCGGAATCTACCCATGGCCGAACCGGGACAGGGTTTGGCGCTGCAGTTTTGACCTGGGGCGCCGTGTCCGGATCTGCGCCCAGCTATACTGAGTATATTCCGTCCCTCGTCTTTCCCGCGCCTCGGCGCCATTGACTGCAGGGCTGTTCACCTCCGCCAGATCGCGGACACAAGACAGTTTATTATTTCAAGCGAGGTTTCCCAATGAATTATTTCAATTCGAACGCGTTTTACGCTGGCTGGGGATGGATCTTGTGGATCGGTTTCATTTGCCTGATGTTTTCAAGCTTTGGCAATTGGGGCTATTCCTACACCGCCCATCGCCGGATCGACGGGTCGCCGCGCAAAGACGCGGACGCCATCCTGGACGAACGTTATGCCCGCGGCGAACTGACCCGCGCGCAATATCTTGAAGCAAAGTCCGACATCGCGACGGTCCGACCATAACCGCGCCTGACCGGCATCGACGCGCAACCCGGCGAAGCGAGGCCCCATGACGAATGATCTGGTCGCGCACCTGTCGTTGCTGCTGGAACCCGACGCCACGCGCGTGGTGATCCGGCCGTTTGTCCCCGCCGAGGACGAACCTGAATTCGCCACGGCGGGTTGTACCCGCGCGCAGCGGATCGCGAACCGGATACTCGCGCTCGACCCGGCCGCTGTCGCAAAAGAATTGGACGGGGTTGTGGCGGACCTGTCCGATCATCACCGCGACGTAAAGCAAGTCCTGTTGCGCCGGTTTCACGATATCAATGGCCTGAAGATCGCCGCAACAGCCGTTACCGACGACCAGGCCCACCTGATCGGCGCGTATTTCAGCGAGGAATATGCGTTCGAGGCGACTGCGTTGTTCAACCCGAGCATCGCGCCGGCACCCGATCAGACAGGCGTACCTGCGGGTGCGCTGCGCTTCATCCTGGCGCTGCGCGGGGTCGGAGAAGGCCATGTCTCCTCGATCACTTTCCGCACCGGCATCCTGATGGCGGACAATGCGATTACGGTCGATCCGGCGAGCAAACGCGCGGTATCCCCCAGGATCAAACTCATTCCCGGAGGAGCCCCGGACGATCCCGGTGTCCGGCTGTTCTGCGAAGGCAGCCACGATCTGTCCGAGACCGTGATTTTCCCGGTGACCGACCGTCAGCGCCATGGGATTGAGGATCTTCGACTTGTCCGGTTCATCGACGATGACGGCAACGCGACCTACCTGGGCACATACACCGCGTTCAGCGGCAGCGACACCCGCGAGGAAATGCTGCGCACCACCGACTTCAAGCAGATCGACCTGACTGCGCTGGGCGGCGGCGCCGTCAAGCCGAAGGGCATGGCGCTGTTCCCGCGAAAGATTGCCGGGAAATACGTGATGCTGGGTCGCCAGGACCATGAAAACATCTGGCTGCTGACATCAGACGAATTGTACCGCTGGGATGGCGGGACCAAGCTTGTTACCCCGCGATGGCCCTGGGAGTTTATCCAGATGGGCAATTGCGGCTCTCCCATCGAAATCGACGAGGGCTGGCTGGTGATTACGCACGGGGTCGGCGCGGTGCGCAATTATTGCATCGGCGCCTGCCTGCTCGCCAAGGACGATCCGTCCAAGGTGCTTGCCCGCAGCACATCGCCGCTGATCCGTCCCGATGCGGCCGAGCGCTACGGCTATGTCCCCAATGTTGTCTACAGCTGTGGCGCACTGGTCCACGGACGGGTGTTGCTGCTGCCTTATGCAATCGCCGACAATGTGACGACCTTTGCAACAGTGCAGCTCGATGCACTGCTTGCGGCGATGAGCTGAAAGCAGCTCGCCCTTGCGCGGTTGCTCGCGAGATCTGACGCGGGACGCGTCAAGCCTGATCAAATATGCAGCAGGACAATGCACGATGACAAAAATTCACCTCAAGCATTTTCGCGTAGCGGAAGGCGACGACGTCGATTTGAAGACATGGCCGACCAAGGTCGATCCGGTGTTCAAGTCGAGGGAGGACTATGCGAAAATCCTGAGCGCGCATGTCGAAAAGCTGAGCGCCTTGCAAAAGGTCCATTATGCCTCGAGCAGATACGCCCTCCTCGTGATCTTCCAGGCGATGGATGCGGCGGGCAAGGACGGCGCGATCCGGCATGTGATGTCGGGGGTAAACCCGCAAGGGTGCCAGGTGTTCAGCTTCAAGCACCCAAGCGCCACCGAACTCGAACACGACTTCCTGTGGCGGACCACGCGCGACCTGCCCGAACGCGGCAAGATCGGCATCTTCAATCGCTCCTATTACGAAGAGGTGTTGATTCTTCGCGTGCATCCCGAGATTCTGAAGGCTGAAGGATTGTCGGATGCGCCTCACCACGAAGACAAGCTGTGGCACGATCGCTATCGCTCGATCGTGGACCTCGAACGCCACCTCCACGGCAACGGCACCCGGATCGTAAAGATCTTTCTCCACTTGTCGAAGGAGGAACAGCGGCAGCGTTTTCTTGCCAGGATCGACGACCCAGACAAGAACTGGAAATTCAGCCCGGGCGATATCGCGGAGCGCAAGTTCTGGGACGATTACCGCCGCGCCTATGAAAAATGCATCGCCGCGACCAGCACGAAAGACTCGCCGTGGTACGTCGTGCCCGCAGATGACAAGGACAATGCGCGGCTGATTGTCTCGCAGATCGTCGTCGATGCTCTTGAAGCGCTGAAATCGGACTACCCCAAGGCCTCTGCCGAACGCGTCGCGCAACTGGAGGCGATCCGGGTGGGGCTGATTGCCGAAGCCTGATCCGCCTTCATCCCGGTGAGTAGTTTCCGAGGCTGCGCGCAATCATCCGATCACGCCTATACCAAGAGCGCCGGCCCTGGACTGTCACTGCCCGGCCCCTGCCATACCGCCATGATCCGGCAAGCACTGAACCCAAATCATTTACAGGCAGTCGAGCGCGCGCGACCCGCCCATCGCTATCCCCGCCCGCATGGAGCTATTGCAATGGACGCCATCGTCAAATCGCGACCCGAGGGCGCACCCGATACGACCGCCCAGGCGAAGGGCACGCCCGGCGCGCTCACGGCCGAAGAATTGCGCCTGATCCACGCCTATTGGCGCGCGGCCAATTATGTCTCGGTCGGCCAGATCTACCTTTACGACAATCCGCTGCTGCGCGAACCGCTGACGCTGGCACACGTAAAGCCGCTCGTGGTCAGTCACTGGGGCACGACCCCGGGCCAGAATTTCATTTATGCGCACCTCAACCGGGTCATCAAGAAGCATGACCTCGACATGATCTACGTCGCTGGCCCCGGCCATGGTGGCCCGGCAATCGTGGGCAACGTATATCTGGAGGGCACCTGGAGCGAGGTTTATCCCAACGTCACCCAGGATGAGGCCGGGCTCAAGAAACTGTTCACCCAGTTTTCCTTTCCCGGCGGCATTTCCAGCCATGTCGCTCCGACCACGCCCGGATCGATCCATGAAGGTGGCGAACTGGGCTATTCGCTGAGTCATGCGTTCGGTGCCGTGTTCGACAATCCGGGCTTGATCGTTGCCTGTGTCGTGGGCGATGGTGAAGCAGAAACCGGCCCGCTGGCGACCTCTTGGCAGTCCAACAAGCTTCTCGATCCGATCAGCGACGGCGCAGTGCTGCCGATCCTCCACCTCAACGGCTTCAAGATCAGCAATCCCACGCTGCTGGCCCGGATCGAGCCCGACGAACTCGAACAGTTCCTGCAGGGTTGCGGCTGGGCGCCCTACTTTGTCGAGGGCGACGATCCCGCGACGATGCACGCCCTGATGGCGGAAACCATGGAACGCGCGATCGCAGACATACAGCGCATCCAGCACGAAGCGCGTTCGACCCAGAACCCTGCCCGCCCGCGCTGGCCGATGATCGTGCTGCGTTCGCCCAAGGGCTGGACCGGCCCGAAATTCGTCGACGGACTGAAAATCGAGGGCAGTTTTCGTTCGCATCAGGTCCCGGTGCTGGTCGATGCCCAGCATCCTGACCATGTCGCCATTCTGGAAAACTGGATGCGCAGCTATCGGCCAGAGGAATTGTTCGACGGCAAAGGAAAGTTGCTCGCCGAAATCGCCGCCTTGGCGCCGGTCGGCAACCGCCGCATGGGCGCAAACCCCCACGCCAACGGCGGAATATTGCTGCGCGATTTGATCATGCCCGATTTTCGCGACCATGCCGTCCTTGTGGCCTCGCCCGGCGCCATCACGGCGCAGGACACGCTGGTGCTCGGCAAATTCCTGCGCGATGTCGCGCGCGCCAACCAGGAACAGCGCAATTTTCGCATCTTCGGACCCGACGAGACGCTATCCAATCTGCTCGGCGCGGTTTTCGAGGTCACCGATCGGCAATGGGACGCACGCAAGAACGACGACGACGAGTTCCTTGCGTCATCGGGCCAGGTTCTCGATTCGATGCTCAGCGAACACCAATGCGAGGGCTGGCTCGAAGGCTATCTGCTGACCGGGCGCCATGGCCTGTTCAACAGCTATGAAGCCTTCATCCGCATCGTCGATTCGATGTTCAGCCAGCATGCCAAATGGCTGAAAGTCACGTCCGAACTGCCGTGGCGCCGGGACATCTCCTCGCTCAACTACCTGCTCGCTTCGCATGTCTGGCAACAGGATCACAACGGCTTTACGCATCAGGACCCCGGCTTTCTCGACCACGTGATCAACAAAAAGGCAGATATCGTTCGCGCCTATCTGCCGCCCGATGCCAATTGCCTGCTGTCGGTGTTCGATCACTGCCTGCGCAGCCGCCAGTATGTGAATGTCGTCGTCGCCGGTAAACATGCGCTGCCGCAATGGCTGTCGATGGAGGCGGCGGTGATCCATTGCACCGAGGGCCTGGGCATCTGGCAATGGGCCAGCAACGACCAGGAGGCCGAGCCCGACGTGGTGATGGCGTGCTGCGGCGACACCCCGACGCTCGAAATCATCGCCGCGACCTCGATCCTGCGCAAGCATCTGCCCGATCTCAAGATCCGCGTCATCAACATCGTCGACCTGATGCGGTTGCAGCCCTGTGCCGAACATCCGCACGGACTAAGCGAGAGTGCTTATGATGCGCTGTTTACGACCGACAAGCCGATCATTTTCGGCTTCCACGGCTATCCGGGGCTCGTCCATCGGCTGACCTACCAGCGCACCAACCGCAATCTCCACGTCCACGGCTACAAGGAAGAGGGCACGATTACCACCGCCTTCGATATGCGCGTCCAGAACGAACTCGACCGTTATCACCTGGTCATCGACGTGGTCGACCACGTGCCGACGCTTGGCACAAAGGGTGACTATCTCCAGCAACTCATGCGCGACAAGCTGATCGAGCATAAGCATTATATCGACAGGCATGGCGAGGACATGCCCGAAATTCTCAACTGGAAATGGGACAGTTCGGTCGGGCACTCGGCATGAACCGCACCGCCCTTGTTGCTTGCGCGAAAAGCCTGGTCGCCAGCGGCAAGGGCCTGTTGGCGATGGACGAGAGCAATCCGACCTGCAACACCCGCTTTGCCGCACTGGGCATCCCCCAGACGGTCGAGCTGCGCCGCGCCTGGCGCGAACTGCTGATCACGGCGCCGGCCCTTGGCGACAGCATCAGTGGCGCGATTCTCTACGACGAGACTATCAGGCAACGCACGCAGGGCGGCCGCCGCTTCGTCGATTGCCTGATCGATGTCGGGATCATTCCCGGCATCAAGGTTGACATCGGCGCCAAGCCGCTGGCGCTCCACGCGGGGGAAAAGGTTACTGAAGGCCTCGATGGCTTGCGCGACCGGCTCGGTGAATACGCCGGCATGGGCGCCCGGTTCGCCAAGTGGCGCGCCGTCATCGGGCTTGACGGCGGTCATCCGAGCGCTGCCTGCATTCGCGCCAACACGGCCGCGCTCGCCCGCTATGCAGCGCTGTGCCAGGAGGCCGGAATCGTACCGATCGTCGAGCCCGAAGTCCTCATGACCGGCGATCATTCGCTCGAACGCTGCCGCTTCGCCACCGGCAAGGTGCTGACCGCGCTGTTCGAGGAACTGGCCGTCCAGGACGTCATGCTGGACGGCCTGATCCTCAAAGCCAACATGGTCCTGCCCGGCCTCGACTGCCGGTCACAGGTTTCAGTACAGGCGATGGCGGCTGCGACCATCGACTGCCTGGTGGAATCTGTCCCGGCCGCAGTCGCAGGCATCGCCTTTCTGTCCGGCGGCCAGCCCGCCGAACTGGCATCTGCGCGCCTTGCTGCGATGAACGATCAAGCCACAAACGAAGAACAGGGCCGCGATCGCCTTCCGTGGTGTCTGACCTTCTCCTTCGCCCGGGCCATCCAGCAGCCCGCACTCGATCGCTGGCGCGGCAAGGATGGCAATGCGGCAGAGGCCATTCAGGTGCTCCTTCACCGGGCGCGGTGCAACCGGGCGGCATTGCACGGCGCGTACAGCGCGACGATGGAACGTGACCGCGTGTACGAGCAGGCTTCGTGAAATCATGACCAACACGCCGCCACCCTGTGCACTGCGGGTCTATCTGGTGCGCCATGGTGAAACCGCTTGGTCGCTGACCGGACAGCATACCGGCAAGACCGACATTACGCTTACCCCGCGCGGCGAGCGGCAGGCGCTTGCCCTCGCGCCGGTGCTGCGCACCGTAGGTTTCGATCATGTCCTGACCAGCCCCGCCTTGCGCGCCCGGCGCACTTGCGAGCTGGCAGGATTTGGCGGCCGCGCAGTCATCGACACCTCTCTCGCCGAATGGGACTACGGCGACTATGAAGGCAAGCGCAGCGACGGCATTCGGAGATTGCAGCCGGGCTGGAGCGTCTGGCGCGATGGCTGCCCGGGCGGAGAAAGCGCGAGCCAGGTAACCGGCCGCGCGGATCGCCTAATCGCGTCGCTGCGTGCCTTGTCAGGCAATGTCCTGGTCTTTTCGCACGGTCAGTTTAACTGCAGTCTCGCCGTCCGATGGATCGGCCTGGCCATTGCCGAGGGGCAGCATCTTCAGATCGACCCGGCATCAGTCAGCGTGCTCGCGTTCAATCCTGCACATCCCGGTATGCCCGTGATCGCGCAATGGAACAACGTTCCGTCGATGCGCCCGGATAGCGATCTGCTTGCAAAGGACAATTGATGCATCGCGAGGAAAAGCGGCTGGCAGCGCGCGCCGCCGCGGAGGAAATCCAGTCGGGCATGATCGTCGGGCTGGGCACCGGCACGACCGTTGCAGAACTGATCCCGATTTTGGCGGCGCGCCTGCGTGACGGGCTCGACATCGTGACGGCCGCAACGTCGATTGCTACCGAGGCCGTGGCGCGCGCTGCCGGCATCCCGATCATACCGTTCGAAGACCGCCCGACGGTAGACCTGACTATCGATGGCGTCGACGAAATCGACGACAGGTTCTACGCGATCAAGGGTGGCGGCGGAGCCTTGCTGCGCGAAAAGATCGTCGCGACCGCCTCGCACCGGATGGTCGCCATCGCCGACGGTTCGAAGCACAGCGCGACGATCGGCAGGCACCCGGTGCCATTGGAAATCCTGCCATTCGCGCGCAGTTTCGTCCTGGCGGAAATCGAAAAGTTGGGCGGGGTTCCGACGCTGCGCATGGCGGAAGGGCAGCCTGCGCGCTCCGATCAGCACAATCTCCTGGCGGATTGCGCCTTCCCGGCCCTGGTCGATTCGGCAGCGATCGCCGCGCGACTGTCGGCGATCCCGGGGCTGCTGGGTCACGGCTTGTTTCTGACCGAAATCGACGCCCTCTACATTGCGCATCGAGGCAAAGTAACGTTTTCTGAGCGGCCGCCGCCAGCTCCAGGCGCGCCAGCGGCCAGCTCAACAGCAAAAACTGCCGGTTGAATTTCGGAAAATGCCGCTATCTATCAGCCGCCGCTGTTGACCCGCGAAAGAGGGCGGTTCCTGCACAGCGGCGCGGCTGCCCCTGCGATTGCCGGTCGAGTGTCCTACCCCAAGAGCCGGCGGACCAGCGCGCGCCGCAGCATGACAGTTGACGAAGGGCTGGACCGTTTCACAGTGGATGAGGGGGTCGTAAAGATCACCTATCCTGCGGAGATGACAGCCGATAGCGTGGCTGACCTCGAAGACTTTTTCGCGCTGTTCATCAAAAGGCGAAGCGTCGTGCCGGAGCCGGATAAATCCCACTCGACAAGTTCAAGGAAGCCGCGCGAGACCTCGAAACCGACGACGACGAGGCGCGCTTTGACGAGAGGCTGCGCAAGATCGTGAAACATAAATCGGTGAAGAAGCCGGAGTGACGTCGAGTAAGTCTGACCTAGAAATGGCCCGGCGTCATATCGCTACGGGCGAAAAGGTTATCGATCGGCAGCGCGCCCTAATCGCTGATTTGGAAAGTGCCGGCTCAGACGCAGCGGATGCGCGGGCTTTGCTGACGACCTTCGTTGAAGCGCAATGGCTACATGTCGAACACCTTGAGCGGCTGGAAAATCGCTTGGGTTTGTCAAATACGTAATCGCCAATAGATTAGATAGCCGCCGGTCTCCCGCACCAGGCACAGTGGGGTCCTCGCAACCGCCGGCATCGGCAGGTTGAGGACCGGGCGTAATCGCCAGCTTTGCATCGATCACGAAGGAGAGACCGTCGTCGCTAGCCCGGTTTTCTCAAAGTTCCCTCGGGATCGGTGCGTGAACGGGCCGGTGGCGATGCTTTGAACGCGCCGCCATGCGCAGTGCTCGCGGGAGTGGTATTTCAGCGAAGTCGGCGCGTGCGGCATCCCCGCCTGTGGCGGTTGGCGCGATTTTGGTCTGCCGGACTGTGCCCTATCTGGTTCGTCAGCGATCGCCGCTTGCGCGGAGTGAGGCGTGAGCAAGCTCCATTCGTCGCGCCAGGGATAGGCGGATGCCATTGCAATCTTGACATGCCGGACACTGGTGGTGACGAGCGCACCGACCTTGAGCAGACGCAGGCGGATTGTCCCGCATGTGGCATTTGCAAACTGAGTAAACCGCAGGCCGATATCGTCCTTTCGGGTCGCCACGAAAGCGCCATATCGTCCCATTCCCGTGCACCCATCGCTTCGCGCTCCTGCCTATCAACCACCGGCAAGAGGCACTCTGACGGCTGATTATCAGATCTGCACGGAATTTGAGTAATATAAGACCTCAAAAGGGAGCCACCTGTCGGCGCGGCGCTGCATTGACGCCTGGCGCGGATTTTCCCCATTCCGCGCGGTTTCGCTGGCCGCAATCTGCTGGCGATGATCCTGTTCAACAAATTCGGCCTGCATCAGCCATTAAACCGTCACAAAAGCGCTTGGTTTAAGAACTCGAAGCAGGGGCGCGGTAGGTCGGGAGGCTGAGCATCAACCCGTCCAAGGATCGACGATATCGATGCCCAGTCCCTCAAAATCCTTCACGTTGCGCGTCGCCAGAGTCAATCCATATACAGAGGCAATTCCAGCGATCTGAGCATCCATTCTGTGCAACACCCTTCCCCGACGGGCCATCTGCCCAATCAGTTCGCCTGCTATTTCGGCTGAGGCGCGATCGAATGAATAAATGCGCGGGCCAAAACGCATGATCGCGCGCTCGATCAACGACTGCAACTCATCACGCCGACGCCCATCAGGCATCTGGGCAACACCAAGACGTAACTCAAAAATCGTTGTTGTGGGCAACGCGGCGTCAGCCATGTGACGGTTGGCCCACAGTCTCACAAGATCGCTAGCCCGACCAGTGACGAGATCGGACAGCACATTCGAATCGATCAAGAACATGATTCAATCGAACTTCGGCATTGGCCGATCAGGCAGTTGACGGTTGGCCGCGATGTTCTCAGCCAGTTCGTCAAAGCCGGGGCGTGTAATCCGAAAAAACCAGTCGCCGAAAGGCTCCTGCACGTCTGCACTGCCAACTTCTGCCTTTGCAGTCGCGTTGAGGATTTGTCGCAGTTCTTCCTCCAGACTGTGACGGTTACGCTGCGCGCGCTGCGCAAGCAGCCCTTTGGTTTCCTCTGATAGATTTCGGATTGTCACGCTGGCCATCAGCTTTCTCCTCCGAGGGTCGCAAGGCGACGATACTCGTAAATGCGCTGCCGCACTCGCTTGAACTAACGCGTCAGCCAAAAGATCGACCTTCGGTTCCACGACCCGTACTTAGGTTCGCGGCCCGTTTGTCGGACCTCGGATCACGCTGATAACGCAATTCCAAGTGATTATCCATCAAAATGCAATCATGCAATCATTAGTCTGACCGCCAGCTAAGCGCGATAGGCATCCACTATCGACATAAAAGGATCTCGCTGCCCCCTCCGTTTGGAGAAAATATACTTGAACGCCGATAGCGGTTGGATCGCGCGGAGCAGACCAAACCTGTTATGGGTCAAAAGGCTTTCAACGTCTGCCTAAGCCTAGGCGTCAAGCTCGCGCCCCCGCTTTGAATCAGTAGCCCCCGCTAGCTGAAATCCGCCACAGATGCCGATGTTTCCGATCCGGCCGGTTGGTTTCCAAAATTACGACAAGCCTGAAAAGTTCAATCACAAAGCCGCTTTAATTCACCGACTTGGCGCGCAGACTCCCTTCTGCTATTCCGATTAAGCGTTGCGCAAAAGGCGGCGCCGGGACTGGTAATCCCGCCAGTGATGCAACTCGAGAACTCATAGTTTTCGGGGTGCTGTCGCGTATGTCCAGGTGCCTTGGCACTAAAGGCGACAGCGCATGTCACTGGCATGTTACCAGCCCCGGCTCCTCCCGCGCCCAGCGCGCGGGAGTTCGGGATCTAATTGCCGCATCAATCCCTTGCTTCCGCCAACACGCCTTGATGCGGAACGGAGGTGCATATGCCGAGCATTGTCCCCAATACGTCGCGCCGCCATTTCCTTGGCGCCATCGTTGTCGCGCCTGCAATGGTGACTGCGAAATCCAAGGTCATATCGACGTGGCAATCTGGTCTGGACGTCCTGCACAATCGCCATGGCGATGAACCCGTCAAGCTGGTTAGGTCGAAAGAAGGGCGGGAGCTCAGCTTGGCCCGATACCAGACCGCGCACGACTTCTTTCCCGACGTGCGCAAACCGCTGCAAGACTTACCAGACCTCCTATATCACGCGGGCATCACGGCCCAATTGGGCCTCTCGGCGCACCTACTGGACGTGGGCTTTCCTGACGAATGGTGCGCGCGCAATATCGGCCTGCGTGTCGCAAAGTCTCTGGCCTATGCCAATGCCACCGGCTTCGGCCATGATTGCCCGAAAATGGCACGACTTGCGCGGGTGCTGACGCCGTACTGGAAATGGAACCCTACCCGGCTACGCGACAGACGCACGCCCAGAGCCTGGGGCTTCAAGCCGGATGAAGTCAGAGTTTTGCTGGGCGCGATGCTGAAGCAGGTCCGCCACGTGACCGGCCACACGCCCGATCGTCTTATGCAGCTACGGGAAGGGTCGGATGCATAACGACCAAGAGCGCCTGCGGACAGCCTATGAATCTGCCGTGCAGGCGCTCTCACCGCTTCCACGCGCCGCCTTCATGCTCTGTCGTGTCGATGATCTGTCCTACCGGGAAGTCGGCCAGCGCCTTTCGATCGCGCCTGCCGTCGTGCAGGACTGCATCGCGCTCACGCTGTTTTCTTTCAGCGTGCTTTGGCGTGGTCGAGCACCCGACCGCTCGATGCCAACAACAATCATTGAAGCCGAGGCCGCGCTATTCCAGGAATATCGCATCTACTGCGCGCGGGCGATCATGGCGCTGGTGCCCGTAGCGCCGGAAACGTCCAATAACTCCGCCTGCGCAAAGCACGATCGCGGCATCATCCAATCACCGCACCGATGGACACTGGGTATCCAGAATTATTTGACGCACAGCAGCAGGCAGAAACGGCGTCCGACCGCCATTCCAGCGGCCAAGACATTCGACGAATGGTTGCGAAACCGCTCGGGAGCGCAAGACTGTTATCACGATCAGCGCCATGCAGAGATGCTATGCTGATCCCAAACACGCTAGCGCTGGAGCCGCCCAGTAACGGCGGTGTTAAAGTCTGTCCGGTGACAGTGGATAAATGCCTGGACTGCACAGAGCGTTGTTCCGTGAACTCGATCGGACATCATCAACAACCCAGCATTAAACCCCTTCAAACGCCGCACAGCCCCAAACCGCTTTCAATCGCATCGCCGATCAAGCCCGCTGCGTCGAGCAGATGCGCGTCGTCGAAGTGCGCATACCGAGCCGTTGATTTGACGCTGGCATGTCCGAGGAGCCGCCCGATCATCGGCAGACTTTCCTTGCCCATTGCTGCATGACTGGCGAAGGTATGGCGTAGATCGTGGAGACGAAAATCGCTGAGCCTTGCTGCGTCGCGCGCCAGTTCCCACGCACTCTGCAGATCGCCAAGCGGCTTTTTCAGCCGCTGGTTCCAGAATATCCACGGTACCTTTGGAAAACGCGGGTGGTTGGCAAGCAGGTCGATCGCTTCCTGGCCCAACCAGACGGTGCGTGGCCCGGTCTTGCTGTCGCGCAAACGGAGGCGCCCTCCCCGCAAATCGCTCCATTGAAGCCCGAGGACTTCACCGCGCCGGCAGCCGGTGAGCAACAACAAGGTGATCGCGGTGGCCTGCGAACTCAGCACCTGGCTTTCTCCGTTTCTCAGATCAGCGAGTGCTGCTCCGAGCCGAGCCATTTCGGTTTCCGACAGATGGCGGGTTCGAGACACTTTGCGATTCTGCCGAATATCCTTGCACGGATTTGAGTTTTCAACGCGATAGCCCCACTGTTCAGCCTTGTTCAGCGCCGCGCGCAAAATGTCGAAGCAGCGGTTCGCAGCGCCCGGCCCAGCGCGATCGGTGAGTGCAGCAAACCACTTGGCAACGTCGGCTTCGGTCAGACCGTCGACATAGATGTCCGGGAAAGCCCCATCGATGTTGCTTCGACGATAATCCGTGGCCGTCGTCCGGGTTGTTGGCTTCCACAAGACGGAACACCTCTCCCAATATTCGTGCATGAAATCATCCATGGACGGCGCACTGCGAATTCGCTGCCGTGTCGTAGCCGGATCGTTGCCGACCAGCGCATGAGCGATCACGCGCCGGGCAACCATTGTCGCCTGGTGGCGGGTGATGACATTGGCAGGGCCGATCGTAATCGTCCGCAGCCGGCCGCCCATCCGGGCCTGCGCGATGTAAACGTGGCGCCCGCTCGGATAGTGCCGAATACCGAAGCCCATCTCTCCAGCGAACCAGGTGGTGATGCGCGCCCTGCCCTTCGGCCGCTCAGCAAGTTTGGGATCGGCACCGACATCCGCCAGCGCGCGTTCGACGATCTGCCGAAGCGTCAGGCTCGTCATGCGCCCAGCCCTATTGCACGGGCGAGCCCAGCCGAGACGCGCGACGCTGCCTCGGCAATCGTGTCGTCGGCAAGGTGGGCATATTTGGCGGTGGTTTCGGGCAATTCATGCCCGAGCAATTTGCCAACCGTTGCCAGCGCCACATTGTGCCGGATGGCTATGGAGGCATAGCTGTGTCTCAAATCATGGATACGCACATCAGGTAGCGCGCAATGGCGACGAAATTTGTACCACCACGGATCGAACCAGATTGCCCGATCGCCACTCGCGTTGGGAAAGACATAAGGCACTCCTGCCCGACGCGGTACGCTTTCCAGAATCTCAGTGGCCTGTTTGCAAAGCCAGATCGTCTTCGCGCCAGTCTTGCTGTCTGGCAGTCGCAAGCGCGGCGACTGCACCCAATCCCAGCGCAATGCCGCGATCTCTTCCTTCCGCGCGCCCGTGTAAATCAGCAACCTCACGATCGCGACTTGCGCCGGATACTCCCCTTCCGCCTCAGCCAAACACCGGCCTAGCCGGCGGTACTCCTGCGGGCTGAGAAACCGCTCCATTGGCTTGCGCTTGAAGCGCGAGGTGCCCCGGCATGGGTTCGAGCCTTTGCGGATATGACCCAACTGCTCGGCGTAATGGAGCATCGCCGCCAGCACCGGCAGCGCGCGGTTGAACCTCGCTTCCTTCCCTTCCGCGCAAGCATCCCGCCAGCGCGCGATGTCGGAGCGAGCGATAGCATCGAGCCGCATCCCGCCGAAATGGGGCAGGATGTCATTCCGGACCGCATTCCGATTTCGGAGCTGGGTCGATGCCTTCCAGTGGTGTGCGTAGTCCCGCCAGAATTCCTCGACGTAAGTTGAAAAGAGCGGCGCCAGCTTTTGCGCGATCGGCTGAGGCAAACCGTCGAGCGCCACGTCGGCAAGCATGCGACGCGCTTGCGCACGGGCTGTGACGGCATCGACATCTTCTGCCCGCCCAAGGTGGAAACGCTTATGCCTGTCGCGATGGCGGATGCGGACAAACCAGGTGTGCCGCCCGGATGCCCGCAACCGCAGTCCGAAGCCTGGCAGATCGGTATCCCAGATGACGTCGTCGCCATCGGCGATCGGCAGCTTTCGGCGCGCCAGATTGCCGTCGAGATAGGCCTTTTTGGCGTCCAAAATCGGATCTGGGACCAAATGGCTATCAACAGGTGTTTCAAAGCCTGTGTAAACGCCAGATTCTAAGCGTTTTTCTGGGACCAACAAGCCTTCGGCGGCAGCCAAACTGCGCCAGAATTCCAGTGACTCGGCGATTGATTTTGCTGCATTTTTTCCCATAAAATGCGGTTACCCGCGTAGGGTGTGCTAAATTCTTAAAGGAACTGGGCTGTCAATCGGTTCGGGAGTTTCGCTTGGAAATCCATGGCAACGGGCTTCTGAAATGAACGCGGGCCCTCGGCGGGGGCCAGGGCAATCGTCCACGATTGATCGTCACCTGAGCGGTCCCTTCGCCCAGAATCGCAGGACATTTGCCATAGCCAAAGACGCGCCCTTTCTGGCACCCGCCGACATCCTCGACAGCGTAGAGACGCTGAAGATCGACGAGCGCGGCATTGATGGTTGGCGCGTACGAGCCAGTGTGGCTAGGAGCCGGATAAGGCTTATTAAAGCAATCGCCCCTTTGATTAAATAAGCATCCGGTCAAGGTAAGCGCGCTTAATTAGTGAGCAATGCGGAGATCCCCACGCATCGCGACAGGCGCGCGGCATGTGGTGGGCTTGTCCCACCACTACGCCGCGTGCCTTCAGCTACAGAAGAAAAAAGGAGGACGCCGCGTCCGTGCGCGGCGTCCTCCGATGCGTCAGGCAGCGACGCGTTGATGGCGGATAGCAAAGGCGTGGTAGGGCACATTGGCCTCGCGCACGCGGCTGAGCAGGTTCGACTGGATGCCGGACCCTTCGCAGACCACGGCGTGGACTGGCTTCAGGTTCAATAGCTGTTCGTTGCGCACGAACCCTGCGCGCTTGCCCAAGGCCCGGTTGAGCGTGAAGCGCACCGTCTTCACCCCGCGCGAGGCGGCCCATGCGTGGGCGATCTGATCGCAACCCTTGTGCTGCGCGGTGGTGGCAAGGACCATGTTCGGGATGCGGGTGCGGGTCTCATCGAGGGCCTGCCAGAGCAGTTCGTGGTCATGCCAATCGGTGCCGCCCGAGAAGATGACGACAGGGCCGGTTGGTGCATGGTCTTCGCGCCGCTGTGCAGACCGCGCGGCGAGGAAGTCCCGCGCATCAATCTGGCTGGCGGTGAGGCCCGATGACACGCGCGAGCCTTTGATCGTCGAGAACGGCCGGCCGGTTTCGACGCGGTAGATCTCGCCTGCATAGTCGCGCATCGCAGCCATCGCTTCGCGGCAATCCAGCAGGGTCTGGCAAATGCGCTGGGTTTCTTCGAGTTCGACGGCATAGATTTCCGAAGGGTCGAAGCACCGTGCCAGATCGCCGAGCTTCTTGGATGCGTCGTCCTCGCGCTTTTCGATGCGCTGGGCGGTGACGTGGAAGCTGTTGACGATGCCCCAGACGATGTCGCGCCCGAATTCTTCCATGCGGGTGGCGCGGAAGAGATCGAAGACGGTGCCGATGATCATTTCCATTGCCGCGCGCGCTGATTGCGCGTCGGGCATGTGGTTGGTCATAGGTTCGTCGTGGATGGAGAGTTGGGCAAGATTGCCCTGTTCAGTGAAGGCTGCGTCAAAGCCTGGGGCTTCGATCTGCTCACGGTAAAATGCGCTGAGGTCTTCGAAGCTGGTGAAGGACTGTTCCATAGATATCTCCTGTTCGATCCGTCATCTTCGTGATGACTGAAAGTCAGACGGCAAGCTGTGCGAAGCATGTCAGGGACGTCGGCCGGTCTTCGGCCGGCGCCGCGTCAGCGGGGCGTGGGGGAGCCGATTTTGTGTGCCGCCCTTGCGGCCTCGCAAAATTGGGGGGACCGCGCATCCTTGATCTTGCGCCCGCCAGCTTGGCAAAATGGGCCTATCAGAGTGTTGTGTTTATTTTTAAGTGGTAGTGCGACGTCAGCCCCATGTGCCCCGCGTCAGCGATCGTCACCGCCTCCGGCGGCCGAGACTTCAGGCTCGGTAGAGCCCGGCACGGGCGAAATAGAGCGTGGTGACCGCCTTGGCGGGCAGACGCCCTTCCGCAATTCCTTTGGAAGGCATCCCGAATTCTATCGCGTAGGGCGAAAACGCGATTGCCGGCTGGGGTGTGAATATTGGGCTGGTTGCCAAACAAGACCGCGCGAGCATAGATATGCGCTATCCCGACGGATAACCTGGTCAGGCGAGGGTAAATTCAGCCGCGGGTACGAAGCGTGCTCAATCGGCAGTTAAGCCAAGGGCCAACTTCGCGAAAATCAGCATAGTTTCGGGGCCGGCGCCGTCAGGCGTCGGCCCCGAAAGGCTCGTAATGTTAGTGAACCGACATCTCCTCGGTGAGCAGACCGTCGAGACTGTCGATTTCGCGCTCGGTGGCAACCAGGCTCCAGGCGGAGACCAGGTCCTCGAAGTATTCGTGATCGACCAGCGTTTCTGGGCGGGTTTCACCGAACTGGCTTTCTTCCCAGGCACGGGCATGTCCGGCATCGGTTGCGCTCGCGATGGCATTGGCGAGATGGGCGGCGATCTCGTAGTCGGTCATGGTGGCCGACTGAATCTGGATGCGGGCAACCATGGCCGGGTTGGTCACGGTGATGCCGGTGGTGACGCAGGCGATGTCGTCGAAGGCCGAGAAAATCTGCATGAGCTTTGCTCCCGAATGAGGACGGGCGGCCAATCAGGCCGCCCGCAAGGGTCAGATGAACTCGATCTGGTCGGCGACGATTTCGGTGTTGTAGTAAGTGCGCCCGTCCTTCTCGTTGCGGGTGTAGCGGATCTCTCCGTTGACGATCAGCTTGTCGCCCTTCTTCTTGTGGTTGGCGATCAACTTGCCCAGGCCGTTGAAAGCCTTGACGGTGTGGAACTGGTCGTAGGTTTCGGTGTAGCCATCCGCGCCTTTCTGGACTTCGCCGTCCTTGATGACCGGACGGCTGGTGACGAGGGTGAAGCTGACACCGCCTTTGCTGTCGGTACCAAAACGGCTGATGTCGGAGGTGATGCGGCCGGACAGGAATACGTGGTTCATGGGGGTTCTCCAGATCTTTCCGGTGGGCCAATCCCGCCGGGATGAACCCAAGCGCAGCCCGCGATTGAGGGCGCGCCGCACCGGAGCGAAGCGGAGGGGAACCTGCATTTTTCTGGGTGGTGCGGGCGCCGACCGCAGGGCGGTAACTCGGCCGGACAAATGGGGGTTGCGGCGCTCCCGCGCGGGCGTAGTGTTCATCCCACCCAAAGCGGAATTGGCCTGCGGGAAGGATCGAACCAGGAGATACCTCTTGAACGATCGATGCACTGAGCCGGTTTGATCTTCATCATGATGCGCTGTTTGGTGCCGGCTTTGGTGGAGCGCCATTCGCCCTCACACGTGCCGACCAACGTTCGCCGCCAGACCAGTGTCCGGAACAAAGGTTGGCCGCCGCAGATCTGCCGCCTCCACAGAACCGCGGCCCTGGCCTTGCAATTATCACCCATCCAAAGGGGTCGACAGCATCGTGACCTGATGAGCAATGCCCCCTACGGCGGACGGGTGCCCCCAACACCATCGCGAGGCGGACCGGTTTCAATGCAGCTTGCGGGCGCCCTGCTGGTTGATCGGACTAGCGGGATCAAGACAATCGAGCGCTTGGCTGACGTGAACCGCTGCCAACACTTCCCCCGCGCGATCGAGCTGGCCCTGGATCTGGACCAGCGTGGTGACAATGGTGGCTCGTTCAGACTGGGTCAGGACGGCGACACGGTCGGACATGCGAATTCCCCTTTCAAGGCACCTGGAGGTTCTACCGATCAGCAGTTGAGGAAGGATCAAGGACAAACTCGGCTGAACACCGGATCGAGAGCAAACCCGAAAGCGCGGGCGATGGTGACCGCCGTCAAAATGTCATCCGGCGTGAGTTGGAAATTTGCGGCAAGGCCATCCAGCGTGTCGTCGTCTTTGCCGATGACCGAATGGAGCACGCCGCCAGCGGCGGTGACCGCGATGGGCCAAGCGCCGGCGAGTGCGACGACGCCCTCCGACAGAATGATCAATGTATGGCCAGTCTCGATCGCCTGGTCCGTTTGGCACGCGTCGTAAGCATTACCGGACGTGGCGAAGGCGTGGATCCGCCTGGCGTCGAATGCGAAGCGCTCGGAGTCGGTCAACATGAGAAATGTCCTCCGCAGGCACGAGAGCAAACAAAATAGGCGGCCCGGCGCGAAGCCGGACCGCCCAAAGGATCCAACAGGATGGGAAGTGGCGATCAGGCTGCGGCAGCAAACCCCGACTTGTCCGAGGCGACGCCTGCGCCGAAGCTGCCCTCACCCGGATCGAACGTGTCGTTCGCGGGATCCTGCCCGTCGAGATCCCCAAAGCCACGACCGATCCGGCGGCGCGGCCGCGACCAGGCGACATTGAGCGAGCCGTCGTCCTGCGCGAACAGGGCAATCGACAGCGGCGCTTCAAAGCTTGGATCGTCGATCTGACCCTGAAGGAAAGTGCCCGCGCCGTTGTTGGCGGTCTTTTCCCACAGTCCGCCGATAGGCAGGAACTGCCCACCGCGACTACGCACCATCACATCGTACTTGGGTGCGGCGGGGTTGCGCGATTCAACGGGCCGCAGGCCAATGTTGAGATCGAGCGTGGCGGTCTGGATCTTGCCGAGAAAAACACCTGCGGCATTGGGCTTCAATTGACCGATATTCATGGGACGTTGCTCCTTGAAGACGACACCCGCAAAGGGCGGGATGCGCTGTGATTGTTTGTCTTGGCCCCCGGCCTCGACACCTCGCTTCACCCACCTTCCCCTCTTGCCACCATGAGCACCTGACGCCCCCCGCGGAGCAGTGCGGAACGACTGCACTGCATGAATTCTTAATGAGGATTGTTGCAAATGGAATGTGGTGAGATTATGTCGGTACCTGGAGATGCGAACAATGTCAGCCTTGGTCGAACTCAAGCGCCACCTGCGTCCTGGTCAGGTCTATCGTCGCAAGGATCTCGCGCGTTGGTCCACTGCGGTCGATCGCCACGTCCGCCAACTTGTTGATGAAGGGCGTCTCGAGAAAGTGTCCGCCGGTGTCTACATGACTCCGCGCAAGACACGCTTCGGGAAAGCGCCCGCAAAGCCGGAGAAGTTGATCGAGACCTTTCTCGGCGACCATCGCTTCCTGATGGTTTCGCCAAGCGCGCTCAACAGTCTTGGCGTGGGCACGACCCAGCTTCACAACGAGGCGGTGGTCTACAACCATAAGCGGCATGGCAAGTTCACGCTCGATGGCCGTGTCTATGACTTCCGGATGCGGACGTCTGTGCCCAGGCACTTGTCAAAAGAAGTCCTGCTCGTCGATCTGCTTCACAACCTTGACCGGTTGCCGGAAGACAAATCGACGGTCCTTCCGCTCGCCCTAGCCAAAGCCCGCGAAATGGATCGTGTGCGTCTGGCGCGTGCGGTGAAGGAATTTGGCTCGGCACGCGCCGAACGCCTGCTCGCCCCCGTGCTCGATAAAGCCTAGCGCCAAAGAGGCCCTCGTATGTCGCTCAGCCAGAGCGAATAAGGTTGCGCCAGCACTCGATTGAGCTATTGTATTACTCAAAGGAGCATTGATTATGGCAGGGCCAGCAATCGTCCATGATTCTCTCATCGGTGGGAATGAACCCAGGTACGCCTATGCGGCCTTCTATCGTGCGGCTCCAGTCGACAGAATAAAGGTGATCAAGGCAGGCGTGTCTGCGCGCCAGCTCAAGCTGTTCATCTCGGATTTGCACTTCGAGCAGAAGACATTCTTTCAGGCGCTTCGCCTGAAAACCGCGACCGTCAACAAGAAGGCTGCGGCAGGCCAAGCGCTGACGGCAGACGAAAGCGAACGTGTGTTGGGGCTGGCCAAGCTGGTCGGCCAGCTGGAAGTCATGCTCGAGGAATCGGGCGATGCGGCAGGGTTCGATGCGAACCTGTGGCTTTCTCGCTGGTTGCACGAGCCATTGCCAGCTCTGGGTAATCGCAAACCGATGGACCTACTCGACACGATGGAAGGTCAGGCACTTGTGTCGCAGGCGCTCGCGCAAATCCAGAGCGGAGCATATGCGTGAGTGTCACGCTATGGCGGATTGCGACAGAGGCCCCGAGCTACACGGCTGACGACTTGTCCGGCACCGGTGCCAAGAACACCGGAGGCCGCTGGAACGATAAGGGCGTCGCGATGGTCTACACATCGACCACCCGTGCGCTTGCCTGTCTCGAAACGATGGTTCACTTGAATGCTGGTGGGCTTCCGCTCAATCGCTTTCTGGTCGAGATCACGGTTCCAGATGACGTCTGGGCGGCTGCGGATGTCTCACCCACACAACGCCTTGATGTTGGCTGGGATGCCGAACCACCGGGGAAGACAAGTATCGATTTCGGAACGGTATGGGTTACAAGTCAGCGCTCTGCCTTGCTTGTCGTCCCTTCGATCGTCGTCCCCGAGGAGACCAACGTCCTGATCAATCCAGCCCATGGCGATGCGGCCAGAATAACGGCACGAAAGGTCCGAAAATGGCTCTATGATCCTCGGCTCGTGAGAGGAAACTGAGACCTGAGCAACGACGGTTGCGACGTGCAAACCGTGCTGCTGGTTTGAATCAGTTGCACACAACGCCATGATAATGCGGGATATAGAGCCCGCAAATGTTCTCCGGCGACCAGCGCAGATGACCGCCCGACAGGAACCGGCCATCATCCGGTCGGACCGTGACCGGCCCATTGGATTCAACGTCCTGGAAGGTGCCGTTGATCGGATCGATACTGGCGACCCAGCATTTCTCAAAAGTTACTGACTTGCTGAAATCGAGCCCAATCAGGTCGGGGATCGGCACAATGGCATAGAGACAGAACAGGAATGAGGTTGAGCAGGCGTTTTCGATCAACTCGTTCAGTTGCTCCCAAGTGACAATCGGCGCACGTCGACGCCGCGCACTGCGCTGTAGGTATTCGGCCGCGGGATGCTGGTTCGCCGACATCTTGCGGAATTCCGTGACGGTGTAGCCCAGGTTGGACAGCGCAAATTGCAGGTTGCGTGTGACCGACAGGGCCGATGCCTCAGGCCAGGGCCTGCGCGAATGGATCAGGCTGTCGTCCAGCCATTGCTTGGTGCTGAAGCGGAAGAGCAATTCGCAGCGATCATGACTCGCGAACAGGTCGGCGACCCGGCTGTCATCGCGATCGGCTGCGGCGTCTTCCCAGGCGGAGCGGATCGCCTCTCGGATTTTTCCATCGGTGTCGCCGATACCGACGGCATCGAGTTGGTCTCGAAGCGGAAGTGCGATCTGATAGTGCCAGGTATCACTGAATTCTGCGGGCGAGAATTCGGCTTCCATCGCGCATTCGACGTCCTGCCCCTCATAGTAGGCATCGATGATTTTGGCAGCCAAGCCATTGAGTCGTTTCAGCGACCAGCAGTCGCTGCGGTCGCGCCAGTAGCGCGTATGCGGCACTGCCTCGGCAAGCTGGGCAATCCACGCGGCACCGGCGTCGCTCGCGAGGAAGGCTTCGATATCGGCAAGAACAGCGTGCTCTGGAAAGGCGGGAATCAAGGGCATGGCGAGAAGCTCCTGTTGTCTCGCCTTAGCCCCTCCCCCTCACCTTCCGACGTGCCGCGCTACGGCCACGCGCCAAATGCAGTTGGCCCATGCAAGCGCAGCAGATCAGCCCAATCGCCGGACGTGACCGGGCAGCGCTCAACGTTCGCGTCGATGCCCTGCGATCGGCGCACCGCAATCGCGTGCTCGGCCTGTGCGCCCCCTTCGTCATCGTTGTCGGGCAGCAGCGTAATCGCGCTTGTGCCCTCGGGCACATCGAAGCCAGCAAAGTTCCGGGCTCCGAAGCAGGTGCCGGCCGGGCGGCCGGTAACCTGCCAATAAGCGCAGGCGCTTTCGAAGCCCTCGGCAATGGTCATGCCCCGTCCGGCAATCCGCGACGGCCATGTGCCGCCACGCGAGTTGCCCAGCATCATGCGCGCCGTGCGGCGGCAGGTTTCGCGATCAAGGAAGAGCCGCTGGATCGCGATCAGGTTGCTGTGCCGAAAGACCCCGACCAGCAGTGCGGGCAGGAACTGGAGAGCATGCCCCTTGCCCTTGGGACAGCGGGCATGGAACCGGACATCCGGTGGCCGGAATCGGATACCGCGCACGTCGACGAGATAGCGTTCGCCGAGCGTCCCATCGATGGGAACGGCCTCGTCCCATATCCGCCGGAACGGCGCACCGGGATCATTGGCCAGAACCGGCAGGTTCAAGGAGACGGGAACCGGCCCACCGAGCGTGCGGGCGATGGCCTGCATGACGTGTGCGCCGTCACAACCGGCAAAGCAGTGAACCAGGATCGAACGTTGCCCCTGGCGGATCGACAAACTCGGGGTGCGATCGGCATGGGCCGGGCACCGGACCATGGCATAGCCACTCTGCCAGCGGCCGCCGAGCCGCAGGACGATGGCGAGAGTTTCCGCAGTGGGCTGATAGGTCATGGCAGCACGCCCTTTGCAAAGGTGAGGATCAATAGCCGCGACAGTGCAGGCATCCCGAGCCGGGGCACAAACCGGCGCGGGCTGCGATCTTAAGGACGGACCCGTCGCGGAACCGAGCTGTGACGCCGATGGCATATTCAGCCTCGCTGGCATCAGCATCGAGTTCGAAGGACCAGTCGCGCTCCAACACCTCCCAAACCTGGTAGATGGTGACCCCGTCGCCATCGTGATCGGGGAACGAATGCAGCGCGAGGTCGGCGATGGTAACCGCCGCACCGAACAGTTCGGCACGGCAGTCGACTGCAAGCAGCGCGGCCATGACCTAATAATCTTCCGGGAGGAGGATAGTCAGGACCCGGGTCGTCACCGACGCATCGGCGGGATCTTCCGATCCATAGAGGAGCTCGGAATCATAGTAATCCACCTTGAGCCGTGCGACGTGAAGTCGCTTAAGTAATTGTTTGAAAGGAGGTAACTCGCGAATCAAACCTGACGTTCCGTCGTCAGTAGCCTACCGGCACATGCGGGACTGGTAACGGTCCGGTGTGAAGCTGCCGGAACAATGTAGCCGGGCCTCCGGGCCGTATCGACGCCGTGAGGTTGAGATATGTCTGCAAGCATCAATGCGGATAGGCGCTAGGCTGGATGGTATGGCCAACGAAAGTGAACTGCTGATAAACGTCGTTAATGGAGACAAGCCAAATATGCTGATAGGCTTGAACCAAAAGGTACGCGGTCGGATACTCTTCTGGCTTATGAGAGTACACGGACATCTACGACCGCCGGCGGATAGGCAGGGCCTAACCCATTCTTGTTACTTAAGTGAAACACGGTAAGCCCGTATCCCCGCCCAGTAATGGGCAAGCCAACTGCAAGGAACGCTGTCGGGGGTGCGGGTAGAGGATGTCGGAGAAAGCGAACGCCGGGCTGCAATCGTTCGGATAGGGGCTGCGGTTTGCCAACATCGCCTCACCCGAAAGGGGGCAGACTTCCGACTGGTCTCTCATCGCGAGAAAACAGGCAGAACCATCATAAGGAGGACAGGCAAATGGCGGTCAATACAATGACTGGTGCGGCCTCCCACGGGAAAGCGGACTGGAACCAGATCGACTGGCACAAGGTGCAACAATCCGTGCGGCGGCTGCAAGTGCGTATCGCGAAGGCAGTCAAGGAAGGCCGTTGGGGCCGGGTGAAAACCCTGCAACGATTGCTGACCACCTCGTTCAGCGGCAAGGCACTTGCCGTGAAACGGGTTACCGAGAACCAAGGGAAGAGGACGCCCGGCGTGGACCGGATTATCTGGGACACGCCGGGCACAAAAGTCAGAGGAATCTCGTCGCTCAGACGGCGGGGCTATCGCCCGCAGCCGCTGAGACGGGTATTCATACCCAAGGCAAACGGAAAACTGCGTCCACTGGGGATTCCCACCATGATCGACAGGGCCATGCAGGCACTTCACCTGCTTGCGCTTCTGCCGATCGCGGAAACCACAGCGGACCCGAACTCGTATGGCTTCCGGCCCTACAGAGCCGCCCGAGACGCGGTCGGTCAGTGCTTTCTGGTGCTGAAGACCGGCAGACGCACGGCGGAATGGGTTCTGGACGCAGACATATCCGGCTGCTTCGACGAAATCAGCAAAGACTGGCTCATCGCCAACATTCCCATGGATAAGGCGATACTCCAGAAATGGCTGAACTCCGGCTACATGCAGGACGGCAAATGGTTCGAGACTCGGGCAGGCACCCCGCAAGGGGGAATTATCTCGCCCACGCTCGCGAACATGACTTTGGATGGGATGGAGTCGCTGCTGCGCGGTCACTTTGGCCCCGAGCACCGAAACAGCCGAACATCCAAAGTACGCTTGATACGCTATGCCGACGACTTCGTCGTAACCGGTTCCTCGCCAGAGGTGCTGGAAGTGGCGAAGGCGCTGATCGTGGACTTTCTCGCGCAACGGGGCTTGTCCCTGTCTGCCGAAAAGACACGAATGCTACGGCTTGAGGAAGGCTTTGACTTCCTTGGCTGGACCGTACGCAGAAAGAAGAGCAAGCTCTTCATCACACCGTCTCGAAAGAACGTGACGGCTTTCTTGCGCAAAGTCCGGGAGATTATCAAGAACGCCGCCAGCATGACGCAAGGAGAATTGATTGTGCGGCTCAATCCCATCATCAGGGGCTGGGCCCACTATCACCGCAACCAGGTATCCAAGGACGCCTTTGACAAGGTTGATCACTATATCTGGGAGCGCCTCTGGCACTGGGCCTGCCGCAGACACCGCAACAAGCGGTCCACTTGGGTGAAGTCCAAATACTTCCCCCGGGAAGGGTCGCGAAATTGGGTGTTCCGCGCAGAACTGACCGACGACAATGGGCACTCGACGTTCGTTCGGCTTATCAATGCCGCCGACGTCTCCATTCGTCGTCATGTCAAAATTCGGGCTGCGGCTAATCCGTTTGATCCAGCTTGGGAGACCTATTTCGCCAATCGGCGAAACTCCCCAACTGGCTTGACGTATCGGTCAACCCGGCCCTCTCCCCTCTAACCTGTTTCTGGGGCTGGCGGCTCGGGTCATACCGAGCTTCGTGGAGGCTTGAGCCGGATGCCGCGAAAGTGGCACGTCCGGTTCTTAGGGGGGTGCGGCCCGGCGACGGGCCGCGCCTACCCGACAGATGTAGAACCAGCGTTGCACTGTCGAGACCGGCGGAAACAATCCCGGTGGAAGCATCC
>Ga0302310_10000245_pt1 | contig 52717 bp, 31 predicted proteins | sample III_Palsa_N1_2_FD_200451 | JGI IMG/M metagenome (GOLD analysis project Ga0302310, IMG submission 200451) | Peat permafrost microbial communities from Stordalen Mire near Abisko, Sweden - III_Palsa_N1_2 | ecosystem: Environmental > Terrestrial > Soil > Palsa > Peat permafrost | place: Sweden...
ACCTCGCGATAGGCCAGATCGTAAGACTGAACGAGCGACACAGCTGTGCGGTGGGCGAATATCTCGCGGCGGCGGGCACCCCGAAGGCGCCGAGCCACGTGTCGCTCCCCCGGCTAGCCGCAATAGAGCCTTCTGTGACCGACTGTTCACCAACCGATACTTTAGTATTAGCGCGCGATCCCATGGACTGGCGCATTCTCCATGCAAGCCATGAGAGATCTGCGAATGGGCGAGAATTCAGTGCCCCCGTTTGGTGCTGCACCGACGGGGAATGCGTAAGTGGTGCCGCGACTATTGGTATCGGTAGTCGATGATGACGAATCGATTCGGGAGTCACTTCCGGATCTTCTGCATGAATTGGGATTTGATGCGCGCTCCTTTGCATCGGCCGACGAATTCGTGGCATCCGATGCGCTCGAGCAGACGGGATGCCTGATTTTAGATGTTGCGATGGCGGGGATGACAGGCCCAGAATTGCAGGATGAGTTGCTGCGGCAGGGCAGGAATATTCCCATCATCTTCATCACCGCCCAAGGCGATGAGAAGGTGCGTGCTGCGGTGCTTGCCAAAGGTGCCAGTGCCTATCTGCTCAAGCCGTTCACTGAGTTGGAGCTGCGCTCGGCGCTCGCTGCGGCACTGCGTACCAACTGAATCGGGGAGACTGCCTTGAATGCTGTCGAGAGGCGCCCGGGTACGGGCGCATTGGGCGTAGCCGAGCCTCAACCCGTCGTGTACGTGGTCGATGACGATGTGTCGTTGCGCGAGGCCCTGCAGGCAATGGTCGCAGAGTCGGGATTTCGCCCCGAAGTGTTCGCCTCGGCGCAAGAATTCCTCAAGCATGCGCGCCAGCCGGTCCCGTCCTGCCTCATCCTCGATATGAGCCTGCCGGACCTGAATGGGCTGGAGGTGCAACGACTGGTCGGAACGGGTCAGACAACTCTTCCCATTGTGTTCATCACCGGCCACGGCGATATTCCGATGACGGTCGAGGCGATGAAAGCGGGCGCAACCGAGTTCCTGACAAAGCCCTTCAGCCCGGAAGCCCTGCTCGCGGCCGTGGTCAGCGCCGTCGAGCACAGCCGGACGCACCTGGAAGAGCAGCGCACCCTGCAGATGCTCAAGGATCGTCGGGAGACCCTGAGCCGTCGCGAGCGTGATGTGATGGCCCTGGTGACCCGCGGGCAGCTCAACAAGCAGGTGGCCGCCGCGCTCGGTATCAGCGAAATCACGGTGAAGGCGCATCGGGGAAAGGTGATGCGCAAGATGAAGGCCCGGACGCTGGCGGATCTGCTGACGATGGCGGCGCGTCTGCGCGCGGACTCCGGGGAGCGCGGGTAGTAGTGCAGCGAGGCGCTCGGCCGTACAGGCGTGGGTCATTGTAGAAGGCACCGACGACGTAGGGCGACACACCGTTGTGACCCAGGCCGCGACGCTCCAACGACTGTTTGGCGCCGCGTTTTCAACCCGCATTTCAGTATTCCCAGCGCTGCAGTCGCTCCGTTGGATTACTCGGACGGAAATGATCCGGATGATTCAGGGAGCGTCGCTGCAGCCGGGCAGATTGCAGGCATGCTCCGGACCACTACCTCGCCTGCTCACTCGCGTCCTGTTCCGCCACGGTATTGAGGGCATCCGGTAGCGATTCGAGCCGGTCGGGGGGGATCGTCTGCCCGCTCACATCCGACAGGCCGTACGTACCTTCGGCAATCTTCGCCAGCGCCCGCTCGATCCGCGCCGGTCGGACCACATCGCGCCGGACCAGGTTGCTTCGGTTTCCAGCGCATCGAGGCGCTGGGCATCGTCCTCGTATTTGCGCGGTGCACCGCGGGATTCAGCCTTGAGGTCAGCTTCGGCGCCTTCTGCCGCTGCCGCGGTTCCGCGCAACTCCTCGCGCAGCTGGAGCAGCTGTCGGCGCCTGCGATCGAGGTAGGCGGCATCGAATCTTGGTGTTTTCTCAGACATGGCTCGATCCTTTAACCGTCAGAACTGCGCGCCTTCGAGGCGACGGAGCGCCTCGCGGCACACACAGGTTGCGTCCCACCATTCCAGCCAGGCAAACCGCAGCTCAAGTTCCTCGGCGGTGTCGAGTGCCAGAAGCGAGACATACCGGGTATGGCAGCGATATTCCCGGAGCCACGCCGCTGCCCAGGCCGCCCGGAGCCGCTCACTCTCTGCGGCCTTGAAACTGACAGCCGAGCGAAAGCTCCCGAACATTGTATTCCCTTCGATCACCTATTTTGGCCTCCGTCGCGGACGCGCCTGTACCGGCACCTGGCCGCTGTTCCGCCTTTATGTGGCGCTAAAAATGCGGCGGGCTGGGGGTCCAGCCCGCCGCTCAATGGGAAGCCCCAACAGGGGGGTGATGTGGGCCTCCGCGGCAGGTGCCTCGGCACCACGCGCAGAGGTAGGTTGAACCCACTCGCCTGTCCTGACTTGTCCAGAAGGTGCGCGAATCGAACCATAGTGCTGCGGCCGCAGGCGGCTCGGTGCAGCTCGCCATGCCCTGCCGCGGCCACTTGCCACAGTTGAGATTGAGGAGCATCTTAAGGCCAAGATTCGGAAGAGCGCACTTATACGTCGCTTCGCGACGTGGCGCAGGTCGGAAAGGGAGGGCTCGTGGCGATCTACCACCTGTCAGCGAAGGTCGTCTCGCGCGCGAAGGGGCAAAGCGTCGTGGCCGCCGCGGCTTATCGTTCCGGCGAGTCGCTCGAGGATGAGCGCTACGGGAGCACGCACGACTACACCCGCAAGGAGGGTATCGAGCACTCCGAAATTCTCCTGCCCGAGGGTGCTCCGGGGTGGATGGCCGATCGCCAGCGCCTCTGGAATCAGGTCGAGGCGACCGAACGGCGCAAGGATGCGCAGCTGGCCCGGGAGCTTGAGATCGGGCTACCTCTGGAGCTGACCCACGACGAGAACGTCGAGTTGCTGCGCGACTACGTGCAGCAGAATTTCGTGAACCGCGGGATGGTCGCCGACTTTTCGATCCACGAGGACGATCCGAATAATCCCCATGCGCACGTGCTGCTGACGATGCGGGAGGTGACCGCAGAGGGCTTCGGCGCGAAGGCGAGGTCCTGGAACACGAAGGCGGAACTGTTGAGGTGGCGGGAGACCTGGGCCGAGACCGCCAATGAACATCTGGCGCGTGCGGGGCATGCGATCCGGATCGACCACCGGACCCTGGAGGCCCAGGGCAGTGAGCTGGAGCCGGGTCGGAAGATCGGCGTGGGGAAGGACCGCCAGGCCGATGCGAAGTTACCGCCCCACATTACCGAGCGCATCGCTGCCCAGGAGCAGATCGCCCGGGAAAACGGGGCAGCCATCCTGGCGGATCCCACGGTGGCCTTGCGGGCCATGACCCACCTGCGCTCGACTTTTACGGAGCGGGACATCGCGAGATTCCTGCACACCCGGACCTTGGGGGCAGACCAGTTCCAGGCCGCGATGCTCAAGGTCACCACTTCGGCGGAACTGGTGGCTCTCGGTAAGGATGACTGGGGCCGCACGCGGTACAGCACCCGGGAGATGGTGGACACGGAGAAGTCGCTGCTGGTGCGCACGCGCGTCATGGCTGGGCAGAGCGCTCACGGCGTGGCGCCGACCCGCCAGGCGTCGCGGCTCTCGCTAGGTCCCTTGAGTACCGAACAGCAAAACGCGTTCCGGCACCTGACGAATCAGGGGGATCTCAAGGCGTTGGTGGGTGTCGCCGGCAGCGGCAAGAGTACGCTGCTGGCGGCAGCACGCGCGGCCTGGGAAGCCGAAGGACTGACGGTCAAGGGTGCAGCGCTTTCGGGGATTGCGGCCGAGAACCTGCAGCAGGCCTCCGGTATCCGCTCGCGCACGCTCGCGAGCTATGAATCTTCGTGGAAGCAGGACCGGGATCCGCTCACCGCCAAGGATGTGCTCGTCATTGATGAGGCAGGAATGATCGGCACCCGGCAGCTCGAACGCATGGTTGCGGCAGCCCAGAGAGCACAGGCGAAAGTGGTGCTGGTGGGGGATCCGGAACAGCTGCAGGCCATTGAGGCGGGGGCGGCGTTTCGGGGCGTGATCGGGCAGGTGGGGATGGTGGAACTCACCCAGGTGCGCCGGCAGCGCGACGGGTGGGCCCGCGAGGCGACTGCGCAGCTCGCCAGTGGCCGCACCGGGGAGGCGCTTCAGGCGTACGACGCGCACCGAGCGATTATTGCAGCGCCCACGCGCGAGGAGGCGCAGCAGCAACTTCTGGCGGCGTGGTCCAAGGATCGTCAGCAGGCTCCCGGCGAGTCGAAAGTGATCCTGGCGTACACGCGTGATGCCGTGAAGGCCTTGAACGCGCAGGCGCGCGAGATCCTGAAAGGGGAGGGGAGGCTCGCGGCCGGACAGAGCATTCACACCACCCGCGGTGACCGTGAGTTCGCGGCCGGCGATCGGATCCTGTTTCTGCGCAACGAGAAGAGTCTGGGCGTCAGGAACGGCACGCTCGGAACCGTGGAGCGCCTCGGCAGCGGCGCGCTGCAGGTGCGCCTGGACGGACCGGACGAGAGGCGTGTTGCGGTGGAAACCAAGGACTATGCAGATTTCGATCACGGCTATGCCTCCACGGTGCACAAGTCTCAGGGCGCCACGGTGGATCGGTCGTACGTGCTCGCGAGCGGCTACTTTGATCGGCATACCAGCTACGTCGCCCTGTCGCGGCATCGGAACGCCGCCACGCTCTTTTACTCGCGAGATGAATTTAGCGGGGCGAGCGGGAGCGGTGCAATAGTCGACCCGACGGTGGCCAGGCGCGAACTGGAGTCCATCCTGTCGCGGGCCCGGCCCAAAGAGCTGGCCCACGACTACCTGGACATTGAGAGTTCCATGGATGACTCGCCGGCCGCAGTTGCGAAACGGGCAATCGAGAACTGGAAGGCACTGCGCGCAAAGGAGGGTCAGGTCTCGGCGGCGGAGGTGAAGAAACAGGCGATTGAGCGATGGCGGGCCTATTGCAATGGATTCGATGGGACTTCCGGGGAAGAGTCGGAAAAATCCGCCACGAAGGTAAGGGATCGCAGTCGCAGTCAGGATGATGACTACAGTCTGTGAGTGACGCTTTTGTGCAATCAGGGGTGGGGTCGCACGCGCTTCCGATCATCTTGATTCGCCCGCGACCGGGCAAGTTTCACGATGCTGCAATTCGGCCCTTGGCTAGTGAACGTCATCTGGACAAAGCCCTTGCCCCGTACCGAGGAGACGGATTTCGAAACTGTTTTCTCGAGTTTGAGTTTTGGCTTCCCGTGCGGCAATCCCTAGATACATCTTCGTGGACCCGCGTGGGACTTCGGTGAAGCGCGCGTCATCTGTCTCCATGACCACCACCTGGCGACACCTTGGTGCAATGGAGTCCGGCGTGACGCGGTGCTCAGATGAGCTTCGCGGGGCGACCCCGCAGACTCTCACAGGTGACATATGGCTGATGCAAAGAAAGTAGCGATCGTGACCGGTGCCTCGAAAGGCATCGGAGGCGGCCTGGTGGCAGCTTTCCTAAATCGTGGCTATGGCGTTGTGGCGAATGCCCGGGATTGTTCGACAAGCATTCTCTCTTCGACCTCCGATTCGCTGGTACTGGTCGCGGGAGACATCGCGGATCCGGCGACGGCGGCGCGGATTCTGGATAGCGCCTTGTCTCGCTTTGGCCGGGTTGACGTGCTCGTCAACAACGCGGGCATCTTCTTTTCGAAGGCATTTACCGATTACACGATTGCGGATCTTCGGTCATTGGTTTCGGTGAACATCGAAGGGTTTCTTCACCTGACGCAGCGCGTCGTCAAGCAGTTCCTGGCCCAGCACTCTACCGGCAGCATCGTGAGCATCACCTCGTCGGCGGCGGATCATCCGCTCGCAGCGGTGCTGGGCTCAGTGCCGATGATCACCAAGGGCGGCCTGGAGGCGATCACCCGCAGCCTGGCTCTGGAGTACGCGAAGCAAGGCATCCGCTTTAACGCGGTCGCGCCGGGCATTGTTGATACGCCGATGACCAAGGACGCGCCGCGGGAGTTCCTGAAGAGCCTGCAGCCGATGGGGCAAATCTCCTCGATCAGCGATATTGTCGATGCCGTGCTGTACCTGTGCGATGCTGGCCAGGTTACCGGTGAGGTCCTGCGGGTGGACGGCGGCTCGCATGTTGGCCAGTGGTAGAGCTGATCAATTTTCAATCGAAATCCTGGACACGCGTCGCGGGTTGATGGCTGCGGGTAAAGTCACGGGGCGCCTTCATCCCGCGTAGCGCCGCGGCAGCGGGCCGCTTTGCGGCATCAGTCGGTACACGCGTTTGTGCTTGAGCCTCGGGAGGCCTGTCTTAAGACCTCTCGCGGCTCACCGTCGCTGTGATTCGTCGATACCCCTAGGTCGCTCCTTCATCGACGAGGGGGGGCGGCGGCGCAAGCAACTGGGCATTGCCGGCCTGCGATGAGCCGACACGTCCAGGTCGCAGCCACCTGCTTCACGGTAAATACCTCCACTCGATCAACACCCGTGTCCATAGTCGCAAGACTATGCGTACGCCCGGCTCCTATTCGGACAAGTGAGATCGGCTCAAATGGGGAGCGGCTCCTGCCGATCAGTCGGTGACTTCGAAGATAAGTTCGAGTTGGACGGAAAAGCCCAGCGGCATGGAGCTGACTCCGAACACCCGCCGGGTCGGAAGTGTGCCGGATCCAAATACCGAGACCAGCAACTCAGAGGCGCCATCGGCGACCTTTGGATGTTCGTGAAATTCGGGTGTCGTCAGCAGAATCACGCCTAGGCGCACGATCTGCTTGACTCTATTCAAGGAGCCCAGATGCGCCTTAGCCAGTGCCACGGCATTGAGCGCTGCGAGTCGGGCTGCATGTTGTCCATCCTCGATATTGAGGTCATCACCGATGCGTCCTTGGAAGCGCGGAACCCCGGCCTCGATGGGCACGGTGCCGCTCAGAAACAGCAGGTTCCCGGCCAGGACCGTTCCAGTGTAGGCGCCGAGTGGCTCCTGCAGCGGCGGCAGGATAATCCCAAGATCCTGAAGACGCTGTTCGGCGTAAGGCGAGTGTGTACTTGGGCTCATCTGTCTTGCTCCTGATTCAATGATTGTCTCGGCTCGGGGGCTGAGGTCAGCACCATCCCTCTCGCAAGTATCAGGCTTCGATCAGGGACCGCGTCGATCGTACTTTGGTATTTAAGACTATCGTCCAATGGATCCGCGCAGCTGCTTCCGCTGACAGTGGAGCGTCGAGCCGTTCAAAACTACAGACCTAAACTTCAGGAGTGATCCATGCGTTCTAACATCGTGCCGGGGGCAGACTTTCCGGACTACGAGCTTCCCGACCATACGGGACAGATGCGCAAGCTCAGTGTGTTACAGGGCGAGGATCCGCTGATCCTGACGCTCGCGCGCGGCCACTACTGTCCTAAGGAGCACCAGCAGCACCTGGACCTTGCGGCCTTCTATCCCAAAATCGCCGTGGGCTACACTCAGATCGTGACCATTACGACGGACGAACACCACACGCTCCAGGAATTCCGGGCCTCGGTGGGCGCGGTGTGGCCCTTCCTCTCAGACCCGGGGCGCACGATCCAGAAGGATCTTGAAATTCAGGAATATACCGACCCGGAGCATGACCCGATGATTCCCCACACCTTCGTCCTAAGGCCGGGTCGTATCATTCACAGCATCTACAATGGCTACTGGTTCTGGGGCCGACCCTCGGTCCTCGACCTGTGGCACGATCTGCGTGCCGTGACGAGGGAGTCCCGGCGGGACTGGGATCTCGGTGCCCCGCGGTTGCGCGAGGCGTGGGATGCTGGTGACTTCTCGCCCTTTCACGGGTGGAATAAATCGCGGGCGGCGCCGGACGTCAAGCCGGCTAGATAATCACGAGGCCTGCCGAGCCAGCACTGGCAGCCAGTTGGCGATCGGCCGGCTAAGCGAAAGTCTGACTACCATTTCCGCACTTAATATCGATAGTCGAGTGTGATGCCGGTCGTGCGCGGCCGAGTAATGTACTGGTCAGTCGAGCCCGTTCGGTAATCGGCACCTGTAACCCCGCGCCGGTCGGCGATGTTGCTAACGTAGATCGTTGCCAAGACGCCTTTGACAGTGGCGCTGACCCGGCCATCGAGGAGGTTGAAGCCGTCCTGTGCCAGAGGGGCGCTTGAGCCAAACTCCGCAGGGGCGCTTGAAATGAAACGGTCCGTCAACTGGAATGACGGCTGCAGCTGTACGCGCAGCACCTGGTATCTCACTGTCCCAGAGATATTCCACCTGGAGGCGCCAGGAAGCACAGCTCCAGCAGGTTCCACGATCGCACCCGAGCGGAAAGGCTGCGTCAAAGTTGCATTGAGATAGGTCAGGCTGCCCTGGACGCTAAGTCCCGATATCGGTTGCCAGGAGACGCTGTTCTCCAGGCCGTAGCTTGCGGCCTTACCAGCGTTGGTCGCGTAGGCCAGGCCGCTGGGGGTGCCCAAGCGCACTTGGATGTTGCTCCAATCGATGTAGAACGCCGTTGCATCCCACTCCAACAGCCGGTTAAACCAGTTCGTTCGAACTCCCAGCTCATAGTTCCATAGCGAATCAGGCGCATAGCTTGGGGGAAATGGATTCGTCGCGCTGGGGGGGTTCACGTTCGGCCCCCCGAAGCGGAAGCCTTTGTCTGCCAGTGCGTACATCATGATGTTGTCGGCCGCATTCCAGGTCAGGGAGGCCTTCGGTATGAACCCGCGCGAGCGCTCCGTGCTCGCGTACGCGAAACTCAGCACGCTAGGATTTGTGGCCAAGTACTCGAGCAGGCCATCGATGGAAGATTTTCCTATGATCTCAGTATCAAAAAGCCGTCCGCCCAGGGTCAATGCCATATGACTAGCAAAATGGTAGGTACCCTCGCCAAATACTGCGCGCTCCTCCCCTTCGACAGCAAGAATGCTGCTCGCAACGATGTCGTTCCGGGTCGCAAGGGCGCCGAATCCGGGGCCCAGAATCGGATCGAAACTCGAAGTGGCATACTGTTGCGCGCCCGGGGCGCCAATCAGGTCGAGAAAGTGCTCGCGAGTCAGGTCGCGCATCGCTCCGACCAGATAGGAAACGCGCTCGCTGCTAGTTGAAGCGAGACGAACCTCGAATGTCGTACCGTTTGCGTGTGAAGCATCTTCCAGGTGAATTGGGCTGAGCTGGTTGGCAAACAATGCGCTGAAATCCGTCGTCACGTCGGCCAAAGAGGCACGCGTTTTCTGATGGTAAGTGCCTGTCGCGGTCAGGGTTGCAAAACCGAAATCCTGGTCCAGCCGCAGATTGTTCAGGGTGGTTGTAAACAAATACCGTTCCGGAAACGAAGTCTTCTTCCCGAGCGGACCCGCCAGCAATGGCTCCTGATAGGGGTCATCGGCAATGTCCTCTTTTTGCTTAAGGTACAGATAGCTGATTTTGCTGCCAGCAACGGGCGTCCAGAGAACCTCGGCACGTCCGCCCCGTATTTGCGTGCTGTTGGCGTCGTTGACGCCCGTTCCAACGTTATTGATATAGCCGCCATCGTTGCGGTCGATAAATACTATTCGGGCCGCCAGTTTATCGGGTATCAGCGGCAGGTTGATCATTGCTTTGCCGGAATCGCTATTCGCGCCGTGCGCGCTGCTGGCGAACGTGCCCTGTAGTCGCGCCTGAAAAGCGGTCAGATCCGGGAGCGCGGCCTGATAATTGATGGCTCCGCCGAGCGACGCAGATCCGAAGAGTGTGCCTTGAGGCCCGCGCAATACCGCGATGTTATCGACATCAAACGTGTCGATGTCAGGAATCGCGACTGCGAAATTCGGATCGGTCAACGGCACTTCGTTGAGAAAATAGCCGGTGGTGCCTTGCCCCTGATCAAGGGTCGTGGTCGTTGATATGCCACGGATGACAGCGGTGGACAGCCCGGGCAGCCCCGAGTTAAATCCGACACCGGGAATTAGTGTCAGATAGTCCTCGAAACTTTGTGCGCCCAGTTTATCCAGCTGCGCGCCGTCCACGATGTCGATTGACCCAGCTACGGTGTGTGCCGATTGGGGAAACTTGGTGGCGCTCACCATAACCTGCTCAAGAGGCGCGTCATCCAGCGCCAGCGCGGTGCTGGCACAAGGCACGCTGACAATAGCTGCAAGGATCGGCAGCCGAATCAAGGTATGCGAGCGGGTGCATAGACCCGGGTGGCGGGAACCGTGAATTCCACTTCGGTTCCGACATCCGGCGCACTCCAAATCGCCAGTTGGCCGCCTGCGAGCTCAGCTCGTTCGCGCATTCCTGCCAATCCGAAGTGGCCTTCACGTCCTCCTGCTCCAACGACATCGGGGTCTATGCCGACGCCATTGTCGTGGACCCGCAAGCGAAGCGACCGCCGTCCAAAATGCAGCTGCACCTCAATCCGATTCCCGCAAGAATGCTGAACCGCATTTCGTAGCGCTTCGGCAGCAATGCGATAGATTTCGTCTCGAACAATCGGATGCAGGTCCTGCGCGATCCCATCGATGTTCAGGCGAATATCGATCGGTCCGACTGTGCTGCCCCCCGGCCGTGAGCGTGCCTGGTCTGCGGCCAACTCCTTCGCGAGGCTGCCAATCGCTTCAGCCAGATTGTTGGACTCCTCGACAGAGCTACGCAAGCCCTGTACGGCATCACGCCCTTCGGTGATCGCCTCGGCAGCCTGATTGATGGCACCGTCCAGCAGCTGCTTGGCTTCGTCCGGTCGTTGTTTGAACAAGTGCGAGGCCGCCTGAAACTGAAGTAGCAAGCCATGGAAGCTTTGCAGCAGCGTATCATGCAGATCGCGCGCGATTCGCGTTCTCTCCGCTACGCGCGCATTCAACGTTCGCTCGAACGTGCGGGCAATTCGCAGCAATCGTGCCTGATATAACAGCCAGAGCGTGGCGACAAGTAGCAGTGTGCAAGCTGCACGAAACCAGAGGGTCTGCCAGTAGGCAGGGGCAATCGAGATGTCGAGTGCTGCGCCGCGTTCGTTCCAGACGCCGCTGTTGTTGTTGGCAATCACCCGGAAGCGGTAGTGGCCGGGAGCCAGGTTGGAATATTGCACCCGTCGGTCATTTACCACCTCGCGCCAGTTGCCATCCTGCCCTTGCAAGCGGTAGCGGAAATGGATCGTCTCCGGAGCTACGAAGCTCAGAGCGGTGTACTCGATCGTTAGATCGCGGATGCTGGACGGCAGCCGCACCGGCTGTGACAGATCGTAACTAAGGCCGTTGGCTACCAGCCGCTCGATCTGAACTGGTGGCGCGAGTGGATTTACCATGAGTTCACGCGGCCTCACGATGCTCAGGGCGTCTTCCGTTCGGAACCAGATGCTACCGTCGGACGCGATGGCGGCCTGCGGAGAAACAACTTCCGACAAATCTCCCGAAAAAAGGCTGACGCCGTCGGATGAATCCAGCAGCGTGCTTCGGACATTCGACGTTCTTCTTGCACTCCACGCGTCGACGTCAGCGCCAGTCACCCGAATGAGTCCGCACTCTCCATACATCCACAAAGAGCGGTCACCAGCGCGTACCGACCAATAGATTTGGTTGCAGGGGAGCCCGCGACTCGCATCGAGCGTGTCAAAGCGCCCATCCTTCAGTCGGCTCACACCACCTTCGGTTGCCGCCCAGAGCGTGCCATCGCTATCGAAGCGAAGATCGCTGACCCTCCCCGATCCAAGTCCGTCGGATGCGGTGAAGTATCGTTCGATCTTACCCCCGCTCAGCGTGGCAACCCCACCGTTGGCGAATCCGATCCATAGGCGCTCGTCCTTGCCGTCTGTGGCAAGCGCGGTCGCGAGACCCTTAGTGCTCAACTGCGACCAGGGAAGCACTTGCTGCAGAACGTCATTAAGGACGTGCACGAGGCCATATTCGGAATTCGACATCCAAAGGTCGCCCGCCGAGTCTCCGGTCATGGCATAGATTGTTCCTTTGGGGATATCGCGGAGTGAAACAAATCGGCGGTCCTGCAGATAGCCTGAGATCTCGGTTCCGACGATCCAGGTTCGACCGCGAGAGTCCGCAAACAGCGAAACGGATTCAAAGGGCGGCAGATCCCGGACGGCCACCTCGGTGGTGGGTAGGGTTGCGCTCGAGGGGTTAGCATTCTGATGGCCATACTGCGTGACCCGACCCTCCTGAAGCCGGTATATCCGGCCGCGGGCGCTGGCCCAAATGCTACCGTCAGGGGCTGCGGCGACCCACACGACGACCGCGAGCCCCTGGCGTTCTGAAAAATTCGCTACCGAGCTGCGGGAAAATCGATCAAGGCCCTTGTCCGTCGCGACCCAGATGTTGCCTTCGTGATCCTCAAACATTGCAGTGATAACGTCCCCGGTGAGCCCCTCGGCCGAGGCGAACGCTTCGCTGACACCGCCATGAGCTCGGATCAGCCCGAGGCCCGATGTCGCAATCCATTCCGCTCCATCACGGTCGCGAAGAATGCGGTACCCACGGGCGTTCCGGAGTTTGGCCGGGTAGGGGTAAGCTGTCTCGAGCACGCCTGCATTCAATCGCGCCGTGCGTCCAACCAATGGGATCAAGAGATGACCCGTGGCGTCCTCGCCAAAATCCTGGTAATCGGAACTCTGGGCGGGTACCGGGTAAAACTGGGGTGCACCAGGCGCCCAGCGCCAAAACCCCTCGGCCACAGCAATCCAGAGCGTACCGGCCGTATCGACGCGGAGCCCAAGTGCCCCGTTACCGAGTCGATTGTCCATTTCGCAGCTCACCTTCTGCGGCCGAATGGCGCAGAGCTTCCCCTTTGAACTGAACGAATAGCCCGATGCCCACACCGTCCCGTCGGCGCCTTCGGCGAGCGAGGTAATGGAAAGGTCGGCGAGCTGCTGGTATTCGGTTTCTCGCCCCGCCTTCCAGCTGATCAGACCTCTCAGGGTTCCGATCCAAAGCGTGTCATCGCGACCGTCCAACAGTGACTCGATCACCGGGGATGGCAGACGAGAGCCCTGCGGAAATACCCAAGGAACCGCTCGTGCTCCATCAAATCGCACGAGCCCAAAGTTCGTGCCGAGCCAAAGATAGCCACTGCGGGTTTGCGCGATGCTGGTCACCGCTCCTTTGAGGAATCCATCGCGAATGGTCCAGGCACGGTGTGAATATTGAGCGATATTTTGCGCAGGGTTCCCCGCGCGGGCTTCGGAAGCATGCAAAGCAATGCAAGCCGCGAGACTCAGCACAGCTAACATCAGCCAGGGCCGTGTGGTCATTTTCAGACTTCGTTCTTGCACTGGGGAGGGTCGAAGCTTCCCCGCCTGCTGTGCAAGTCTAGTCTGTCAGCTATGCTGTGACGAGCGTTTCGACTCAGGCCGGAGAAAATCGTGTCCGCGGACCCTGTTATTCGAATCCTGACGGTGGATGACCACCCTGTTGTACGTCAAGGAATTGCCGCGCTGATATCCACTGAATCCGACCTCAAGGTCGTGTCGGAGGCGGCGAACGGGCGTGAAGCCATTCAGCAATTCCGCGCGCATCGCCCAGATATCACGTTGATGGATCTGCAGATGCCCGAAATGAGCGGAATAGACGCCATAATCTCAATCCGCGGCGAGTTTCCCGATGCGCACGTCATTGTACTGACCACCTACACCGGTGACGCCCTCGCCATGCGCGCGCTCAAGGCGGGGGCACGAGCCTACATGCTCAAGAACACCCTCCATCGCGACCTGCTCGGAACGATTCGAGCCGTCCACGCCGGCCGGAAGAATCTGTCTCCAGAAGTGTCATTCCTGCTCGCCGAGCACGTGTCGGATGACCCGCTGAGTGCCGCAGAAATCCGCGTTCTGCGGCTGATTGCGGAGGGGAAGGCAAACAAGGAAATAGCGATCGCGCTCTCATTGAGAGAGGAAACCGTGAAGGCTCAAGTGCGCAGCATTCTCTCCAAGTTGGGAGTGAAGGATCGAACCCACGCGGCAATGGTCGGCCTGAAGCGCGGAATTATCGACTTCTAATTCCAATCGGGGTATCGGAACTGATCTTCTGAGGGTTCCAAGCGCCTCGCTCAATGCCTACTCTTGGCGACTGTGAAGCCACTTTCCTTCAGCGTTGCGCGGGGTGCGCCGGGTATTGGGCTCCTGATCGCCCGTGTCGTTTTCGGCGCCGATCTGGTAGTTCAGGCAGTTACGGCCACACGGCAGGGCAGCTTTACTGCCCATTTTATTCTCCACACAGCCTCTGCCGGAGGCGGAATTCTGCTTTTCCTCGGGCTATGGACACGAATCGCGGCAGTGATAGTTGCACTGGCTGCCCTTCTGTATTGCCTCTTGCATCAGGCGGATTGGTGGCAGTGCATTCTTTTTGGGACCGTCGCTACAACTCTGGCGCTGCTTGGGCCGGGGGCATGGTCGCTCGATGCGAGACTGGCCGGTTGGCGGCGGATAGAGATTCCCAGACGATGACACGTTGGCCCTCTGCGGAGTATTGAGAGGATCCCATCCGGGGGATGCGCAACGGCGGTCCGTTAGCTAAACAATAGCCTGCCGCACAGCCACTCAATCGAGGACATCTCCGATGGGCTCAGTAAGTGCACTTACGCCTTCCGGAGGCGTCGCATGGGTTCCCCAAACTACTTCCATTGTGTTTGATGTCGATGACGACGTTTCTGTACGAGAGTTGCTCAAGCTGCGGGTTCCCCGTGCTGGGTGTGCGGTGGAAACCTTTGGAACTGCAAAGGAGTTCTTGGCGCGCGAGCGCCCGGGCATTACAAGGTGTTCGAAACTCCATTCGAATCCCCCCGATGGCAATGGTCTGAATAACCGGAAGAGCGTCGCCGCAGATGCTGCAATTACCCCGGGCATAGTGCCAGCAGCATTCGCAGATACTGCGTCAGCGGTGCAGGCCATGAAGGCAGGGGCGGTAGAGTTCCTCACCAAACCGTTCTGTGACAGCACACTCTTGAGCGTGATCGAAGAGGCCGTATTGCGTGGCCGCGCCGCGCTCCTGAACTCTCAGGATTTTGCGGACTATGAATACGGCTTCCTTTGGAGCCGTATATAACCAATGGAGGATCTCACAGATTGTGCTATTGAGATGATCGGCGGTGACAGCGAGTTCGCAGTTTCCCGAGTTAGGAGCGGCGATGGCCTAGCAACACGTCTCTTGGTCGCACCCATTAGTAAGCAACCTGTGCAGGCCAGCGTCGCGAAGCTCGAAAACTCTTTTGCGCTGCGCGACAAGCTGGACGCTGCGTGGGCCGCTCGACCCGTGGGGTGGGTGACGTTCCGTGGTCGGTTGGCGCTCGTGCTGGAGGATCCGGGCGGCGAGTTTCTCGACAAGAAAATCGATGGCCCTCTTGCGGTTTCCAACTTCCTGCGACTGGCGGTAGGGATCGCTTCTTCGCTCGCTGCCTTGCACGGAAGAGGGCTGGTGCATAAGGACGTGAAGCCGGCCAACATCATCGCCAACGCCAGGACAGGGGAGATTTGGCTGACCAGCTTCGGCTGGGCCACACGCTTACCTCGCCACCGGCAGCCTCCCGATCCACCTGAGATCATTGCGGGCACGCTTGCCTATATGGCCCCGGAGCAAACAGGAAGGATGAATCGCTCGATCGATTCGCGAAGCGATCTCTATTCACTCGGGGTCACGTTTTACGAGATGCTGGTCGGAGCCCTGCCGTTCACAGCCAGTGATCCGATGGAGTGGATCCATTGCCACGTCGCGAGGCGGCCCGTGGCACCTCGCCTCCGGCGCAGCGAAATACCTGAGCCCCTTTCGGCGATCATTCTGAAGCTCCTCGAAAAATCCCCGGAGGAACGCTACCAGACGGCCGCTGGTGTGGTGACCGACCTTCGGCGTTGCCTTTCCTCTTGGGAAGTAAGCGAGTGGATCGAGAACTTTTCAGTCGGCGACAGCGATGTGCCCGACCGACTCATGGTCTCGGAGACGCTTTACGGACGAGGAAATGAGATCGAATTGCTGCTCGCAGCATTTGAGCGGGTGGTCAGCCAGGGCCCGATGGAATTCGTGCTCGTGTCGGGATATTCCGGGGTCGGAAAGTCTTCGGTAGTTAACGAGCTGCACAAAGTGCTGGTAGCGCCCCGCGGTCTCTTCGCCTCGGGCAAGTTCGACCAGTACAAGCGGGATATTCCGTATTCGACTCTGGTGCAGGCCTCCCAGAGTCTGGTGCGGCCACTTCTGGGCAAGAGCGACGTAGAGCTTGCGGTCTGGCGCGACGCTCTTGTGCAGGCGTTGGAGCCAAACGCAGGGCTGATGACCGACCTCATCCCCGAACTTAAGCTCATCCTCGGTGACCAGCCGCCGGTACGGGAGCTTGAGCCGCAACAGGTGCAAGGTCGTTTCCAGCTTGTGTTCCGACAATTCATTGGTGTGTTTGCGCGACCGGAACATCCGTTGACGATCTTTCTCGACGATTTGCAGTGGATCGACGCGGCGACGCTGGATTTGCTTGAGTATCTGCTGACCCGTTCGGACTTGCAGCACCTGCTGTTGATCGGAGCCTGCCGGGACAATGAAGTCAATGCCGGCCATCCGTTGATGCGCAGGCTTCAGACCATGAGGAACGGTGGCGCCAGGGTCAATGAAGTAACGCTTGGACCGCTCGCCCCTGAGCACATGAACCGGTGGATTGCGGATGCCCTTTGCTGCGAGCCGGAACGTGCCGCACCACTGGCGGCGCTGGTGCATGAGAAGACCGGGGGCAATCCGTTCTTCGTAATGCAGTTTCTGCACGCGCTCTCCGAGGAGAGCTTGATCCACTTCGATCATGCGGTGGGCTGTTGGTCTTGGGATCTCGATCGCATTCACGACCAAGGTTACACCGCCAACGTCGTGGAACTGATGGCTGGCAAGCTAAACCGCCTGCCGGCGGTGACTCAGCAGGCGTTGCAACAGCTTGCCTGTCTTGGGAACGACGCGGGGATCACGACGCTGTCGATCGTTCTCGGAATTCCGGAACAGGAAATCCACGCGGCGTTGTGGGAGGCGCTTCGTCAGGAACTGGTCGAGCGCCGGGGGGGATCTTACAGGTTTAGTCACGACCGGATTCACGAAGCCGCCTATTTGCTGATCCCCGAGACTATGCGCGCTCAGTTCCATCTCCGGATAGGAAGGCTGCTCGCGACGCAGGCGCCTGCCGGGGAACTGGATGAGAAGGTTTTCGAGATAGTGGGTCAGCTCAACCGCGGCGTCGCGCTGATCACCAATCTGGAGGAACGTGAGCAACTGGCCGGGCTCAACCTGATTGCTGGCAAGCGCGCGAAGAAATCCACCGCGTACGCCTCGGCGCTCACATATCTCGTGGCCGGTGAAAGGCTATTGGCGGAGGATAGCTGGGAACGCCGGCACGAACTGTGGTTTGCGTTGGAGCTGAACCGGGCGGAATGCGAGTTTTTGACCGGTCAGTCGTCAGTCGCCGAAGAGCGACTGGCGATACTGTGCAATCGCGCCTCAACAACGGTTGAGCGGGCCGCGGTCACGTGCATGCACGTGGATGTCAGTACGACCCTCAATCAAAGTGGTCGCGCGGTAGCCGTTTGTCTCAACTATCTCCGTAATGTCGGGATCGAGTGGCCGCTGCATCCGACAGACGAGGAGGTGCAATACGAATACGAGCGCATTCTGTCACTGACTGAGAATAGGACAATCAAAGATCTCGTCGATTTGCCAGCAATGGAGGACCCAGAATCCCTCGCGACTGTCGAGGTTCTAAGCAAGCTTTTGCCGCCGGCCTATTTTATGGACGCGAACCTGGCTTCCCTGACGATCTGCAAGGGGATCAGTCTCAGCCTCGAGCATGGCAACTGCGATGCTTCCTGTGTCGCCTATGCCTGGCTCGCCAGGATCGCGGGCTGGCGTTTCGGCCAGTATAGGGACGGATTTCGATTCGGCCAACTCGCCTACGAACTCGTCGAGCGGCGCGGGCTAGTACGCTTTGAGGCAAGAACGTATCTTTGCTTTGCGACCTTCGTGGTGCGTTGGACAAAACACGTTCGGGTGTGCCGTGATTGGGTCCGCCGCGCGTTCGAGGCGGCGGACCGGATTGGAGACCTCACATACGCAGCCTTCACGTGCGACATTCACAACTCGAACCTTCTCTTCGCCGGCGAGCCGCTGCTGCAAGTGCAGGGCGAAGCCGAAGGTGGCCTCGCTTACGCGAAGAAGGCTCGGTTCGGCCTTGTCATTGACCTTATCACGACGCAACTCGCGCTGATCCGGACGCTGCGTGGTTTGACGCCGAAATTCGGCTGTTTTGACGACGAACAGTTCAATGAGTTTCGTACTGAACAACATTTGTCCGGTGCGCCGGCCCTCGCGGTCGCGGAGTGTTGGTACTGGGCGCGGAAATTGCAAGCACGCTATATCGCCAACGACTATGCGGCGGCCATGGATGCTGCGTCGAAGGCGCAACGGTTGCTTTGGACCTCACCCACTTACTACGAGGTAGCTGAATATCACTTCTATGGCGCTCTCTCCTGTGCGGCCTTCTCTGATTCCGCGCCGGTGGACGCGCGACAGCAGCATCTAACCAACCTGATTGCGCACCACCGGCAATTGCAGGTCTGGCAGGAGAATTGCGAGGAGAACTTCGGGAACCGTACCGCGCTGGTCGGCGCGGAGATCGCGCGGCTGGAGGGCCGCGAGCTTGATGCCGAGCGTCTTTACGAGCAGGCGATCCGGTCGGCGCGTGACAATGCCTTTGTCCACAATGAGGCGATTGCGTACGAAGTGGCAGCACGATTCTATGCGGCGCGCGGCTTCGAGTCCATTGCCAGCGCGTATCTCCGTGACGCCAGGTACTGTTATCTCCGTTGGGGCGCCGACGGCAAGGTGCGCCAGCTCGATCGGCTCTACCCGCATTTGGTCGCTCCGGAGGGGCAACAGGCCGTCTCTCTCAACGCCACGATCGACGCGTCGGTGGGGCAGTTGGACGCCGAGACTGTAGCTAGGGCATCACAAGCGCTCTCAAGCGAGATCGTCCTCCCCAACCTGATCGAGAAGCTCATGCAAATAGCAGTCGAGCATGCTGCGGCCGAGCGCGGACTACTCATCCTTCTACGCGGGAGCGATCCGCTCATCGAGGCAGAGGCGACCACCGGTCTGGGCAGAGTCGTGGTAAATGTTCGACAGACTGCCATTACCGGATCAGATCTTCCGCAGTCGGCGCTTCATTACGTGATTCGCACCCGGGAACGAGTGGTGCTCGGTGATGCTTCGCTCAGGAACTCGTATTCGGACGACCCATATTGGGGACAGAGGAAAGCCAAATCCGTACTGTGCCTGCCAATCGTCAAACAATCCAAGCTGGTCGGCGTTCTCTACTTGGAAAATAACTTGACTCCACACGTCTTCACCGCTGGACGAATGGCCGTGCTGGACATGCTTGCCTCGCAGGCCGCGATTTCCCTGGAGAACGCCCGACTCTATTCCGAACTTCGGCGCAGTGAAGCGCTTCTCGCGGAAGGACAAAGCATCACGCGCACGGGCACTTGGAGCCGGAATCTTTTGACAAATGAACTCTTCTGGTCGGACGAAAGCTATCGAGTGTTTGGCTATCGCCCCGGGGAAGTGGAACCGAACTATCCGTTCTTTCTGGAGCGAGTGCACGCCGAGGACCGAGAGTCACTGAAGAAGATCGTTGACGAAGCCATGGCGAACCAGAGCGACTTCACTGTTGAGTTTCGGATCATTCTTCCGAACGGCACGATTAGGCATGTGCAAAGCGGGGCGAGGCATATCGACAAGGGACCCGACGAAGGCGCCTATTACATAGGCACGAACATGGACATCACGGAGCGCAAGAGCGCTGAGCGCGAGTTGCGCCGCGGCGCCGAGAAGCTGCGGGAGACGCAAGCGGAGCTGGCCCATGTATCCCGAGTGACAACGATGGGGGAGCTGGCCGCCTCCATTGCGCACGAAGTCAATCAGCCCATTGCGGGCGTGGTGATCAATGGCAATACCTGCCTGCGCTTGCTGGCCCACTGGAAGGAGGAGTCCGTGGAACTCAAGGCAGCCCGCGCGGCAATCGGACGAGTAATTCGCGACGCCAATCGAGCCGGTGAAATCGTCAGCCGTATTCGAGCGTTTTTTAAAAAAACGGAATTCGCGAAGGTGCCACTGGATCTGAACCAAGCCATCCGCGAGATCATCGTGGTGGCAAAAAGCGGCATCGAAAAGCAGCGGGTTTCGCTGCGCCTGCAATTAGATTCGGACCTGCCGCACGTGCTCGGTGACCGCGTCCAAATACAACAGGTTCTCCTCAACTTGATCTTGAATGCGACCGACGCCATGTCCACCGTGCAAGGTCGGACACGTGAACTTATCATTCAGACGCAGAGACGCGAAGAGGGGGAAGTAGTGGTGATTGTCAGTGACTCCGGCATCGGGATTCATCCAGAAAGCATCAAGGATGTCTTTACGGCATTTCACACCACAAAGCCGGGCGGATTAGGCATGGGGCTTTCGATCAGCCGTTCCATCGTCGAAGACCATTCCGGGCAGCTATGGGTGACTGGGCATGAAGGCCCCGGAGCCAGCTTCCTCTTTACGCTTCCGATGGATTCATCTCACAACGGACGGGCCGCAAGGCCGATGCAGAAAGCGCTGCTTCAATAGCTCGTGGTCATTACCCTTAAGTTCCAAAGCCACTCGTTCCTTAGTCGAACGAAAGAAACTGCCAATGATGAAGACGTTGGAATTCGTTCCCGCTGGCCGACAACACGTGAGCGAGATTGGGAGAATTTGCTACGAAGCCTTTAAAGACGTTCATGAAGGGCATGGCTTCTTGCTCGATTTTCCTACAATCGACTTTGCCCAACAGGCGGTCGGGATGTTGGTGGAGCGCGAGGATTGTTACGGCGTGGTCGCTATCCATGACGGACAGCCCGTCGGGTCCAACTTTCTCTACACGGGGGACCCGGTAGCCGGAGTCGGTCCGATCTCCGTTGACCGCTCGTGCCAGGGCCAGGGAGTTGGACGGGGTTTGATGCAAAACGTGATGGCCCACGCGCGGCGCAACAACTTCGAACGGGTGCGGCTATTTCAAGATGCTTTCAATGTGAGCTCAATGTCTCTCTATGCCTCACTGGGGTTTGAGGTAAAAGAAGTTGCTGCGTTGATGCAGGGCGCGCCGGCGTCGGAAACTGATGATAGCGTGCGACTTGTTACCGAGTCCGATCTGCCCTCCATGGAGGAGCTTTCGAGGCGCATCTACAAGAGCAGCCGCCGCAACGAGGTTGCAGCCGCTGTTCGCTATAGCTTTGCGGCCCTTCTCCGCGAGCAGCAAGGGCGCATTACGGGCTACTTGATCCCTGGACTCTTCGGCCACGGCGTCGCGGAGACAGAAGAGGACGCTCTGGCCCTTATCGGTGAATCGGCACGTCGGCTGCCAGCTCCTCTTGCTCGCTTTTTCTGCCCCCTAAGTGAGGCCAGTCTTTTCCGCCGGGCGTTAAAGGCGCAGTGCCGGGTGATCAAGCTGATGAATTATATGGTGACGGGTCCATATGAGCCGCCCGTTGGCGTGTGGATGCCTTCGGTCCTAATCTAGTGCAGGTTCCCCTCGGTTACTTGCGTAGCGGGGTTCTCTTGATTTCCGTGCCAAAAGTGCCGCTACTTTCTCTCGGTAATTCTAGCGACTAACACCGCTTTTCCCAAGCCGGTCAAACACTTGCTGTTCGCTGTTTCGAGGGGCGTATTGTGGCGCACATCGGGAGGCAGAACATGAACGACTGGCAGTCCACGTATCTGGGCCGGGGCGCGCTGCCGCGTGATTTGAGCGGCTTCGAGATCGAGGCTTTCTTCACGTATTCCGAGCCTGAACGGCGGTCATCGACGATGAGCGACGGACGCCCGCCCTCAAGCTTGCCTTGGCGCTACAGATTGGTTTTTTGCGCATGACCGGCCGTCTGCTGGAGGCTTTGCGGATGGTGCCACCCGTGTTGTGGCGCCATCTGGGCGCGCAGTTCGACATCGAGGCACTGGACCTGGCCTCGCTTCGCACGATGTACCGGCGCCGACGGACCCTCTTTGAGCTTCAGGATCTAGCCTGTGCAGTATTGGGGTTTCACAGTATTAGCGAAGCGCGGCGCCGCGCGTTGGTTAGAGCCATTAACGCCGAGCTATCCCGCACCAGTGATCGCCAGCAACTGCTGCAGTTTGCGCGTCGATGGCTCTACGATCGCAAACAGATCATTCCCCGTGAGCGCGAACTGCGCGCGTACATCGCTAAGGCGATTCGCCAGCAGGAGGCGACGCTGGCTAGCGCTGCGCGTGCTCAACCGCGGCGAGGCCGTCAATGCCTTGAAGCGCGCTATCTACGTCGGCCGCGTCGCCAGCTACCAAGCCAAACAGCACGAGGAGATGCAGGCCGTCGCCGACGCGCTGAGCCTGTTGGCGAACCTGGTGATGGCCTGGAACAGGCTGAAGATGCAGTCGGTGCTCGACCGCTGGAACGCCCGACGTGCCACCGCTGTGCCGCCGGAGCTGGTCGGGCGCATCGCCCCGACGCGCACGGAGGGCATCAACTTGCGCGGCGTGTTCACCTTCCCGATCGCGCAATACCAGGCCCAGCTCCTACCGTCACTTTCGGCAGCAAAATCACGCGCTTTGGGCGGTTAAATGGCTCCTCAGAACGCCGACAAACACGGTTTTCGCGGCCAACAGAATGGCCATTGTATTCAGCAGGTTACCAGGCTACCCGGCGATTTCCCCCATGTTTTCACGGACAAAGTACCGGCACTTTTCGCACGGAAATCAAGGGTACCCCGTCATAGCCCGAATCAGCCGCCGCCAAGAAGGCAGTTCGATATGGTCAGCGCAAGTTCCGCAGTCAACACGCCCTCCGAGACTCAATTGCTCGAAGCCCGGCTGGCACAGGTCGAGGAGGCGCTGCGGCAGGCGCGGGCGGACCTGGCCTACGCAGCTCGAGTCATGAGCCTTGGCACGCTCTCGGCCTCCATCGCGCACGAGATCAAGCAACCGCTGTCAGGGATCATTACCAACGCGGGTACCTGCCTGCCGATGCTGGCGGCGGATCCGCCGGACATTGCCGGGGCCCGCACTGTCTCATCCTTGACGTATTCCTGCAGGGCATGTCAGGTCCCGAACTAATCAGGGAGCTGGCCACCCGGGGGTTGGTTGTCCCGATCATCTTCGTCACGGCACACGTCGATGAGGGACTCCGCGCCCGGTTGATGGAGGAGGGCGCGGTGGAGTGCCTGTTCAAGCCATTCAGCGACATTGCGTTGGTCACGGCATTGCATGCCGCGCTGCGCACCGGTCGCCTAAACTGAAGCACGGGAGAAACGAGATGTATTCAGCGAACGCACGTGAGCGCAGATCGAGGCTCTCGCCGCCATTGCTCGAGACACCCAGGGTTTTTGTGGTGGACGATGACATCTCGATGCGGGAGTCGCTCGAATCACTGATCCGGTACGCCGGCTGGCAGACCGAGACATTCTCCTCGGCCGAGGAATTCCTGGCGCGTCCTCGGGATGAAGTCCCCAGCTGCCTCGTGCTGGACTACCGGCTTCCGCAGCTGGACGGGCTTGCGCTGCAAAGACAGCTCGCCGCCAATGAGACGCATGTGCCGGTGATTTTCATCACCTATTACGGGGACCCCTCGATGGCCGTGCAGGCCATGAAGGCTGGTGCGCTTGAGATCCTGAGCAAGCCATTTCGGGACGATGAGCTGCTGAGCGCCATCCGACAGGGCATCGCCCGTCGCCAGAGCGCGTTGCTGCGCGAAGGCGAGGAGCGGCGACTGCGGCAGTGCCATGCAACGCTGACTCGGCGCGAACGGGAGGTCATGAAGTTGGTCGTGAAGGGGCGCTTGAACAAGCAGATTGCCAGTGAACTCAGCATCAGCGAGATCACCGTGAAGGCGCATCGTGGGCGCGTTATGGTCAAAATGAAGGCCGACTCCCTGGCGGACCTCGTCAATATGTCGATCAGGCTGGATCGTCCATAAGGCCACGTCGTAAACGAAGGGAGTAACATGGCACCGGGATAACCACGTTTTCGGTCCAGCAGGGGGAGCGGCCCGGTGAAGCAATGTGGAGAAGTTGTCTACTTGGTAGACGATGACATCTCCATCCGCGAGTCGATGACGGGTCTGCTGGAAGCGTTGGGTCTGGTGGTGATCAGCTTCGATTCGGCGGAATCCTTTTTGCGGCACGAGCGCGTCGACTCGGCTGCGTGCCTGATCCTGGACCTGCAGCTGCCCCGGATGAACGGTCTCGAGTTGCAGAACCAGCTCACGCAAAGCGAGTCCCTGCCGGTCATTTTCATCACCGCCCACGGCGACATCCCGTCAAGCGTGCGCGCCATGAAGGGTGGCGCGATGGAGTTCCTGACCAAGCCGGTGGATCGTGAGGTCCTCACGGCGGCGATCGCCACGGCGTTGGCATTCAATCGCGAGAACCGGGCGCGCAACGCGGACATTGCTGCCCTGCGCGAAAGACTGTCGCGCCTGACGCCCCGTGAGCGCGAAGTCCTGCCGCTGCTGGTGACGGGCCATCTCAACAAGCGGATCGCCGCGACGCTGGGCATCAGCGAGGTCACTGTGCAGATCCACCGCGGGCGGATCATGCGTAAGATGGCGGCGTCATCCTTTGCCGATCTGGTTCGGTTGTGCGGCCTGATTGGAATACCGGAGCCTACGTAGCGCCGCTCACGGCCTGCAGCAGCTTGGCGCTCTCGATGGGCTTGCTGAGGGCGTGTCGAGCACCTGCCGCGAGCGCCTGCCTGAGGATCGCAGGCTCGGTGCGGGCAGTGATCACGATGACCGGGAGTTCGGCCCGACTGGCGAGAGCCGCTCGCAACAGCTCGATACCGTTCATGCCGGGAAGGCCATAGTCCGTGATCAGACAGTCGATATCGTCGACGCGTCCGGAGGAAAGTAGCCCCTCGCCCGAGATGTAGACGAGCACCTCGTAACCGACTGACTGCAGGAGTCCCTCCAGAGATTCCCGAACGCTCTCATCATCTTCTACGACCGCGACGAGAAAGTTGCTCAACCGCCCGACTCCAAGGTTCTCGTCTCGGCCACCAACCCGGAAGCGCCAGGAGATTAAAGACTCGCCCCCATCTCCCTAACTGCGCCTGGCTAAGCAATTGTTACAGATTTTGGACGCTGCACGCATCATATGAACCTGTGATACGCGTCCGACGGGTGGCGGACTATGTTACATGTTGGGTAGGGCAGGGCAGGGGATCGAGATGCTGGCACAGGAGCGGAGCGTCCAGACAAGCACGCCGTCACTTGCACGGGAGGCCGGGCCGATAGTCTTCGTCGTGGATGATGACATTTCCATGCGCGAAGGGTTGGAGTCGCTGATCGAAGCCGGCGGCTGGCAGCCCAGAGCATTCGCGTCCGGGCAGGAGTTTCTGCAGCAGCCGCGGACCCGCCGACCCAGCTGTCTGCTGCTCGATTACACGCTCCCGGATCTGAATGGCCTGCAGATACAGCAACGCATTGCGGCCGAATGCCCGGAGATGTCGATCATCTTCATCACCGGTCACGGCGATGTGCCAACGACGGTCAAAGCCATGAAGGCCGGCGCGGTGGAGTTCCTCACCAAGCCCTTCGAAAGCCGCGTCCTGCTCAGTGCCATCGAAAAGGCCATCGAGTGCAGCCGTGCAGCGCTGCAGCGGGAGTCGCATGTGCAGGCGGTGCGGACCTGCTACGTCTCCTTGAGTGCGCGCGAGCGGGAGGTGATGGGCCTGGTGGTTCGCGGTTTACTGAACAAGCAGGTGGCCGCGCAATTGGCCATCAGTGAAATCACGGTCAAGGCGCACCGGGGCCGCGTCATGAAGAAAATGGCCGCGGACTCGCTGGCCGAGCTGGTAAAAAGGGCGGCCATTCTGCAGCAGGCAACCGGTTCGCAGACTAGCGGGGGACGCCTCACCCGACAGCTCGTGCAATGGCGGGATCAGGAACGAGTGGACCTGTGCGACGGCACGAGCGGTGCGCAAACCACTCCAGCCGCAGGCGCGGACCGGCAGCGCCCGCTGCGGCAGGGCAGGCGGGTACCAGTGGCGCGACCGTAACATTGCTGTCCCGGACGCAGCTCCTGGAAGCTGCACGGGGACGCCCCCTGCTGCGGTTTGGGGGGTGTCAGCGTGGATCTGCTCAAGCAGTCTTGACGCAAGCCCAGGCCAGACCAGGCAGATGTGAGAAGCCAGGGTTCGCGCATAGCTGCAGGTAATTCGAGAAGCAACCAGGGCGCCCTCGGCGCGCAGATATCAAGCGATCCAGGGTACGGGGCGCCGGGCGACGCCCAACAGCGGCTGCAGCAGGTCCCGCTCACCCTTGCGTGGCACGAGGTAGTCCTCATCGATACCGCAGTCAAGATCCTGCATGCCCAGGCTGATGACGGCTTCGGGGACGACGGGCAGGAGTGAAATGGCTTTGTCGATCGCCGCGCTCAGCACCGCTTCGTGGCTGACGAAACAGCGTCCGGGCAACAAGGCTACGACGCTGTCGGGTGCCTGGTAGGCGATCGCAAGTATCGCGGCGGCAGTCGTGAGCCACGGCATGCCAGCCGCGGTGCTGATGAAGCGGTGTTCCGGCCGAATGAACCAGAGCGCCGGCTCCCAGTAGTGATGATATGCATCGAGCGTAGTGACGATCACCTGTGATGCTGGAGCGACGCGCATCGCGCGCTCCAGCGCCTCCTGGAAGAGCGTCCGGTTGCCGTTCAGGACAGAATATTGGACCGGAGCCGACTGCCCCGCGCGGGAGTGCGGGAGGAGCGAGTCGGCACCATGATCATCGGCGATCACGACTGCCCAGGGTGAAGTCGATGAGCGGGCCGGGAGACTCATGGCCATCCCTCCCCGCCGCCGCGCGGGTCATCCGCAGGGTTCTGGTAGGCTAGCCCCAGGGGTCCGATGGCGCTCACCTGGGTCACGTACTCACCGGACTTCGCCCAGTGAAAATGCGGCTGGTTGCCGGGTAGCACCACCACGCTGCCGGGCGGATGGGCGCTGAGCTTGTTCTCATCGAACGTTGCGCCGAGCCCGATATAGAACACGCCGGAAATCACGGTGTAGATCCGATCTTCGGGATGCCGGTGCGGTTGCATCTTCGTGCCCGCCGGCAACTTGACCCGGATCACGTAGGGTCCGGGTTGGGTCGGATCGCCGACCAGCACCGCAAGCCGCGCGTCCGCAGGAAAGGCCTCAAAGGGCTGCCAGTGCACGTCCTCCGCATGGATAGCGCGAAACCGCGCCTCATCCGGCTGATGGGTTGGCGCGGGACCGGTATCCCGCTCGATCCTGTGTCGGGTGGACATCGATAGCTCCTTGGCGGCCGCAAGCCTACCGCCTCCGTGTCGACGATCAGAACATAAGCCGTGGCGCGTCTCTATCAGCCAAAGGTATTGGGGGTTGCCGTGAATGCGACACCAACGTATCGCCAATACCAACGCATCGTCGACGCCACGGCTGCGCGCAGCTATAGATCCCATATCGGACGCATTGAAAGAGACGCAAGGGAGTACGCCGTGGTAACCGAAGAGCTAAAGATCGAGCAGGACAGAGGCGACTATTCGCGCGCGCTGGCCACCGGGACGATCCCTTTCCGACTGCGAATGACCGCGGGCAAGTGTGCGGAGGTCCTGGTCGCAACCTCGGGTGTATTCGCACTGGTGATCATCGTGCTCATCATGGGCATGATGCTCCGTGGCATCCGGTTGCTTCATCCTCAGTGAAGCACGGTTACTTATTCGAGGTCGACTACGCTCAAATCGAGGGCAAGCAGCAGCAGTTCAGGAGCGGGCCTGCGATCGGGTCCGCAAAGATGGACGCGGCGACGCGAGGGTAGGCGAATCGCCGCCGCCACTTGTGGTGGGCGTGGCGGCGGGGACGCTGACATAAAATGTTGCGCCGCGCCCCGGGGTGCCCTCCGCCCACAGCCGGCCACCATGAGATTCAATGATCGAGCGGCTGATGCGAAGTCCCATGCCTGTGCCGCTGGGCTTGGTCGTAAAGAAAGCGTCGAACAATTGTTCCGCAAGTTCGGGCGAGAACCCTGCGCCGGTGTCACTGACCGAAACGAGAACCTGTTCGTTTTCCGTTCGCCGCGACAGGATAACCATCTCTCGCGCTCCTTCGCTGTCCTTCATCGCCTCAATCCCGTTGACGATCAGATTCATCACGACCTGCTGTAATTGAACTCGATCACCGCGGATCGCCGGAAGATCGACTGCCAATTCCGCCTCCAGCGCAATGTTGTAGCGCACCGCTTCGCCCTGAAGCAGCGTAACCGTCTCGCGCATGATCTCGTTGAAATCGACGGTGTCCCGATTTACGGCCCCTTTTTCGAACTGCACGCGGATGCGATCGAGAATATCCGCCGCGCGGCGCGCATCCCTTAGAATTCTCGTGATGGCCGCTCCGGCCCGAGCCAGATCGGGCTGCGCGCGCGCAAGCCATAGCAAGCTCGAGTCGGCGTTGGTCATGACGCCACTGATCGGCTGTCTCAGTTCATGAGCCAGGGAGGCCGCCAACTCGCCCATGGTGGTCACTCGGTTGATGCGCGCGAGATCGCCCTGCGCCTGGCGCAAATCCTCTTCCGCACGCTTCTGGTCTTCGATGTCGGTAGCCGTGCCGATGAACTTGAGAACTGTTCCGTCGCCATCGCGTAGCGGAACTATTTGATGGAGGTGCCGGTAATAGATCCCGTCCTGAGCCCGCAGCGATCGGCTTTCAAACGAAAAGCCCAGCCCCGTATTAATGCCCGCCCAAAAGGCCTTGGCGACACTCTCCCGATCCTCCGGGTGCGCCACGGCCATCCAGGCCTCAGGGTGCGATCGGATAAACTCATGCGTCTGACCCGCAAAATCAAGCCAACTCTGATTGACGAATTCTGCTGTCCCGTCAGGGCGGATGGTGTAGGCGCCTACCGGAAGATGCTGCAGCAGCCCAACCTGCAACTGTAGATCTTTATAGAGGTCGGCATTCTCCAAGGAGATTGCGGCCTGCGAAGCCAGTAGCTCCAGAACGGTAACGCGGCTCGGCGTAAAGACTAAGGGTGCCAGATCGTTTTCCAAATACAGCGCACCGACAAGCTTCGCCTGCTTTACGATCGGCAGACAGAGAATAGATCTGGAGTGCTTGCGGCGCACATATTCGTCCGTCGAATACACGCTATCGAGTGAGGCATCATCTAGCAGTACCCCTTCCCGCGTCCGGATCACATAGTTGAGCACGGATCGAGCGAGGTCAAACGGCCTGATTTGTGCCTGTCGAACGACGACGTCGATCCTGGCATGGCCCGTCGTGGCCTCCGCTTCGATCTGCGGCTCGTCGCCTCGAACTAAAATGAGCAAACCCCGCTCGGCCCCGGCATGCTCCACGGCGATGCGCATGAGTCGCTCGATTAAGTTGGGGAGAACGACTTCACTGGAAAGCGCCTGCGAGGCTTTTACAATGGTCCCCACGTCGAACTGCCGGGCAGACGGACCCAACGTGGCCGCAGCGGCAGATGCGCGCTCCTCCCGCAGGAGCGGATAACGAGCGTCCAGCTGTTTCACTTTGCCGAACGCACCCCACCGCTCGTAGCAGTTCTGCGCGTGACGCAGATAGGCGTATCCCGCTGTTTCGATGCCGCGCGTCAGATAATATTGCGCTGCCAGTTCGTGGCCAAGGCCCTCATTCTGAACGAAGCCGTGCTCACGCGCCGAATGGATCGCCTGCTCATACAATCGAATCGCGTCGGCGTCTCGCTTCTCGAGTCGGGCCATCTCGGCCAATATCAAACTGTACTTATCGCTGAACGTGGATGGGCAGCTTTCGGCCCACTCCCGAAGCTGGTCCCGGTGCTGCACAAGAAGGTCTCGCCAAGCCGCCTGTTGATCTACCGACGCGGCATCATAGAGTGCCGTCACCGTGAGCACGGCATAGTAATAGTAGTCAAAAACGGACACCACCGAGGTCTCGAGCCACTGCTTCGCCTTGCCGATTGCCTCCAACGCTTCGGCATAGTCGCCTGCCAGAAATCGCGCCTTCAGTTTGAGCACCCAATACCAGCCGAGGATCATCGTCATGCGGTCCGGTGTCAGGCGCGCCTCGAAAGCCACCTCGTCGAATTGTGCATCGCTGAAAGTGGAGAAGCTCGCCGTGCCCCCCTGCATCGTTTTGATGAAACGTTGCTGGCTTACGACCACATCGGTCCAATCTGGGTGTTTGATCGTTCGGGCGAAATCCAGCGCAATCTCCGACTCCTGCCACACCACGTCGAGTGGATCGTTGCGCAGCAGAAGATTGGCGCCCAAGGTATAGGTTCCGACACATGCATGAAACGGGCTGCCCGTTTCAATTGCGGCGCGGATGCCGACGCGCTGGTAATCGATCGAGATTCCGAGGGGCTGTGTCCAGGGGGCACGCACTCCGAGCCCGAGGTAAGCCAGGGCCCGGCTTGCGACGAAGGCATGTTTCTCGACCACCTCGCATGCCAGCTTGCTGAAACGATACGCCTCGCTGTGAGAGCGAAACACGGTTCCCAGTAGGGAGCCCCAATAGGTGTAAGCGGAAGCGGAGTATCCGCTTGTACCGTGCTGCACGCTCAGCGTCACCATTCGACAGGCGAGCAGGCAGCATAAACGGGTATCGGTCTGGTGCGCCGCGGTCAAGAGAATCGAGAGCACCTTCATCGCAGCCTGCAGTTCCGGATCGGCCATCAGTGGCAGGTCAACCAGACTTTCGATTGATCGCCCATTGAGAGTCTGTTGCAGGGTGCCACGTTCGGTCTGGACCTGCTCCTCTGACGGACGCGTCGGCATATCGATGCCGAATGCAAGCAGGCACACGAGCGCGCTATCAACAGCCTGCTGGTTTTCCCCCCGCATCACATGCAGTTGGACTTTCAAAGTGTAGAAGCCGGCCGCGTCAACTCGTGTGGCCGCCCGCGGTAAGGACGCAGCGATCAACCGCTCAGCTTCCTCCAAATTCCCGCAGACAAGCTCGCACTCCGCACATTCCAGCCGCAGAGCGAACTGCAACTCGTACCGGCAACTCCAGTCGCGTTCGTCGAGCTGCGCGATGCCTGCCGCAAAATACGCGCGCGCCGACATGTACGCCGAAGATGCTTTAGCCTTGCGCCCCGCCGTGAGGTCTATCGCGGCCAGCCGATGTTTTTCATCGCGATCAACCAGCAATCCAGCGCCGAGATTCAGATGGTTGGCAACTTCGAACAGATGTTCGGCCAGTCGCTCCGCCGTAAAGCGCGCCGCTATCGTCCGTCCAATCTTAAGGTGAGCTTCGGCGCGAACTTGTTCGGGGATGAGCGCGTAGGCGGCCTCATGAATCCGGTCGTGGAGGAATGCATACGATCGCTCCAGGCGAACGATTAGCCCGTGATGGACAGCTTCCAGAAGCGCAGTGTGCAGGTCCTCCTCCGATTGTCCGGACACTGTAGCCAGGGTCGCAACTTCAGCGACATTCCCGAGGCAGGCCAGTTGCTGAAGGGCGCTTTGCGTCCTGGCAGACTGTCGCCGCAGCTTTTGCACCATTAAATCCGCAACATTGCCGGAATAGCTCTTGGCGCGAATTCTGTCCAAGTCCCAGATCCAGCCCGCCGCATCCCAGTCGAACCGAAGCAGCCTCTCCTCAGCCAGTGAGGTCAGAAACTGGATTGCGAAGAACGGATTGCCGCCGGTCTTCTCATTCACCAGATGCGCGAGTGGAGCTGCAGATTCTCGACCGCAGAGAAGGGCCTCGGCGATAAGCCGGTTGACATCATCGAAGCTGAGCGATGCCAACGCAATTTCGTATGTCCGTGCGCCTGCGACACGCATCGTGGCCAGGCTGCGCATGAGCGGATGAGCTGCACTTACTTCGTTATCGCGGTAGGCGCCGACTATCAGCACGTGTCGCATGTCCGGATCGGTGACCAGACGCTCCAGTAATTCCAATGTCGGCGAGTCCAACCATTGCAGATCGTCGAGGAACAGCGCCAGGGGATGCTCCGGGCGCGCGAAGGCGCCGAGAAAGCGCCGGAACACGAGCTGGAAGCGCCCCCGCGCTTCTCGCGGCGCCAACTCCGCCACCGGTGGCTGTTTGCCGATGACGAATTCGACTTCCGGTATGAGATTGACCATCAGTTGTCCGCTCGGGCCCACCGCTTCCAGCAGGAGATGTCGCCAACGGTCCACCTCCGCTTTGCTCTTCAGCAAAATCTGACGTACCAGCATCTGAAACGCCTGTGCCAGCGTGGCATAGGGCACGTCGCGCCGGTATTGGTCGAACTTGCCAGCGGCGAAAAGCGCTCGCGGGGGGACCAGCGCTTTGTGCAACTCGTTGACGACGGATGATTTGCCAATACCGGAATATCCAGAGACCAGGACCAGCTCGGCGCGTCCTTGCGCCGCCACCCGGTCGAAGGCCGCAAGCAGCACTGCGACTTCGCGCTCCCTGCCATACAGCTTTTCGGGAATCAGCAACTGGTCAGAGGCGTCGTCCGCGCCTAAGGGAAACCGATCGATGCGACCCTGCGACTGCCATTGCGACTGGCACCGCCGAAGATCAGCTTCCAGGCCCGCCGCCGTCTGGTAGCGCTCCTCTGCATTCTTAGCGAGAAGGCGCATGATGATGACAGATAGCTGCTCTGGGACCGCACGCCGCATACCAGGCGCCACCGGCTGCTGTGCGATGTGGCAGTGGAACCATTCCAGAGGATCTGCGGCAACGAACGGAAGCGCGTCGGTCAACATCTGATACAAGGTGACACCCAAAGAGTAGAGATCGCTCCGGGAATCCATCGAGCGATTCATCCGGCCTGTCTGCTCAGGCGCCATATAGGCGAAGGTGCCGCCGATGATCTCCGGCGGTGCGGGTATCTGGCGTTCATATCGCAGAGTCGAGGCGATGCCAAAGCCGGTGAGCCAAACGTGCCCGGAGTCATCCACCAGTACGTTCGCCGGGTTTACGTCTTTATGGATGAGGCCTTGCCGGTGGGCTTGTCTCAGGGCTGCCGTCAGACCGATACCAATTCGCAGGAAGCGAGTCAGATCGAGCTGTTGCCCACGGTGCGGCCCGATCAGCCTGTCCAGGGGTTCACCACCCGGATCCTCGAGTATCAGGGCCATGCGACCCTGGTAACGAGTCAGCGCGCGCGGTTGAGCCGCCCAGGCCACATGGAGTTCGCTCTTTAACGAGTATTCGTGTTCGAGCCGACGCAGGCTCTGCGGCGAGGACTGCCCAGAAGATAGCGCGAGCGCCAGGACCGCCCTCCGAGTGCTGCACTCCCTGCCGCGATAGAGACTCAACTCCGCCTCCTTGCGAAGCAGCGTCAACTCGTACTCAGGAGCCTCTGCCATTGAGAACCCGGGGGGCCTTGTTGAGATTGCGTGAGTATCACCCATGTAAGCGCCCAGCAGCGCGCTGCCGTCTAGTCCGATGAATCAATTGATGCGACTGCGCCCGCGCCAGGACCAAACTAATACCTTCGTACAATGGACGGGACTGCCGTGCACCGCTAGGCTTCGCCGCGCGAGATCCGGAGGGTGTTGCGCACCCACGAGCCTCGGGCGATTCCGACCCGTTTTACTAGTAGAGTCGGTGATTGCGGGAGCTCGTATGCAATTTCAATCCGTCAGATGCCTGTTTGCCACGGCGGTATTTTCCCTTGGTCCGATTGGGAATCTGCGCGCCGCAACGGCCGCTGATATCGCGGCGGATGACCGCTCGGGTGCGCTTGAAGAGATCGTCGTGACTGCCCGGCGTCTCACCGAAGATCTGGAAACGGTACCGGTTGCTGTTGATGCCTTGTCGGCCTCGGCGCTGGCAGAGCGCCACGTCACCACCGAGCAGGAACTGCAGACGGCCGTACCGGGCCTATTGTCCGTGGCGTCGACATCGACGAATCAGCTCGCCTTCTCCATTCGCGGGCAGGCGCTTGACGCCTACTCCTATACCTCGCCGACGGTGCTCGCCTATTTCAACGAATTCCAAACCGGCGGTAGCAGCGCCACCACATATTTCGATCTGCAATCAGTACAGGTCCTGAAGGGTCCCCAAGGGACGTTGTTTGGTCGCAATACAACGGGCGGCGCGGTTCTCTACACGACAACACAACCTGGCAAAGAGTTGCAGGGCTATCTTGATTACACCGCTGGAAATTTCAATGAGCAGAAGCTGGAAGGTGCCGCCACGATTCCGCTCACGCAGTGGGCGTCCGTCCGCTTAGCCGCGGAAGATGAGCATCGCGATGGCTACGAACACAATCTCTATCTGAATGCCGATGAGGCCTCGATCGATAACCGCAATTTCCGCGGCACTGTACTGCTGACTCCCTTCGTTGCCCTGGAAAACACTACGACGGTGCAGTACGGCCGGCAGGGCGGCAATTCGGGAGGACTCAAGATTGTGAGCGCCAATGCGAACTGCCCACCGAGCCCCAGCTGTACCGCGGCCGAACTTTTTCCAGCGGGGCTGCCGACGGGCGGAACGTACCCGGCGAAGCTCGCGTCCTACAACGGACTGCTTAACTTCATCGCCATGGAGGGTAAGCAATCATACTGGGATGTCTGGAACGACAGCAGCAACGGGCACGACGCGCAGCTGAAGGAAGTGGTGAACAAGACCACCTATGCGCTGAGCGATGCACTTTCGATCCGGAATATTGCGGGCTACAATCAGGTGGACTCACGTGATCGCCTGGACGTCGACGGCAGCCCCTTTCAGATATTGCCGTTGGGGACCGCCGGTGGACCGGACGAGCAGGGTGTGCGCTACTCGACCGAGCAGTACTCCGACGAGTTGCAGGTGGCTGGGACGGCACTCGGCAAGCGGATACAATATCTTTTCGGCGGCTACTACGGCCGGGACAACGAAGGCAACGATTCCTTCGGCAATCTGGGCTGCGGCTCGATTGCGTTTCCCGCAACTCCCACGAACCCGGAAGGATGCGCGGTGCCCGGCGGTTTCCGCTTCAACTTTGAGACTGACGAAGAGTCGCGGGCTCTGTTCGGACAAACCTCTTACAAGGTTATCGACAATCTCAGGGCTACGGCCGGCTATCGCGAGACATGGGAAGCCATCGATTTCCGATATGTCCAGGACGGCGGGGTTCCAGAGGATATGCACCTGCTGACGGGTGTGCCGCTGCCGCCCATTCTGCGCGAGCGGGAGCCGAGCTGGACGTTGGGACTCGACTATCAGCTCACGCCTCAAAGCCTGCTCTACATCTCCCAGCGCGGCGGCTTTCGAGTAGGCGGCTTCAACGGCGGCAGCACCGAGCAGACCGGGTCAGGTGCGCCGCAGATCAACTCATTCAAGCCCGAAATTGCGCGCGATATCGAGCTGGGTATCAAGTATTCAGGACGACAGGGCGGGTTTCCGGTCCGTCTCAACGCGGACATCTATGAGGAGCGGGTGCGCGACGCACAGCGGGTCGTCTACGCCGGAGTGGCTTCCTTCACGCTCAATGCCGACAAGACGCAAACGGACGGATTCGAGCTGGATTCCCTAATTGATCTGACTTTCTGGTTACAAGCCGGGCTCGAGTATGCCTACACCGATGCGCGCTTCACGGATGGCAGCACGCATTTCACGCAAGTCGACACGGTCACCGGCGCGCTCGATAACCACGCTGTCATCTTAGGACCCGACGGCAACACGCCACGAAACGCGGGCTCTGTTTATCTGCGCGTCAGCCACGAACTGCCGAACTCCCTCGGCCAGCTGGTCGTGCGCCAGGACCTCTACGCGCAAAGCCAGTTCTATTACACGAACTTCGCCGCCAGCATCAACGTCCCTGCCAATGGATTGGGCCCTCTGGATCCGGACACCAGGATTAGCGGGTACACACTGCTGAATGCCCGCGTCGAGTGGAACCACATCGCCAGCACAAAGATCCATGCTGCCGCATACGTGCGCAACATGCTGAACAAGCAATATGAGATCGGCGGATTGGGACTGGGCGCGGTAGCTGGTCTTGATGCCGTGGTTCTGGGTGCCCCGCGCATGGTGGCCCTGGAGGTCGGGATCACGTTCTGAGAGGCCCGCGCCGCTCTTCCTGACGCGCGTCGGGCGCATCGCCCCGACGCGCACGGAGGGCATCAACTTGCGCGGCGTGTTCACCTTCCCGATCGCGCAATACCAGGCCCAGCTCCTACCGTCACGTTCGGCAGCAAAATCACGCGCTTTGGGCGGCTAAATGGCGCCTCAGAACGCCGACAAACGCTGTTTTCGCGGCCAACAGAATGGCCATTGTATTCAGCAGGTTACCGGGCTACCCGGCGATTTCCCCCATGTTTTCACGGACAAAGTACCGGCACTTTTGGCACGGAAATCAAAGGTACCCCGGATCGCGCAACTGGAACTCAAGGACGAGCGACAGCTGGTCAAAGAGGGTTACGAGCTGCTCGACGAGCGCCGCATCCGGTTGGCGGCCGAGATCCGCGCGCAGCTGGCGCAGCTGCGGCATTGGCAGGAGATGCTGCGCCCGGCGCAGGAGGTGGCCCGCAGTGCGCTGCTGGCGGCAGTGGACCGTCATGGCCTGGAGGAGCTCTCGGTCTATCCCGCACTCGCCTCGGACGAGGATGAACTCGAGATGGCCCGAAACCGCCTCTTCGGGATCGAACTGCTCAAGGCGCAGTGGCGCGCCGGCGCAGCGAACCCCATGCAGCCGCCGGTCATTCCATCTCCGGAGGCGCGCACGACTGCGCGCGTCTATCACGCGCTGCTCGAGCCGGTCTTGACGATGGCAGTGTGCGGCGTGAACCTGCGGCGCCTGCTGCGTGAATACACCCGCACCGAACGTCGGGCCCGCGCCATCGAGAACGTGCTGCTGCCCGAAATCGAGTCAAACCTGAAGTTCATCGAGGAGCAGCTGGAGATCCTCGACCAGGAGGAGACTGCCAGGGTGCGTCAGCGGCCGGCAGGCTGAAGTGGAAGGTTGCGCCCCGCCCGGGTGTTCCGACCGCCCACAGGCGCCCATTGTGGGACTCAATGATGGAACGGCTGATGCGCAGTCCCATGCCGGTGCCATTGGTTTTGGTCGTAAAAAATGGTTCGAATATCTGTTCAGCCAGCTGGGGTGGGAACCCTATGCCAGTGTCGCTGATCGAAACGAGGATGCACTCCTCTTCGGCACGCCGTGCGGTGATGACCATCTCACGCACGCCTTTCGCGTCCTTCAGCGCCTCGATCCCGTTGACTATCAGGTTCATCACAACCTGCTGCAGCTGCACCCGATCCGCAAGCGTCAGCGGCAGATCGTTCGCGAGGTCCGTCTGCACCGAGATCTCGTAGCGCACGGCCTCGCCGCGCAGCAGTGCGATGGTCTCGCGCATGATTTCGTTGAGGTCCAAAACTTCGCGATCCCGGCTACCTTTTTCAAACTGCACCCGGATCCGGTCGAGAATGTCCGTCGCACGGCGCGCGTCTCTGAGAATGCGGGTGATGGCGGCGTCCCCGCGCTCCAGATCGGGCGGATCGCGTCCCAGCCATAGGAGGCTGGCATCGGCGTTGGTCATGACGCCACTGATCGGCTGCCGGAGCTCATGCGCCAGGGATGCCGCCAGCTCGCCCATGGTGGTCACGCGATTGATGCGCGCAAGATCGCCCTGCGCCTGTCGCAGGGCATCTTCCGCGCGCTTCTGATCGTCGATATCGGTCGTCGTACCGGCGAATTTACGGATTTTGCCCTCGGCATCGCGAAGCGGCACGGCTTGACTGAGAAGCCATCGATACGTTGCGTCTTGAGACCGGAGCGACCGGTAATCTATCGCGAAGCCCTGTCCCGAATGGATGCCCTCCCAAAAGGTCTTGGCGGCAATCTCCCGATCCTCAGGGTGCACCGCGGTCATCCAGGCCTCGGGATGCGACCGGACGAAGTCATATGTCTGACCCGCAAAATCAAGCCAGACCTGATTCACGAAATCCGGTGTCCCATCGGGCCTGAGGGTCCAGGCGGATACCGGGAGATGCTGCAGCAGCCCAACCTGTAATTGCAGATTGGTATAGAGGTCGGCGTTTTCGAGAGAAATTGCCGCTTGGGATGCCAGAAGCTCCAGAACAGCCACCCGGTCCGGTGTAAAGGCATCCGGAGTCAGCTCGTTCTCCAGATAAAGGACGCCGGCAAGACGTGTCTGTTTGAGGATTGGCAGACAAAGTATGGATTTGGAGCACCTCAGCCGTACATATTCGTCCCTTGAATACACGCTATCGGCTGAAGCATTATTAAGTAGCACGCCGTCCAGCGTCCGGATCACGTAATTGAGCGCAGATTGCGCGAGGTCTGACGGCGTAATCACTGACTGTCGAACCGCAACGGCGACCCCGCCGTGGCCCGTGGTGGCCTCAGCTTCAATCTGCGGTACATCGCCCCGCATTAGAATGAGCAAACCCCGCTCCGCGCCGGCATGTTCCACCGCGATTCGCATGAGCCGCTCGATCAACTTGGCAAGGACCACCTCACTCGAAAGTGCCTGCGATGCTTTTACCACCGTCTCGATGTCCAACTGTCCAAGTGGCGGTCCAACCGTGGCAGATGAGATCGAATCTCGCTCCGCGTTCAGGCGAGGGTAACGTCTGTCAAGCTGTTTTACTTTTCCGTGAGCGCCCCAACGGTCGTAACAATTGCGCGCGCTGCGAAGGTGGGAGTAGCCCGCGGTCTCAAGGCCGTAAGACAGATAGCATTGCGCGGCAAGTTCATGGGCGAGACCCTCGTTCTGAACGAAGCCGTGCTCACGCGCCAACTGAATGGCCTGTTCGTAAAGACCCAGAGCTTCGGCGACCCGCTTCTCAACCCGGGCAATCTCGCCCAATACGAGCGCGTGCGTGGCGCCGAAAGTCGGCGGACAACTTTCGGCCCACTCCTGCAATTGTTCTCGGTGCTGCATAAGCAAATTACGCCAAACCGCGACCTCATCGGCCGACGCTGTCTCATACAGCGCAGCCACGGTCAGCGCGGTATAACAGAAATAGTCGACTAACTGGGTCTGTCCGGCCGAGGTCGCAAGCAACTGCTTCGCCTTGTCGGCCGCGTCCAGTGCTTTGGGGTAATCCCCCGACAAGAATCGCGCCTTAAGTTTGAGGATCCAATACCAGCAGATCATCATCTGCATTCGATCCACAGTGAGCTGCGCCTCGAACGTCGCTTCATCGAAGTCCGTGTCGCTAAAGGTAGAAAACGTTGCAGTGCGGCCTTGCATCGTTGCGATGAAGCGTTGCTGGCTCCTGATAATATCCTCAACGTCTCGGTACTTGGCCTGCCGGGCAAACGCCAGCGCCGTCTCCGACTCTCGCCATACAGAATCCAGCACGTCGTTTCGAAGTAGAAGGTCGCTGATAAATCGGTACAGGCCGTAGCACGCGTAAGTCAGATCTCCGACTTCGGTCGCGGCGCGAATAGCTTTCTGATTGAAATCGATCGCGGTTGCGATCGGTTGCGTCCAGGCGCTTACCAGTCCCGCCGAAGCGTAAACCTTTCCGCTGCTAGCAACGAACTCGTGCTTCTCGACCAGATCGCACGCAAGCTTGGCGAAACGATAACCATCACCATATCGGTGGAACAAGGGACCGAGCACGATTCCCCAAAAACTGTACGCGTGCGCTGCGGCGTCACTCGTACCGTGCTGCAGGCTGAGTTTCACCATGCGACATATCTGCAGGCACCACAAGCGGTGGTCGGTAAAGTAGGCGGGAACCAAAAGGACTGCGAGCACCCGCATGGCTGCTTGAAGGTCCGGATCGGTCATCAGCGGCAGATCGATCAGGCTCTCGATCGGGCGCGCACCGAGAATCTGCCAGAGCGTGCTGGATTCGGCCTCCACTTCCTCCTCGGTCGGATGCTTCGGCAAATCAACGCCAAATCCGCGCAAGCACGTGAGGGCAGTGTCCACTGCCTGCTCGCTTTCCGATCTTAAGTTGTGAAGCTGAATCTGCAGGCGATAGACGGCGGCGTTGTCGACTCTGGAGGCGGATCGCGACATTAGCTGCTCGATCAATTGCGCGGTCCCATCGAAGTTACCGGTCAGAAGCTCGCATTCCGCGAGTTCGAGCCATAGGTCGAACGTCAATTCGTAATGGTCGCTCCAGTCATTTTCGTCTAGCAGCGCCTTGCCGGCCGCAAAGTACGCGCGCGCGGACGAATATGCCGCTGACGCTCTGGCCTTTCGGCCAACTCTGAGGTCAATGGCGGCCGCCTGCACTTTCTCGGCGTGATCGACCAGTAGCGCGGCCCCGCGATTTAGCTGGTTGGCGACATCGAACAGATGTTCGGCCAAATCGCCTGCCGGCAGGCCCGCCAACAGCATTCGCCCGATCCTGAGGTGCGCCTCGGCGCGCGCGCTTTCGGGTATGAGCGCGTAGGCCGCCTCCCGAATCCGGTCATGGAGGAAAGCGTACGATTCCCCCAAGCGAAGGATCAACCCGGCGCCGACGGCCTCCAGGCGGGCGGTGTGGATATCTTCGGCGGATTGTCCGGAGACCATACCTAGTGTCGCGGTCGCGGCCACGTTTCCGAGGCAGGCGAATTGCTGGATGGCGGTCTGCGTAGGCTGCGATAGCCGCCGCAACTTCTCCAACATGAGATCGACCACGTTGTTGGAGTAGCCCTTGGCGCCAATCCGACCCAGGTCCCAGGTCCAGCCAGCCCCACCCTGGTCGAACCACAGCATCCTCTCTTCGGCCAATGAGATGAGGAGTTGGATCGCAAAGAACGGATTGCCGCCGGTCTTCTCGTGCACCAGTTGCGCCAAAGGACCAGCCGTGGTTGGCCCACAGCGCAGAGCCTCGGCGACGAGCCGTTCGAGATCATCGAACCGGAGAGGTGCCAGCACGATTTCCAGCCTCTTCGCTCCAGTGTCGCGGATCGCAGCCAATGTCCGCGTCAATGGGTGAGCCACGTCGACTTCATTGTCGCGGTAAGCCCCAATCAGCAGCACGTGCCGCACGTCCGGATCGAAAATCAGGCGCTCCAGCAATTCCAGAGTCGCGGTGTCCAGCCATTGCAGATCGTCGAGGAATAACGCTAGCGGATGCTCCACGGTCGCGAAGGCGCAGAGGAAACGCCGGAGCACCAACTGAAAACGGCTTCGTGCTTCTTGCGGCGGCAGGTCCGCCACGGCGGGTTGTATGCCGATGATGAATCCAAGTTCGGGTACGAGGTTGACGATTAATTGGCCGTTCGGCCCCAACGCCTCCAGGAACGCGTCCCTCCAGTGGTCTACCTCGGCTTCGCTCTTCACTAAGATCTGACGCACCAGCCCCTGGAACGCTTGCGCCAACGTGGCGTAGGGTACGTCGCGTTTGTATTGATCAAACTTGCCGGCAGCGAAAAGTCCCCGCGCCGGCACAAGTACCTTGTGCAACTCGTTCACAATCGAGGATTTGCCGACGCCGGAGTAGCCAGAAACAAGTACTAACTCGGCGCTTCCGTGCGCGACTACCCGATCGAGCGTCGCAATCAACGCTGCAACCTCACACTCTCTTCCGTACAGCTTCTCCGGTATGAGCAATCGATCCGAAGAGTCATCCGCCCCCAATGTAAAGGGGTCGATGCGGCCCTGCGACTGCCACTGCGACAAGCAGCGCCGAAGGTCGGCTTCAAGGCCGGCGGAGGTCTGATAGCGCTCTTCCGGATTCTTAGCGAGGAGCCGCATGATGATCGCGGATAACTGTTCCGGAACTGCGCACCGAATCGCTGGCGCAACCGGCTGTCGCGCGATGTGACAGTGAACCCACTCCAGTGGAGCGTTGGCGACGAACGGGAGAACACCGGTCAGCATCTGGTATAGGGTGACGCCGAGTGAATATAGATCACTCCGGGAGTCCACCGATCGGTTCATCCGGCCGGTCTGCTCGGGCGCCATATAAGCCAGCGTGCCCGCGATCGTCTCCGGCGCCGTCGGGGCCTGACGTTCGCTTTGCAGTCTGGACGCGATGCCAAAGCCGATGAGCCACACATCGCCGGAGTCATCCACCAGTGCGTTTGCTGGCTTGACGTCCTTATGGATGAGACCTTGCCGATGAGCCTGTCTAAGTGCCGCCGTCAGGCCGATGCCAATGCGCAGAAAGCGAGTCAGATCGGTCGGTTGTCCAACACGCTGCTCGATCAGCTTATCCAGGAGTTCACCACCTGGATCCTTGAGGAGAAGGACCGCACGCCCTTGGTAACGTGTAAGCGCGAGCGGTTGGGCCGCCCATGCCGCATGAAGGTCATGCCTCAACGAATATTCGTGTTCGAGCCGACTCAGACTCTGCGGTGATGGACGCTCGGCCGCGACCGCCACCGCCAAGATCCGCATCGGGTTCCCGTGCTCCGTGCCGCGATAAAGACTAAAGCCAGTCCCCTCGCTGAGCGGCTCGAATGCGTACTCGGAATCCTGTGCCATTGCGAACTTCTATAGTCGGGAAGGGTGGCTGCGTTTCTCACAAATGGCGGACCGGACTCAATCCTTTATCATTTTCGGACGATGCCCCTGTCACTCGTTGGACCAAGCGTCAATGCGCGAACGGAGGATCCCCTCATTTCACGATGAGATTGTTCCATCCACACCGGCGATACCAAAGTACGTGTATACGAAGCAGGAATGGCCGTCATATGCTGTTTTCCTGGGGTGCATCTGTGGGCCGCAAGTGGAGTGTGCCCCAGTTATTCTATTGCGATGGAGATAACAATCATTGCCCATCCTCAGGGTCGGAGCAGCAAGACGGGACAAGCCACTGAATATTCAGCCTAACGTGTTCAGCGGCGCGGGTCGCAGTTGTCAATTTCGGTTAATTGGGCAATGCGCCGCAGTCAGGGCGGGTCTTTTGCTTGTTACAGTTGGAAACTTGTGCGGGGCAACAGAAGCAGACGCTACCCTGAGCGGCGATAATGGCCCCCTCGAACTCGTTGTCGTGACCGCCCGGCGCCAGAGCGAGGACATGGAAAAGGTTCCCGTGAGCGTCGCCGCATTGTCGAATTCGGCGTTAGCGCAGCAGCACGTGACCAGCGAGCAGGAACTGCAGATGGCGGTGCCCGGCCTAGCGACCGTGCCCTCGACATCGACGAATCAGCTCGCCTTCTCGATCCGAGGGCAAGCGCTCGACGCTTACTCCTACACTTCTCCCGCCGTCCTCGCGTATTTCGACGAGTTTCAGACCGGCGGAATAACCTCCACCACGTTTTTCGATCTGCAGTCGGTTCAAGTCGTGAAGGGTCCGCAGGGCACGCTGTTTGGCCGTAATGCGACGGGCGGCGCCGTGTTGTACACCTCCGTGCAACCCGGCAAGGACTTAGGCGGCTACTTCAATTATACCGCGGGAAATTTCAATGAGCAGAAGGCAGAGGGCGCGGTCACGATCCCCCTTGCTGGCTGGGCGTCGGTTCGGCTCGCCGCTGAAGATGAGCACCGCGACGGCTACGAGCGCAATGTCTACCTCAATGTCGATGAGGGGTCGATCGACAATCGGAATTTCCGAGGCACGTTATTGCTCAGCCCGCTTGATGCGCTTGTGAATACGACCACGGTCCAGTACGGCAGGCAGGGCGGCAATTCAGGTGCGCTCAAGATCGATGACGCGAATGTCAACTGTCCACCGAGCCCGCAATGTGCCGCCGTGGAACTCTTTCCGCCGGGTGTGCCGACAGGAGGGACGTATCCCGCGAAGCTCACATCTTATAACGGGCCCGTGAACTTAATTGCCATGCAAAGCCACTACCGTTTCTGGGATGTCTGGAATCAGAGCGACGGTGGGCACGACGCCCAGCTCAAGGAAGCAGTGAACAGAACGACCTACGCTATAAATGATGACCTGTCAGTCAAGAACATAGTTGGCTACAATCGTGTTGTCTCACGTGACCGGCTCGACCTCGATGGCAGCCCCTATTCAATACTCGCGGTGGGCCCCGATGGTATTCTTTACTCGACCGAACAGTATTCTGACGAACTGCAGCTTGCGGGTACGGCGCTCGCCAAGCGGTTGAACTACGTCCTAGGCGGCTATTACGACCGCGACAACGAGGGAGACAATTTTCCTTTGAATGTTGGATGCGGCTCCATCGCGTTTCCTGTGACTGCCGAGAATCCCCAAGGATGCGAGGTGCCTGGTGGTTTTCGCTACAACTTCGAAAACGACGAGGTGTCGCGCGCTTTATTCGCACAAACCACTTACGAGTTCGTGGAAAATCTTAGGGCGACGGCGGGCTATCGCGAAACATGGGAGGACATCAATTTCCGTTATGTAGATGACGGCACGGTACTTGCGGATGCGCATCAATTGGCGGGCGTGCCCTTGCCCCCAATCACAAGCGAGCGCGAACCGAGCTGGACATTGGGACTCGATTATCAGCTCACTTCTGGCGCCCTAATCTACTTCGCGCAACGTGGAGGATTTCGCGTGGGTGGATTTAACGGCGGCAGCGTCGCCCAGACGAGCACCGGCGCGACAAACATCGACGCATTCAAGCCCGAGATCGCACGCGACCTTGAGTTAGGTATCAAATTCGCAGGATCAATGGGCCAGTTCCCCGTGCGCATCAACGCGGATGTGTATGTGGAAACGGTCAAGGATGCGCAGCGCGTTGTCTATGCCGGGGTCGCTTCCTTCACAGTTAATGCGGGCAAAACGCAAGTGAGTGGCTTTGAGCTGGACGTACCGGTTGAACTGACTTCCTGGCTACAGGCAGGGGTCAAATATGCCTACGCCGACGCGCGTTATACGGATGGCAGCACCCATTTCACGCAGGTCGACGCACTCACGGGCGCCGTCGATAGCCGTACGGTGATCCTGGGGCCCTATGGCGATGCCGCGAGAAACTCAGGCTCCTTCTATGTGCGGGCAACCCATAACCTGCCGAACTCGCGGGGCCAACTGGTGGTGCGTCAGGACCTCTATTCGCAAAGTTACTTTTACTACTCCAACCTCGCGGCCAGCATGAATGTTCCTCTCAATGGAATCGGTCCGCTCGATCCCAACACCAAGATCGGTGGCTATACGCTGCTGAACGCGAGGGTCGAGTGGAACAACATGGGGGGATCGAAGGTCCACGCCGCCGCATACATAAGAAACATGTTGAATAAGCACTATGCGGTCGGAGGGTTCGGACTCGGTGCAGTGGTTGGGGTGGATTCTGTGATTCTTGGTACCCCTCGCATGGCGGCACTGGAGATCGGCGTCACCTTCTAAGGAGACCCGTGCCGCCCTACTGACGCGCGTCGGGCGCATCGCCCCGACGCGCACGGAGGGCATCAACTTGCGCGGCGTGTTCACCTTCCCGATCGCGCAATACCAGGCCCAGCTCCTACCGTCACGTTCGGCAGCAAAATCACGCGCTTTGGGCGGCTAAATGGCGCCTCAGAACGCCGACAAACGCTGTTTTCGCGGCCAACAGAATGGCCATTGTATTCAGCAGGTTACCGGGCTACCCGGCGATTTCCCCCATGTTTTCACGGACAAAGTACCGGCACTTTTGGCACGGAAATCAAAGGTACCCCGGATCGCGCAACTGGAACTCAAGGACGAGCGACAGCTGGTCAAAGAGGGTTACGAGCTGCTCGACGAGCGCCGCATCCGGTTGGCGGCCGAGATCCGCGCGCAGCTGGCGCAGCTGCGGCATTGGCAGGAGATGCTGCGCCCGGCGCAGGAGGTGGCCCGCAGTGCGCTGCTGGCGGCAGTGGACCGTCATGGCCTGGAGGAGCTCTCGGTCTATCCCGCACTCGCCTCGGACGAGGATGAACTCGAGATGGCCCGAAACCGCCTCTTCGGGATCGAACTGCTCAAGGCGCAGTGGCGCGCCGGCGCAGCGAACCCCATGCAGCCGCCGGTCATTCCATCTCCGGAGGCGCGCACGACTGCGCGCGTCTATCACGCGCTGCTCGAGCCGGTCTTGACGATGGCAGTGTGCGGCGTGAACCTGCGGCGCCTGCTGCGTGAATACACCCGCACCGAACGTCGGGCCCGCGCCATCGAGAACGTGCTGCTGCCCGAAATCGAGTCAAACCTGAAGTTCATCGAGGAGCAGCTGGAGATCCTCGACCAGGAGGAGACTGCCAGGGTGCGTCAGCGGCCGGCAGGCTGAAGTGGAAGGTTGCGCCCCGCCCGGGTGTTCCGACCGCCCACAGGCGCCCATTGTGGGACTCAATGATGGAACGGCTGATGCGCAGTCCCATGCCGGTGCCATTGGTTTTGGTCGTAAAAAATGGTTCGAATATCTGTTCAGCCAGCTGGGGTGGGAACCCTATGCCAGTGTCGCTGATCGAAACGAGGATGCACTCCTCTTCGGCACGCCGTGCGGTGATGACCATCTCACGCACGCCTTTCGCGTCCTTCAGCGCCTCGATCCCGTTGACTATCAGGTTCATCACAACCTGCTGCAGCTGCACCCGATCCGCAAGCGTCAGCGGCAGATCGTTCGCGAGGTCCGTCTGCACCGAGATCTCGTAGCGCACGGCCTCGCCGCGCAGCAGTGCGATGGTCTCGCGCATGATTTCGTTGAGGTCCAAAACTTCGCGATCCCGGCTACCTTTTTCAAACTGCACCCGGATCCGGTCGAGAATGTCCGTCGCACGGCGCGCGTCTCTGAGAATGCGGGTGATGGCGGCGTCCCCGCGCTCCAGATCGGGCGGATCGCGTCCCAGCCATAGGAGGCTGGCATCGGCGTTGGTCATGACGCCACTGATCGGCTGCCGGAGCTCATGCGCCAGGGATGCCGCCAGCTCGCCCATGGTGGTCACGCGATTGATGCGCGCAAGATCGCCCTGCGCCTGTCGCAGGGCATCTTCCGCGCGCTTCTGATCGTCGATATCGGTCGTCGTACCGGCGAATTTACGGATTTTGCCCTCGGCATCGCGAAGCGGCACGGCTTGACTGAGAAGCCATCGATACGTTGCGTCTTGAGACCGGAGCGACCGGTAATCTATCGCGAAGCCCTGTCCCGAATGGATGCCCTCCCAAAAGGTCTTGGCGGCAATCTCCCGATCCTCAGGGTGCACCGCGGTCATCCAGGCCTCGGGATGCGACCGGACGAAGTCATATGTCTGACCCGCAAAATCAAGCCAGACCTGATTCACGAAATCCGGTGTCCCATCGGGCCTGAGGGTCCAGGCGGATACCGGGAGATGCTGCAGCAGCCCAACCTGTAATTGCAGATTGGTATAGAGGTCGGCGTTTTCGAGAGAAATTGCCGCTTGGGATGCCAGAAGCTCCAGAACAGCCACCCGGTCCGGTGTAAAGGCATCCGGAGTCAGCTCGTTCTCCAGATAAAGGACGCCGGCAAGACGTGTCTGTTTGAGGATTGGCAGACAAAGTATGGATTTGGAGCACCTCAGCCGTACATATTCGTCCCTTGAATACACGCTATCGGCTGAAGCATTATTAAGTAGCACGCCGTCCAGCGTCCGGATCACGTAATTGAGCGCAGATTGCGCGAGGTCTGACGGCGTAATCACTGACTGTCGAACCGCAACGGCGACCCCGCCGTGGCCCGTGGTGGCCTCAGCTTCAATCTGCGGTACATCGCCCCGCATTAGAATGAGCAAACCCCGCTCCGCGCCGGCATGTTCCACCGCGATTCGCATGAGCCGCTCGATCAACTTGGCAAGGACCACCTCACTCGAAAGTGCCTGCGATGCTTTTACCACCGTCTCGATGTCCAACTGTCCAAGTGGCGGTCCAACCGTGGCAGATGAGATCGAATCTCGCTCCGCGTTCAGGCGAGGGTAACGTCTGTCAAGCTGTTTTACTTTTCCGTGAGCGCCCCAACGGTCGTAACAATTGCGCGCGCTGCGAAGGTGGGAGTAGCCCGCGGTCTCAAGGCCGTAAGACAGATAGCATTGCGCGGCAAGTTCATGGGCGAGACCCTCGTTCTGAACGAAGCCGTGCTCACGCGCCAACTGAATGGCCTGTTCGTAAAGACCCAGAGCTTCGGCGACCCGCTTCTCAACCCGGGCAATCTCGCCCAATACGAGCGCGTGCGTGGCGCCGAAAGTCGGCGGACAACTTTCGGCCCACTCCTGCAATTGTTCTCGGTGCTGCATAAGCAAATTACGCCAAACCGCGACCTCATCGGCCGACGCTGTCTCATACAGCGCAGCCACGGTCAGCGCGGTATAACAGAAATAGTCGACTAACTGGGTCTGTCCGGCCGAGGTCGCAAGCAACTGCTTCGCCTTGTCGGCCGCGTCCAGTGCTTTGGGGTAATCCCCCGACAAGAATCGCGCCTTAAGTTTGAGGATCCAATACCAGCAGATCATCATCTGCATTCGATCCACAGTGAGCTGCGCCTCGAACGTCGCTTCATCGAAGTCCGTGTCGCTAAAGGTAGAAAACGTTGCAGTGCGGCCTTGCATCGTTGCGATGAAGCGTTGCTGGCTCCTGATAATATCCTCAACGTCTCGGTACTTGGCCTGCCGGGCAAACGCCAGCGCCGTCTCCGACTCTCGCCATACAGAATCCAGCACGTCGTTTCGAAGTAGAAGGTCGCTGATAAATCGGTACAGGCCGTAGCACGCGTAAGTCAGATCTCCGACTTCGGTCGCGGCGCGAATAGCTTTCTGATTGAAATCGATCGCGGTTGCGATCGGTTGCGTCCAGGCGCTTACCAGTCCCGCCGAAGCGTAAACCTTTCCGCTGCTAGCAACGAACTCGTGCTTCTCGACCAGATCGCACGCAAGCTTGGCGAAACGATAACCATCACCATATCGGTGGAACAAGGGACCGAGCACGATTCCCCAAAAACTGTACGCGTGCGCTGCGGCGTCACTCGTACCGTGCTGCAGGCTGAGTTTCACCATGCGACATATCTGCAGGCACCACAAGCGGTGGTCGGTAAAGTAGGCGGGAACCAAAAGGACTGCGAGCACCCGCATGGCTGCTTGAAGGTCCGGATCGGTCATCAGCGGCAGATCGATCAGGCTCTCGATCGGGCGCGCACCGAGAATCTGCCAGAGCGTGCTGGATTCGGCCTCCACTTCCTCCTCGGTCGGATGCTTCGGCAAATCAACGCCAAATCCGCGCAAGCACGTGAGGGCAGTGTCCACTGCCTGCTCGCTTTCCGATCTTAAGTTGTGAAGCTGAATCTGCAGGCGATAGACGGCGGCGTTGTCGACTCTGGAGGCGGATCGCGACATTAGCTGCTCGATCAATTGCGCGGTCCCATCGAAGTTACCGGTCAGAAGCTCGCATTCCGCGAGTTCGAGCCATAGGTCGAACGTCAATTCGTAATGGTCGCTCCAGTCATTTTCGTCTAGCAGCGCCTTGCCGGCCGCAAAGTACGCGCGCGCGGACGAATATGCCGCTGACGCTCTGGCCTTTCGGCCAACTCTGAGGTCAATGGCGGCCGCCTGCACTTTCTCGGCGTGATCGACCAGTAGCGCGGCCCCGCGATTTAGCTGGTTGGCGACATCGAACAGATGTTCGGCCAAATCGCCTGCCGGCAGGCCCGCCAACAGCATTCGCCCGATCCTGAGGTGCGCCTCGGCGCGCGCGCTTTCGGGTATGAGCGCGTAGGCCGCCTCCCGAATCCGGTCATGGAGGAAAGCGTACGATTCCCCCAAGCGAAGGATCAACCCGGCGCCGACGGCCTCCAGGCGGGCGGTGTGGATATCTTCGGCGGATTGTCCGGAGACCATACCTAGTGTCGCGGTCGCGGCCACGTTTCCGAGGCAGGCGAATTGCTGGATGGCGGTCTGCGTAGGCTGCGATAGCCGCCGCAACTTCTCCAACATGAGATCGACCACGTTGTTGGAGTAGCCCTTGGCGCCAATCCGACCCAGGTCCCAGGTCCAGCCAGCCCCACCCTGGTCGAACCACAGCATCCTCTCTTCGGCCAATGAGATGAGGAGTTGGATCGCAAAGAACGGATTGCCGCCGGTCTTCTCGTGCACCAGTTGCGCCAAAGGACCAGCCGTGGTTGGCCCACAGCGCAGAGCCTCGGCGACGAGCCGTTCGAGATCATCGAACCGGAGAGGTGCCAGCACGATTTCCAGCCTCTTCGCTCCAGTGTCGCGGATCGCAGCCAATGTCCGCGTCAATGGGTGAGCCACGTCGACTTCATTGTCGCGGTAAGCCCCAATCAGCAGCACGTGCCGCACGTCCGGATCGAAAATCAGGCGCTCCAGCAATTCCAGAGTCGCGGTGTCCAGCCATTGCAGATCGTCGAGGAATAACGCTAGCGGATGCTCCACGGTCGCGAAGGCGCAGAGGAAACGCCGGAGCACCAACTGAAAACGGCTTCGTGCTTCTTGCGGCGGCAGGTCCGCCACGGCGGGTTGTATGCCGATGATGAATCCAAGTTCGGGTACGAGGTTGACGATTAATTGGCCGTTCGGCCCCAACGCCTCCAGGAACGCGTCCCTCCAGTGGTCTACCTCGGCTTCGCTCTTCACTAAGATCTGACGCACCAGCCCCTGGAACGCTTGCGCCAACGTGGCGTAGGGTACGTCGCGTTTGTATTGATCAAACTTGCCGGCAGCGAAAAGTCCCCGCGCCGGCACAAGTACCTTGTGCAACTCGTTCACAATCGAGGATTTGCCGACGCCGGAGTAGCCAGAAACAAGTACTAACTCGGCGCTTCCGTGCGCGACTACCCGATCGAGCGTCGCAATCAACGCTGCAACCTCACACTCTCTTCCGTACAGCTTCTCCGGTATGAGCAATCGATCCGAAGAGTCATCCGCCCCCAATGTAAAGGGGTCGATGCGGCCCTGCGACTGCCACTGCGACAAGCAGCGCCGAAGGTCGGCTTCAAGGCCGGCGGAGGTCTGATAGCGCTCTTCCGGATTCTTAGCGAGGAGCCGCATGATGATCGCGGATAACTGTTCCGGAACTGCGCACCGAATCGCTGGCGCAACCGGCTGTCGCGCGATGTGACAGTGAACCCACTCCAGTGGAGCGTTGGCGACGAACGGGAGAACACCGGTCAGCATCTGGTATAGGGTGACGCCGAGTGAATATAGATCACTCCGGGAGTCCACCGATCGGTTCATCCGGCCGGTCTGCTCGGGCGCCATATAAGCCAGCGTGCCCGCGATCGTCTCCGGCGCCGTCGGGGCCTGACGTTCGCTTTGCAGTCTGGACGCGATGCCAAAGCCGATGAGCCACACATCGCCGGAGTCATCCACCAGTGCGTTTGCTGGCTTGACGTCCTTATGGATGAGACCTTGCCGATGAGCCTGTCTAAGTGCCGCCGTCAGGCCGATGCCAATGCGCAGAAAGCGAGTCAGATCGGTCGGTTGTCCAACACGCTGCTCGATCAGCTTATCCAGGAGTTCACCACCTGGATCCTTGAGGAGAAGGACCGCACGCCCTTGGTAACGTGTAAGCGCGAGCGGTTGGGCCGCCCATGCCGCATGAAGGTCATGCCTCAACGAATATTCGTGTTCGAGCCGACTCAGACTCTGCGGTGATGGACGCTCGGCCGCGACCGCCACCGCCAAGATCCGCATCGGGTTCCCGTGCTCCGTGCCGCGATAAAGACTAAAGCCAGTCCCCTCGCTGAGCGGCTCGAATGCGTACTCGGAATCCTGTGCCATTGCGAACTTCTATAGTCGGGAAGGGTGGCTGCGTTTCTCACAAATGGCGGACCGGACTCAATCCTTTATCATTTTCGGACGATGCCCCTGTCACTCGTTGGACCAAGCGTCAATGCGCGAACGGAGGATCCCCTCATTTCACGATGAGATTGTTCCATCCACACCGGCGATACCAAAGTACGTGTATACGAAGCAGGAATGGCCGTCATATGCTGTTTTCCTGGGGTGCATCTGTGGGCCGCAAGTGGAGTGTGCCCCAGTTATTCTATTGCGATGGAGATAACAATCATTGCCCATCCTCAGGGTCGGAGCAGCAAGACGGGACAAGCCACTGAATATTCAGCCTAACGTGTTCAGCGGCGCGGGTCGCAGTTGTCAATTTCGGTTAATTGGGCAATGCGCCGCAGTCAGGGCGGGTCTTTTGCTTGTTACAGTTGGAAACTTGTGCGGGGCAACAGAAGCAGACGCTACCCTGAGCGGCGATAATGGCCCCCTCGAACTCGTTGTCGTGACCGCCCGGCGCCAGAGCGAGGACATGGAAAAGGTTCCCGTGAGCGTCGCCGCATTGTCGAATTCGGCGTTAGCGCAGCAGCACGTGACCAGCGAGCAGGAACTGCAGATGGCGGTGCCCGGCCTAGCGACCGTGCCCTCGACATCGACGAATCAGCTCGCCTTCTCGATCCGAGGGCAAGCGCTCGACGCTTACTCCTACACTTCTCCCGCCGTCCTCGCGTATTTCGACGAGTTTCAGACCGGCGGAATAACCTCCACCACGTTTTTCGATCTGCAGTCGGTTCAAGTCGTGAAGGGTCCGCAGGGCACGCTGTTTGGCCGTAATGCGACGGGCGGCGCCGTGTTGTACACCTCCGTGCAACCCGGCAAGGACTTAGGCGGCTACTTCAATTATACCGCGGGAAATTTCAATGAGCAGAAGGCAGAGGGCGCGGTCACGATCCCCCTTGCTGGCTGGGCGTCGGTTCGGCTCGCCGCTGAAGATGAGCACCGCGACGGCTACGAGCGCAATGTCTACCTCAATGTCGATGAGGGGTCGATCGACAATCGGAATTTCCGAGGCACGTTATTGCTCAGCCCGCTTGATGCGCTTGTGAATACGACCACGGTCCAGTACGGCAGGCAGGGCGGCAATTCAGGTGCGCTCAAGATCGATGACGCGAATGTCAACTGTCCACCGAGCCCGCAATGTGCCGCCGTGGAACTCTTTCCGCCGGGTGTGCCGACAGGAGGGACGTATCCCGCGAAGCTCACATCTTATAACG